>ERZ1066121.537-NODE-537-length-34283-cov-10.223530_pt1 | contig 34283 bp, 35 predicted proteins | sample MGYA00382768_ERZ1066121 | MGnify/ENA primary metagenome ERZ1066121 (study PRJEB33369, sample SAMEA5778351) | biofilm metagenome | biome: Industrial cooling water; feature: Water cooling tower basin; material: Biofilm | place: United Arab Emirates | collected...
CGTGCAGGCCTTCGGTGTAGAGCTTGAAATGGTGGATCAGCGCTTCCATCGAGCGTTTCATCTCGCCGCGTGATGGCGGCGCGACCTTTCGGTTTTCGGTGATGTGACGGCCCGCTGGCATCTCGCGCACGCATTGCCTGATGATCTTCAGGCTCTCGCGCATTTCCTGCATCCGCACCATGAAGCGGGCATAGCAGTCGCCATCGTTCGACACCGGCACATCGAAGTCCATCAGGTGATAGGCGTCATAGGGCTGGGCCTTGCGCAGGTCCCACGCCACGCCGCTGGCGCGAATGCACGGGCCGGTGAAGCCCCAGCGGATCGCGTCTTCCTTGGAGATAATGCCGATATCGACATTGCGCTGCTTGAAGATGCGGTTGTCAGCCACCAGCCCCTGCATCTCGTCGAGCACGCGCGGGAAGCCGTCGGCCCAGGCCGCGATATCCTCCAGCAGGCCAGCCGGCAGGTCCTGGTGCACGCCGCCGGGGCGGAACCAGGCGGCGTGGAAGCGCGCGCCACTCACCCGCTCATAGAACCCGATCAACTTTTCGCGTTCCTCGAACAGCCACAGGATCGGCGTCATCGCGCCAACGTCCATCGCGTGCGTGGTGGTGTTGAGGATGTGATTGAGAATGCGGGTGATTTCCGCAAACAGCGTGCGGATATATTTTGCCCGCAGCGGCACCTCGATGCCCGCCAGCTTCTCGATGGCGAGCACATAGCTGTGCTCCATGCACATCGGCGACACATAATCGAGGCGGTCCATGTAGGGCAGCGCCTGCAGATAGGTCTTGTACTCGATCAGCTTTTCGGTGCCGCGGTGCAGCAGGCCGATGTGCGGATCGCAGCGCTCGATGATCTCGCCATCCAGCTCCATCACCAGGCGCAGCACACCGTGGGCCGCCGGGTGCTGCGGCCCGAAATTGATCATGTAGTTCTGGATTTCGTTGCCGTCCTTGGCCGGCAGCACGTCGGCGGTGTCCTGCGCTGTCCAGGCGACACCGGCATTGCCCAGGCTGCTCATTTCGTCTCTGCCTTCTCGTCCCCCGGCAGCACATAGTCGGTGCCTTCCCACGGGGAGAGGAAATCGAAGCTGCGGAAATCCTGCGCCAGCCGCACCGGTTCGTACACCACGCGCTTGTGCTCTTCCGACCAGCGCAGCTCGACATGGCCGGTCAGCGGGAAATCCTTGCGGAACGGATGGCCTTCAAAGCCATAGTCGGTGAGGATGCGGCGCATGTCAGGGTTGCCGGCGAACATCACGCCATAACAATCCCAGGTCTCGCGCTCATACCAGCCGGCGTTCGGATAGAGATCGGTCAGGCTCGGCACCGGGGCCTGGCCATCGGTGCTAACCTTCACGCGCAGTCGCAGGTTGTGCGCCATCGACAGCAGGTGCACCACCACCTCGAAGCGCTCGACGCGATCCGGATAATCGGCGCCGCAAATGTCGATGAGCTGGTTCAGCTTCAGGTCGGGCGCGTCGCGCAGCGCCGTCACCGCCGGCACCAGCGCGTCGCGCTGCACCACCACGCTGGTTTCGCCGGCATGGTCGATGATCTCGATCAGCGCAGCCCCCAGCAGCGCTGCCAGCCGATCGTGCAGGCCATCATGCCGGCCCATGACCGGCCAGCTGTGGACCCCGAGTTCAGGAGCAATGATCGCCATCGCGCTTACCGTTCGAACACGCCGACGCGGCGGATCTTCTTCTGCAGCGCCAGGATGCCATAGAGCAAAGCCTCGGCGGTGGGCGGGCAACCGGGCACATAGATGTCCACCGGCACGATGCGATCACAGCCGCGCACCACGGAATAGCTGTAGTGATAATAGCCGCCGCCGTTGGCGCAGCTGCCCATGGAAATCACGTAGCGCGGCTCGGCCATCTGGTCGTAGACGCGGCGCAGCGCCGGCGCCATCTTGTTGCACAGCGTGCCCGCCACGATCATCACGTCCGACTGGCGGGGCGAGGCGCGGGGGGCGACGCCGAACCGCTCCAGGTCATAACGCGGCATGTTGGTGTGCATCATCTCGACCGCGCAGCAGGCAAGGCCGAACGTCATCCACCACAGGCTGCCGGTGCGGGCCCAGTGGAACAGGTCTTCGGTGGAGGTGACAAGAAAGCCCTTGTCCCCCACTTCCTTCGACACGTCAGCGAGGAACTGGTCACGGCTGCCTTCCGGCAGCGCGATGGCGCCGCCGGTCTGGCCTTCAGGCACGATCACTCCCACTCCAGCGCTCCCACCTTCCAGGCATAGACCAGGCCAATGCCCAGCTCGCCGAGGAACTCCATCATTGCCCACCACGCCGGCTCGCCGCCCCAGTGCAGGCTCACCGCCCACGGGAACAGGAAGGCCGCTTCCAGATCGAACACGATGAACAGGATGGCGACGAGATAGAATTGCACATCGAACTTGGTGCGCGCATCGGAAAAGGCCGGGAAGCCGCTTTCATATTCCGACAGCTTCACCGCTTCCGGCTTGGCGGTGCCAATCAGGTTCGACACGGCGATCGGCGCGCCCACGAAGATGAGCGCGAAGGCGATGCCGATCACGAAGAACAGCAGCACCGGCAGATAGTCTGAAGCGATGGCCGACATGGCCGGGAAAAACCTTGCTGTTGCAATGCAACGTGATTAGCCGCCCCGGCGCTGCGCTTCAACCTCTGCCTGCCGAAAAATGCGACATTTTGTCATCATCGCCAGCGCAAGTGACAGGCTGGCACCCTCAGCGCACAGCGTTCGCCACCAGCTTGTGCAGCTTGGACTGGATGGACTGGTTGCCGGCCACGATCTCGCGGCGCTGCACCATGTCCTGCCCGCCCCGGAAATCGCTCACGAAGCCGCCGGCTTCCTTCACCAGCAATATGCCAGCCGCCACGTCCCAATAGGACAGCCCGGTTTCCCAGAACCCGTCGAAGCGCCCGGCTGACAGCCAGGCCAGATCAAGGCTGGCCGCGCCGAAGCGGCGCACGCCGGCCACTTCCGGCATCACGGCATCGAGGATGCGGCTGAACTGGTCCCGGTTGCCATGGCCCTGATAGGGAATGCCGGTGCCGACCAGGCAGTCGCTCAGATCCCGCCGGCCCGACACGCGCAGGCGCTGCGTCGACAGCCAGGCCCCGCGACCCTTTTCCGCCCAATAGCTTTCGCCGGTCAGCGGCTGGTGGATCAGGCCCGACTGCACCTCGCCATCGATCTCCGCAGCGATGGAAATGGCGAAATGCGGAATGCCGTGCAGGAAGTTGGACGTGCCATCGAGCGGATCGACGATCCAGCGGCAGCGTTCGTCCGCGCCCTTGATCTCGCCGCCCTCTTCCAGCAGCAGGCCCCAGTCAGGCCGGGCGTGGCGCAGCACCTCCACCACGGCCGCTTCGGCCGCCTTGTCGGCATTGGACACGAAATCGGCCGGCCCCTTGCGGGACACCTGCAGCGCGTCCACCTCCCCGAAATCGCGGCGCAGCTTGGGCGCGGCCTTGCGCGCGGCCTTTTCCATGACGGTGATCAGCGACGAATGGGCGACCATGGCGATATCCTTCGGCCAGCGAACGCGCCGGCCTGCGATTGGGGGATGGAACTGCGAAAGAGCGGGTGGGCCTTAGCGGAAGCAGCGGGTGGCGACAAGGCGCGTTCAATCCCACCCCCAGCCCAGCACTACCAGTTCAGAATTGGCCCAAAGGCCTTCACGCCCGCGCCCGGCCCGCCTTCATGCTCCCACACGGCGCGCACCACGGCGATGAAATCGGCGCCGGCCTCGACCAGCGGCGCGGCATTGTGCGGGAAGATGCCGCCGATGGCGACGCAGGGCAGCTGGGACAGCGTGACCCACCAGCTCAGGATATCCGGCGTCGGGCGATAGTGGCTGGGCTTGGTGGTGGTGTCATAGAAGGCGCCGAACGCCACATAGTCGGCGCCCTCTTCGCCGGCTTCCATGGCAAGGTGCCGGCTATCGTGGCAGGTGCGGCCGATCTGGGCGCCAGCGCCCAGCAGGCTGCGTGCTTCGGCAATGGAACCATCCCCCTGCCCCAGGTGCACGCCATCGGCGCCGGCTTTCGCCGCCAGATCGGCGCGGTCATTCAGGATGAAGGCGACATCGCGATCCCGGCAAACGGGCAGCAGCGCGTCGCAGGCGCGCAGCACGTCATCATCGCTCACGTCCTTCAGCCGCAGCTGGAAGGCCGCCACCGGGCCGGAATCGAGCGCCGCCTTCAGGCTCTCCGTGAAGGCCGGCAGCACGATCTGCGCCGGCGAGACAACGTAAAGCTGGCACGCCGGCCGCTCTTCATGCTCGAAGCGGTCGGCGAAATCGGCGGGAAGCGGGACCAGTTCGTCGTCAGTCATCACAATCAACCTTCGTCATGCTGAACTTGTTTCAGCATCCATGGGAGTGCGACTCCAAACACGCGCCCTTGGGGGCATACTCCCATGGATCCTGAAACAAGTTCAGGATGACCATCATTTGGCCTCACGCCTTGCCCAGGTAGATGTCGACAATCCTGTCCAGCATGGCCATCGCCTGGCCATGAGGGCGCTGGAAGGTGTTGCGGCCGATGATGCTGCCGTTGCCGCCGCCGTCGCGGATGGCAATGGCGTCCTCGAACACGGCATCGGTGCCCTTGGTGGCGCCGCCCGAGAACACCACCAGGCGGCGGCCGTTCAGGCAGGATTTGACCACGTGGCTCACGCGGCTGGCCTGCGTGGACCAATCGCCGCCTTCATAGGCCTTCACCGCATCCTTCTGCTCGATATGGGCCGAAGGCAGCTTCACCTTGATGATGTGCGCGCCCAGCAGCGCCGCCATGTGCGCGGCGTACGCGCCGACATCCAGCGCCAGTTCGCCATCCTTGCTCAGCTTGCCGCCGCGCGGATAGCTCCACAGCACGGTGGCCAGGCCCACCGACTTGGCTTCGGCGGCCAGTTCGCGGAATTCCTCCATCATGTCGAACACATCGTCCGCACCCGGATAGATGGTAAAGCCGATAGCGGCGCAACCCAGACGCAGCGCGTCGTCCACGCCGCCGGTCACGGCCTGGTTGATGCCGGTGGCCCAGCTGTTGCTGCTGTTCAGCTTCAGGATGGTCGGGATCTGGCCGGCGAACGTGTCGGCACCGGCTTCCAGCATGCCCAGCGGCGCAGCATAGGCCGACAGGCCGGCATCGATGGCAAGCTGGTAGTGATAGTGCGGATCATAGGCATCGGGATTGGGTTCAAAGCTGCGCGCCGGGCCGTGCTCAAAGCCCTGATCAACGGGAAGGATCACCATCTTGCCGGTGCCGCCCAGCCGGCCCTGCATCAGCATGCGGGCCAGATTGGCCTTGGTACCCGGATTGTCGCTCTCGTAATTGGCGAGGATCGCCTTCACCGTGGGCGTCATTGTCTGTCCCCCTTAAGCCTGTTGCAATGCCACGACGCCCGGCAGCGCCTTGCCTTCCATCCATTCCAGGAAAGCACCGCCGGCCGTTGAAATGAAGCTGAAATCCTGCGTGACGCCGGCATGGGCCAGCGCCGCCACCGTGTCGCCGCCGCCCGCCACGGTGAGCAGCGTGTGCCCTTGCGTCAGCGCGGCGGCGGTGCGCGCCAGCGCCACCGTGGCGGCATCGAACGGCGGGATCTCGAACGCGCCGAGCGGACCGTTCCACACCAGGCAAGCACAGGTCTTCAGCGCATCGGCCAGCGCCTCGACAGCAGCGGGCCCGATATCAAGGATCATCTCGTCGGCGGCAATGTCGTGGATATTGGCGACACGGCTGGGTGCTCCCGCACGGAATTCCTTCGCCACCACAACATCATAGGGCAGGTGAACCGTGCAGCCGGCCGCTTCGGCACGCGCCATGATGCCCAGCGCGGTCGCCTTCAGATCATGCTCGCACAGCGATTTGCCGACATCGATGCCGCGCGCCGCCAGGAAGGTGTTGGCCATGCCGCCGCCGATCATCAGGTGATCGACCTTTTCCACCAGGTGGGTGAGCACGTCGATCTTGCTGGACACCTTGGCGCCGCCAACGATCGCTGCCACCGGCCGCTTAGGCGTGCCGAGCGCGGCTTCCAATGCCTTCAGTTCGGCTTCCATCGTCCGCCCGGCAAAGGCCGGCAACACATGTGCCAGGCCTTCGGTGCTGGCATGGGCGCGGTGGGCGGCGGAAAAGGCATCATTCACGTAAAAATCGCCGACCGCCGCCAGTTCGGCCACGAACGCCGGATCGTTGGCTTCCTCGCCGGCGTGGAAGCGGGTGTTTTCGAGCACCGCCACGCCGCCGGCGGGCAGCGCCGCCACACCGGCCTGCGCCACCGGGCCAACGCAATCATCGATGAACGCCACCGGACGGCCGAGCACGCCGGCCAGCGCGTCCGCCACCGGCTTCAGGCTGTTCTTCGTGTCCCGCCCCTTCGGCCGCCCGAAGTGGGACAGCACCAGCACCTTGGCCCCGGCATCGGCCAGGCCTGCGATGGTGGCGACGGCGGCACGCAGGCGGGTGGCATCGCCCACCACGCCGTCGGCCATGGGCACGTTGAGGTCGGCACGGACCAGCACGCGCTTGCCGGCCAGCGCCGGCATATCGTCGATGGCGCGGAAGGCGCCCATGTTTACAGGAACTTGCCCATCGCCACGGCGGTATCGGCCATGCGGTTGGAGAAGCCCCATTCATTGTCATACCAGGCCAGAACGCGCACCAGGTTGCCGCCGATGACGGCGGTTTCCAGGCTGTCCACGGTGGATGAGGCCGGGCTATGGTTGAAGTCGATGGAGACCAGCGGCTCGACCGCAAAGTCCAGCACGCCCTTGAGCTCGCCCTCAGCGGCTGCCTTGAGTGCGGCGTTCACCTCGTCCTTCGTCGTCGCCTTGGCGCTTTCGAAAGTGAGATCGACGACCGACACGTTCGGCGTCGGCACGCGGATCGCCGAGCCATCGAGCTTGCCCTTCAGCTGCGGCAGCACCTCGCCCACGGCGCGGGCGGCACCCGTGGTGGTGGGGATCATCGACAGCGCGGCGGCGCGGGCGCGGCGCGGATCATCATGGATCTGGTCGAGGATCTTCTGATCGTTGGTGTAGGCGTGCACCGTCGTCATCAGGCCCTTCACTATGCCGAATTCACGGTCCAGCACCATCGCCACCGGCGCCAGGCAGTTGGTGGTGCACGAGGCGTTGGAGACGATGTTGTGTTCGGCCGCCAGCTTGTGATGATTGACGCCGTAGACAACGGTCAGATCGACATTCTTGCCGGGCGCCGAGATCAGCAGCTTCTTCGCACCGGCCGCAAGGTGGGCGCCGGCCTTGGTGGCATCGGTGAAGAAGCCAGTGCATTCCAGCGCGATGTCCACGCCCATGGCGGCGTGCGGCAGCTTGGCCGGATCGCGCTCGGCGGTGACGGCGATGCGCTTGCCGTTCACGATCATGGCATCGCCGTCCACGCTCACCGTGCCGGGGAACGGCCCGTGCACGCTGTCGCGCGCAGCCAAGCGGGCGTTTGCCTCGGCGGAAGCGAGATCGTTGATCGCCACCACCTCGATATCGCTGCGCCCGGATTCGATGATGGCGCGCAGCACGTTGCGGCCGATGCGCCCGAACCCGTTGATTGCAACCTTCACAGCCATGTCACTCGTCCTTCCCAGGTGCTCAGCGGCCAAGCCGCGTCTTCACGCGCGCGGCAATGGCCGGCGCTGTCAGTCCATATTCGGCGAACAGCCGCTCTGCCGGCGCCGATGCACCGAAATGATCGATGCCGATGTTGAGACCGTCGCTGCCCGTCCAGCGTTCCCAGCCCATGGTGACACCGGCTTCCACCGACACTTTCAGGGCATCGCCCGGCAACAGATCGGCCCGATAGGCGGCATCCTGCGCGGCAAAGGCCTCCCAGCACGGCATGGACACGACATCGCAGCCGATGCCATCGGCTTCCAGCAACGCCGCGGCTTCGGCGGCAACATGCACCTCCGAACCGGTGGCCATCAGCACCACCTGGCGGCTGGCGGTGGCGGCCGTCAGGCGGTAGGCGCCGCGCGCGCTGCGGTTCTCGGCCACATCGGTGCGCAGGGCCGGCAAATTCTGCCGCGACAGCGCGAGGACAGAAGGCCGCTTCTCGTCCTTCAGGGCGCAGGCCCAGGCCTCGGCGGTTTCGACGGCATCGGCCGGGCGCCACACCGCGACATTGGGCATGGCGCGCAAGCTGGCGAGATGCTCGATCGGCTGGTGGGTGGGGCCATCCTCGCCCAGCCCGATACTGTCGTGCGTGGCAACATGGATCACCCGGATCTGCTGGATCGCTGCCAGCCGGATGGCGTTGCGCATATAGTCGCTGAACACCAGGAAGGTGCCGCCATAGGGGATGATGCCGCCGTGCAGCGCCATGCCGTTCATCGCAGCCGCCATGCCGAACTCGCGGATGCCGTAATGGACATAGCGGCCGGCATAATCGGCTGCGGTGAACAGCGATTGCTCCTTGGCCTTGGTGTTGTTTGAACCCGTGAGGTCCGCCGAACCGCCGAGCAGTTCGGGAAGCGCCGGCACCAGGGCGTCCAGCGCCATCTCGCTGGCCTTGCGGGTGGCAAGCTTGGGCGGATTGGCGGCAAGACCGGCCATATGGGCCGCATAGGCCTCGCTGCCGGCGGGCAGGCGGCCCGCCATGCGACGGGTGAATTCCTCGGCCTGGTCGCTGGCGGCGAGGCGGGCGTCCCACGCCGCGCGGGCGGCGGCGCCGCGCGCACCCAGGCCTTCCCACCAGGCCTTGATGTCGGCCGGCATCTCGAACGGGCCATGCGTCCAGCCCAGCGCGGCGCGGGCGCCCTCGATTTCCTTGGCGCCAAGCGGGCTGCCGTGGCTGCCGCTGGTGCCGGCCTTGGTGGGCGCGCCCTTGCCGATGGTGGTCTTCGCCGCGATCAGGCTGGGGCGCGGATCGGCCTTCGCTTCGGCCAGCGCTGCATCGATTTGGCTGAAATCATGCCCGTCGCAGGCCACCACATGCCAGCCGGCGGCGCGGAAGCGGGCCGGCATGTCCTCGCTGCTGGCCAGGCTCACCGGGCCATCGATGGAAATGGCGTTGTCGTCCCAGATCACGTTCAACCGGCCCAGCTTCAGGTGGCCGGCCAGCGAAATCGCCTCCTGGCTGATACCCTCCATCAGGCAGCCATCGCCGGCAATCACCCAGGTGCGGTGATCCACCAGGCCATCCCCGAACACACCGTTCAGGTGCCGCTCGGCCATGGCCATGCCCACCGCCATCGCCAGCCCCTGCCCCAGCGGCCCTGTGGTGCATTCAACGCCCGGCAGCTCGGTGTTCTCGGGGTGGCCGGCGCACGGGGAATGCCATTGGCGGAAGCGCCTGATGTCATCCAGCGTCGGCTTCTCATAGCCGGTCAGGTGCAGCAGCGCATAGATCAGCATGGAGCCATGGCCTGCCGACAGCACGAACCGGTCTCGATCCGGCCAGCGCGGGGCCTTGGGATCGAACACCAGGTGGTTGGCAAACAGCACGGTGGCAACATCGGCCATGCCCATCGGCATGCCGGGGTGGCCGCTGTTGGCCGCCTCCACAGCGTCCATGGCAAGCGCCCGGATGGCATTGGCGGCGCGGGACATATCCGTGGTCATGACCGTTCCTGACGTCACGCCGCGCCGGGCCAACAGCGCCGGAACGGGGTTGAAAACGAGGCTTCGCGCGCGGCTTTGGCCGAAGGCACGCGCGCCCGTCAACCCGTTCCATTGCAGCCGAACCGGCAATATCAAGGCCAACGCTGCCGGCATCTGCCGTGCGGCGGACAGGCCAAGGCTTGACCAAGGCTGACATCCCGTCTTATGAATGCAGCGCAACCTGTTGAGGGGACGGGTTGTTGAGGGGTTGTTGGGGGCCAAGGCCATTTCGGAATTGTTGAGCCTGTTTGCGCGCCTGGAAACGGCGCTGGCGCGTCTGGAGCAACAGCAGGCTGCAGCGCAGGCTGCCGCTTCGGCCGACCGTGAGCGTTTGTCGCGCCTTGAAGCTGCGGCCGGCGACGCGCTGAAGGCGCTGGACGCCCTCATCGAGCAGGATTGAACGGGAGCCAGTGCCATGGGCCAGGCGATGATTTCTGTGGGCGGGCGCCAGTATCGCATCAACTGCCGCGATGGCGATGAGCCGCGCGTGGTGGGCCTGGGCGAAGAGCTGGGCGCACGGGCTGACCGGCTGACCGAAACGCTGGGCGTGATGCCCGAAGCCCAGCTGCTGGCCATGACGGCGCTGATGCTGGCCGATGAACTTGCCGATGCCCGCGCTGGCGTTCCGGCCGGTGTCGCCCCTGCGGCCGGCGGCCCGATCCTGGACATCAGTCGCCTCACCCGCATCGTCGAGCGACTCGAGAAGCTGGCGGCCGCCTGACTTGCCGCCGTCGCCCCTCGCGCCTATACCGGTTGGCGGCGGGAACTGCCCGGTACGAGCGAGCAAGCATCCCTGAGGCGATAATCATCCTATCGGGGGCTGGCCCTGGGTGGATCCTGGTCCATCACAACTGGCTCCCACCTGACGTTTTGGCGTCAGAGGATCTTCAAGGCCAACGGCCCATGGTGGTCCCGCCACACAGCTTCAGCCCGGACCTCCCGTGACCAAGACCGAACTGCGCCGCCAGTATCGTGCTGCCCGCAAGGCCTTCGTGGCCGGATTGGCAGACGGCGCACGCGAAGCGCTGGAGCGGGCGCTGGCCGACACGATCGCGCCGGCTCTGGTTGGCGCGCGCATGGCCGGCAGCTATGCCGCGATCGGCGACGAGATCGATCCGGTGTGGATCGAGAAGCGCATCGGCCCGCACGCCTTCCCGCGCGTGACGGGGCCGGACATCCTGTTTCACCAGTGCGAATGGGCCGAGCTGAAGCCCGGTTTCCAGAACATCCCGGAACCGCCGGCAACCGCGCCGCAGGTGGAGCCTGATCTGCTGCTGGTGCCCCTGCTGGCCGTCACGCTGGCCGGCGTGCGGCTGGGCCAGGGCCGCGGCTATTATGACCGGGCGCTGGCCCGCCTGAGGCAGCAGCGCCGCATCACCGCCATCGGGCTGGCCTGGGATGTGCAGATCGCCCCTGCCCTGCCCGGCGATCCGTGGGACATGCCGCTCGATTGGGTCGCGACACCAACGCGGCTGGTGCGCTGCGCCGATTATCGCTAAGGCGCGTGGCCATGGACCTTGCACCCAACCGCGTGCCGCCCCCGCCCAGCTGGCGCAAGCCGGCCGGCATGCTGCTGATCATCGCCTGGATCGCCGTCTATGCCGTGGTGATGGCGGTGCTGATCGGCAACCTCGGCACGCTGCCGAAGCTGCTGGAAGCGCTGCTGTATCTGGTGGCCGGCATTGCCTGGATCGCGCCGCTGAAGCCCTTCATCCGCTGGATGAACAGCCCGCTCGGAGGCAGCCGGTGAGCGTCTTGCCGCCAGAGAATTGCCAGACGATGGCCGAAGTGCGCGCCGGCGTCGATGCGCTGGATCGCGAGCTGGTGGCGCTGCTGGCGAAGCGCTTCGGCTACATGAACGCTGCCGCGCGCATCAAGCCGGCCCGCAACCAGGTTCGCGATGAAGCGCGCAAGGCCCAGGTGATCACCAATGCCAGCGCGGCAGCGGCCGCCGCCGGCCTGCCGGCGGGCCTCGCCGAAACGCTGTGGGAAGCGCTGGTGGAAGCCTCCATCGCGCATGAACTGGGCGTGTGGGACGCGCTGCGCCAGAAGCTGGCCTCTGACGCCGCCTGACATCATGGGGCAGCGCTGATGCTCGCCCACGAAGCCGCCATCCGCCTCGCTGTCTTTGCCGGCGTGCTGGCCATCATGCTGCTTTGGGAAATGCTGGCACCGGCCCGCACGGCCACGGCGGCCACCCGCATTCGCCGCGCCAACAATCTGGCGCTGGTGGCGCTCGACACGCTGCTGTTGCGCCTGCTCTTCCCGGTGCTGGCGGTGGGGCTGGCGCTGGAACGCGAAGGCCAGGGCCTCATCCCGCTGCTTGGCCTGCCGGCATGGCTCGCCATGGCCGTGGCTGTCGTGCTGTTCGATCTCGCCATCTACTGGCAGCACCGCCTGTTTCACGCCGTGCCGCTGTTCTGGCGGTTGCACCGCGTCCACCACGCCGATCCGGATTTCGACGTGACGACGGCGCTGCGCTTCCATCCCGGCGAAATCATCCTGTCCATGACTTTGAAGCTGGCGCTGGTCTGGCTGCTCGGCCCGCCGGCCGAAGCGGTGATGATCTTCGAAGTGCTGCTGAACGCCAGCGCCATGTTCAATCATGGCAATGTGCGGCTGCCGGCGGGCGCCGAGGCCATGCTGCGCCGCCTGATCGTCACGCCCGATCTGCACCGGGTGCACCACAGCGAGCGGGCCGGCGAGATGCACCGCAATTTCGGGTTCTGCCTGTCGCTGTGGGATCGCTGGTTCGACACGCTCACGGCGCAACCACAGGCTGGCCATGTCGCCATGCGCATTGGCCTGCCGGGCCCGGCGCCGACCGCGCGCGACCTGTGGCTGGACCGGCTGCTGCTGATGCCATGGCGTTCAGCCCCGACCCCGGCACAAAAGCTGGGGCGGGGGCTGGACAGGCAGGACTGACGGGAAGTGGCCACGCCCCCAAACCATATGGTCCTTGGGGGCAAGTGGCGCGAGTGACGGGGCTCGAACCCGCGACCTTCGGCGTGACAGGCCGACGCTCTAACCGACTGAGCTACACCCGCGTGTCTTGCGGAAGGCGGCGGATAAGGACGCGGCTGGCCGGTGTCAAGCAGTCTTTGCCATCCGTCATGCAACAGCTTGTGGGCAACTGTCTTTGCGATAAGGAAGCGGCATGACCGATGATCACGCCACCCCGCCCAGCGCCGAACGCGCCGTTGCCCGCCTGCTCGGCCTGCTCGAACTCGAAGAGGTGGAGACTGACCTGTTCCGCAGCCAGTCGACAGACGAAGGCTGGATCCGCGTCTATGGCGGCCAGGTGGTGGCGCAGGCGCTGATGGCGGCCAGCCGCACCGTGGAGGCCCCCGATGCTCCCCTGCGCCTGTGCCACAGCCTGCACAGCTATTTCATCCGTCCTGGCGACCCGAAACTGCCCATCGTCTACAAGGTGGAGCGCGACCGGGACGGCGCCAGCTTCACGACGCGGCGCGTGATCGCCATCCAGAAGGGCCGGCCGATCTTCAACATGGCCGCCAGCTTCCAGCTGCCGGAAGATGGCCTGGAGCACGCGGTGGCGCCCCCGTCCGACGTGCCGCACCCCGATACACTGCAAAGCGATGCGGACTGGACACGCGAAAATGCGGAACAGGCCCCCGAACCGTGGCGCAGCATCTGGCTGAAGCGCGAGCGCCCGCTGGACACCCGCCCGACCGAGCCCGATTCTATCGAGGAATTCTTCAATCCGAAGAAGCGCCCGCCGCAGCAGCGCCACTGGATTCGCCTGGCGGCGCCGCTGACGGCCGGGCAGGCCGCCGATCCGGTGCTGCAGCGCTGCCTGTTCGCCTATGCCAGCGACATGACCCTGCTTGATACCTGCCTGGCCCCGCACGCCATCAGCTGGGCCAACCCGGCGCTGCAATCAGCCAGCCTCGATCACGCCATCTGGTTCAACCAGACGCCGGACATGACCCAATGGCACCTGTTCGACCAGGATTCGCCGATGGCGTGTGGCGGCCGCGGCATGAACCGCGCCATCGTCCACGATATCGGGGGCCGGCCCGTCGCCTGCGTGATGCAGGAAGGGCTGATCCGCTACCGGCCGTGACAGGGGCATGATCTCAGGGCGCCCGAAGCGGCGCTGGCATACCCCGACTTATCTGTCGGCGGTGGGGCCGGGGCTGGTGACCGGCGCGGCCGATGATGATCCCTCCGGCATCGCCACCTATGCCCAGGCCGGCGCCACCTATGGCTATGCTTTGCTGTGGCCGGTGGTGCTGGCCTGGCCCTTCCTCACCGCTTTCCAGTTCACCTGCGCCGAAATCGCCCGCGTGACCGGCAAGGGGCTGGCCGCCAACCTCACCGCGCACCTGCCCCGCCCGGCCGTGTGGGGCGTGGTGATGCTGCTGCTGGGCGCCAATATCTTCAACATCGCCTCCGACATCGCGGCCATGGGCGAAGCGGCGCGATTGGTCACCGGCTGGAACCGGCAGGCGCTGATGGTGGGCTTTGCCCTCTTCTCGCTGGGGCTGCAGGTGTTCGTGCCCTATCACCGCTATGTCGGCCTTTTGAAATGGCTCACTGTCTCGCTGTTCGCCTATGTCGGCGTGGTGCTGGTGGCCGGCGTGCCGTGGACGGCGTTCCTGGCCGGCCTGTGGCCCAGCCTGCCCGTCGGCAGCGCCACCACCGTGGTCGCCATCCTCGGCACCACCATCAGCCCCTATCTCTTCTTCTGGCAGAGCGCGCAGGAAGTGGAGGAAATGCAGCTGCACCGCCGTGTGCCGCTGTTCCAGCGGCCACGCGGCGCGGCGCACGAGCTCACGCGGCTGGCCTTCGACAGCGGCGCCGGCTTCCTGGTGACGATGGTGATCTCGCTGTGCATCATCGCCGCCACCGCCGCCACGCTGCATGGCACGGGCGGCGCCACCATCACCACCGCCGCCGAGGCCGCCGCAGCACTGCGGCCCGTTGCCGGCGATTTCGCCTTCGCGCTGTTCGCCCTTGGCATCATCGGCACCGGCCTGCTGGCAGTGCCGGTGCTGGCCGGCTCTGCCGCCTATGCGCTGTCGGAAGCCATGGGCTGGCGCGCGGGCCTTGAACTGAAACCACGCGAGGCCGCCGGCTTCTATGGCGTGATCGCGCTTTCGGTGGTGGTGGCGCTGGCCATCGATCTGGCCGGCATCGATGCCATGCAGGCGCTGTTCTGGACGGCGGTGATCAACGGCCTGGTGGCGGTGCCGGTGATGGTGGCGATCATGGCGCTGGCCAGCCGCCGCGCCGTGATGGGCCGGTTCCGGGTGCGCAGCGCGCAAGGCCTGCTGGGCTGGGGCGCGGTGCTGCTGATGGCGGGTGCAGCGGCAGCCATGATGCTGGCCTGATCAGCGCGGCTGAAACTGCGCCGCCGTCAGATCAGCGGCGATGGTGCGTTCCAGATCGGCCACCTCATCCATCAGCCGGCGATGGCTGGCGGCAGCTTCGATATGGGCCGCGCGCATTTGCGTGTGCCGCTTGCGGGTGGCCGGGCCATGGCCGGCGGCGACCACCTCGCGCTCGTGCTGGCGCAGCTCCAGCCCATGCCGATCAAAGCTGGTATCGTGCCGGCGCAACGCCGCCGCCACGGCTTCCAGCCGGCGCGCGGCGGCCAGATGCTGGGCGTTCCACCGGGCATGATCGTCGATCCAGGCGCGATGCTCGCTCGTCAGCCGGGCATCAGTGGCTGCCGGCACAGCGGGCGCCGCAGTGGCAGACACCGCCGGCATGGCCGCAAGCAGCAGAGCGAGGGCGTGGCGAATGGCAGGCATGGCTGGCTCCGACCGCAAGGCAAACATTGCGATTATGTAATATACGCGACGGCTGATCACAAGGGGCAGCGGCTTGCGCGGCGGCAATGCGCGCCTATCCTCCCGCGCAGCACAAGGAGACCCATGATGGCCACCCTCACCCGCCCGGACGGCACCGAACCCGAAGACCTCGCCCTCTCGCGCCGCGCCGTGCTGATCGCGGCCGGCTATGCCGCATTCGATGTGGCCGCCAATGCCCAACCGATCACCACGCCCGACACCGGGCTGGTGACCGGCTGGGAAACCCTGCCCGGCGGCCTGCCGGCCTTCGTCGCGCGGCCAGCGGCCAAGGGCAAGCACCCGGCGGTGATCGTGGTGAACGAGATCTTTGGCGTGCACGAATGGATCAAGGATGTCTGCCGCCGCTTCGCCCAGGCCGGCTATGTCGCCATCGCGCCGGAATATTTCTTCCGCGGCGACCCTGAACGCAAGCTGCCGACCATGACCGATTTCCCCGCCATCCGCGCCATCGTTGCCCAGGCGAAGCTGGAACAGGTGATGGGCGACACGAAGACCACGCTCGACTGGCTGGCCGCGCAGAAATTCGTGGCGGCGAAGAAGCTGGCCATCACCGGCTTCTGCTGGGGCGGCGGCATCACCTGGATGGCGGCCGCGCGCTTCCCCGAGCTGAAGGCCGGCGGCGCCTGGTATGGCGGTCTGAAGGGCAATCCCGGCCCCGAAGGCCGCCGCTTCCCGATGGACGTGGTCGATGATCTGAAGGCCCCGGTGCTCGGCCTCTATGGCGGCCAAGACAAGGGCATCCCGGTCGCCGACGTCGAAGCCATGCAGGCAAAGCTGAAGGGATCAAAAAGCAGCATCATCCTCTATCCCGATGCCGACCACGGCTTCCTGGCAGATTACCGCCCCAGCTACAACGCGGCGGCAGGCAAGGACGCGTGGGGCAAATTGCTGGCGCATTTCAAGGCGAACGGGGTGTAATCTTTACCTCTCCCCTTGCGGGAGAGGTCGAGAGACGCGCGCAGCGCGGCCCGGGAGAGGGGTTGCGAACTGTGATGCAGGACGATGACCCCTCTCCCGCCGCGCGTTCCGCGCGGGTCGACCTCTCCCCTGAGGGGAGAGGTGATTTCAGAACCCCGCGAACCGTGCCACCAGGTCAGCACTCTTGGGTTCCCGGCGCCAAGTTACCATCAGCCGACCGACTTGGCCGCGAGCAACTTTTCGATCACAACGAGGTGCTTGGCATTGCCCATGTGGCCGTGGCGTCCGGGCACGCTCGTCTGGCGGCCGATGAAATCGACGTGCAGATAACAATGCTCGCACCCGGCGCGTCTGGCAGCCGTGGCGGCTGCTTCATCCAGTTTCAGCCAGTACGGGCTTGGCACGGGGTTCAACGGCGGCCGGGTGACGTAAGGATAAAAACCGCCAGATGTCTTGAAGAACAGATGCACCACGCCTTGCATCCGCCGCGACTTGTTAAACTCATAACAGTCAAGATCGTTCAGCTTGATTTGTTTGCCTTTGACCGTTCGAAAGCAGGGATAGAAATCCTCGTTGACGAACTGCATTGGAAGGACCGCGAAGAACTGATCACGCGGCCGCTTGTAAGCCGAAGGCGGGGACTGGGTGCCGCAGCCTGCCAACAGGACCAACAACAGGACAACCCACCTCGTCATGCCGGAAGACTATACCGCCAAGGCCCTTCCGGCAATCAATAGCCTGTAGCTTCTCCCCCCCGTCAAAACCCAACGAACCGCGCCGCTTCCTCTACACTCTTGCGCTCCGATACCACGGCGTTGGCCGGCAAGGATGCCTGGGGCAAGCTGCTGGCGCATTTCAAGACGAACGGGGTGTGAGAAAGCCCAACCCTGCGTCAAGCGCGGGGCGACGGTGGTTTATGGGGTGAACGGCTATCGTGGCTATGCGCATTTGGTTCAGCAGACAGCGGGAACTCCAGCAATGGAATGTGCCGACTGGTTGGTTCAGACCAGACACGTCCGATCCTGTGGCAGCCCATCGCCAGATAAATCGGTTCCGCAAACGGATCGGACTCGATCAGCAGCCTGGCGCTACGGTGCCCAGCAGCCTCGTGTCTGCACCAGTCGAACAGCTGGCGGCCGATCCCCATCCCGATCGCGCCTGGATCAACAAAGAGCTTGTCCAGAAGGCAGTCTCGCCCATCGAACGCAATTTGCGCAACGCCCACCAGTCGCTCGACGTCAAAGGCACCCATGATCAGGCTCGACTCAAGGTCTTGTGGCGTCAGTGTCAGCCCCGGCATGCAGGCGGCCAGAAAGCCTTCCGAATAACCCCAATATGCCTTTGCCCGCAGGCAAAGTCGCGATGCTTCGGCCAGCGAGTCGGCCTGCAATGATCGCAAATGCACCATATGCAACATCGCCGAAAATATGTGCGCCCCAACGCTCCTCAGAAGCCGACGAACCGCGCCGCTTCCTCTACACTCTTGCGCTCCGATACCACGGCGTTGGCCGGGAAGCTGTCATCCGGCCAGCCGATGGCGATGGCCTTCATGATCACCTGATCGTCCGCAATACCGGCATGTTCGCGCACCACCGGCGATTGCATGATGCCCTGGCTGTTGATCACCGCGCCCAGGCCCCGCGACCAGGCGGCGTTGACCAGCGCGGTCGACACCGCGCCGCAATCGAACGGCGTGTCGTCGCTGCCGGCCAGCACCTTGTCATAGGTGATGATCACGCACACCGGCGCGTCGAACTGCCGAAACCCGCGCAGCACCCAGTCCTGCCGCGCCGGCGCATCATCACGGGCGATGTTCATGGCGGCGAACAATTGCTTGGCGACGCCGATCTGGCGCTCGCGGTGGACGCCCTCGAATGGGCTGCCGGTGCGGAATTCGCGGCTGTGCGGGATGCCGGCAAGGTTTCTCTCGGTGTTGCCGGCGCGGATGCGGTTCAGGGGCTCGCCGGTCACCACGGTGAAGTTCCACGGCTGGGTGTTCATCGAGGAGGGCGAGCGCATGGCCATGCCAAGGATTTCCTTGATGAGCGCCATCGGGACGGGCTTGTCGAGAAAACCCCGGATCGAGCGCCGGCCCAGCACCACCTCGTCATAGCTCATCATGCGCTTCGTCTCTCCGCAATCGCCTGGCCTGCCGCGTGCCCCGACGCCCAGGCCCACTGGAAATTATAGCCCCCCAGCCAGCCGGTAACGTCCACGGCCTCGCCGATGGCGAACAGCCCTCCAATGTGATTGGCGGACATGGCCTTTGATGACAGCCCGGCAGTGTCGATGCCACCGGCCGTCACTTCGGCCTTGGCAAAGCCCTCGGTGCCATCGGGGCGGAAGGCCCAGGCCTTCAGGCGCTGCATGGCGTCGGTGAGGCTGGCATCTTTCTGGGCGCCCAGCTCACCCGGCAGCGCCAGCGTGTCGGCCAGCGCGGTGGCCAGCCGCTCGGGCAGGGCATGGGCCAGCACGCTCTTCAGGCCGGCCTTCGGGCGCAGGCGCTTGCATTGCGCCAGCCATCCCGGCGCGGCATCGGGCAGGAAATCCACCGAGATCGCCTCGCCATGCCGCCAGTAACTCGATACCTGCAGCATCGCCGGGCCGGACAGCCCCTTGTGGGTGAACAGCGCCGCCTCGCGGAAGGCGGTCTTTCCGGCTTTTGCGACCACCTCGGCGGCAACGCCGGCCAGCTCGCGGAACAGGTTTTCCGATGGCGGCAGGGTGAAGGGCACCAGCGCCGGGCGCGGCGGGATGATCTTCAGCCCGAACTGCTTGCCCAACTGGTAGGCAAAACCGGTGGCGCCGAGCTTGGGGATGGCCGGGCCGCCGGTGGCGATGACAAGATTGGGCGCGCTGAACACACCGGCGCTGGTGGTGACGGTGAAAAGGCCGTCCGCATGGGTCACATCGCTGATGCCGGCGCCGAAGGCAAAGTCCACGCCGCCGGCCGTGCACTCATCCATCAGCATGGCGACGATCTGCTTCGCCGAGCCGTCGCAGAACAACTGTCCCAGGGTCTTCTCGTGATAGGCGATGCGGTGCTTCTCGACGAGGGCGACGAAATCGGCGGGCGTGTAGCGTGACAGGGCGGAACGGGCGAAGTGCCGGTTCTCGCTGAGGTAGCGATCCGGCACCGCGCCGATGTTGGTGAAGTTGCAGCGCCCGCCGCCGGAAATCAGGATCTTCTTCCCCGGTTCCTGGTTGTGATCGATCACCAGCACCCGCGCGCCCGCCTGCCCCGCGGTGGCGGCGCAGAAGAGGCCGGCCCCGCCGGCCCCGAGGATGATAGCATCATGCATGGAGACGGGCCGTAGCGGGTGGCGCGCCCAAGGGGAAGCGGCTAGCCTGCCGCGCATGACCAACTGGACCATCGCTGCCGAAGCCATATTGCCCGAGATGACCGCGCTGCGGCGCGCGATCCATGCCGAACCGGAACTGGGCCTGCACAATCCGCGCACGGCGGACAAGATCATGGCTGCGCTGGCTGGCCTGCCGCTGGAGATCAGCACCGGGCCATCGACCACCGGCATTGTCGCCACGCTGCGCGGGCCGGCCAATGGCCGCACCGTGCTGCTGCGCGGCGATTCGGATGCGCTGCCGATGCCGGAGGAGACGGGCCTCGATTTCGCCTCCACCATCCCCAATGCCATGCACGCCTGCGGCCATGATGCGCATGTGGCGATGCTGGCCGGCGCAGCGCGCATCCTGTGCGAACGGCGCGAGAGCCTTGCGGGCAGCGTGATGTTCATGTTCCAGCCCGGCGAGGAAGGCCATCACGGCGCCCGCTTCATGCTGGACGATGGCCTGCTGGACCCGCTCCCCGATGCCGCCTTCGCGCTGCACATCATGCCCAATGCGCCGTGGGGCGTGGTGGCGGGGCGCGCCGGCCCGCTGCTGGCCAGCAACGACAAGCTGCGCATCGTGGTGACGGGGCGCGGCGGCCATGCCTCCATGCCGCACGATGCATTGGACCCTGTGCCGATCGCCTGCGAGATCGCGTTGGCGCTGCAGAATTTCGTCACCCGGCAGGTCAATGTTTTCGATCCCGCCGTCATCACCATCGGACAGATCAGCGCCGGCACCACCGACAATGTCATCCCCGATGCCGCGCTGCTCTATGGCACCATGCGCACCCTGTCGGCCGCAACGCGGGCGAAGCTGCATGAAGGCCTGCCGCGCCTGGCCCAGGGCATCGCCGCCGCGCACGGGGCCAGCGCCACGGTGGAGATCATCCCCGGCTTCCCGGTCACCAATTGCGATGGCCGCGCCGTGGCGCTGGGCGAGGCGGTGACGAAATCGCTGTTCGGCGAGGAGGCCTGGCAAAGCCTCGCGCACCCCATCATGGGCGCCGAGGATTTCGCCTATGTGCTGGAAAAGGTGCCCGGCGCGATGTTCTTCCTGGGCGTTGCCGAACAGGGAACGGACTGGCGCGCCTGCTGCGGCCTGCATTCCAGCCACATGCATCTCGATGAAAGCGCCATGGCGCGCGGCGCGGCCCTGCACGCAGGGCTGGCGGAACGCTTCCTCGCAAACGGCTTCGGCTGAATTCCCCCGTTGCATTGCCCAAAGGGCACGCTATACGGGCCGCCTTCCCATGCGGAAGCCGAAAACTGGTGCGGGGCAGTAGCTCAGATGGGAGAGCGCAGCAATCGCACTGCTGAGGTCAGGGGTTCGATTCCCCTCTGCTCCACCAGTTCTCCTGCATCCTGACATCATCGCCTGACGCGGCTCCTCCCGGACCTGCAACTGTTGTGTTGCAGCAACACACACGGTGAAAATTACAGAAACGTCATTTTGTGCCTTTTCAGGCCAGATCGGCGACCCTATCCGCATGGCCCGGGTCAAACTGGAAAATAACAATAGCGTTACAGGAATTTACCAATGAAGACGATGTTTGCTGCCGCCGCCTCGCTGCTTCTGGCGGGCGCCGCCCAGGCCGCCGAAGTGCAGGGCCCGTGGATCGAAGCCCGCGCCGGCTGGGACAATCTGGGATCGAACAACGGCCTGCTCTATGGTGCGGCCGCCGGTTTCGATCTGAGTGTTTCGGATGCGGGCTTTCTGGGCATCCAGGCCGGCATCGCCGGTTCCACCGTTGAAGAGTGCCCGGTGGCCAACGCCTGCGCTGGCACCGGTCGCGACATCGAAGTGCTTGGCCGCATCGGCGGTGTGATCGCCGACAAGACCGCACTCTATGGTCTGATCGGCGTTGCCAACTCGCGCTTCACCGCGAGCGTGGCCAATCTGGAATTCGGCGAGAACTTCACCGGGTTCCGCGCTGGCGCCGGCGTGGAACGCCGGATCGGTTCCAAGACCTATGGCAAGCTGGAATATCGCTTCACCGCCTATGGCACGCGCGACATCGCAGGCGAGCCCGTTGAAGGCGGCGATCGTCACCAGGTGAGCGTGTCGTTCGGCATCCGCTTCTGATGCCGGTCCGCCCGGAAGGGCGGCATTGGATGAAAAAGGGGGACGGCGCGGCCTGCGCCGTCCCTTTCTTCATGCGGGCCCGCGACGCGCCGCCGCAAGCCGCTGCCGCTTGGCGCATCAGCAGCGGCGCGCTACACCCCGCCCCGTGACAGCCACCACCGCCCTCACCTTCGCCTTCGCCGTCGTGTCGATGGCCGCCATCATTGCCGCGCGCTATCTCGCCGTATCGGGCGGCTTCGCCTGGCTCACCAAGGCGCGCGGGGTGGCCGATGGCCCGGCCGATCCGGCCAAGCGCGACCGCCAGATCAAGAATGAAATCCGCTGGTCGCTGATCTCGGCGCTCATCTATGCGGTGCCCGCCGGTCTCGCACTGGAAGCCGCCCGCTCACTGGGCTGGACGCAACTGATGTGGACGGTGGAGGGCGCGGCGCAGCTGGCCTGGTGGCCCGTCTCGATCTTCGTCTACCTTTTCGCGCACGACAGCTGGTTCTACTGGACGCACCGCTGGATGCATCGCCCCGCCCTGTTCAAGGCCGCGCACGCCGTGCACCACGCCAGCCGGCCACCCACCGCCTGGGCAGCGATGAGCTTCCACCCGTGGGAGGCCATCTCCGGCGCCATCCTCATTCCGGCGCTGGTGTTCCTCATCCCCATCCATGTCGGCGCGCTTGGCGCGGTGATGCTCATCGCCACCATCATGGGCGTCACCAACCACATGGGCTGGGAAATGTTCCCGAAGCGCTGGGTGGACGGCTGGTTCGGCCGCCACATCATCTCGGCCAGCCATCACGAGGCGCACCACCGCTTCTACACCTGCAACTACGGCCTCTATTTCCGCTTCTGGGACAAGCTCTGCGGCACCGATCGGGGCCTTGCCAACTGGACCACACAGGCATAACAGAAATCATTCCCCGGGGGGCCGGCGCAACCGGCTGAGAGTGGGCTTCATGGCCCTGACCCGCTGAACCTGATCCGGCTGACACCGGCGGAGGGAGGGAGCGAAGCACGGCCCCATTGGGGCAGCCGCGCCCCATCCATTCCGATCTGATTGGAAGGATGCGATTGCCATGGCCGACATCAATTCGAAGCTCGACGTGCCTGTCACCACCGGGCCGCTGCCGGGCAGCCGCAAGATCCATGTGGCGGGCACGCTGCACCCCGAAATCCGCGTCGCCATGCGCGAGGTCGCGCTCGATCCGTCCGCCAACGAGCCCCCGCTGCGCATCTATGATTCGTCCGGCCCCTACACCGATGCCGCAGCCCAGATCGACATCGCCGCCGGCCTGCCGCCGCTGCGCCGCGCCTGGATCGAAGCGCGCGGCGACGTGGAGCGCTATCAGGGCCGCGAAGTGAAGCCGGAAGACAATGGCGTCTCCAACGTGCCGGGCGGGAAGGCAGACGTGGCGGAATTCCCCAACGTGGTGAAAACGCCCTTGCGCGCCAAGGCTGGAGCCGCCGTCACCCAGATCGCCTATGCCCGGCGCGGCATCATCACCCCGGAAATGGAATATGTCGCCATCCGCGAGAATATCGGCCGGGCGCGAGCCGAAGGCCTGGCCCGCGATGGCGAGAGCTTCGGTGCCGCCATCCCCGATTACGTGACGCCGGAATTCGTCCGCGACGAGATCGCCCGCGGCCGCGCCATCATCCCGGCCAACATCAACCACCCGGAAGCCGAACCGATGATCATCGGCCGCAACTTCCTGGTGAAGATCAACGCCAACATCGGCAACTCCGCCGTCGCCTCCTCCGTGGCGCAGGAAGTCGAAAAGATGGTCTGGGCCGCCCGCTGGGGCGCGGACAACATCATGGACCTTTCCACGGGTCGCAACATCCACAACACCCGCGAATGGATCCTGCGCAACAGCCCTGTTCCCATCGGCACCGTGCCCATCTACCAGGCGCTGGAAAAGGTCGGCGGCATCGCCGAAGACCTGACGTGGGACGTGTATCGCGACACGCTGATCGAACAGGCCGAACAGGGCGTCGACTATTTCACCATCCACGCCGGCGTGCGCCTCGCCTATGTGCCGCTCACTGCCAGCCGCGTCACCGGCATCGTGTCGCGCGGCGGCAGCATCATGGCCAAGTGGTGTCTCGCCCACCACAAGGAGAATTTCCTCTACACCCACTTCCGCGAGATCTGCGAGATCATGCGCGCCTATGACGTGAGCTTCTCCCTCGGCGACGGCCTGCGCCCCGGCTCCATCGCAGACGCCAACGACCGCGCCCAGTTCGCCGAACTCGAAACGCTGGGCGAGCTCACCAAAGTGGCCTGGGAGCAGGACTGCCAGGTGATGATCGAAGGCCCCGGCCATGTGCCGATGCACAAGATCAAGGTGAACATGGAAAAGCAGCTGGAAGAATGCGGCGAAGCGCCCTTCTACACGCTCGGCCCGCTCACCACCGACATCGCTCCGGGCTATGATCACATCACCAGCGGCATCGGCGCCGCCATGATCGGCTGGTTCGGCACCGCCATGCTCTGCTACGTCACGCCCAAGGAACATCTCGGCCTGCCCGACCGCGACGACGTGAAGGTGGGCGTCATCACCTACAAGCTTGCCGCCCACGCCGCCGATCTGGCCAAGGGCCACCCGGCCGCCCAGGCGCGCGACGACGCCCTCTCCCGCGCCCGCTTCGAATTCCGCTGGCGCGACCAGTTCAACCTGTCGCTCGATCCCGAAACGGCCATGGCCTATCACGACGAGACCCTGCCAGCGGAAGGCGCCAAGGTCGCCCACTTCTGCTCCATGTGCGGGCCGAAATTCTGCTCGATGAAAATCACCCAGGACGTGCGCGACTATGCCGCCAAGGTGAACAACCCCGACATGATCGAAGCGGGCATGGCCGAAAAGAGCGCCGAGTTCCGGGCGAAGGGCGGGGAGATTTACCTGCCAGCAGCGGAGTAGGCGGCGGCGCGCATGACCGGCTACCGCCGCCTGATCGATCACCTGGCCGGGCTGGCACGCGATTGCGTTCTTGCCGATCGGATCGAACGCAGCGGCCATGCCGAACGCAGCAACGACGACGCGCTCGCCCTTTCCGCCGACGAAGCCGAACGCAAGGCCGTGCTGCTGTCAATGACAGCGGACCAGCAGGCCGTAGTGGCGGCGCTGTTGCGGCAGGAACGGGCAGGCGCCATCCACGATGTTCTTGCCAATCTTCCGGCCTTTGGCCTGACGCTTGACGGCCAGCCGCTCGACGCCCTGGGCGACGAGCAACCGCATTGGGATTTCCTCGCCCGGCTGGACGGCGACCGCTGGCGCAACTGACCCCGCAGAACAGGAAGGCACATCCCATGGCCACCCGCGATGACATGGACACCGCCTTCAAGGCCATCATCCTGCCGCACCTGCGCGCGATGGGCTTCAAGGGCTCCCTGCCGCACCTGCACCGGCTGCGCGATGGCGCGGCCGATCTCCTCAGCGTGCAGTTCCGCTCGGCCGGCGGCAGCTTCGTGATCGAAATCGGCCGCGTCGCCACCAACGGCTTTGATTCCTACGGCCGCCACGTCCCGCTGGCCAAGGCCAAGACCTCCTACCTCAATCCCCAACACCGCCACCGCCTCGGCGCACCCCTCAGCGGCGGCGATCACTGGTTCTGCTTTGCGGATACCGATGCCGAAGCAGTGGCGCACGCGGTGATCGCCGAGCTCGGCCGGCCCGAGGTGTGGCAACTCATCGACAGCTGGCCGATCCTCGGCGCAGCCCCGGCATGAACGTACCCCCGCGCGCCCCGCGCCGCCCACAACGCCGCTGGGGCTACGATTCGCGCGGCACGCCGCTGGCTGTCCACCTGCCCGGCATCCTCATCATCGCCCTGCTCTGCTTCCTGCCCATGCTCGCGCCCGATCTGATCGAACGCTGCATCGGCCACACGCCGAACGTGCCCAGCAGCAAAGGCGCCGCCACGGTGCTCAGCGCAATCGCCACCCTCTGCTCCCCCCTGCTCTTCACCGGCCCCACCCGCGACCTGCTGCTCGGCCTCACCCTCACCACCCTCATCATCGCCGCCCTCTGGGCGCGGAAATGGATCAAGGAACACCAGGCCCACTGGGACATAATCCGCGCGAAGGAACGCGAACGCCGGGCAGAGAAGCGAAGGGCGAAGGCTTTGGAGAAAAAAGAAAGAGAGCCTCCGGCGGGCAGGGGCTGAACCCCTGCACCCGCTTTCTTGCGGAGCGCTTTTCCCACTTTTTTCTTCTGTTCGATAGGGCGCTGATCCAATTCAGTGCTCAAGTGCGCGAGGCGCAGGCGATCTGGCAGCGTTGCCGCGCATCATCTTTCAGACCAATCGGTCCTTGCGTTTCGCGCGCATGTGAACTCCAACGCTACCGTTGAAGATAGTTGAGATAGGATTCGCCGTCCTTGAGAGCGGTTCCATACGGCCCTTCTCCGCCTCTCATTGAATCCACATCGCCCCGAGACAAGATCGGCGCCATGATGGGTCGTCTCAGGTCTGTATTGTAAAGATATTGCAGCATGGTTCCCATCGACTCATTTTGAGAATGGGCGTTGCCGTCAGGCGCGACGGCGTGCCAATTTGCATAAAAGGCCTGCATCAACTTGGTTGACGTTTCGCGATCCTGGTTGTGCGCGAGAAAGAAGTTCAGCATGTCGAGCGTGGTGCCCGATGTGCCCTGCAAATAATCGAAGCTGGCCGCGCCATCCGGTTCGTGGGCGCGGTAGATATCCGTTCCCTGGTTCATCCTGGTACCAAGAGGCTGAACAAAACGATTGCGGAACGCCCGGCTTTGCCCATGCTGCGCGGGAACATTATGGTCACCAGTGCCTCGGCCTCGCTCAATGATGCGATTGCGCAGGTTGATCTGATCCTCGCCAATCATCTTGGTTGGGTTGCCTAGCATTGACTTGATCAGGCCATCTACCTGCCCCTGGCCGCCGGCACCCGGCACGCGGCCCTTTTCCGTTTTCATGACGTCGCGCAGCTGGCCCATCGCGCGCAGGATATAGCTGCTTTCCTCCAGCGTGTAGGGTTGATCTGGCCGCCGCTTCTTCAACCTGGCCAGCTTCTTCCTGTTGGCAGCAAGGCCCGTTGCCAGCGGGTTGGGATCACGGCTGCGGAAGTAGCTGCCAACATAGTTGCCGATCACCGATTGCCAGCCGCGGTAATCGGAATTGGCCGTACCGCTGGTATTCTGATCGGGCCACATATGACGCATTTCGGCACTATGGCCGGCAAGAACATGCGCGCGCCCCCCTCCCGTGCCGTAGACCTTCGACATCTTGTGCGCGAAGCGCGCCGCCGTCTTCATGATATCGTGATTTTTCATGATATTGGCAACGAACACATCGTTCTTCAGCTTGGCATCAGCCGTGGCACCCACCGTACCCAGAGAGGCAATATGCGCTTGCTGGCGTTCCCGCCACCTTTTGCGGCTCCCGCTATTCTGCGGCATGGCCTTGCCAAACACATGCTTGATCACCGCCTTGTGCCGGCTTTGGCCCGGCAGCGCGCCTTCCAGCGTGCCCGCCGGGGTTGGCGCGGTCTGGTAGCTGCTCAGCCCTTCCAACCGTCCTGCTTCCGGCCCGTGACGGGTGCCCCGAGTGGCCTGATACAGAAGATTGGCCTCCGTCATGGACTGGCCAACAAGGGCACCAATTCCCACTCCCGTAGCGATGTTGGAAAGCAAGGGCCAGCCGAAGCCTGTCGCCAGGTTGTCATTGCCCAGCTCGCCGAGCTCGCCTTCAAAACGCTGCACCGGGGCGGAACTGCCGGTCTGCGTTGCCAATTGCCTGACCGGCTGCACCACAGGGTCCGACATCGCGCGCGTGCCATCATTCTGTGAAACTGGGACGCCCGTGCGATGCGGGATAGGCCGTTCGGCAAGGCGCTGCACCGGCGCGCTCCCATCAAGCGCTGCCTGGGCCTCAGTCAGCGCGGCACGTCTTGGGCTCGCATCGAGTCTCGCCTTCGTTTGGGCCAGCGACGCCTTGAGCGGCCCGGAAACGGCATTCCCCCTTGGCGACTTCGCCGGGCCGGATGCAGCCTGACGGTCGACATATGCCATTTCCGTCATCAGAGACCTCTCTTCTGCGCTCGAAAAACAGTCATAGCTGCCTAGCTGATCGAAGCACAATTTACTGGTCTGTCACAAGATTTCGATGAAGGGTTACTGATAAGAAATCTTCAGCTTTCGTTTCTTGAGTGCCGGCATGTACGCCACATTCAGAGCGAGAAAAGAGGGATTCTTAACCGACATCACTGACTTTACCAGCTCTGGGTCACGTGACGACTTGCTGCTTGATGAGCTGGCGAACACTGAAGTTCAAAAAGCTCCGCCCCAGCAATGGCGTGCCGGCCTTCCATCGTCCCAGTGCGACACAGCTTGTCGACGTTACCCAGGGAGCAACGGGTGCAGGGACATGCTATTGCCGGCAAGCATCGCCACTTTCCTTTTCCCCCAGCACGAGCAGGTTTGGCTTTGGAAGCCAGCATGATAGGCTCCGGCCAACAAGAACGTTCGGGGGAACGGTCGATGCGACATGCGCTGATCATCGCGATGGCAACTGGCCTGCTCGCGGCGCCGCTGCACGGGCAGGCGCGGCGGCCCGCGGCGAAGCCGGCTCCGAAGTCGGCGGCGGTTGTGCAGAAGGTGATCCCGCCCAAGGCGAGTTACTGGCTGTCGGCGCAGACGATGACCGGCTTTGGCATGGGCGGGAACATGCCGTCCGCCGGGGACATGATGCGCATGGCGATGGGGGGTCAGCAGCCTGGTGCGATGGCGAAGTCCTTGAGCCTTGATCTGGGCGGCAAGTTGCCGGTGAGCGCGCCGCCGCCGCTGGGGCGGCATCTGATCCCGGCGGGCATGAACATGGGGGACCTCTTGTTCCTGAAGACGCCGCAGCGCCAGCCTGCTGAACCGGGCCGCGAGCCGGAGGATTTCGAGCGGCCGAAGGGCAAGCTCCTGATCTTCTGGGGCTGTGGGGAGGAGGCGCGGCCGGGTCAACCGGTGGTGATCGATTTCGCGTCGCTGGCCGCCGGGCAGGTGCCGGCCAATCTGTTTGCGGGGGAGCGGGTGCGCATCGCCCGCCCGCCCTCGGCGAGCAGTTGGCCCACGCATGGGCATTGGCCCAATGATGATCGCGCCAGCCGCAATGGCGTGCCGTCCAATGCCTCGCTGATCGGCGATCATGCGGTGACCGGCAATTATATCCCGGACATCCAGTTCACGCTGACCAAGGATTTCATGGGGGCGCTGAACCTCGATCAGAAGAAGCAGCCTTCGGGCGCCATCGCCATGAGCTGGAACCAGCTGCCCGACGCCACCGGGCATTTCGCCAGCTTCATCGGCGGCCAGGGTGATGACCCCAACAAGGGTGCCACGATGGTGTTCTGGTCTTCCTCGGAGAGCCAGACCTTCATCTCGGCGCTGGGCGACTATATCGCCCCGGCCGAGGCGGCCCGGCTGGTGGGCACGAAGCAGCTGATGCCGCCCACCCAGACCAATTGCGCCATCCCGAAGCAGGTGATGGCCGCCGCACCCAACGGGCTTGTTTCGCTGGTTGCCCATGGGCCGGAGGAGAATTTCCTGTTCCCGCCGCGCCCGGCCGATCCGAAGATCACCTGGGACCAGCAATATGCCGTGAAGGCCCGCTTCGTTTCCCGGGCCGGTGGGCCCGCCGGCATGAACATGGCCGAGATGATGGGCGGCGGCGAGCGTTCCGGCCGCAACAGCCGGCGCGGCGCGAAACCCAAGTGCGAGTCCAGCGGCCCCGCGCCCGGCGGCGTGCTGGGCGGCGTGGTCGGCGGCCTGTTCGGCAAGAAGAAGAAGGCCGAGGAGTGCGACCCCAGCTGATGCCGGAGGCTGATTCCCCTTCTTCCACCGGAACATCTTCGGCTGGTCACCGTGAGCGCCTGCGCCAGCGGCTGTTGGCGAGCGGCGGTGAGGCTTTCCATGATTATGAGCTGCTGGAATATCTCCTCGCGCTCGCCATTCCGCGGCAGGACACCAAGCCGCTGGCCAAGCGGCTGATCGCCGAGTTCGGCAGCCTCGCCGCGCTGATCGCCGCCACGCCGGAGGAGCTGAAGCGGGTCGAGGGGCTGGGCGACGGCGCGGCGGCGGCGATCAAGTTTGTCGAGGCGGTGATGCTGAAGGCGCTGCGCAGCCAGGCGCTCAATCGCCCGGTGCTGTCGGGCTGGCAGGCGCTGCTCGATTATCTGCACGCCAGCCTCGCGCAGCGGCCCACCGAGCAGTTCCGGGTGATTTTCCTCAACAACCGCAACATCATGATCCGTGATGAGGTGATGAACGATGGCACGGTGAACGCGGCGCCGGTTTATCCGCGCGAGATCGTCAAGCGCGCGCTCGATCTGGGCGCGGCGGCGGTGGTGCTGGTGCACAATCACCCGTCCGGCGATCCGCAGCCCAGCCGCGACGACATCCAGATGACCCGCGCCATCATCGAGGCCGGGCGGCACCTGGGGCTGACCGTGCATGATCACGTGATCATCGGGGCATCGGGCCATGTCTCGATGCGCGCGCAAGGTTTGATATAGGGGGCCTGATCTGACCAATACGCAATAAACGCCTTGCGCTTGGCCCGGCGGCTTCGCACAACCATGGCGAGGAGAGCATGGGAGGAGCAATGCAGGCGCTGCCGGCCTTTGACGAGATGTTCGGCACACCGGATGGACTTGGCTCAGGCTACAACAGCCAGTCGCCAGACGGCGTGACATCGGCCTATCGCGCCATCCGCCAGTGGCTGGCCGACAGCCCGCCCGAGCTGATGGCCACGCGCCGCGCCCAGGCCGAGCTGTTCTTCCGCCGCATCGGCATCACCTTCGCCGTCTATGGCGATGCGCAGGCGACCGAGCGGCTGATCCCCTTCGACATCGTGCCGCGCATCCTCACCCGCGCCGAATGGGATCGGCTGGAACGCGGCCTCAAGCAGCGGGTGCAGGCGCTGAACGCCTTCCTGGCCGATATCTATGGCCCGCAGGAGATCTTGCGTGCCGGACTGATTCCGGCCGAACTGGTGCTGCAGAACCCGGCCTATTGCCTGCACATGGTGGGCCGCACCCCGCCCGGCAGCGTGTGGGTGCATATCGCCGGCATCGATCTGGTGCGCACCGGTCCAGACGAGTTCTTCGTGCTGGAAGACAATGCGCGCACCCCCTCCGGCGTGTCGTACATGCTGGAAAACCGCGAGGTGATGCTGAAGCTGGTGCCAGACCTGTTCGATCGCGTGAAGGTGGCGCCGGTCGAGACCTACCCCGAGAAGCTGCTGGAGACGCTGGCCAGCGTGTCCCCCCGCAAGGTGCGCGGCGGCCATCCGACCTGCGTGCTGCTCACTCCCGGCCAGTATAACAGCGCCTTCTATGAACACAGCTTCCTGGCCGACAAGCTGGGCATCGAACTGGTGGAAGGCTCTGACCTGTTCGTGCGCGACGATGTCGTGTTCATGCGCACCACCGAAGGGCCACAGCGGGTGGACGTGATCTACCGCCGGCTGGACGATGAGTTTCTGGATCCGCTGGTGTTCAACCCCAGCTCTATGCTGGGCGTGCCTGGCCTGATGGCTGCCTATGCCGCTGGCAATGTCACGCTGGCCAACGCCGTGGGCACCGGCATCGCCGACGACAAGGCGATCTACAGCTACATGCCGGAGATCGTGCGCTTCTACACCGGCGAGGAGCCGATCCTGGCCAACGTGCCGACCTGGCGCTGCCGCGAGCCGGAAGCGCTGATGTATGTGCTCGATCACCTGCCGGAACTGGTGGTGAAGGAAGTCGATGGCTCGGGCGGCTATGGCATGCTGGTGGGCCCGCACGCCTCCAAGACCACGATCGCCGCCTTTGCCGCCAAGCTGAAGGCCAACCCCGAAAAGTTCATCGCCCAGCCCACGCTCGCCCTCTCCACCTGCCCCACCGCCACCGATGGCGGCGTGGCGGCCCGCCATGTCGACCTGCGCCCCTTCGTGCTGACCGGCGCCGATGGCGTGCGCATCGTGCCGGGCGGCCTGACCCGCGTGGCCATGACGGCGGGTTCGCTGGTGGTGAACTCGTCGCAGGGCGGTGGCACGAAAGACACGTGGATCATAGACGGATGACGCCGTGTTAAGCCGCACCGCCGGAAACCTCTACTGGATGGGCCGCTATCTCGAGCGGGCCGATTTCAGCGCGCGCCTGATCGAGGCGACGCAGCGGCTGGCTGCCCTGCCCTCCTCCTATGGCGGCGCCTCCAACGCCTGGGAATCGGCGCTGGCCGCGGCCTGCCAGGTCGACGCCTTCGCCGCCACCGGGCTGGCCATCGACGAGCATGAGGTGACCGAGTTCCTCACCCTCAATGCCGGCAACAGTTCGTCCATCCGATCGTGCCTCGAAGCTGCGCGCTCCAACGCCCGCGCCGTCCGCACCGCACTGACCGAGGAAGGCTGGGAGGCGATCAACACCGCCTGGCTGGAAGTGAGCCGCTATGGCACGCATCTTTCCAGCCGCGAGACGCTGGCGCAGCTGATCGAATATGTGAAGCATGCCGTGGCCGCCTTCGATGGCGCTGCCAACCGCACCATGCTGCGCGGCGATGCCTTCTGGTTCATCAACCTGGGTGCTGCCATCGAGCGGGCAGACAATTCGGCGCGGCTGCTCGACGTGAAATATCACCTGCTGCTGCCGCGTGACGAGCCGGTGGGCGGCTCCCTCGATTATTTCCAGTGGACCACCATCCTGCGCACCGTCTCGGCGATGACCGCCTATCGCTGGGTTTACAACGACAGCGTGAAGCCCTGGCTGGTCGCCGATCTGCTCATCCTCAACCGCCAGATCCCGCGCAGCCTTGCGGCCTGTTATGACGAGATCCTGCGGCACCTCGATCTGCTGGCCAGCCACAGCGGCCGGCGCGGGCCGGCGCATCGGCTGGCGAGCGCCGGCCATGCCCGGCTGGCGAATGGCAACATCGATGCCATCTTCGCCTCCGGCCTGCACGAGTTCCTCACCCAGTTCATCATCGACAACAACCGGCTCGGCGATGCCATTGCCGAACAATATCTGTTCTAGGTGATGTGATGCGCATCCGGGTCGATTATGCCACCATCTATGAATATGCCCATGCGGCCAGCAACGTGCTGCAATTGCTGCGAGTGCAGCCGGCAGGGCACGAGAGCCAGCACGTCGTGCACTGGCGCATCGACAGTGATTGCGATGGACATCTGAAGCGCAGCGAGGATGCCTTCGGCAACCTCACCCACATGTTCTACCCTGATGGGCCGATCCGGCGGCTGGCCCTGCATGTGACCGGCGAGGTGGACACGATTGAAAGCCATGGCGTGCTGGCCGGGACACGGGAACGCCTGCCAGCCAGCGTCTTTCTGCGCCAGACCGATCTCACCATGCCAGACGAGGCGCTGCGCGCGCTCGCCCGCACGCTGGATGCCGATGATGCGCTGGCCACCTGCCATCGCCTCACCAGCCACCTGTTCGACACCCTGGCCTTCGATCCGGATGTCACCCACGCCCACAGCGACGCGGCCCATGCCTTCGCGCTGCAGGCCGGGGTGTGCCAGGATTATGCCCATATCTTCCTGGCGGTGGTGCGCACGCTGGGAATCCCGGCGCGCTATGTCTCCGGCCACCTGGTGCGCAGCGATGGCCTGATCACCCAGCCGGCCGCCCATGCCTGGGTGGAGGCGCTGATTCCCGATCTGGGCTGGGTGGCCTTCGATCCCACCAATGGCGTGTGCGCCACCGAAGCCTATCTGCGGGTAGCGGTGGGCCTGGATTATCGCGATGCCGCCCCCATCCGCGGTGCCCGGCGCGGCGGCGGCATGGAAACCATGAACGTGGCCGTGACGACCCAGGCCAGCGGACTGCATCCCGGCCTTGGCGAATTGGGCGGGACCGCGCCGGAACAGGCGCAGGCGCAGGAACAACCACAGGCCTGACCCTCTTGCCGGCATTGGGCTGGCACGGCAGACTCGTCCGAAAACAGCTGGTTGAGAACGGACCATGACCTATTGCATCGGCATCCTCGTGCGCGAAGGCCTTGTGCTGATGGCAGATACGCGCACCAACGCCGGCGTCGACAACATCTCCTCCTATCGCAAGTTGCGCGTGATGGAGCATGGGCCGGACCGGGTGATCTTGTGCGCCTCGGCCGGCTCGCTGTCGGTCACGCAGAGCGCCCTGTCCCGCGTGGCACTGGGCGTGACGATGCCGGATACCGGCGAGAAGGAAATGCTGGCCGAGGTGCCCACGGTGTTCCGCGCCGCCCAGCTCGTTGGCCAGGCCTTGTCCGACGCCAAGGCCGAGATCGACCGGGTGGTGAAGGACGACAATGTCTTCACCGATGCGACACTGCTGCTGGCCGGCAGCATCGGCGGGCGGCGGCCGCGGCTGTTCCTGATCTATGGCGCCGGCAATTTCATCGAGTGCCAGGCCGACACGCCGTTCCTGCAGATCGGTGAACTGAAATACGGCAAGCCGGTGCTCGATCGCATGCTCACCTATGAAA
>ERZ1066121.539-NODE-539-length-34231-cov-11.301323_pt1 | contig 34231 bp, 28 predicted proteins | sample MGYA00382768_ERZ1066121 | MGnify/ENA primary metagenome ERZ1066121 (study PRJEB33369, sample SAMEA5778351) | biofilm metagenome | biome: Industrial cooling water; feature: Water cooling tower basin; material: Biofilm | place: United Arab Emirates | collected...
TGTTTCAGTCCCGATAACGGGATTCGTAAGTTTTAAAGATTTTATTGATTTGTTTTTTGATTTGAAGGAAGCTTGTTTCAGTCCCGATAACGGGATTCGTAAGTTTTAAAGTATAAGTACTTACACCCCCTTCGATTGATTGGTTGATGTTTCAGTCCCGATAACGGGATTCGTAAGTTTTAAAGCAATTGACTGGCATGTTTGTGCATATGCTATCTTTGGTTTCAGTCCCGATAACGGGATTCGTAAGTTTTAAAGCCCTCTATAGACTAAGCTGCAATTAATGTCAAGTAGGTTTCAGTCCCGATAACGGGATTCGTAAGTTTTAAAGGTTTATGCGGCAACTATGACGGAATATGGTCAACATCAGGTTTCAGTCCCGATAACGGGATTCGTAAGTTTTAAAGTCTCTTTAAAAAATTCTATTCCTTCATAAATTGTTGGAGTTTCAGTCCCGATAACGGGATTCGTAAGTTTTAAAGCATCCAGTAATCACCCTCAGTAGCATAAGCGACTAGGCGTTTCAGTCCCGATAACGGGATTCGTAAGTTTTAAAGTGCGAGATTTCGCATTATGATTGTTTCAAGATTTTGGTTTCAGTCCCGATAACGGGATTCGTAAGTTTTAAAGCAAGCTCCTACCATAGCTATTTTCATGACATTTTTCGGTTTCAGTCCCGATAACGGGATTCGTAAGTTTTAAAGTACAGTGGATTTTGAATAGTGAGAATCAAACACAAGGTTTCAGTCCCGATAACGGGATTCGTAAGTTTTAAAGGCTAATTTCAGATTTACAAACGAATGAATCAACTTGTTTCAGTCCCGATAACGGGATTCGTAAGTTTTAAAGACATTGATGCAATGCCCGACCACCCACTATATAAAAGTGTTTCAGTCCCGATAACGGGATTCGTAAGTTTTAAAGATGGCATGAAGATGACCCGAACAACAATGTTTATATTGTTTCAGTCCCGATAACGGGATTCGTAAGTTTTAAAGCCAGAAGTCGTGGGGTGCAAATTGTTCTAAGTAGGGTTTCAGTCCCGATAACGGGATTCGTAAGTTTTAAAGCAAGAAACATGGTATCAAACATAAATCAGGCGCCGAAATCGGTTTCAGTCCCGATAACGGGATTCGTAAGTTTTAAAGCCTCGTCCTGCTTTTCTAAAATCAGTGTACTCTAGAGAGTTTCAGTCCCGATAACGGGATTCGTAAGTTTTAAAGTAGTGTGCGCCTCATCAAGAATTATTAAATCAAATTGTTTCAGTCCCGATAACGGGATTCGTAAGTTTTAAAGTCTCTTTGTACTTTAATCTCTTCAGTAGAAGCTTTAATGTTTCAGTCCCGATAACGGGATTCGTAAGTTTTAAAGACTAAGCCCGCGATTCTAGCGATTACTGGGTCAATGTTTCAGTCCCGATAACGGGATTCGTAAGTTTTAAAGACTGCGCGCTGAAAGCCTTACAGAGCAAGCGCTCTACAGAAGTTTTTCGTAAAGCTTAAAAGTAGCTTCATTTCAGGCGCCCTTATTGAGATATGTTACTATTAATCTCAAGTTAAATAATGGTCAAAGTATTACGTTGTCAAGGTTCTGGCGTTTTTCGTGAAACCCCTAGGGTTTTTGCCCTCGCTTCGGTTTACGAAACATCAAGCAGGTAACTTAATCATAAAACGATAACCTGCTCTTGTCTAGGTTTTTCTGAACCATAAGTAATTGTCCGTTTCACAGAGCCTGCATCTAGTACGTATACTCGCACAGAATCTTCATCTGGTTTGATTAATTTTTCTACTTTGATTTGTAGTTCGGTAAATTTTACCGCAGTTAAGAAGCACTCGAACACGCTGTACTGCGTCCACGTTCCATAACCAGTAAGCATTTTATGCAACCGAGTCCGGCGCCTATTTGCTGCTTTGTTATCGGGTAAATCGTAAATAATTAAATAAAACAGTGTAGTCATTCGATCTTAGTTTTATTCAAAGAACGGCTTATAAGTTTACTTTTAACAAATGGCAAAATGTTTTAGATGCTACCCTTTGGGAAAACTGCGTTAACGTACCTCAGCATGACATAAGTTCACATTTTACTCGTTTGCAGTATGGATTCTGAATTTTTAGCCTGCGTTTTCCGAAGGATATCCCGAAGGGTAGGCAGGCTTTGTTCGCATAGAGATGCCCTTGAGGGTGTCAAATTTATCGCAACACTAAAGGTTTATAAGGAGTTCCTTCTTGTAAATGCCGACTTAACAACCGTGCTTGTAGTTCAACCGCGCGTCTATAGGTACATCGGTAATCAAACACCGGATGTTTAAATTCATCGTTCATTTTACGTTCAAAAGCTCCTAAAAAGCACTTTCTTCCAGATTCCGATAACAGATAGGCGCCTAAGCTTTCAGTAAAATCATTTGGTTTAATTTCACCTTGACGTAATATTCCTAACACAACGCTATCGGCAATTAACGCGCGGAACTCTTCCATCAAATCTAATACCATTGAAGGTTGTCCATGATGAACTTCGTGTAAGTAACCAATGTAAGGGTCTAGTCCAGCAAGATGAACACCTGCTGTCACTTGAACTCGTAATAAACCATAGGCAAAACTTAACAACGAATTCACTGGGTCAGTAGGTGGGCGCCTATTTCTACCAGTAAAAGTCCATTGTTTACCAACCATTCTGTCCCAGCAAGCAAAATATTCTCGTGCTGCTAAACCTTCAATTCCTCGTACTTGGTCAATATTTTGCTGACTTTGAACTTGGCTTTTACGTTGTTTCAGGGGATTATTTCGTTCGTTATGACGGTATAAAATTAGATATTGATTGTGAATTTTGGCTGCTACTATTGCTTTGACTAATTCCAGGCGCCGCACCGCATCATTATAAACTTGGTATTGTGCCAGTCTTAATTGACCATTGCGTGAGTGTCCTGGAAGTGCAGAACCTAAGTATTTACCGAATGTGGAAAGGTAATGTATAGGCATTCCTAACTCTAAAGCATAAATTAAAGCATCTCCGGTAACTTGAGGATTGCCCATAAGCACAACTTGTTCTACTGTTTGTGCGGCAATACTCTTTTTGCTCCAAGTTCCATCTTCTTGTTTGAGCGCAACAGTAAATGCTTCGTAGTTTTTACTGAGAATAGCTTCAGGTTGAGTAACGTAAAGAACAGTCATATGAATTTTAAATTTGGGTTAGGTTAGATGCACGTAATGCTTTAACTTCAAAAGGCAAACAAATTCTTTGCAAGCTGCATGATTGACACTTTTTGGTATTATCAATTGGAGATGGCATGGCGCCTGTAGCAGCATTTTGAGCAAGTACAATTGCCTGTTCAGTTGCTTGTCGAAGTTGAGGTGTAAAAGCTACCGTTTCTCGTCTTCGATTAGTGTGGTAAAAAATATCACCATAAGGAATACTGCGTCCTGTGCGTTCTTCTATACATATCGCAGCAGCACAAAGTTGAAAATGGTCGTTAAGATGTTGTGCCATTTTGCCTTTTTTATATTCAACTGGCACAAGTTGACCTTTACACTCTTCAACAGCATCGATAATACCCGCAACTTTTAATCGGTCACTCCACACCCATTGTTGCTGCCGAATTACAGTATCACCTTCTTCTCGTATGCTTTCTTCGTTGATATTGCGGTGTATATGGCGCCCTAATATAATATGTTCGTTATCTTCCATTTCACCTAACACATATTCTAGAAAAAATCGGCGCGCGCAATATTCCCAAGCGTTTAGATAAGCTAGAGGCAAATAATTTTCTATCATTGGATATTTATATTATTGTGGGTTGGGTAAAATTCAATATGAATTCGCGTGTTGATGTTGGGTTACGCTGTGCGCTCCACCCAACCTACTCAGCACTCAGTACTTAACACTCATTACTTATTCTTGTTTGTCCCATTCCCATTGTGGTTTTGCGTCCGACTCCAGCAAAACAGGCGAAATTTGCTAGGACTGTGGCAATTTTTGCTTGTTCTGCGTCTGCAAAACGGTATTTTACCCGACCTTCGGCGCCTATTTCTCCTCCTCCTTCCATTTTCATCGCGTAGGTTTTGAGTTCGTAGGCAGATACTACACCGTTCCATTCGACTGGGGAAAAGTGCAGGTTTTCGGGGGCAAATTTATTCCAGCGTCGTAGCAAACCGTTTAAAACTAGTTCTAGTAATGGGAATGGTTGAATGTGTTTGCCTTGTTTAAAACTTGTGGGGGTAAGAAATTCTAATTCGATAAAGTTTTGGGCAGGTACTTGCATGAGTTTTTCATAGCTGGTTGCTTGCACTATGTCAACCCATGCGTTTAATCTACAAGGTATTCCCGCAATGTTAATCTCATTGCCTAAATCTTTACTCATTCCCCATAGTAACGGCGCCAGTAATTCTTTTTGTAATAAGTTGATTTTGAGCAGTACTTTTTTAGGAGAGCAATATTCTATCCCTGAAGTCATGGGCAAATTATCTTGTTCGTGCAGGGTTTGTGCTAAAGCTGGGTCTGTGTTGGCAAACCATTGGAAGCACAAAGCGTGAACCGAGCGTGCAATGGTGGGAGGAAGAGGACTAACAGGATTAATTGATACTTGAATGCTATGTAAAGAATTGTTGTTAACTTCTACTCCTGTTAATTCATAGGGCTTTTGGCGCCATTCCACTAAATTATTACTACCAATTTGCCGTAGAATAGATTGCATCAAGTCTTCATACAAAGCGGGTTGTGGTAGTACTGGCATAATTTTGGTAACGCCATCTATATATCTTTGTGGTATCCAAGCTGGAGATAATTCAGGCAACCAAGATGTTAACGGGGTAGCGTCGGATACAGTTTGGGTTGACCGTAAAACAACGCTTAGTCCAGCAAATTTAGTTTGAGTATCTTTGGTAGAAGTCATAACGGGCGCCAGTCGCTCGAAGTTGTAAAGGTAAATATCCAGGTTCTATTATCCTGTCTTTATGGAGTTGAGCTTTTTCTTTAGAGAAAGGATTTATACGGTTAAAGGTAGTTTTTTTACCTAAGTCATCCATTGGTTGAATAGTAAAACTGGTGCTGGGGTTAGGTGTAAAGCTTGGTTCAGAAGTTTGTTGAGTGGCGCCAGGTAGAAACTGGAAAAAACAACCTCGTTTACCGAAATAATTAACTTGGGCAAATAGCTGTGTGAGTTCGTCGAGTCGTGTTGTCTCACCGCAGCAAATTTGTAAATTTCCCTGTAAATGTATCCATTCCCGAAATACAAAACCATCTTGCATGGGTATAGTCGAGCGACTTTTGTCAGCTTTATCTGCCGTTTGGTCATAATAGCGCAGTTTGTAACCGTTGCGATTTACCACTAACTGTTCAGGTGGCATTACATATATATGTAAATCGCGAATCCAAGTAAACAGGTTTTTAATCCACGAGTCAAAGTCATGTTGATGGTATTTTCCCTGAGTTTCGAGCAACACTTTCAATAGTGCCATTTTGATACTATATGGAGTTGGCACTAAGTTAGAGCGCGCGGCCATACTCGTAGCATCGTAACGTTTTAGGGAGAATAAACTTGCGGGTTGATAGGTGACTGTTAACCACCTCTCCCTTAACTCCTCTCTTCGCAGGAGAGGAGAATTATTAGTTTGTATCATTGATTCTGGTACTCAAATTGAATTCTAGTGGGTTGTTTTGCAACGGATATAGCGGATGTAACGGATGAGTTATCTGTTATAAACAAGATTTTTGAATGCAGAGGAATTATCCGTTACATCCGTTCGTCATCTGTTGCTAATCATCCTCCCAAGGCTGTGTTTGTGCGATAATGGTTTGGATTTGTTCGGCAAATTGCGCCATTGACTCAAAATCAAAACAGCGAATAGTATCGGCACCGTTAAGATTATTCAAGGTATCAGCCAAGCTGTGAATTTGACGATGATAGTCTGTTTCTAAAGGACTAAGCATAGGCGCCGGACAGCGACGAGTGCTTACTGTAATTACTCCTTCAAAGTAATCAGGATGAGGTAAATTTGTATTACGCTTGGCGCCGTTAGGTTGCATATATGTATAAAGTACACTTTTGAGTAATGCGTCTAAACGTTTTTTACGTTCGGTGTCATCAATGCTATAGCTGAAATTGTGCGGGTTGTAGCCAATGCGGAAAGCTTCAATATTTAAAACAGTAGCGTATAAACCCGAACTTACCTGCACATTATAAGGAGTGGGATTTTCAACACCGTATTTAGCATGAAAATAGCTCTGGGTTTTCACAAGAGTCGGTAAACCAACAATGGCGCCGAATTCAATAGCAGATTCACGCTTGAGTGTTTGCCCTCCCTTAACCGTCACCATGAATCCTTCCAAATCACTGATAGTACAGCGTTGCAGGACTTTGTGAGTTTTGGCGCCTAAATCAGTATCTTTATCGTTAAATATTGGCAGATTCTTCTCAATATCATAACCAATTCTATCAGGATTAAATAGTCTACCACCTTCAGATAAACTTAATCCTTCTTCGATTGCTACTCTATGTAAATGTTCAGCTTGAATATGTTTAAGCATGTCACCCGAAACACCATTTACATATTCTGGCTCGTTCATTCCTTTTTGAATAATATAAAAGCGACGAGTCAAAGATTGGTTTCCCTCGTTACCTTCATTATTTAATGCATGAAGTTGCCAAGATAATAAACCACTGATGGAAATTGAGTAAGCAAGAAAATTTGTGTTTTTCATGATTTTTTGTATTATTTTTAGACGTAAGGTGGGCAATGCCCACCCTACAAACAACTAACCACAGGTTAATTAACGCATTCAGCTAAAGCTTCCTCTGCTGGTTCTACTCCATCCTTTGGTTTACCCCAACCTTTCGCATATCCATAAGCGATTAAAAGATTAGCCACCAAACTAGACCCATGCTTCTCAACCAAATTAATTAACCTATCCAAATCATCCTTAGTAGTCCAAATGCGACGAGGTTTCTTCTGTGTACGTAAATCATCATCAATGCGTAGATTCTCATTCTCATAACTAGCGAGAAAAGACATGATTTCAATAATAAAATCCTTCTTAGAACCAGATTGACTACTTAAACGCTGTGCCAAACCATAAATTCTTTCCCAACCCGTATCTTTACTTTGATTATCTTTATCACGAATAGTGCCAGCGTAGACAGTTGCGCTGTTAATTGCTTTTGCAATATTTAAAAATCCTGGGTCTTGGGTAATTTCTGTTAAAGACCAATCTCGGTCATCTTGACGATACTTATGATTTAAATTTTTTATCATGAGGTCAATACCCTGTTTTGAAAAAAGTGCCACTCTACTATCGGTGCCTGCCAATTTTTTAGTAACATAATCGGCATAGCTAACTTGAAAACGAAAGAACTGGAATAAATCGTTACCAGTAATAAAGTCTCGATATGCAGTAATTAATTCGCCATGACCTTCATCAACAGAAAGCGTGCGAACTACGGTTAGATGTTCGTTTAATAAAGTTTGGTAATCAAGTAACTCATCGTAGTTGGAAGGAGATATCCAAGCGGGAAGTCCTAAACTAAAGACTTCTTTGACTCCATACACTTGACCCTTAGAAGCAAAATGAGTCCCAGCTAGGTTACTCACAAAATGATTCACTGGTTTATCCCAGTCGTCAAAATCATTTTCTGCTGCTGCACGATGATGATTAAGTAATTCCTGACAAAACCGCAATACTAACTCAGCATCAAACCGTGCGGCGCCATGTCCTCCTCCAGGTGAATGTATTAATATTTTCTTTAAAACATCCTCATATTTACTCAAACATATATCATTAGGCTGTAGCGCAACGAGGCGCCAGTCATAAACACGTTCAGCAACTTTCACTCGTTCAGCAACACCAAAGTTAAATAACCCATTGGCAATTAACCATAAACTCAACCAATCTGTTTTTTGTGAATCAACTTTATTACTATCTGCTTTGACTCTATTTACTCCCTGTACAGAAGTAGGTAAATAAACCTTAACTGCACTTGCATCAGGTAACTTACACCCAGTCGCAGTTTTAAATAACTCTGCTACGAGCGCAGTTGTAGCATTCTCCTGGCTAAAACCTTGCAATAAAGCAACAATTAAGGCGCCGAAATAATCTCTAAATTCCCAACCAGCTAACCATAACTCATTATGATTACGGTCGTGACGCATCGAAGTTAAGATGGCGCCATTCTGAGTTCTAGGGTCTGGAGGTTGTGGTGATTCTTCGGTTCGTTCAGATTTACCCCGTTGTTGAAACATATACTCGCGGTAAACCTTGCGAGCTTCATTATGTTCAACAGTATTAAAAATGTTCACCTCCTCTGGTATCTTAGTAATATCTGTTTTTTGTCCCTTTACTGGTGGAAAAGCAGAAGTATACTTAATTTTAGCTATAGGTTCTAGGTTCACAGCCTTCTTAAACTCGATACAATAGCGAGTCCCTTCATCAATAAGTTGGATTTGACTTTTTTGATTAGTCTCCTTAAGAGTGTATTCAATAAGACGTGCTAAACCCAAGGTGAAAAACGTGTCAGCATAGTTACCGTAGCTCTTTGGAATGAATAATCGTAACATTTTGGCTCGGTGCCGTTCCTTTATTTACTTTTGAATATAATACACCCCACCTGGAAGACCCCTATTCCGAAATTTGAAGTGATTTGATCCCCCCTAACCCCCCTTAACAAGGGGGGAATAAGACTCAAAGTCCCTTAATAAGCGGGATTTAGGGGATTAAACTATATATTATTTAAGGTTCTTGCTAAGAGCGAGAAACCCTAACTTATCGAGAGCAAAAAATCATTCCACCGACGAGGGGTCAAGGCGCCCAATGCCTAATTCTTCTCGTAAAGTACGTTTTACATCTTCCCACTCAGTACCGCAGTAGTAGTACTTTCTTTCAACAATATCGGCTAGATAATAACCTGGCGCCGCATTGTTGATTTTTCTAAGCTCGTTCGCGACCTGCTTCATGGTCAAACCAAGAAAAAGAAACAAGTCTTCAAGCTTAAAACTGGGAAAATTATAAGGGTTATAGAAAGTTTCACCACTAAGAAAGCGCCAGCGATTTTTTAACCGAAGCACTAAACAGATGTAACCAGGGTAAACAATACTGTCCATAACTTATAATTAAATCAAGAAAACCCCTAGTTGTAGCTAGGGGGCACTACTACTGCCACTGCCGCGCGCATCCTAACTCTAAAGCTTTAAAGCTTTGCTAGATAACGCTTTTATCCATTTTCACGCACGTTACACATACTTACTGCCATCACTGTGGTTCCATTTTTCTACTTACTGCCATCCACAGATCACCACGTTTTTAAGAATTAGATTTTTTTCGTTTGTTTACATAACGCAGTAATAAGGGTTTGAGGCATATTGACTGCCATCCAGTGGGTAAAGTGACAGAATCTAACTCATTCATAATTATTTAAGTTTCAGTCCCGAAAACGGGATTCGTAAGGTTTCAAGTTGGTGAAAAACCCGAACGGTATATGTTTTCTGAAATATTTCAGTCCCGAAAACGGGATTCGTAAGGTTTCAAGCATCTAACCAGGGTATTTACTTTGTAAACTGAGTTATTTCAGTCCCGAAAACGGGATTCGTAAGGTTTCAAGAGTCAGTGAGGGTTATCCTGTTGCAGTGTATGGATTATTTCAGTCCCGAAAACGGGATTCGTAAGGTTTCAAGCCCCATTTAGGGGTCTCAAAATCAACTTCAAATCCTATTTCAGTCCCGAAAACGGGATTCGTAAGGTTTCAAGTGTTAAAACTCCAAGAGACGGTTGGTAATACTTTACATTTCAGTCCCGAAAACGGGATTCGTAAGGTTTCAAGCCTTGCTGCGTTCCAGTAAGTTTTGTGAAGATTCAAGATTTCAGTCCCGAAAACGGGATTCGTAAGGTTTCAAGCTACCAAATAAAATCGTTCATACGTAGCTATTCCGAAATTTCAGTCCCGAAAACGGGATTCGTAAGGTTTCAAGCATCAGCCTCCGCTTTATCAATAGATTCTAAGTCCTATTTCAGTCCCGAAAACGGGATTCGTAAGGTTTCAAGCGCCGCGCGCTACGAACCTTATATAGTAAGGATTCCAGAGAGGATTTTCGTAAAGGTCAAAATCGAGTCGATTTCAGCCGCGCTTGTTGAGACTAATTTGCAGTTATCGCAAATGTTAAAATGGTGTAATTATTATGTTGTTTAGGTTCTGGGCGTTTTCGTGAAACCCCTAGGGTTTTTGACCGAGCTTCGGTTCACGAAACATCAAGCTGATTGCTTAATAATAAAGCTAGATGTTGCTTTTGTCTAGCTTAATGTAACAATTGTACAGACCTTTGGTCACATAGGCGCAGTGCCCTGACTATTAATAGATATAGCTGAAAGTATTCTACTTCGTCGTTTGCGAATTTGTTCAAATCGAGTTCTCTGAGCGGGTAGAGGTTTTGTTTTAATTTGGGTTCAGTTAAGGGTAAGGTTTGCGGTAAAAATCGTTTCATGTTTCGCCAGCTTTGAGTTATTGCTTTTTGTGCTTCTGGATGTAGTTGTATGCTGCGAAGCTTTGCTATGTCTTGACTATTCCATCCACTTGCCCAAGCTGAGTGATGGCGCCCTGTTGCCATAATTACTGTGTAGCATATGTGTTTAATTTGCTCAGTGTCGGCTTTCAATTCGGCGCCTAGTAGTGGAGCTAGAGATTGTTTGAGAATTTCGTGTGCGAGGAAAGCGCTTTCAACTGCGTGGTTGGGACGTTTGTTTTTTTGTTCATAATTTTTTAGTGCTTGCTGTTGCTGTTTGTCTTCTGGGTTATAGTCTGTATGTGCTAGTAGGTGGTTTCTGGGGTTGGTTTTTTTAAATTGTTGATGAGCTATTTGTTGCCATCCTCGCATGACTTGCTGCCATTTGGTTTGGAGTTTGCCTAGGTCATGGGTAAAGATTGCTAAGAAGACTAAAATTTCAAATAATGCTTCTGTTTGATTTTGTGTTGCTTCAGGAAAAATTTTTGCCTGGATGAATTTTCCACCTGCTGTTAATAGTTCTTCCCGCACGCTAATGTACGTGATTTTTTCAGAAGCACCGTTTTTGATGAAAGTGGTTGTGAAAGGTTGGCGCCAACATTTCCACATTAACACTAAGTGCCCTACATAATTATCCATTTTGTAGCAGTACTGGCTAGTGGCTTGTTTTTCTTGCTTGGTTGGTGATTCAAAACCGTTACCAAATACATCTATACCTATTTGTAATCCAATTTGCTCGTCGTAGGCAATATATCTAGGGTTTACTAATATTCGGATACTGCTAATTAAGAAGTCACGCGAAGTTATGGGTGTACAATTAGGCTCTGCGTAAGTTTCTGATTTGTTTGTAGGCGCCTCAATTCGTTTAAAAATCCAATCGGTGCCAAAGTCTAGACTAGCTTTAAAATCATACCAAGCTTTACACAAAGTAGATATGGGAACTGAGAATGGTAGTAATTTATTAGGGTCAATAGTTTCTGTATCAAAATCTGTGATAATTGAGTTATCCCAAGTAAAAATACTGCGACTATCTACATTTCGTATCAATTCACGCGCGGTATGTTCTTCTCCTTTAAAAACAGCATTATCAAAATTTCTCTCAAACTCCATGCGATTATCTTGTCTACGCTTTTGTTCGAGCGAATCTTCTTGAGTGTGAACTTGATTTATCCATTGTTCTTCAAGTCTAAAACCAACGTTTTGATTTACTAACTCGGAATTAGTATGTGCTTCTAACACTTGCCATGTTAACTCGCATGTTTCTTTTGGATATGGCAAAAAGCTGATTTTCTTATCTTGTACTTCTGGGTCAATATCTGACTCAGCCAATTCTATATTTTCTTGATTAACTTCCACCGAACGATAAACAAAAACCTCACCATACTCACCCGCAAACCTTGCACAACGTCCCGCGCGTTGCAGTAGCGAGTTCATCGGGCAAAGCTGAACATGCATCACTTCACACGTAATATTGATCCCCGCTTCTATAACCTGTGTAGATATTAAAACTTCGCAGGCGCCTGTATCATGTAATTTCCAGTTTTGAGCAAATTTTTCTTTTAAATCAGACTCTTTTGCCACACGATGTTCGGGTAAAAATCTTGAGTGAAGCAGAGTAATATTTAGTTCAAAGTCAAAGTCGAGCGCTTCTAAGTCTTTATATAATGCCTGTGACTGAGAGACAGTATTACAAATAACTATCACTCGCTTGCGTTGATGCGTGCGGATGTCATCCCAAATAAGTTGTGCTGTTAGAGGTTGAGAAAGCGCGCGGAATTTACGACAGCGGTTTGCTTCTATGAGTTGTAAGTCGGTGTTTTGTATTTGAATAATTTCCATTGGTGATCAAATTACTCATCTATAACATTTTTAATCTGACCTGCAAGCTCATCAGTTAGAGTAGCCGTCATTAACAGAAACGGTGAAATACCTTTAACTTGCTGCAATACCTTCAAAACAGTAGTAAACGAACGCTCAGGGTCAAGAAGGTGTAACTCATCGAACACCAAGTAAGACGCAAAAACGGCACCAGCATTAATATTAGCAGAACCACGACCAACCGAATAAGGAATATTTAAAAAGCTGCTTAACATTTGGTCAATAGTGCAAAAAATAATATCACCTTCAAAGCGAGGGTCTTCAGGATTCTCCCCAGTTTGCAAAGTCACTACAACTTTATGAGGTAACTCATGAACCTGCAACCAGCGCGCGACTAATTCCTCTGTTCGCTGACGCAAGCTATTCGCAAGCGTTCGCAAAGGAACAACGTAAATTAACTTATTAGGAAAATCAAGATTAAAGGTTTTAGCAAAGAGAAACGGTGCTATTGCAGTCTCAGTTTTTCCTGAACCAGTAGGCGCCCGAAGTAGAGTATTTTCTTGGTTGAGAATGCGAGTAATAGTTTGTGTCTGGAAAGCGCGCGGGTTGTAGGTAGTGAGAGTTTGGAACAGATAAGGAATATCCATAAAAGTAAACGCACGGTTTATCAAAGATATTTTCAACAATTAAATCAACCATCTTAGCAACCTAAGTTAGATGTTAGCTTATTGCGGAGCAAATCTCACTTAATTACTAATATAGCCTTTTTTAACCAAGTAAGGTACAAATCAAGTTAGTAAAACTCTTGTCTTGTGGAACGGGCATCCCTGCCCGTCATTATATACTTCATTTGAATGAGAACCGCTATATTATAGATTAAAATTGCTCACTAAAAGCAGATTAATAACTTTAAAAAAATCTATTTTATAGCTATTTAACTAATATTTTTAATTTTACTTTTAAAGCGTATACTTAATTCTGATAAAATCATATTAGTGATTTACTAATATCAGTATAATTGACCATAATAGACTTTTCAAAGAACTGATTACGACATTTTTTATTGAATTCCTTGAATTATTTTTTCCGCAAGTGCTAGCTTATACAGACGTATCATCAATAGAATTTTTGGATAAAGAAATATTTACTGATATTACCGAAGGGGACGAATATGTAACTGATATATTGGCAAAAGCACGCTTTTCTAACAAAGATGGGTCTTTCTTGATTCACATTGAAAATCAATCATATAAATAAAATAAGTTCGAGCGAAGGATGTACTATTATTTTGCTCTTTTTTAATAGCTAATAACTTCTCAGTGTCTTCCATGTTGCTAATTTTTCCTTTGGCATACAGGCGTGCAGGCGCCGTTGTTATTTGCTTATCGTAAATTTTAAATTATTTGCGCTCTTTATACTCGTCTTTCAGTCCCGAAAATGGGATTCGTAGGGTTTCAAGCGAAGTGAATCAAAACGTTTGGGACTAGACTTAAAAAGGCTAGGAACTTTTAGTCCTAGGCAAGTATAATCGCAGTTACTAGCAGGTGCAAGATGTAGAGTAACCAGTAAGCGCTTGATGCAACAAGGTTTGGCGCCCACTATTTGCCTTGTTATATAGTAAATTGCAAATAATCTGTGTTTTTAGTGTATATGTACTTAACAATTTTTGAGTTTTGCATAAAAGTTGTAGTGCGATATCCCAGTAATTACCACAATAAGAATTTTAGAGCAGAGTCATATATCCGTAACCAGCAGATGTTTTGGCGCCTACTCCAAATTCTGATAATCCAGCTTTTAACCACGTATCAGCTTGTGAGACTAGTTTTTTAGTTTCTGGCGTATTATCTTGACCCGCAATGGCAAAGTCAAATTTAGTACTTTTCCCCAATGTTAAGAAATAAATTGGCACTGGATTTTGGTAAGGAGCAGGGTATGCTGTTTGGCCGTTATAATATTCTTGGTGGTGATTATTCATTATATCTGGCTCTAATTTTGGTGCTTCAATCGGAACTGCATCAAAAAAAATTATTTTCCCGGCACTGTTTTGAGTGCCAAATATTGCTTTAAAATTTTCGTCTTGTTCTGCTTCTAAACGTTCAGCTTTTTCTAATACACACAGCATGGCGTATGATGCCGCTAAACCCTTTAAAGCACTACCAGGAATCACTGGAATTCCAGATATACGGTTTAGTGTCATGCTAGTTTCTAAAATACTGCTTTGTCCTAGCCCTACAATCATACGCCATTCGGGTGAAGCTTGAAACTTAAGGGTATATGGAAAAGATTGAGCCATCCTTTGCCAACGCATGTGGTAAGCTTGAATAAAATTTTTATCAAAACTAGAATTATTAGCTATTTTTGCAAAAATTTCATTTTTTTGTTTTGCTTGTAACTCCCAGTTGTCTTTACCTTCGTAACCAATATATTTATCGAGTAATAAACTTAAATTTGAACAGTAAAATTTTATTCTTTCAAAGTTTTTTTGAGTATCTTTGGGTAATGGGTATTTAAGATTCATTGTTATCTTCCTCTGAGGGTAATTCTGCTTCGGCAAATCTTTTCAACCACTGTAAAAATGCTAAAGCTTCAGTTGTTGCTAAACGATATGTTTTGCTATCTAAATTGATAATATAGTTCATCAATCCATTTTCTTTATTCAAATTAAAGCGATAGCAAAACCAATAAGACAAGTGGTTATATATTTGAAAATGATGACCTTTCCCTTTAGCCTTTAAAAAGGCTAGAGTTTGAGCTAGACCATTAATCTGAATTAAAGTAGGCATTTTTCTAGCTAAACTACCATACTCTTTTTTGTCACTTGAAGCCTTACTTGTAACTTCTTGAATATTTTGCCAAGCAAAATCTGCTCGCTGACGGTCTATATCTCTGGGTTTTTCTTTTTGCAATAGAGATACAGATGTCACCGGAGGTGTGACAGATATTGTAACAGAAGATGAACTAGTTTCCTTATCGCGTTTGAGCTTTGGTTTTTCTGTCATAATAATATCCCTTTTTAAAGAACACGAGTAGCAACAATACCGCGACCAACATTTTCATTCCCACCAAGTTGTAAGCGAGAGTGAGCATTGGTTAAAGAAGTTTGAATTGTGCTAAGAATTGTTGCTGCATCTATTGCTTCTGATGGTATGCCTTCTTTGTTAGCATTTCGTGGGTCGCTTGCAAACAGAGGAGTGTATAATAAAGCGTCAGCAGGCAGGTTTTCTTCTGTCCACAAGGCACCTGTTTTTTTATCCACTATCTTTGTTTCTGGATTTAACTTTGTACGAGAAACTACATCAGTACTAAATGTACAAAAATCCTTAAATGCATCATCACTAATTATAACTAAATCTTTTTTAAGCTTATTTTTCCAAAATAGATATTCGTTACCAGAGGGTAAAGCATTTTCAGCAAGCCAGTTAGCTAAGTTTTGCGCTTCCTCATTATCGATAACAGCAGTAAATGAAAATTCTTCTAAAACAACTGAACCACTAATTACAACACCACTATTACTTGGCACTAAGGCTTGATTTTCTGGGACTTCTATACTCCAGCTTTGTGATTCATTAGCTAACTTCAAGTCTCTAATTAGACGATTAATTACTAATGGGCAAGTAATCCAAGCAAATACACCAGCCAAAGAGCGCACAGGAAATAAAATAATTCTTCCATCTCCAGGAGATAAAGCTCCTGCATGTTCACTAGTTTTAGAACCGAAGATAGTAGAAATAATATCATTCCTATTTTTTAACGCATTGCTTTCCAATGCGCTGCGAAGTTTACCCTTTATCCCAGAGGATTGAACCATAGGTAAGTTTGTATGACGTTCTCGTTGAATAGGTAAGTCAACTGTACCCAAACTACTACCACTACCTACGTGTAAAGGGGTTTCTGTATAAAGAAAAAGTAATTTAGCTTGTTTGAACATTTTTTGTATCTCTATGAATTTAAGTTATTTATTAATATCACAGTAATTCCAAGTGCCAACAAGACATAAGCCAAACCCAATTTGAGCATTTTGTTGGTCGTCTGCTAAATTTTGCCAATGAAAAGCATTGAGTATCTCCTCATAACTAGCTTGAGTTTCAAAATAGTAAACCGAACCAGGAGCAATTGCCCGATAAGTTGGTTTAGGACGATTATAAGCTATATCCCAACCACCAATGGTTTGATACCGAGATATTGCAGCAGCTTTCAATTCTAAATTAATATTTTTATAACTACCTTGTAACGTTTTAGAATTAATCCATTTAGGAATCCAACCTTGCTCAAAAATAGTTGGTGTTGCTAAATAAACTTTAAAACGCTTTATAGATGGCTGCTTTAACTTCTCAGATAATTTGTTTATAAAATTTCCCCAATCTATGGCTTCTAATGTATTATAACTAGCAGCACGATTTTCACCACCAATTGCTATGAGTCCATAGTCTATATCAGCAACCTCACTAATTTGCTTAATTCCTTGAAATTCGATATACAGACCAATATTATCTAAGCATCGAATAAATTCTGTTTGATACAGTTTTCCTTCCTCTGTTGCTTGTTTAATATCATTGACTTCAATTCCTAAGCGAGCTTCATACTCATAAAGCTTACTTGATTGAATAAAATTGTTTGGTTGTTCACTCAGTAGATAATTTGCCAAATCTTGATGACTCCAATACCCTTGAACGGTTTCAACTGGTGTTGTTTCCGAAGTCCATAGCGGTAACAAAGGTGTACTCAAGTCATGATATCCTGGTAATTTTTGGCTTAATGGCTGTAAATAATCTAACTTACTATCAGCAGTAGGATTATTTTTATTTTTGACTTGTACAACGTCCGCAGGAACAGGAAAATAAGCAGTTAGCTCTGAATTATAATATTTTGCAATCAAGCTTGCCTTAATTTGCATGGCGCCGTAACTGCCTTTATCTATCCCATCTTTTGCGGGTCTACCAATTTCATCAGGTATACTACAATTTATTTGTTTTGAGCAATTCAAACAACCGTCTCGATATAGCTGATAGTTGCCACACCTTTCCGCTAAGACTTTAGAGCGAATTACACCTTGCGTTGTATTCGGGTAGGGAGGAAAAATACTTTTAGCACGATGTCCTTCACCCGCAGAAAAAGGACGAGCATCTCGGAATAGTAATACATCTGACGGTTGGATAAAAATTTGCATTAGTCTTCTTCTCCTTCGCCATTTGCTAAAAAGCGAGTGAATATCAATAAATCAGCAAAAGTTTTCAGTTTTCCTTGAGGTTTATCTTTGTCTTCATCTTTCGCTTGCGTGCGCTTTTCATTATTAGCGTGCATCACCAATTTAGCTAAGTCTTCAGCTAGCTTCATTTCATCATCTTGATCTAACTTTTGACTACCTTGTTGGCGAGCTAGAAGTCTTTTAATCTCAGCCATATACATTTTTTCATTTTCTGAAAGTGAAAGACTCTCCGCTAAACTTCGGAGAATATATGGAAATTTACTAGAAATGGCATCGCATAAAAATTTATCTTTAAATTCAAGCAATACACTAACTGTATCTATATTCTTGTTATCATAAGTCCATTTTGCTCCTGCACTCATCGTTTCGCCCGAACGCTTAAGAAAAGTTAAACTAAAAGCATTACGTCCTTCCTGACTTTTAGCAGCTTTTTCGGCTTTGCGGGTTTCATTTAATGTTATATCTAAAGATTGTTTATAATGAGCGATAGCAATTCCTGTACTAGCGGTTGCTAAATGCCCCATTGTCGTAAACAAGCGTTTATTGTTACCATCCTCCAGACAAATATAACCAGTTCTTTGCTTCCCAAATTGAACATCAAACTTTGTACATGCTTGATTTGTCCCAATTTCACCTGTAAAAATTTCCCCAGAGAAAGCTGCTCTTAATTCCCTCGCAACTTCTAAAGCATAATCCAATGGGAGCAAAGCAAATACATCATCCCCACCAGCATAAACCAACTTTCCTGGGTATCTTATTTCAACGATATATCGTACCAATTTCAGAGAGAAATCTCCTAATGCTTTACTAATAAACCCATGAATAGCAGGAGTCATTAGACGCTTATTTTCAAGAATATCCTTCCACTCACCTCTATTTGCTAGTTCTTTTTTAGTATTAGGATGAAGCACTGATTCATATTCAGGCATTTTATCTCCTGAAATCCATTTACCCATTTCATCGCCATCCATCATTAAAACTGCAAAATACTTTCTCGGTTTAGATATTTGATATTTTTCTCTCGCAATCTTGAGAAGAGTCTTAAGCTTTTCTTTCGCATTTATTCTTTCGCTTTCTTTCACATGTTGAAAAAATTCTGAAGGGTCATCAAAAACTTCTTCATATAATAATCTACCATCCATAGACAGAAATTGATTTAACAAATTATTCGGCAATTTAACTTTATTTTTCAAGTATGGAATAACGTTTACATCAACTAAGTTGCCTTCACTTATTGGATAAACAGCATCTACAAAACATTTGAGAGCTTGCTGTAACTCATTATCCGGCTGGTTTATAAAATGATTTAAAAATACATCTTTAAAGCTAGCACTAGCAATGCTATAAGTAGAAGGGAAAGGTAATTTTAGCTGCTGTGATTGAGAATTGTAATTAAACTGCTTTACAAAATAAGAACGCCAAGCACATCGTTTAGTTAATTCTACTGCATCTAAACGTTCTTTTCCTCCTTCTGGTATCTCATAACGTTTTTGCTTTTGAAGACTTTCGGATAAATTTTTCCAAAAATCGCGAATTTTATTTCTTGGTTTAAAGTCAAAATTATTAGATTGATTACTTTGTAGATTATCAACACCATCGTAAAGAGCAACTCTTTCTCCTGCTAAAGTAGATTTTTCACCTGTTTCTTCTACTTGAGTAAAGTTGCGTAAATTTTTACGGCTACCTAAAGCTTTTTCAGTAATAAAATAAATATCACTATAAATTACTCCAATATTAGGTTTATAACTACCTTTATCATCTCGATATATTTTGATAATTTTTTCAATGGCATTAAAGCGACTACCTAAGTATGGTTTATGAGGATTTAGAAATTTGTAAAAATCATTATCTTGTATTGGCTCGCTTTCTGTAGGTCTCCAAGGGTAAACTTGCCAGTATACTTCAATAGTATTTTTTATTTGTCGCTCCCAAGTTTTCGACCATGCAGGAGATTTACCCAAAGCTGCTTCTAAATCTTGACGTACAGCAGATGAAATTTCTTGCCACTTCTCTCTCACAGCGTCAGCAGCTTGTTTTGCTAATTCTTCACTTCGACTAGTGGGTACAATTGCTAAAAAACGGTTAGGCAAACTAGCTGATATCAAATCTTCTGGCTTTGGAGGTTTAGATACAATACCTATGCGGTTTAACCATAGTTCGCATAAAGGTTGTCCAATCAAGTTTGGAAAAATTACCGCATCTGGACCAATTTCTTCCGCAATGACTTGTATTGCAGCCCAATTTAAATAAGATAGTGAATAACTACCAGCCCAAAGGTCTTGAGTTCTCCGCGCGGCACTAATAAATCCTTGAACTGGACCAATTGTGAAAAGTAGGAATGCAGGGTTAGAGTCTGTTGCTGCAATTGCGCTAGTTAATGCTTGATGTGCCCAAATGGAATGGTCGGGTATACGAGTATCTGCCGGGAGTAAATCCCACAAGACGCCTAATTGGTTTCCATCGGTCATTTGAATCTGATTCGACCAGTTACGCCATAACCAAAGAAAAAGTTTCTTATAATCTTTTTTAATGCCGTCAGGTATTGATTCTAACGATTTTTGTACAGCTTCTACTAACTGCTTATTATCAATCTGTGATGACAGTAAACTGCCTTTTTTTAAGTTTAAACGAACTCCTGCCAAGGGATGAGTTAGGTAAGGTTGAAAATTAAAATCGGCGCCACCTATACTTTTATAGTCTGGAAAGTTTAAACGGTCTGCGGCAGAAGCTATCCAATCAGCTTGAGAAAAACTAGTTTTACTTAAAGTAATACCTAAAGCTCTTGCAAAATTTTGAGCTTGACTTTCATGGTTTCTAATATCCAAAGGTTTGTTTGGTGGGTCATGAAGCAGCGCTTGAATCTTTAAAAGCCAAAAGTTTGAATTATTCATTAGATGTTTACCGATATTAAATTTGTGATAAATGGGATAAATTCTTGCTCAATAATGTCTTGATTTGGTGTCACTAATTCCACAGGCATATGAACATTTTTACTTTTTAAAAGTAATTTTTGATTATCAGGTAGTAATATAATTTTAAAGTAAATCACCAATATAGCTACTGTTTGGTTTGGTAATTCAATAACTCTAACACGCAGAGGAGAAGAGCTTCTATTAATCTTGTTAGTTCCTAAAACAGAAGCACTTTTCCCAGGTAATGAAGTAAAACGAAATTGAAGCGGTAGACCAAAAGCCGCTCTTTTGACAGTTTTAATATTAGTACTATCACCTGTTTTTAACCAATGTTTTATTTCTTTATAATCTTCACTACTAGCTTTATTGTAACGAAGTCTAAAGTTTCTAAATATATTGCCGAAAGAATCTAACAAGTTATCCCAATAGTCATTATCTTTTATATTCTCTGACTGCCATAAATATAGACTTGCTGTTTGAGAATCTAATATCTCAAAGTGGTTTGGCAATGTTAATGCCTGTTTTTTTCCTGATAATACATCTTGATAAATTTGTTTAACTTTTTGAATACCCTGAGATAATTCTGAAGATAATTCTGTTAAATTATTAGCTCGAATTTTAAATTGAATATTATTATTGTTTTCAGGCTCTTTTCTAACTTTTAAATTTCCAGCACCGCGATTACTCCTAGAACCTAAAGCACCTAAATTTACTAGCATCCACATTGCGCCTATTGCTAGACTCAAAGCTTTACTATCCTCCTCTCGACCAAGACGAGTTTGTAAAATTAACTTGAAGTGGCTACTAGGTGGGAAACATCCTCTTGGTTCTTGGTTCTTATCTCCATAAGTTGAAAAGAACAAATATGCTAAACCAAGAAAGTCATTATCTCGTTTAATTACACAGTTGCTAACCGCTTTTTGTGCTTGAACTCGTATAATAACATTTCCTCCAGCATCAGTGCTACCAAAAACTTTATCTTCCCATTTTTTTACCTCATCAAAAGTTATTATGCTTGATGCTATCGCGCGGAACCAATAACGCAACGCACCTCTAAATGCAGGTGGACGTAGTTCTGCTGTATTTTGGTCTGCACCTGCAAGAAAAAGAGGTGTAACTGTCTCTAACTCAAATGTGATAGATGGCATATATAAACCCTGTTAGCGTAGAAAACTTTATCCTATTACAAAAGCTTTAATATCTCATTTAGCAAAGTATTTGGTATTTTTACTCCTTTTTCCCACTTGCCCGCAACAATTTTTAAATAAGGTTGAGTACGCAATATCTCAAATTTATCTTCCCAAACACTATGAATAACTGCTAAAGGTTTTAATTTTTTACTACATAAATCGTGCCACTCCTGTATTTTTTCTGGATATCGACTAATAATAATATAATGACTACATTGTTCAATTACAGGATTTTTACATGATTCTGCCATTCCACCGACATCAACCAACGATATGTCAATCACTTGTCGTAGGTTTTCAACCGCCTTAGCATGATATTGAAAATATTCTGCTAGTAATTTCTCAGCTTGTTCATGTTTATGAATTTTAAATTTATTTTTGTTTTTTAATTGACATGCTAAAGACGCATCTGGATTTTCCAGAGTATGATTGCCCTCGCCATCCCAATTTGCTCGATGCAAGAAAACGCTAGTGTCAGGTTTAATAGCTGGTAAACTTCTTCGTAATGCGTGAGATAAAATACTTTTACCGCTATCAGGTGCGCCGCATATAAGAATAGCTGGACTAGGAGGAACCCTATTTATATTGACATGTATTACATCTCCTGGTTCAACACTGGAAGTATGACTGCTAACAACGACCGCAAGCTTTAATAGAGCGTTAAAACAAGCAATCCAAGGGGCATTATAGAAACGGTAAATTAAATGGTTATATAGCCAATTTGGCGCCAGACCCCACAAAATTATTTCACGTTGCAAATCTAATTCCGCAGGTATTTCTAGCACCTGCATCTCCGAAACTGAAATTAAATCTCTATGCTCAAGTAAATTAATTGCTAAAGCTTGGTACCTGTGTTCGCTAGACTCTAACTCAAATACCTCTAGCTGTACTTGCGATTTTGTTAGTGTTAAAACCATTGGTCAGCCCCTAATGATTAGTCTTTAGATAATGCAACATCAGGTAAATCAAGCTTTAAAACTTGGCTAATTGCAACATCATGAGTATGTGTTGCAACTACCACACCTCCCAAACGAGTGTCATAACAACCAACCCAAGCAGCAGGGTGACACTCATGTACTAAATAACCATAAAGCCAAATAGGAGCTTTACCTTCAATCACAACGCCTTTGGTAAAATCAATACCAATAGGCAGCTTTAGCCCTTTTATATCAGCCGGAGCGATAATACCATTTTCATTTGTAATTTCAATATGCAGGTGGTTATACTCCAATCCACAGTGGGATTTATGCTGTATAAAGGATAACTTAATCGCGCTCATAGAGACCCTGCTCACTTAAGTACGAATACACTTTAGCATAACCCTGGAATTAGGGTATTCCAACAAGAGTGCATACTAATAAATAGTGCAGTATTTTTTCTTTTATGCGTGAACCAGTTTTTAAGCATTCTCCCAGTATTGAACTGCTACAGTGGTTGGCACAAGGTTCGCTTAAACAAAATTTATTACGTGCTATCAGGTTATGGGTATGGCTACAATCGCTATATGGCGATGAAAATAGTCGAATTCAGTTGCCCGAAGTATGGACTTATGCTGACTGGAGAGACGCTTTTTTTACTCCTACGCATCCAAAGGGAGAAAAAATACCATCATTGCACGATAAAGATTGCCCCTGTACTAAAACTACTGGAGATTGGATTTTTAAAGGTGATATGGGGATTGATGAAAGCGAGTGGAAAAAATCGCTGACTTCATATTGTGTGACTCAATCAAAAAAGCAAACAAAAAGTGGAGAGCTATTAATAGTCGATAACGACGGTAAAGGCAAAAATAAAACTAGAAAGACTGTAGATGAGATATTGCAACGGCATTTATTTATGGTTACACGCCGCACATTACAAAAAGATTTATATATTCTCAACCAAATGGGCTGGATTCAACGAACAAATGATAAGTTTCAATTAAAAACAGAACTGCCTCAACAAGATTTTTTGTTAAATTCAAAAAGCAAAATTTTTAATTTACAAGAATTAACATTTTCCAATGTGAACTTAGAAACAACTATAGAAATATTTTCAGAACCAATAGGAGGATATAGACGTTTTTATTTAGAAGTAGATTATATTGTTCCTGATAACCGAGACGATGTAGAAGAAACTCAGAACATTCTTAAGGAAGCATGGAATACAATACCAATCCCACCAGTAAAATTCATTTATAAAAGTGCTAAGTTAGAAAAGTCTGTAAAGCTTATTGTTTATCCAGTATGTATTTATTACGCAAGGAGAGCTATTTATCTAAGTGCCTTTGGACAAACTCCTAGCGAGAACCAAGAAGGATGGTATAATTATCGTCTTGACCGGATAAAAAAAATCGAGACATTAGATTGGTCAGATACTAATATTCCTCAAGAAATTTTAAAATATTACCCAAATGATTTATGGACACCAGAGTATATACGAGAAAAAATATCAGAAGCTTGGGGGTATGATTTTTATGAGGAACGTAGATTGTTAGTATTACGCTTTGATCGCAATTTTCATAACAACTATATCAAAGGAACTTTTCGTCATGAACAATTTGAAAACATTACATATGAAGAAGCTCAAGAATATCTCTTAAGTTCTTCTCCCATAAATAGCCTATCTATGAATAAATTTATGAAAAAATTCTCAGAACAAGATAAATATCGCCATGATTATTATTACACAGTTTATTATCGAGACAAAGACGTGAACATTATACATCGTCTACGCTCATGGCGCCCGAATGGTGAAGTCTTACTACCTTGGGATTTAAGACAGAAACTAGCTCAAGAAGCAATTCAAGAAGTAGAAAACTATCAAGATTAGGAACATTCCAACAATGGCAAAAACATTTTTAACAGAAAAATTTGAAACAGCGGTAGTTTATGCAACTCGTCTGCACGCAAACCAAAGACGAAAAACAAGCGGTATACCGTATATTTCTCATTTGCTAAGTGTTGCTGCTTTAGTCTTAGAAGCAGGTGGCTCCGAAGAAGAGGCCATTGCTGCACTCCTTCATGATGCAGTAGAAGACCAAGGTGGCAGTAAAACCCGCGAAGAAATCCTTGGAATCTTCGGTAATGAAATTATTGCAATTGTTGATGGCTGCACCGAATGCGATACTTATCCAAAACCTCTTTGGGAAGAGCGTAAACGTCAGTACTTAGAAAATCTTCTTAACCAAACATCTTCATCTGTACGTCGGGTTTCTTTAGCCGATAAATTACATAACGCACGGTCTTTATTAATTGACTGGCGCCGATACGGAGATACAATTTGGAGTCAATTCAATAGCAGTAAAGAAAAAACTTTATGGTTCTACAAATCATTAGTTGATGTATATCAAAAAACAGGGTCTGACTGGATGACAGATGAATTTGCACGTACAGTTTCAGAACTTACCAAAGAGTCAATTAAGTGACACACATACTAAACACAGCTATACTGCAAACGGGTAAAAAGTTAACTTTGTCATGAATCTGGGACGTAAACGGAGTTTTCCCGCTTTCGCGCGCATCTTAAGAGTTTGCTAAAGTTTCAATCCCGAAAACGGGATTCGTAAGGTTTCAAGACAAAACATCAAGCTGATTGCTTAATAATAAAGCTAGATGCTGATTTTGTCTAGGCTAATGTAACAATTGTACAGACCTTTGGTCACATAGGCGCAGTGCCCTAACTATTAATAGATATAGTTGGAAATATTCTAGTTCGTCGTTTGCGAATTTGTTTAGGTCGAGTTCTTTAAGCGGGTAAAGGTTATGTTTCAAGTTTTGTTCAGGTAAGGGTAAGGTTTGAGGTAAAAATCTTTTCATGCTTCGCCAGCTTTGAGTTATTGTTTTCTGTGCTTATGGATGTAGCTCTATACTGCGAAGCTTTGCTATGTCTTGATTATTCCATCCACTTACCCAAGCTGAGTGATGGCGCCCTGTTGCCATAATTACTGTGTAACATATGTATTTAATTTGCTCAGTATCGGCGTTAAATTTGGCGCCTAGTAGTGGAACTAAAGATTGTTTGAGAATTTCTTGTGCGAGGAAAGCGCTTTCAACTACCTTGTGTAGATATTAAGACTTCGCAGGCGCCTGTATCATATAATTTCCAATTCTGAGCAAACGCTTCTTTAAGAAAAGACTCTTTTGCCGCGCGATGTTCAGGCAAAAATCTGGAATGAAGCAGGGTAATATTTAGTTCAAAGTCAAAGTCGAGTGCTTCTAAGTCTTTATACAATGCCTGTGCATAAGAAACAGTGTCACAAATAACTATCACTCGCTTGCGTTGATGCGTTCTTTTTCGAGACATTTTCTTCATACCATCGGTCATTACCCACCTTATACCGTTTTGATGTGAAGATGCATATAATTTAGCTTGCGGAGGCAGGCTTTGTATCAATAGCCCCAGGCATATTGCCTGTGGGCGTTATATGCAGCCTCCCAATGCCGCAAGCGTAAACAGTAGGGTCGCGCGTTAAGTAATTCCTTTTAAATTTGCATAACTTCCAATACTGCTCGGTTAACGAATTTTTCCGAAATCGATCCCCCCTGACCCCCCTTAATAAGGGGGGAAAATAGCGGTTTTTAGCCCCCCTTATTAAGGGGGGTTGGGGGGATTTTACTCTTAACCGAGCAGTATTTGCATAACTTCTTGCGATACTCCAAAATCTTGCTTTCCCGCACTTATTACTACTAAAGGAATCGCAGGAAAGGGTTTTGCGGCTCGTGCTTGCTGAAGCTGCATTATTATCTTGTTAAGCAAAACTGAAATTTTAGTTTTTTAGGTGTTTTACTAAATATTGTTGGCAAAGTCATATTTACCTCCACGCTCAAGCGCGCGTTTATAAGCGGGTCGTGCATGAATACGCTCGACAAACTCTTTAATTTTTGGTCGGTTTTCGATTTGTTTGAGTTGGGCATCTAGAAGTTCGAGAGGAAAACTCATTTGAATATCAGCAGCAGTAAATTCCTCGCCTGTAAACCATGTACTTTTTTGAAGTTCGTTTTCTATATAGTCATAATGAAGCTTGATTTGAGGTGCAACAAAGGCGCCCATTGCCTCACTGTCTCCTAGTCCAAAACGGCTCAAAATGAGGTTCATAAGCAGTGGTGGCATTGCAGAGCCTTCGGCATAATGTAGCCAATAGGTATAACGTAGACGTTCTGGAGTATTAGGTGCCGGAATTAACCTACCATTGCCATAATTATTTACTATGTATTCGATTAAGGCGCCGGACTCAGCAAGTGTAATTTCTCCATCTGTAATTACTGGTGACTTACCAAGCGGATGAACTTGACGTAGCTCTAGAGGCGCCAGCATAGTTTGTGTATCACGCTCGTAGTATTTAATTTCGTATTCGATGCCTAATTCTTCGAGCAGCCATAGCACACGCTGCGACCTAGAGTTGTTGAGATGATGAACAACGAGCATAAAATGTTTCTCCGTGCGTGGCAATTGATTGCTACTAAACTTCGCCTAACCCATAACTTATACAATACAACTGCATAAAGGTAATTCTACCTCTGGGGGGTTTCAAGTTTTGATACCTGAAAAATTAAATTAATCACATCTTGATTTATATTACAGTCAATTTACTGTACCACTTTAAGGCGCATTGCTTTAGATTCGTGCCCGATTGGCTCTCAACAAGAATAAAATTTTAAAATAAACATCATTTTTACAAAAAAATTCTGACTCTTGTATATAAAATAATTGCATAAGTATTTTTGCAATTACAGCAATAATAAATTTACTGAATTCTAATAAACTTAGTGTGTAAGTATACTTGAGAAGCTGCCTGGTTAATGATACATACTATAGTAGATTCTTATTAGTAAAATAGATATTTTAAATTTTATAAAAACAATAAGTCTCGACCTTGCATTCATGAGATGGCATTCGCTGTTGTGTTTATTTGTTGCAGAGGAAGAACTAAGCTATGACGAAAATTAAGCAGCTTAAAAAATTACTTGATAAATCAGGAAATATTTTTGAATCTGAAGCAAAATTGTCAAAAGCTAGCTTTGAGTTAGCGGTTGCTTTAGGTTTGCTAAATTCTTCTATAAATCCAGTTACAGCGAGAATATCTTTTGTTGGATTCACAAAAAAAGGATTAAAGCTTTATCAGAACAAAATACGAAAGCAACTTGACATCGCAGAATGGGTAGAAATTGCGTTTACTTTGGCTTACTTAGAAAGTTTTGAAGCTTTAGTTCAAAGGAACGATTGGTTGAAAGTAAAAATTAGTGAAATGGTTTCATACCAAGAATTATTTTATAAATATCAAAATTTAAAAGATTACCCAGATATATCTAAAGAATCTAATCAGCTAAGAGATGAAACTCAGTATGAAATTAAGCTGTGGCAAGACAAAATTAAGAATGCAGTTAATAAAATAGAGCTAATTAATTACAATAATAAGTTAATTAAAGAAGCTCTAAAAAACTTTTCAGAATCGTCATTAGGAAGCGCATTAACAAATCTAATATCAATTTATCTTGAGCAAACTGAACTAGATACACATATTATTTCTATTATAACAGGATGGGTAACTTGGGAAACTCAAAAACTTGTTGAATCACTGTTATGCGATGAGCAAGAGAATTTTTTCGCGCAAGCCAAAGTATACAAAACTACAACACAGGAAAACAAAATCAATCAAAAATTTAAAAGTATTGAATCTTACCTAGCTAAACATATTTGTACTAGTCAAAATGAGTCTTGGCAAGTTTTTGATAAAGTAAAAATTCCTGATATCTACATACCGCTTAAATGTCATCTACTCAATTCCAATGGTAAAAAAAAGGAACATCTACAATCAGTCGATTTGAAAACCTGGGCTTTTGAACAGCTTACAGACCCAAACAGAAATAACCGAGTAATATTTATTCAAGCTGAGTCAGGACGAGGAAAAACTGTTTTCTGTAAAATGTTTGCGAGTTGGGTACAAAAACATTTACATCCTATTTGGACACCTATATTAATTCGGCTACAAGATATTGATACTTTTGATGTTGATATTGAGAATATTCTCCGCACGGCCATTAAAGAAGATTTTGTTCAACATAACGATGATTGGTTAACTGACTGTCATACAAGATTTTTGTTTATATTAGATGGTTTTGACGAATTACGTTTGAAAGAAAAAAATTCTGGTAGTATTGAAAAGTTTATTAGAGAAATAGGAAACTATCAAGAAGAGTGTCAAACACGCACGAATCTTGGACATAGGTTTTTAGTTACAGGTAAAAAATCTGCTTTGCATAGTATCGAACAATTTATGCCCAATAATTTAGAACGGGTAGAAATTGCTTTGATGGATAACCGACTTCAAGAGCAATGGCTAAATAAATGGGGTAAATTAGTCGGGCAAGACAAAGCTAAAGCGTTTCAAGATTTTTTACAACTAGAAAACTGTCCACATATATGGAAGTTGTCACGAGAACCGCTATCATTACATCTTTTAGCAGTAATGCATCGGGATGGTAAATTAGTTTTCAAGATGTTTGAAGGGGTTAGTAGTAGTGTTCGTGCCAAAATCTTGATTTATCAGGCTATCTTAAATTCAGTATTAATACAAGTTCAAGAAAATAATTATAGCGTTAGTAATAAATTGAATATTAACGATTTGCGACGTATTTTTACCGAAGCTGGATTATGTGCTATCCAATCTGGTAAGGAAATAATTTCAATTACAATGATTGAGGAACGTTTGAAAGGTAGTGCCATAAATAAAAAATTAGACAAAGCTGGATGGCACCCCCTGAAAGGTTACAGTGAAAATCTTTTGAATAATGCTTTTATAGTATATAAGCTGCAACTTCTTCCAGATTCTGAAACAAACGAAGGATATATAAAATTTGTTCATAAAAGCTTTAGCGAATTTTTATATGCCAAAAGGTTAGCTGAAAGTTTGAGGAAATGGACGCAAGTCAACCTGTTCAGTAAAGACCAACAACCTCTGATTACTGATAACCAGCTAGCAGAGGAGGTTTATGATTTATTTTATTACTCTGGTCTCACACCAGAAATTGTTGAATATTTAATAGCTTTGCTTGATTATGATTATAATCAGATAAATTTAATAGATACATTATTTAAACGCTTAAAACATTTTTATACTTACTGGTGTAAAGGAAGGTTTATCAATGCTTATCCCCAAAACTTTCCTCCAAATAAAATATTACACACAAAAGCCCTAAGTTTCTCTGGACTGAGGGAAATAGATATATATACTGGGCTAAATGTGATGATTCTGCTTTCAGAATTATATCGTTATGCTCAAGCACAAGATGCTTTAAAGGATAAAATTATTTTTTATCCTTGTGGACAAAAAGATAGTGATTATTTTGAAGATGATTTATTTTTTTGTATAATCAGCTATAGCAATAGTATTGATGCACATACTTTTTTAGACACATTAGGTTACTTTCTTAATAATGCACAACTTAGCGGCGCCCAGCTTAGTAATGTAAACCTTAGTAGTATACAATTTCGTGGTGCAAACCTAAGTGATGTAAATTTCAGTGATGCCAACCTGAGTTTTGCAGATTTAAGTGGCGCCAACCTTAGTTCTACAGATTTAAATAATGCAAATTTAAGTCATGCCAATCTGAGTAATGCAAATCTTGATGGTGCGAATTTAAGTAATGCGAATCTAAGTAACGCAAATCTAAGCAACGCAAATCTAAGCAACGCTAAACTTAACCATGCCAAACTTACTTACACAGACCTCAGAAGTGCAAACCTCTACGCTGCTAGTTGCTATGAAGTAAACTTTAGTGGCGCAACTCTCTGTAGTGCAACGCTTAATTATGCCAGACTTAAAGGCGCCAATTGTAATCACACAGATTTTAGCTATGCTGACTTGACAAACACAAACCTTACAAACGCGCAAAATTTAACTACACAACAAGTCAAAGCTGCTAGTAATTGGGACAAAGCCGAATACAGTCCTGAATTTTTACAAGCAATTACTAACAGCAATGAAATAGAATAGATTTCTTGCTTGTCCTACAAGATTTATACATCTACATCAATAGTACTATTAGAATGTTGGCTCCACTCATTCCATGAACCATCAAAATTACGCACGTTCTTGAAACCCAGTAAATATTTCAGAACAAACCAAGCGTATGCAGAACGTCCACCAATGGCACAGTAAGGAAATATTTCTTTATCAGATGTAACTCCCTTACTTGTAAAAATACTTTGCAGTTCATCGAAGGATTTAAAAGTTCCGTCTTCATTCAAGGTTTGTATATGCTCGATATGCACAGCACCTGGAATATGTCCTGCACGCTCTGTTCCTTCAGGTGGTTTCATCATATAAACTTCACCCTTAAATTCTTGAAGTGTACGCACATCTAATAATACTCGTTCTTTTTTATCAATTGATGACTGAAGCTCTTGATAAAAAACCCTTAAGCTATTATCAGGAGCAGTTGCGCGGTACTGAGTTGGTGTGAAAGTTGACAAATCTTTGGTGACAGGGCGCCCTTCTGCTACCCATTTTTGATGTCCACCGTTAAGAACGCGCACATCTTTGTGTCCAAATAATTTTAATAGCCAAAATATCCAGGCGCCCGTTCCAGGGTAACTGCCATAAGCAACTACAGTTGTGTCATTTGTAATACCTGAGTGCGAAAGTAATTTCTCTATATTACTTGTTTCTAAATTCATACTGAAGTTTGGCTGTAGTAAATCAGTCATGTAATTCCAAAAGATGGCGCCGGGAATATGAGCATCTTTGTATGGTTCTGGACTAGCATCTACTTCCACAATGCGAACATTGGGATTGTTGAGATTATCTTCTAACCATTGCGTATCAATAAGAACTTCAGGGTGAGCGTATTCAGACATTAGTTTTCTCCTTGACAAACAATATTTTTTACAAATTTTGTCACCACAATGTAGAGACGTTACATGTAACGTCTCTACAGAATTTGGTTTATATCGGTTTCAACATCCTTTGGAAAAACCACATGCTGTACACGATGAACCAAAGTTGTAGAAATGTTGAACAGTGAAAAGCCAATTAGTGGATGTAACACGCTTATGTTCAGAGGTGACTTCAGGTGGATAGTTATAAATTGTAGTCCTAGAAGTACTAAAGTACTTATTACTAGTTTCCGCACTCGTTGGGGGAAAGGGCTGATAAAGACCCACAAAAGCATGATTGGCACCAGTATGCTGTATCCACGCACTAACAAAACATGAGTATTCCACCATTCAGGGTTGTAAAAGTATGCGAGTCCAACAGTTAAGACTTGGGCAATTAAGCAAAGATTGAAAAGTAGAGCTAAAGCGTAAAAGCCAAGTTGGCGCCAGTTAGTAGTCTGCATGGGGCTACTTAGATTAATAGTCATATTAAAATAATCTGATAAGTTGTTACATCGGTTAGTTAAAGCTAATATAGTGTTGACTAATAAACCTTGCCTAGTCCTCGAAAGTGTACAAGTTTGACCTATGGCGCCTAATACGTTGCAGTCTTTACTAGCTGAGATTCAAAATGCCAGCGACGAGTATGAGTTAAAGCAGTATGTCAAAACAAGAGCAGGCCAATATTTTGCAGCAAAACGTTCAAGTTTATTTTTCTTGAGCGAAATGCCGTTAATTGACAAGAGTACCCCTAGAATTATCAGATTAGCTTTATCTGTAGAACACAACCCTGTTTTACGTTACGTGGTTGAGAATCACGCACCAGTTCACGAAGAGTTGTTGTTACCACCTGGAGTTTGGAATAATATATGTCCGCGTGGCGACCACGGTCATGTTATGGCAGGTCCAATTATTAGCAACGGTCATTTAATTGGAGGACTTGCTTTTACACGCAACCGCGAAGATTCTCCTTTTGATTCTCGAAATATTGCTGATTTGACGGCTATGAGCTTACATTTATCAACCTGGCTGGCAACAACTCAATTACAAGCAAAAAATTCAAATCCATCAAATTATATAGCAATAAACAAATTAACAGCGCGCGAAGTTCAAATTGCAGAACTAGTAGCACAAGGATTAACTAATGCAGAAATTGGCACCAAGCTTTGGATTCAAGAAAATTCTGTCAAACAAGCTTTAAAAAGAATGTTTCGTAAACTTGATGTTGCATCGCGTGCGGAAATGGTAGGAAAACTGTTTGCTAATACAAAACATAATTCTAATATAAATAGCTAAAATATACACAGATGATGTGTAAGTAATATATTATCATTATCAAAATGGCAATAACCTGATAAATGCATAATTTCATCAAACCTCAACCCATTAAATAAACAGACCTAACGTCTGAGTCAGCGCTTCAACTTTTTTGGAGCAGCGATTAATACCATGTTATTTTATTATTACAGTATGTAATATGGTTAGTCTACCTGCTTTGGAGGAGGCGCCGTATCTAGAAATTTTGTTACCATACGTGGTCAAAAGCTTTTTCACTCGTAGTTTAAACTCTTTTTTTGCGCCCAATAGTTCTTTGCGGTTTATTTCTCTCTCTGTGTCTTTGTGTCTCTGTGGTAAAAAATGTATATGTCACTGCACAGGCAGGATGCCCGTGCTACAACCTAAATTTGATGACATGAAGCACTAGCTCAGTTGTTACTATCTGTATAATCCGTACTTACAGTAACAGAAAGCCAAGCATTCAAATCCGTTTTGACCCATTCCAGTTTTTCCTGAATTAGGCTTATGGCATCGGCGCCTAATGCCAGTCGCATCGGTGGATGAGGACTTTCCACAGCTTGAATGATGGCTTGCGCCGCTTCGAGTGGATTACCAGGTTGCTTACCATCCATCTCTTTGAACCACTGCAATGAAGCACCGCTCACGGTCGCATAGGCATCAATGGATTGTTCTGCTGCTGCCAGAGAACGTCCGTTAAAATCTGTGCGAAATGCCCCAGGTTCAATTAAAGTAACTTTAATTCCAAAGGATTCAACCTCAGACGCCAGGGCTTCAGACGTACCTTCTAGGGCAAATTTAGTGCCACAGTAGAGGCTGCTTCCACCAAATCCTACTAATCCTGCTGTGGATGACATATTCACAATGTGACCGCTGCCTTGCTGACGCATCACAGGCAAGACAGTTCGCATTAGACGGAGTGCCCCAAAGAAGTTTGTTTCAAAATATTGGTGAATATAATCATCACTGACTTCTTCGAGTGCGGCAATTAGTCCATGACCAGCATTGTTGACCAGTACATCAATTCTACCAAATGTGGCGATTGCTGTATCAACCGCTGCTTGTATGTCTTGGGATGATTTTACATCCAGACGTACAGCCTTTGCGGTCTCTGGATATTGCTCAATCAAAGCGCGAAGTTGCTCTGGTTTGCGAGCAGTAGCAAGTAGGTAGTCGCCTTTCTTCAACACAGCTTCTGCTAGCGCCCGTCCGAACCCTGTTGAACATCCTGTAATCAACCAAACTTTAGGAGCGACACGATTTTTGTCTAAATTCATTTTTTTTCTCCAATACAAAAACGATAACTATTATTTGTTTACATGTGAACTTTGATAAACGCGCGCAGCCTTATTTCCTAGAGTAAAAACTTCCGATAAATATGTCCAATATAATTTTTGTCTTAGAATAATACTTAAAAAGTATGGTTCTTCAGTAGTTGTTATGCTAAATTGTTAAATCTAGATGTAAATAATTATT
>ERZ1066121.541-NODE-541-length-34217-cov-19.913383_pt1 | contig 34217 bp, 29 predicted proteins | sample MGYA00382768_ERZ1066121 | MGnify/ENA primary metagenome ERZ1066121 (study PRJEB33369, sample SAMEA5778351) | biofilm metagenome | biome: Industrial cooling water; feature: Water cooling tower basin; material: Biofilm | place: United Arab Emirates | collected...
GCCCCTTGCCGATCAGGCTTCGCGCGCAATCGAGAATGGTTTCACGCTCGTCGCGGGTGCGCCAGCCAAGCCGTTCGAGGGCATGGGCGGCGCTCGCTTCACGGCGGCGGCCGAGCTCCGGCACCACCATCTTCACGGTGGGATCGAAATTGGCGAGCAGTTTCAGCAGCCAGTCCGGCAGGCCGCGCGTCGGCACGCGCCGGGCCTCGTGGCCGAGCCCGTCCTTCAGCACCGCGGCGACCTCCCGCATCCACAGGAACTGCCCCTGCGCGATGAAGCGTTCGCCATCAAGACCGGGCGTGGTCATCGCCAGCACGTGCAGTGCGGCCACGTCGCGCACATCCACCACGCCGAAGCCGAGGTTGGGCAGGCCCGGCAGGGCACCGTCCAGCAGCTTCTTGACGACTTCCAGGCTGGTGGAGAAATCCGGCCCCAGCACCGGACCCAGCACGGCGGCGGGGTTGACCGAGACATAGTCCATGGGGGCGCCGTTGGCCGCCATCCAGTCCCGCGCGGCGCGCTCCGCCAGCGTCTTGGACTTGATGTAGGCATAGGCATCAGCCGTCTCCACCCGCGACCAGTCAGCCTCCGTGAACGGCGGGCGGCCCTGGGGGTGGCCATAGGCGATCGCCGCCATGCTGCTGGTCATGACCACGCGCCTGACGCCGGCGGCATGCGCAAAGCGCAGCGCGCGCAGGGCGCCTTCACGGGCGGGGATGATCAGATCGTCGGGATTCTTCGGCTCGCCAGCCGGGATGGGGGACGCAATATGCTGGACGAAATCGATGCCGGCCATGGCTTCACGCCAGCCATCGTCGCGCATCAGGTCGCAGGCGACCAGTTCCAGATCCGGAAGGCCAAGCGTGGTGCGCACCTCGGCAGAGCGGTTGAGGTTGCGGATGGTGCCCCGCACCGCCCAGCCATCGGCGATCAGCGCCTGGATGACGAAGCCGGCGATATAGCCCGACGCGCCGGTGACCAGTACCTTGCCCTTCTGCGTCTCGGCGGCCATCGAACTTGTCCTCTCGGTTGACATGGTATACGAAGTGACAAATGTCGTCTGATTTGTCAAATCCATCGGGCGTTGACCGGCGGGCGCGCGCCGTTTCGGGCGCGATCGAGGCCTTTTCGCGCCATGGATACCGGCGCTGCACCATGGCCGACATCGCGGCGGCCGCCGGCATGTCGCGGCCAGCGCTCTACCTTCTGTTTCCGGGCAAGGAAGCGGTGTTCCGCGCGGTGGCCGAGGCGCTGCTTCTTGATGCGGCCGTTGCTGCCGAAAACGCCTGGCCCAAGGGCAAAGTGGTGGCCGATGGGTTGGCGGCGGCCATTCTGGCGAAAGACCTGCCCATCCAGCGCCTTTGCAACGCCAGCCCGCATGCCGACGAGATCTTGGCCGTGGCCCGCAAATTGACGGCCGACCTGCACGAAGCGAGCGACGAGCGCTTCGCGGCCCTGTTGAAGCGGCGGCTCGACAAGGCCGGCCATGACCAGCCGCGCGCTCTGGCCCGGATGCTCGTCAACGCCGCGGCCGGCCTGAAACACGCGGGCCTGCCGGAAGAGGACTACATTGCCGACGTCCATCGGCTGGCGGCGCTGGTCGGGCCAAAGTGAAGGGTTGGCAGATGGGCGGCAGCGGCCCATGAAGCGGGCGTGCACACGCCGAATCCCTTCGCCGGCCTGACCGGAACGGCCTTGCCGCGCCGCGAGTTCGCGGTGCTGTTCGCGGCGCTGCTCACCGTGGCGGCCGGGAACACGGCGTTGCAGACGGTGCTGCCGGCGATCGCCCGCGTGATCCACATCCCCGACATGCTGGTGGCGATCATCTTTTCCTTCTCGGCGCTGCTATGGACGTTCAGCGCCCCCTATTGGGCGCGCCAGTCCGACGTGCGCGGCCGGCGGCGGCTGATGCTGCTCGGCACATTGGGCTTCATGGTCTCCATGGCCGGCTGCGGCATTGCCATCATGGCGGGGCTGGAAGGCTGGCTGGCGCCGTTCGCCACCTTCGCCCTGTTCGCCACGCTGCGCAGCCTTTTCGGCATCTTCGGTTCGGCCTCCAACCCGGCGGCGCAGGCCTATGTCGCCTCGCGGACGTCCGAACAGGATCGCACGACCGCCCTTTCCAGCCTCGCATCGGCCTTCGGGCTGGGGACGATCATCGGGCCGGCCGTGGCGCCGCTGTTCATCCTGGCGCCGCTCGGCCTTGCCGGCCCGATGTTCGCCTTTGCGGTGATTGCCGCCATCGTGACGATCGCAGTGGCCCGGGTGCTGCCCGATGACGATCCGACCCACAATCCCGGTCTGGCGCGCGGCGGCAGCGGCGCCCCCACGTCGGAGCCCAGCGTGACGGGCAGCACCAGCGGCGCCAGCGTGCGGGCGGCAGCAGCCGGCCGGCCCCCGCGGCTGAGCGTGAAGGACAGCCGCATCCTGCCCTTCATGATCTTCGGTTTCGCCGCCGGATCGATCCAGGCCGCCACCGGGCAGGCGCTGGGCTTCCTGGTGATCGACACGCTGGCCGGCGATGCGCTGGCGGCGCAGCAGCAGATCGCCATCATCTTCATGGCGGGCGCCTTCGCGACCCTTTTGGCGCAGTGGGTCCTGATCCCGCAACTTGGCCTGACACCGCCGGCACTGATGCGCTGGGGCACCATCATCGCCGGCATCGGCACGGCCGGCATCGCCCTTTCGACCAGCATCTATGCCATGGTGATCGCCTTTGCGCTGATGAGCCTGGGCTATGGCCTGGCCCGCCCCGGTTTCACGGCCGGCGCCAGTCTGGCCGTGGACCGCGCCGAGCAGGGCGGCGTCGCCGGTGCGGTCACCTCGGTCAACGGAAGCTGCTTCATCTTCGCGCCGGCCATCGGCATCGGCCTCTACCAACTGGGCGGCACGCTGCCCTACTGGCTGGGGGCCGCCTGCCTTGCGTGCCTTGCGGTCTATGCCTTCACGCAGTCGGCGCTGGGCCGAGAGCCGGGCGAGCGCGACGAGGCCTGATCAGCCGCGCCAGGGCCAGGCAAACTGCCGCCACCAGCCCATGGGCACCGGATCCACCACGCCATAGCCCGACGGCCAGCGCCCGGGCGGCAGGTGGAAGGTGCCGAACATCTTGTCGAGCAGCGGGAAATGGATGGCGAAGTTGCGGTCCAGCGCCTCGGCATCGCGCGCATGGTGCCAGTGGTGATAGCGCGGGGTGGCGATCCAGTGCCCCAACCAGCCCGGTTCACCGCCAATGTTGGCATGGATCAGCGCGCTGTGGAAATAGACGATGGCGATATAGGTCTGCACGGCCTCGCCTGCGAAGCCCAGCGTGAACATCGGCACGGTGGTGAGCCCGCGCACCACCGCGATCTCCAGGAAATGCAGGCGCGATCCGGCCAGCCAGTCCATCGACCGGGCGCTGTGATGGATGGCATGGAAGCGCCACAGCAATGGCAGACGATGAAAGGCCCGGTGCAGCCAGTACTGGAGAAGATCGGTGGCCAGCATGATCAGCGGCACCTGCACGACCAGCGGCAGGCTGCCGATGCTGGCGCGCACGCCCTCCAGGGCGGCGCCGTGCGCCATCACCAGCCGCGATGGCCCGAAGGTGACAAAGGCCACCACCTGCACAAGCATCGAGCTGAGCAGGAAATAGACGAGGTCCACCTGCCATTCGGGGCGGAACAGGCGCTGTGCGCGAATGTGCGGCCACAGCCGTTCCAGCGGCGCGAAGACGAGGCCAGACAGCGCCATGTTGAGGATGAAGAAGTCGAGGCCGAAGAACAGGCCATGACGCTCTGCAGGGCGCGCGTCTGGCGCCCCCGTGCCGATCAGGCTGGCCGCCAACGCCAGCGCAAGTGCCGCGATGCCCAGCGTCCGATAGCGGCCCAGCAGCAGCGAGATCACCGCCAGCGCCCAACTCGCCATGATGACGGCCTGCACCGCCGGACGAAACAGCGGCGCCGACCGCACGACGTCCAGTTCCGGTGTCGAGAGCAGGGCCGGAAAGCGCAGGGTGAGCGCCAGGCCGAGCCCGGCAATACCCAACAGGAAGGCGAACAATCCGGCATACCAGCCGCTGCCGAACCGGCGCAGCGCCCGCGGCGCTTCCAGCTCGGCGACCAGGGCCGCCGGCAACTGTTCGGGCAGCGGCGAGCGAGGGTTGTCCATCCTGGCCCGGATGCGACGGCCGGCCCCGGTTCAGGCCCCGGCGGGCGCCTCGCCCAGCCCGGTGCCGCGCCGGCCAGCCTTGGGTATGCCGGACGCGCCGGCCGTAGGCCGGGATACCGGCGTTGTGGTCGACGTGCGGTCGATGGTCTCGCCGTCCATCACCTTCTTGATCTCGTCACCGGTCAGCGTTTCATATTCCAGCAGCGCGCCGGCAATGGCGTGCAGCTGGTCGATATGGTCGTTGAGCACCTGCTTGGCACGCTCATAGCCAGCGGTCACGATGGCGCGCACTTCGCTGTCGATCAGCTGCGCGGTTTCCTCCGACATGTTCTGCGCCTTGGTCACGCTGTGTCCCAGGAACACTTCTTCCTGGTTTTCGACATATTTCAGCGGGCCAAGCTTGTCGGACATGCCCCACTGCGTCGCCATCGAGCGCGCCAGATCGGTGGCGTAGCTGATGTCCGACGACGCACCGGAGCTGACCTTGTCATAGCCGAAGATCACCTCTTCAGCGACGCGGCCGCCCATGGCCACGGCCAGGTTCGCGTACATCTTGTCGCGATGATAGCTATACTGGTCACGTTCCGGCAGGCGCATCACCATGCCCAGCGCACGGCCGCGCGGGATGATGGTGGCCTTGTGGATCGGGTCGGACGCCGGCTCGTGCAGCGAAACGAGCGCGTGGCCGGCCTCGTGATAGGCGGTCATCCTCTTCTCGTCCTCGGTCATCGCCATGGTCTTGCGCTCGGTGCCCATCAGCACCTTGTCCTTGGCGTCCTCGAACTCGCGCATGGAGACCAGCCGCTTGCCGCGCCGGGCGGCCAGCAGGGCCGCTTCGTTGACCAGGTTGGCAAGATCGGCACCGGCAAAGCCCGGCGTGCCGCGCGCGATGGTGCGGGCATTCACATCGGGGGCCAGCGGCACCTTCTTCATGTGCACGCCCAGGATCTTCTCGCGCCCGTCGATATCAGGCCGGCCGACCACCACCTGCCGGTCGAAGCGGCCGGGGCGCAGCAGGGCGGGATCGAGCACGTCGGGCCGGTTGGTGGCGGCGATGATGATGATGCCTTCGTTGGCATCGAAGCCGTCCATCTCGACCAGCAGCTGGTTCAGCGTCTGCTCGCGCTCATCGTTGCCGCCGCCGAGGCCAGCGCCACGGCTGCGGCCCACAGCGTCGATTTCATCGATGAAGATGATGCACGGGGCGCTCTTCTTGCCCTGTTCGAACATGTCGCGCACACGGGATGCGCCGACGCCGACGAACATTTCCACGAAGTCGGAGCCCGAGATGGAGAAGAAGGGCACGTTGGCCTCGCCAGCGATGGCGCGGGCCAGCAGCGTCTTACCGGTACCGGGCGGTCCGACCAGCAGCGCACCCTTTGGAATCTTGCCGCCCAGCCGGCTGAAGCGGCCAGGATCCTTCAGGAAATCGACGATTTCCTGCAGCTCCTCTCGGGCTTCGTCGATGCCGGCGACATCATCGAAGGTGACGCGGCCTTCCTTCTGCACCAGCAGCTTGGCGCGGGACTTGCCGAAGCCCATGGCACCGCGCCCGGCGCCGTTCTGCATCTGGCGCATCACGAAGATCCAGATGCCGATCATCAGAACGAACGGCAGCATGTTGAAGAACAGCTGCGCCACCAGGCTGCGGCTTTCTTCCGGCTTGGCGTCGAAGCGCACGCCCTTCTGGCGCAAGCGCTCGATCAGCTGGGTGTCGCCGGGATTGAAGGTGCGGAACTGTTCATCCCCGCTGGTGCGGCCGACGATCTCGTCACCACGGATTTCCACCGAACGCACGGCGCCATCATCCACGCGGGCGAGGAAATCGGAATAGGCCAGCGTGTCGCCGCTGCGCGAGCTGCTGCCGCCCTGCATCAGGTTGACCACCACGGCCAGGCCCAGGAGGATTACCATCCAAAGCCCCAGATTCTTCATCCAGGGGCTGGGCGGGCGCTTGTTGGGTCCATCCGACATCAGAAATTCCTGTACTCACGCATTTGCCGACAAGATAGGCGCGATTGGCGCCGTTGCAATCACTGCAAGGCCCGGATGCGCGCCTTTGCCTCGGCACAAGGCAGTCATGCCGGGCTTTTGCGGCGGTTTGAGGGCGGCGCGCGGCGTTCCGGCGCCGGCAGGAGCCGCCACGGCCCACCCGCGAGCACCCCGGGCCGGGCCAGAACCCCGGCCAGCGTGCCCGGCCTGCCAGCCCCGAGTCGCGCCGCCAGCCGGGCCACGTCCTGCCCGCGCGCATCGCGGCCGCCCAGTTCCCGGATGGCCCGCGCGAGCACCCGCTGCACAAGCGCCGCCGGCAGGCCGCGCGCGTCAATCCGCAGCCCCTTGCCCTGCGCCTCGACCCGACCATCCCAGGCCCAGGCGGCCACCATGTCCAGCGCCTCGGCCTCGGCCGCAAGATGGCTGGCCGAGGCCGCCAGCGCTGCCACGTCAAAGCCTGGCGCGGCTGCCAGAAGGGCGCGCACCGCGCTGCGGTCATGCCGGGGGTCGCGGTTGGCGGGATCATCCACCACCTGCCAGCCGGCGGCGGCTGCCACGGCCGCCAGATCAGCCTTTCGCCATGCCAGCAGCGGCCGCACCAGCCACACGCCCCCGGGCTGGTCCGGCCACAGCGGCCGGGCGGCGCGGATGCCGGCCAGCCCGGCGCTGCCGCTGCCCCGGTTGAGTCGCATCAGCAGGGTTTCGGCCTGATCATCGGCATGATGGGCAGTGAGCAGCAGATTGACGCCGTTGGCCGCACACCAGTCACCCAGCAGGCGGTAGCGAGCGGCGCGAGCTTGCGCCTGCATGTTGGCGGCCAGCGCCGGGCCGTCGCGCACCAGCGTGGCGTGCGGCAGGCCCCTCGCCGCGCACTGGGCGGCAACCGCTGCCGCCTCGGCGGCCGACTCGGCGCGCAAGCGGTGATCGACCGTCAGCGCGGTTACCCGGCCGGGAAAGGCGGCGGCGGCCAGCGTGAGCAGGGCAAGGCTGTCCGGCCCGCCCGAGGCGGCCACGGCCAGATGTGCATCTGGTGCCACTGACCGGCCGAGCGCGGTCGCGATCAGCCCGGCCAGATCGGCGGTCACGGGCCCGGTTCAGGCATCACAGCGCGCCCGCGTGCGCTGCCGGGCCGCGTCTGCCTTTTGCGTGCTGGTGAGCTTTGCCCCATAGACGCTGTCGAGCTCGCCCAGCACCTGGCAGGCGTCCTTGGGCTTGGCCATGGCGTTCAAGGCGTTGGCAAGGCCGATCAGGGCATCCGGGGCCGGCGTCGAACGCGGTGACTTCTGGTAGACGTCAAGGAAGGCCTTGGCGGCCTGGGGGTGCTGGCCGCGCTGGGCAAAGCTGCGGCCCAGCCAATATTGCGCCTGCGGCACCCGCGCCGATTTGGGCCAATCGGCAATGAAACGTGACATCGCCAGTTCGGCACCAGGCCAGTCGCGCGCCGTGACCTTGGCGAAGGCCGTCGTCCACGCTGTTTCGGCGGTCGCCGGCGGCACGGCAGATGGTGTGGCCTGGGGGGTGGCTGGCGGCGTGGCTGGCGCTGCGCCCCGCGATGGCGTGCCAGCGGCTGGCCCTCTTGGTGCGGGGCCCGGTGCTGCGGCCGGTGCTGCGGCCGGTGCGGGGCCCGGTGCAGCGCTGGGCAGCCCGCCGGGGTTTTCCAGCGCATTCAAGCGGAATTCCACGTCTTCCTTCATGCGCCGGTTGGCGTCTTCCAGCTGGCGCAGGCGATATTCCATCGCCTCGACCTGGCCGGTCATGGTGCGCAGCTGGCCTTCCAGCGCGCCGACGCGTGCCGTCAGGTCGGTGAGCGGCGTGCTGGCTGGCGGCGCCGCTGGTGGGGCATCGGCCGGCTGGGCTTCAGGCGTGATCTCGGGCTCGAAGAAGCGCGTGCTGCCGCCAGGAAACACCTTTCTCTGGACGGCGCGCATTTCCGATTCCAGCTTGCCCACCCGCTTGTCGAGCTTGCCCACATCCACCGTCTGCGCTGCCGCCGGCAGGGGCAACAGAACGAGGGCAAGACAAAGCGGCAACAGGCGGGTCACGACAGGCTCCGGCACGGACAGGTCAGGTGGTTGGCGCTTGTGCCGCAGCCGGCCTGACCGGCACCTGAACCGCCTGACCCTGCACTGTCGGCACTGTCGGAGCCGGCGCCGGGCGCTGCGGCGGCAGCGCGGCACCTGCGAAGCGTTCGGCGAGCGCCGGCGCGGTCAGCACGATGCCATCCATCGTCTGGTTGGTATCGCCCAGCGGCGGCAGCAGCACCCCGGCCACGCGCACGTCGATCACGCCGGCGCGCCCGGTGCGCATCACCAGCGTCTGATCGGCCGGGACTGCCCAGCTCTGCCCGGCCGACAGAACGCCCATGAAGGCGCGGCGGCCCGTGGTGCGATCGATGATGCGCAGCCACACGTCCTGCCGGGCGGTGAGCGTCACCGCTCCGCTGGTCGGGATGCCGGGCGCGGCGGCGGGCGGCGCGGCCGGGGCGGTGGTTGCCGGCGGCGCGCCTGTCGATGCAGCGGGCGGCGGCGCGGGCGGCGGCCCATCTTCCGGACTGGCGACGGCGACGCTCGCTGGCCTTGGCGCCGGATCGAAGGCGCCGGCGCCGTAGAGGCCAAGGCCAACCAGCACCAGCACCAGCAGGCCAAAGGCACCGAAGGCAAGCCCGCGCGACGGCAGCCGGGCTTCGTCGACGGGTTCGAGCACGGACACGCTGGGCACGTGCGGCGCCAGCCGGGTTTCGGCGCGGAAGCGCGCGCCCACCGCTTCGGCATCCAGGCCGACGGCGCGGGCAAAGGCCTTCACGAAGCCCAGCGCATAGGGCAGCGCCGGCAACGCGTCATGGTCATCGGCCTCGATCGCCATCAGGTGCCTCAGTGGCACGCGCGTTTCGCGGGCGATCGCCTCCAGATCGCGCCCCTTGGCGGCGCGGGCCTCGGCAATCAGCGCGCCAACGGTCGGTGCGCCATCAGCAGCTGACTGGTCTGGCTGTTGCTCGTCCATCCGGCGACCTTGTTCCCTCTTGGTCAGGGACTTGGCCCAGCTTGGCCGCCCAAGTCAATGATGACGCGGTGCAGCGCGCTTGCCGGAAGGGGGGCAGAAAGGCTATGGGCGCACGCGCAACGCTGCCTGCAAGGGCGGCCATCCCCTCCCCCTGCCGTCCGGAACCCCACAATGTCCACCCGCAACATCGCGATCATCGCGCACGTCGACCATGGCAAGACCACCCTGGTCGATCAGCTGTTTCGTCAGTCCGGCACCTTCCGCGACAACCAGCGCGTGGCGGAAAGGGCGATGGATTCCAACGATCTGGAAAAGGAACGCGGGATCACCATCCTCGCCAAGTGCACCAGCATCGAATGGAACAACCATCGCATCAACATCGTCGACACGCCCGGCCACGCCGATTTCGGCGGCGAGGTGGAACGCATCCTGTCGATGGTCGATGGCGTCATCCTGCTGGTCGACGCGGCTGAAGGCCCGATGCCGCAGACCAAGTTCGTGTGCGGCAAGGCGCTGGCGCTGGGCCTGCGGCCGATTGTCGTCGTCAACAAGATCGACCGGCCCGACGCCCGCGCCACCGAGGTGCTGGACGAGGTGTTCGACCTGTTCGTGACGCTGGACGCCAATGACGAACAGCTGGATTTCCCGACCCTCTACGCCTCGGGCCGCGGCGGCTATGCCGGCACCGACGACAGCGTGCGCTCGGGCGATCTCACCCCGCTGTTCGAGACCATCGTGGGCCATGTCCCGCCGCCGGCTGGCGATGCGGACGCGCCGTTCCGCATGCTGGTCTCGCTGCTGGACCGCGACAGCTTCGTGGGCCGCATCCTCACCGGGCGCGTGGTCGACGGCACGCTGAAGGTCAACAGCCCGATCCACGCGCTGAACCCGGATGGCACGGTGGCCGAAGCGGGCCGCGCCTCCAAGATCTTCGCCTTCCGCGGCCTTGAACGCGTGCCGGTGGAGGAAGCCAGGGCCGGCGACATCATCGCGCTGGCCGGCCTGACCAAGGCGACGGTGGCGGACACCATCGCCGACACCAGCGTGACCGAGGCGCTGGCTGCCCAGCCGATCGACCCGCCGACCCTGTCGATGACCTTCAGCGTCAACGACAGCCCCTATGCCGGCAAGGATGGCTCCAAGGTGACCAGCCGCATGATCGCGGACCGCCTGGCGCGCGAAGCGGAAGGCAATGTGGCCATCCGCATCACCGAGCTGCCGTCGAAGGACGCGTTCGAGGTGGCGGGGCGCGGCGAACTGCAGCTGGGCGTGCTGATCGAGACGATGCGCCGCGAGGGGTTCGAGCTGTCGATCAGCCGGCCGCGCGTGATCTTCGGCACCGACGAGAAGGGCAACCGCACCGAACCTTATGAAACGGTGGTGATCGACGTGGACGACGCCTATTCGGGCACGGTTGTCGAGAAGATGTCGCTGCGCAAGGCGGAGATGACCGACATGCGCCCCAGCGGCGGCGGCAAGGTGCGCCTCACCTTCTCCGCCCCGTCGCGCGGGCTGATCGGCTATCACGGCGAGTTCCTGTCGGACACGCGCGGCACCGGCATCATGAACCGGCTGTTCGAGAAATATGGCCCGTGGAAGGGGCCGATCTCGGGCCGGCTCAACGGCGTGCTGATCTCCACCGATACCGGCGAGGCCGTTGGCTATGCGCTGGGCTATCTGGAGGAGCGTGGCCAGCTGATGATCAGCCCCGGCGAGGCGGTCTACCAGGGCATGATCATCGGCGAGAACGCGCGCGAGGAGGATCTGGAGGTCAACCCGCTGAAGTCCAAGCAGCTCACCAACTTCCGCGCCAGCGGCAAGGATGATGCGCTGCGCCTGTCGCCGCCGAAGAAGATGACGCTGGAACAGGCCATCGCCTACATCGACGAGGACGAGCTGGTGGAGGTGACGCCCAACCACATCCGCCTGCGCAAGATCCATCTCGACCCGCACGAGCGCAAGCGCGCGGCGCGGGCCCGCGCTGCAGGTTGACAGCCCATCGGGGTGCGGCGTCGCACCCCGCCTGCGACAAATGAGGGACTTAACGCCGGCGGCAGAGGGGCCTACGCCAGCGGCGTTTGCTGTTCCCCATCACCGGCCGCAGCGGGCCAGGCTGAGCCATCGGTTCAGTCCTCGAGCTGGAGTTTCCCCATGACCGACCCTCGCCACCCGGCCATCGACGATGACGATGGCGCCCTCGAGGCGTTGAACTTGCCGGTATTCGAGACGATTCCGCAGGCGGAGGCCGAAGACGCGGTGCGCACGCTGATCCGTTGGACCGGCGATGATCCGACCCGTGAAGGCTTGCTCGACACGCCCAAGCGCGTGGCCAAGGCCTGGCGAGAATATACCCGCGGCTATGCCGAGGATCCGGGCGATCACCTGTCGCGCACCTTTGCGGAAGTGGGCGGCTATGACGAGATCGTCATCCTGAAGGACATCCCGTTCCAGTCCCACTGCGAGCACCACATGGCGCCGATCATCGGCAAGGGCCACATCGCCTACATGCCGAGGAACCGTGTGGTGGGCATTTCCAAGCTGGCGCGGGTGCTGCACGGCTATGCCCGCCGCCTGCAGGTGCAGGAACGCCTGACGGCGGAAGTTGCCGACTGCATCGATCATCATCTGGAGCCGCTGGGCGTTGCCGTGGTGATCGAGGCGACCCATGCCTGCATGTCGGCGCGCGGGGTGATGACACCGGGCGTGGTAATGACGACCAGCCGGATGCTGGGCATGTTCCGCGACGACCCGCGCAGCCGCACCGAAGTGCTGCGCCTGATGGGGAAGGGCTGAACCGCGGGGGCTGAACCGCGGGGGCTGAACCGCGGGGGCTGAACCGCGGGGGCTGACAGGCGGGGCCTTAGCGGGCATGTTGCGGCCATGATCGCACGCGCCGCCCTTGCCCTTCTGCTGACCACTGCCGCGCCGATCCGCGCGCAGGAGACGCGCCCTCCCGAGCAATCGGGCAGCGAAGCGATCGTCCAGCCCGACAAGGGGGATGCCGGCGATGCCATGGAGCGCGCCGCCACGCGCCCCTTGCGCGATCTCAACATCATCAAACCCAGGATCGCCCCCGATCTGGCCGAAATCATGGCCAATCCCTATGACATCGGGGCGCTGCGCACCTGCCGGCAGCTGAATGCCGAACAGCACCGGATGACCCATCTGGTGGGGCCCGATGTCGATGATCCGTCGCTGGCCGATCGCAAGGGCCGTTCCCCGCCAGAGATGCTGCTGGACAGCGCTGAAGGCATCACCGGCGCGCTGATTCCGGGCCAGGGCCTGATCCGGCAGTTGACCGGCGCCAACAAGGCCGCCCGGCAGGCAGCCGCCGCCCGGCTGGCCGGGCAGCTGCGGCGCGCGCATGTCAAGGGCGTGATGAAGGCGCGGCGTTGCCGCATCACGCCAGCGCCGCCGCCGCCGCCCGAGCCGGACGACAAGAAGCGCTGAATCGCCGCCGGTTTGCCGGCCATCCCCGCTTGCTGTATGGCGAGCGGCCTTTCTGACAGGACAGGATCCCGATGCCGGCGCCCGATGCGCCCCAGAACGACGCGGCCGCCGCCACAAACGGCGCTGGCCTGAAGGCGCTGCTGACACTGTCGGCGCCGGTTGTCGCCTCGCGTCTGGGCATCATGGCGATGGGGCTGGTCGATACCATTGTCGTGGGTCGCTACAGCGCTGCAGAGCTGGGTTATCACGCACTGGCCTGGGCGGTTGCCGGCGTCGTGCTGACCACGGCGCTTGGCCTGCTGTCGGGCGTGCAGGTGATGACCAGCCAGGCCATCGGCGAAGGGCGGGAGGCCGACACCGGCGCCATCCTGCGGCGCGGCCTGGCCTATGCCTGGTGGATCTCGCTGGCCAGCGCACTGTTCCTGTGGGTGACGGGCGGGCCGCTGCTGGTGGCGTTCCAGCTGGCACCGGGGCTGGCAGACGGCGCCACGCCCGTGCTGCATGTCCATGCCTTCTCGCTGATCCTGATCGTGGTTGCCGATGCCGCGCTGTTCTGGCTGGAAGCGCACGGCCGCGCGCTGCCGGGCACGATTGCCATGTGGCTGGCCAACATCGTCAACCTGATCGTCAACCTGTGGCTGGTGCCGGGTGACAGCGGCCTGCCTGTCGCCGGCGCCGAGGCGAGCGCCTGGGCCACCTTTGCCAGCCGCGCCTTCCTGCTGGTGGCGCTGGCGGCGATCATCCTTGCATGGCCCCGGGCGCGGGACTTTGGCGTGCTGGCGCCGACGCCGCGCGACCCGGCGGCGGCGCGGGCCATGCGCCGGGTCGGCTATGGTGCGGCGGCCAGCTATTTCATCGAGAGCCTGGCCTTTTCGGCAATGGCGATCTTTGCCGGCTGGATCAGCGCCCTGGCGGTGGCTGTGTGGGCGGTGGTGATCAACGTGATGGCCCTGGTGTTCATGGTGCCGCTGGGCCTTGCCGTGGCCACCAGCGTGCTGGTGGGCCGCGCCTATGGCGCGCGCGACAAGTCGGCCATGATGGGGGCGGCCCGGCAGGGGTTCGCGGTGACCAGCGTCGTGCTGCTGCTGGTGTCGCTGGGCGTCGGGCTGTTCCCGGACGCGATTGCGGCGGCCTATTCCACCGATGCCGAGGTGATGGCCGGCATTGCCAGCGCCATGTTGCTGTCCAGCCTGTTCTTCCTTGCCGATGGCCTGCAGGTGGTGGCGGCGCAGGCGCTGCGCGCCCGATCCGACATTGTGGCGCCGACGGCGACCCATCTTGTCTCTTACGTGGTGGTGATGATGCCGCTGGCCTGGTGGCTGGGGGTGCGCATGGGTGGCGGCGTCGATGGCCTGATCTGGGGGACCATTGTCGCCTCGGCGCTGTCGGCGGTGCTGCTGTGGGGGCGCTTTGCCTGGCTCGGTCGGCGTCCGCTGGCGTTGGCGCTCACGCCGCCAGACGAAGCCGTTTCGCCCCCCGCCTGATCTCGGCGGCAAGATCGGCCACGTAGGGCTCGAAGTTCACCTGCATCGTGTGCCGGCGGCTGGCGTAATAATGGCCCTGGTAGCGCTGCTCCTCTGCCGCGATCACCCGGCGCATCTCGTCAGGTGACGGCAGCGCATAGCGGCCCGACAGATACGCCACCAGCAGCTTCGATTGCTGTTCAGCAAGGTTGACCAGCGTCGGCAGCGTCTGCGCCAGCCCCATGAACCACAGACCGTGGAGCGCCGGGTCGGCCTGCACCATGCGCTTGTAGAGCGGGATGTGATTGTCGGTTACCCGCGCGTCTTCCGGCGCGAGGAAGGGAAAATCGATGTTGTAGCCAGTGGCGGTGATGATCGCGTCCACCACGTCGCGGCTGCCATCGGTGAAGATGACGCCGTCGCCGTCCAGCCGGGCAATCGCCGGCCTGATGCCGATGTCGCCGCTGCCGACGCGGGTGAGGAACTCGCCGCTCACCGTCGGATGCGCGTCCAGCGGCTCGTGATCCGGGGTGGGGAGGCCATAATCCTCCATGTTGCCCACCAGGCTCTTCACCTTGCGGCGGCCCAGCCAGCGCGCGATCGGCAGCGGCAGCCATGGCGGGGCCGCCTGCTTGTCGGCCGGCACACCGTTGAAATATTTGGGCAGCACCCACACGCCGCGGCGGGTGGAGACAAGGCATTTTTCGGTGATGCTGCGCTGGCCGAGTTCCGAGGCGATATCGACCGCGCTGTTGCCCAGCCCGACCACCAGCACGCGCTTGCCGATGAGGTTCAGCGGCTCGAACGGGGTGCGATAATCGTGCGCGTGGATGATGGCACCATCGAACTGGCCTTCCCACACCGGGCGGTTGGGGCTCCAGTGATGGCCGTTGGCGACGATCACGGCGCGATAGGCCTGCGTTCCCTTGCCGGTGGTGACGTCCCAAGACCCGTCGGCGCGCCGGGTCACGCCGAGAACCGGTGTTTCGAACTGCACCAGGCCGCGCAGGCCGAAATGATCGACATAATCGTTGAAATACGTGGCAATGAGGCTGTGGTGGGGAAAGTCCGGCCAGTCGGCGGGCACCGGATATTCCTCGAACTGCAACCGCCATTTCGAGGTGTCTATATGCAGCGACTGGTAGGCACTGCTCATGCCGTTGGGGTTGTTGTAGGCCCAGTTGCCGCCAATCCGGTCAGACGCCTCGAACCAGTCGAAGGCGATGCCAGCATCCTTCAACCGCTTGGCGGTGGTGAAGCCGGAGCAGCCGGCGCCAATCAGGGCAACGGGTTCGTGTCGCATGGGGGGTCGCATGGGGGGTCGCATGGGGGTTCGTGTCGCATGGCGCCAGTCTATGCCGCCCATGTGGCAGCGCCACCTGTTGGAATCAGTCGGCCGGCTGCACGCGGAAGATCCACACGCCGCCCAGCAGCGCCGCCGGCACCGCCAGCGCCGCCAGCGCCCACCAGCTGCCCGACAGGATGAGGCGGGTTGCCGCCGCCAGCGCGCCCAGCACGATGAATTCGCCCACCGCCATCAAGAGGGACGAGCGATAGCGGTTGCGGAAGGCGCTGCGCTTCATCGGTGCGCGCGTCCACAGCTGCATGGCCGAGGTGGCAAGGGCCGCCACCAGCGCCATGGGCAGCATCAGGAGGGACGCCAGCGGCGCACGGATGGCGACGATCAGCGCCAGCGTCACCACCAGCACCGCCGGTGGGGTGAGCACGGCGGCCAGCTTGGCGCGCAAGGCCGCGGCGCGGGTGACGGGCGCGCTGGCAATCAGGTCCGGCGCGTCTTCGGCACACAGGATCAGCCAGGCCAGCGAGGACGCAAGGGCACCGCCCAGGAACACCCCGGCGCTGGCCATGCGTTGCGGCGTGATTTGGCCATCGGCAAAGATCAGCGCCACAACCGGCACCATGAACACCATCTGCTGGCCGATCTGGGTGATGAGTTCGGGATCGCGGCCAAGGAGCGTGAGTTCCTTGCCATAGAGCACGCCGAACGGGCTGCCGCCAAAGCGGGCGGCGCGGGCCCGGCGTTCGGCGCTGGTCGGGGCCGGTGGGGCCGCCTCCAGCCGGCGCGCGGCGATTTCGGTGGAGACAGCGGCCGCTGCCAGCGCCAGCGCCAGCATGAACAGCAGGGGCGCCGGATCGCCGAACATGGCGCGCGCCGGCCAGTCCCACGGGGCGGGCGGCGGGGTTTCCAGCGCCGCCATCTGCGCTGAAAACCAGCGCGGCGCGAAATTGGGGGCCTGGCCCAGTGCGAACACGCTGGCAGCCAGCATCACGCCCACCACCTGTGCCACCGTCTGGGCACGGCCCGGCCCCAACAGCCGATCGAGCAATGTCGCGATCATGAGCGCCAGCGCCGTGGCCACCAGCGCGACCGCGATCACCACCAGCGGCCCGGCCAGCCAGCGGCCATGCCCCAGCACGGCACTGGCAAGGAAGAAGGGCGTGGTGAGCAGCAGGAACGGCAGCGCCACCACCGCCTGGACAGCGGCAATGCGCGCCGCCAGCACCCGCGCGGCCGGCAGCGGCGCCGACAGCAGCAGTTCCAGCTCGCCGCGATCGCGGCCCATCCTGAGCACATGGGCATAGGCCGAGCTGATCATCACCAGCAGCAGCCCGACCAGCACCGCCGCCACCGCGCCGATGGCCGCCACTGGCAGCATCGGGGCGGCATGGACGCGCCAGGCAAAGCCGATGCCGGCACCGATCGGCAACAGCGCCAGCAGCAGCAGCGCGAGGAGCCGGCCGAAACGGCCCTGGCGGCTGCGCGCCTTGACGCGCACATCGTGCCAGACCAGCCAGGGCAGGCTGCCCGGCGGCAGCCCATCCGGCACCAGCGGCGCCAGCGCCTGCGGGCGCAGCCTGGCGGCGGCGGTCATGCCGCCAGTTCCAGGAACAATTCTTCGAGCGTGGTACCGGCCTCGCGTCCGGCAGCGAGCTCTGCCATCGAGCCTTCCACCACCAGCCGGCCGGCGCGGATGATGCCGATGCGCTGTGCCATGCGTTCAGCCACTTCGAGAATGTGGGTGGTCAGGATCACGGTGCCGCCATCGGCAACGCGCTCCAGCAGCATGTCCTTCACCAGGCGGGCGGCGGCGGCATCAAGCCCGGTCAGTGGTTCATCCAGAATGAGCAGGCGCGGTTCGTGGATGAGGGCGCCGGCCAGCGCCACCTTCTGCTTCATCCCGCGCGAGAACCCCTCGCAGCGCACGTCGCGCCGGTCCATGAGGCCCAGCCGGCTCAGCAGATGTTCGGCGCGCCGCGCCGCGACATCGGCCGGCAGCCGCCAAAGGCCGGCGATGAAGGCCAGATACTCCGCCGGGGTCAGCTTGTCGTACAGCAGCGGCTCGTCGGGCAGCCAGGCCAGCATCTGCTTGGCGGCAATGGGTTCGGCCAGCACGTCGACACCGAACAGCGAAATGGCGCCGGCGTCCGGCCGGGCGAGCCCGGCCACCATGCGCAGCGTGGTCGTCTTGCCGGCGCCATTGGGGCCGAGGAGGGCATAGATCTGCCCCGCCGGCACCTCTAGATCGAGGCCGTCGACCGCGACATGACCGGCATAGGCCTTGGCAAGGCCGCGAATCTGGAGGGAAGGCAACGGAGCATGCATGCGCCCCCATTTAGCAAAGCCCTTGAGGCGTGGCGATAAACAGCGATTAACGCCCGGCCGGGAACGGCAGGAATTTTGGGGGTTGAGCCGGGACGGGTTCGCGCGGACACTGGTGGAAACAACAAGCAGACACGGGGATGGGCGATGCACGGAGGAACGGCGGCACTGGCCATTGCGCTGATGCTGGGCGGATCAGGCGCCGCGGCCAGGATGATCCATGTCGGACCCGGCGATGGCGCGCAGGAACGGTTGCAGACCGCGCTGATCGAGGCCGAGCCCGGCGACACGGTGCACATCGGCGCCGGCCGCTACGCGCTGGCGGGCGGTCTTTCACTGGACGTGGATGATGTCACCATAAGGGGCGATGGGCCAGACCGCACCATCCTCGATTTCACCGCCCAGAAGGGCGAGGGCGAGGGGCTGCTGATCACCTCCAACAACGTGGTGGTGCGCGATCTGGGCATCGAGAATCCGGCCGGCAACGGCGTCAAGTCGAAGGGGTCGGACGGGATTGCGCTGGTCAATCTGCGGGTCGAATGGACCGGCGGGCCGAAATCCACGAATGGTGCGTACGGGCTTTATCCGGTCTCCTCGAAGAACGTGTTGATCGACCGCAGCGTGGTGAAGGGCGCTTCCGACGCCGGCATCTATGTCGGGCAATCGCAGAACATCATCGTGCGCCGCAGCCGGGCGGAAATGAATGTTGCCGGCATCGAGATCGAGAACAGCCACGATGCCGCTGTCGTTGGCAACATCGCCACCAACAATGCCGGCGGCATCCTGGTGTTCGATCTGCCCGATCTGCCGCAGCAGGGCGGCCGCAACGTGAAGGTTTCGGGCAACCAGGTGATCGGCAACAACCACCCGAATTTCGCGGCGCCGGGCAACATCGTGGCCGGCGTGCCGTCTGGCACCGGCATCATGGTGATGGCCAACAGCCGCGTCGACGTGTTCGGCAACCAGGTGGTGGGCAACAAGGGCAATGGCGTGATGGTGGTGGCTTATACCCAGGCCTTCACCGACAGGGCCTACAACCCGCTGCCACAGGACGTCAGCATCTGGGGCAATGATTTTCGCGCCAATGGCAGTGATCCGGCCTTCAAGGGCGGCAAGGAGATCGCCGCGGCCGTGGGCGGGATGCTGCCGCCGGTGATGTGGGATGGCATCACCCGCTATGCCGTGCCGGGCACCGGTGAACAGCGGCAGGCCAGCGGCGGGGTGCGCAGCGACGTGCCGGGCATCACGCTCAACCTCGGCACGCACGGCACACCGGCAACGCAGGCCCGGCCCAGCCCGCTGCCGGTGACGGCATTTCCGGCCATGGCGGCCGGCGCGGATGGCGGCATCACCCTGCCGGCAGCGCTTGAGGCGCGCAGCCGATGACGCGGGCGCTGCTGGCGCTGCTGCTGCTTGGCGCGGCACCGGCGCCCGTGGTGCAGGTGAAGCCTGACCTGTTGCTGACCACCGACGCGCCGCGTCTGGCTGATTACGGCCTGTTCGATGCGGCGGACAATCCGGCGCCGGGGGTGCAGCCCTACACGCTGGGCACGCCGCTGTTCAGCGATCATGCCGAGAAATACCGTTTCATCTGGATGCCGCCCGGCAGCCAGGCCCAGTATCGGCCAAGCGGCGTGCTGGCCTTTCCGGTTGGCACCGTGCTGATCAAGCGCTTTGGCTATCCGGCGGATCTGCGGCGCCCGTGGGACAAGGTGGCGCTGGTGGAGACCCGCCTGCTGATCCACCGCGCCTCGGGCTGGGCGGCGCTGAGCTACGTGGAAGAGCCGGGCGGCGCGGTGCTCAAGCGCGCCGGCAAGCGTGTTCCCATCCGTATCACCGGCTTCGACGGCCAGCCGATGTCCATCGATTATGCCGTGCCCAACCAGAATCAGTGCAAGCAGTGCCACCAGGACGGCGAGGCCATCACCCCGATCGGACCAACGGCGGGCAATCTGAACCATGGCCTGTTCGGCGACGGCCCCAGCCAGTTGGCCGTGTGGCAGGCCGGTGGCCGGCTGGCCGGGCTGCCGGCAGCGAACTGGCCGCGCCTGGCGCGCTGGAACGATCCGGCCGAGCCGCTGGAAGCCCGTGCCCGCGCCTATCTGGCGGTCAACTGCGGCCATTGCCACAGCCGCGGCGGCTTTGCCTCCAATTCGGGTCTTTATCTCAATCCCGAGGAAAAAGTGCCGGCGCATCTGGGCATCATGAAGCGGCCGGTGGCAGCCGGGCGCGGTTCGGGCGGGCTGAGCTTTTCCATCCTGCCCGGCCAGCCTGACCAGTCCATCCTTGTCCATCGCATGGCGAGCAGCGATCCCGGCATCATGATGCCGCAGTTTGGCCGGTCAATGGCGCACGCCGAGGGGCTGGCGCTGGTCCGTGCGTGGATCGCTGCTATGCCGCCACAAACCGGCGCCGGCGGCTGACGGCGCCGACAAGGCCGAAGCCGATGATCAGCATCGCCCAGCTGGCCGGTTCGGGAACGCCTCCGGGGGCAACGTCACCCGGATCAACAGGGTTGTTGACGGGGGCGATATCGAGCCCGGACAGTTGAAAGGACAGGGACGGGAAATTTGCGGCGCTGGTCGGCCCCGGATCGCGCACGGCGAACAGATAGGCCAGGAAGCCATCGGGCCCGCTGTCGACGGACAGCGACTGTGTCGCGGTGCCCGCGCCACCGTAATTGCCCAGAAAGACAAGCGAGTTGCCGTTCACGCCATAAAGAGCCAGCGGGTCCCGGCCTGACATGGAGTTCAGCCGAACGCCGTTCAGATGGAAGGCTTCGCTGCCCGCCAGCAAGATGGCTTCGCGTGCGAACGGCAGATAGGAATCGACCCGCGTTTCGAAGGTGCCACCGGCGATGCCAAGGCCATCGGTGGTCAGGCGCAGGTTCGGGGCGGCGGCCGACAGATGCGCCAGTTCGCTGATCCCGCCGGCACGGTAACCAAAGGTGCGCGCCGTCGCCGTCACCGAAAAGCCGTTCTCGACAAACAGCATGCTGGGCGACGCTGTGTCAGCGCCAGCCAGATTGAAGCTGATGGTGGCGGTTGCCGGCGCGGCCGACAAGAGAATGGCGGCACACAGGCCAAGGAGAGACTTCAACATGCGACCCCATTTCACTCAAACGCAACGCTCGCTTCGATCATTGGACGGGCTTTAATATTTTGGCAACCGATTCGTAATTCGGTTGACCGCAAGACCATCCCCTTCAGGCGCGCCCGACGGCAACGCGGCGACGCGCTACCGCGCCGACCAGCGCGAATCCGGCCAGCAGCAGGGCCCAGCTATCGGGTTCCGGCACGGCCGCCGGCGCCGGCGGTTCGACAAAGCGCAGGCTGTTGATGCGATAGCCCTGCCCCGATGTGCCGAGATAGGCGACGTTGCCCGGTTCGCGCGAGGTGAAGAAAAAGGCCGTGAACGCCGGCGAGGTGGTGATCAGATCAAGTTGCTGGGTACCGCTGTTGGCGGCCGCGAACGCAGCGCCAGTGGCCGCGCCGGACAGCAGCGACAGGCCGGCATTGGCGCCGCCCAGGCCCTGACGGATCACGCCCGGATAGCCGAGCGACACCAGCCCGGTGCCATTGACGCCATAGACCTGCAGCGTATCGTCATTGTCGACAAACGACAGGGTGAGGCCCGACAGGCCGAGCAGCCGGTCCGCGCTGATCAGCAGGCCTTCGCGGCGGGCGGCCTGGTTGGTGTCCAGCTGATCGGCCGAGGCGCCGCCGTTGACGCCGATGCCCGGCGCCGTGCGGCGCACCTGCATGTTGGTCGCAGACAGCTGGGACAGGCTGGTGAGGCTGTTCGGCAGGACCGCGAACGAGCGGGCTTCGGCCGTGAAGGTCACGCCGCCGCTCACCACGGTGAAGCTGTTCTGATTGGCATTGGCGCCACCGAACGACACATCGATCAGCGTGGCTGCCATGGCCGGCACCGAAACGGCCGAGCCAAGACAAAGAGCGACCACCACGGCCGCACGCAGACGCAAGAACATATACTGTTGCTCCAGACGAATCCCCAAACTGGAGCGGCCCTAGCATGGCTAACGGATTTTATCCACAGTCAATGACTGGGAATTAACCATCTTTTCACGAGTCCACGTGCGATTTCACAGATTTATCAATCTGGTCCAGTCCGGGCAGCAGCAGGAGGACGGTCAGGCCGCTCAGCATCAGCACCAGCGCGGCGCCGACGCCGGCGCCCACGGCCGCCCCCACGGCGAGAACGGCCGAGACCTGGAACAGGCTGTTGATGATGTTGTTTGCGGCAATCGCCCGCGCCCGGCTGCCGGCGGCGCCGGCAGTTTGCAGCACGGCATAGAGCGGCACCGAGAACACCCCGCCGGCCGCGGCCAGCGCGAACAGATCGGCCGCCACCCGCCAGCCGGCCGGCGTTGCCATCAAGCCGGCAACCGTCTTGGGCGCCGACCCGACAGCGGCGATGGCGAAGAACAGGTCCAACCCGGCCAATGCCATGGCCACCCCCGCCCACAGGCAGACGCGGGTTGACAGCCGGCCCCTGAGGATCCGCGCCACCGCCAGCGAGCCAGCGGCAATGCCGACCGAGAACAGCGAGAGGAAGGCCGTGGCCACCGCCTCGCTGCCGCCCATGACGTTCCTGGCCAGCGGCACGAACTGGCTGGTGTAGACAGCGCCGAGTGCCCAGAACCACGAGATCGCCAGCGTCGCCTGCCACAGCCGCCGGTCTGACCAGGCATGGGCGATCGCAGCGCGGGCGCTGGTCCACGCATTCCAGCTGATGGCCACAGCCGCTTCGGGCGGGGCTGGCGGGATGGCACGGGAGGCCAGCCAGCCCAGCACCGCCAGCCCGACGGCCACCGGGCCAACCGCGGCGGTGGCGAGCAGGCCGCCGGCCACCTGGCCCAGCAGGATGGCCACGAAGGTCGCGGCTTCCACCATGCCGGTGCCGCCGATCAGTTCGGCCGGCTTCAGATGCTGGGGCAGGATGGCATATTTGACCGGCCCGAACAGCGTGGAATGGCAGCCCATCAGGAACACCACGACCAGCGCCAGCGGCAAGGAGCCGATCGCCAGCGCCAGCCAGCCCAAGCCCATGAAGCCGATTTCCAGCTGTTTCACCAGCCGTGCGATGGCCGCCTTGTCGCGCGCATCGGCCAGGGACCCGGCAATGCCGGAGAACAGCAGGAAGGGCAGGATGAACAGCCCGGCCGCAAGGCTGGCCAGGAAGGCGGCCTGTTCCGGGTCTGCCGCGGCGATGTCGTAGGCCACGATGAAGATGAGGGCGGTGCGGTAGAGATTGTCGTTGAACGCGCCCAGCAGCTGCGTGACGAACAGGGGGCCAAATCGCCGCGTGGCCAACAGGCTGAGCATCTGCCACATGCTGTGCCCTTTCGGCGACCGCCCGTCCAGTCGGACTCGCGGCCGCGCACGCGTTCGCGTAAGGATAGGTGCAGGAGGGCAGGGTTCGCGTGGCACGGCAGCGGCAGAGCAATGACTGGGGCTTCCCGCGCTGGCGCAGCTATGAAGGCGAGCGCGCGGCCGCCAACGTGCGCCTGTGTGACCGGGAAGGCTGCACCAATGTTGGCGACCGCCCGGCCCCCAAGGCACCGAACAGCCCCGAACGTTGGTGGTTCTGCGAAGCACACGCTGCCGAATACAACGCCGGCTGGGATTATTTCCGTGGGCTGACCGCCGAAGAGGCCGCGGCCCGCGAGAAATCCGAGGCCGGGCAGCGGCGCTATCGCCGCGCCAGCCACTGGCAGTGGGGCAGCACTGGCGACGGCAGCCGCAGCCGCGCCGAAATGGACGCGCTGAAGCTGCTGGGCCTGGAGGCCGATGCCGATATCAGCGCCATCCGCGCCGCCTGGCGCAGCGCCGCCAAGGCCAGCCATCCCGATGTCGCCGGCAATGACCCGGAAGCCGCGGAGCGCTTCCGGGCCGTGCAGGCGGCGTGGGACGTGCTGTCGGCGGCCGATGCGGCCCGCAAGGCCGCTGCGGACGGGATGCAACGCTAAAGCCGGGCTTTCCGGCCGACAAGAAACGCCGGGGTTGAGGGGACCCCGCTTCTGGTCTTGAGGGGGACAATGATGAAGACTGCTCGCACCCTTGCTGCCGCGATCCTGCTGGCCAGCTCCGCTTCCGCCGCCACCGCTGCCGGCCTCTACGGCCAATGGCGCGTGAGCTTCGAGAACCATCCCGGCGGCCCGCTGCCGTTCACGCTCGACGTGCGCGAGGGCAAGACTGGCCCCCAGGCCTATATCCTGAACCCGCCGGAACGGCTGCGGGCCGAACAGGTCGAGGTGACGGAGAACAGCATCACCCTCACCTTCCCCAGCTACAACAGCCGGCTGGAGCTGATGGCCGCCACCGGCGGCACGCTGGCTGGCTCGGCGACCGTGCTGCGCTCCACCGGCCCGGTGACGCTGAGCGCCAAGGCGGTGCGCGGCAGCTGGCGCTTCACCCCCGGTGTGGTCAAGCCGGCGGGCAACGTGGCGGGGCGCTGGGACATCGCTTATGGCCCGCGCGCCATCAAGGGCGTGATGCTGTTGAAGCAGACGGGCGCGCAGGTGACGGGCACGGTGCAGCTGCCCACCGGTGACGTGCGCTACCTGGCGGGCGAGCTTAATGGCACGCAGCTCAAGCTGTCGGCCTTTGACGGCAGCTCCACCGGCCTGTGGCAGGGCGTTCTGGCCGGCGACACGCTCAAGGGCGCCTCGTTCGGCGCGACCAGCACGGCCAGCGGCAACCCCTGGTCGGCGAAGAAGGAAAAGCTGGCCGGCATCAAGCCCGTTGCGGTCGAAAAGCCGGGCGGCGAGCGGCTGTCGTTCCGCCTGCCGACCCCGGATGGCCAGTTCGTCAGCCTGAATGATGCACGCTACAAGGGCAAGGTCGTGGTGATCTCCATCGGCGGCGCCTGGTGCCCCAACTGCCACGATGAAGCCCAGTTCCTTGGCCCCTATGCCGCGCGCCGCCAGAAGGACGGGCTGGAAATGATCGGCATGCAGTTCGAATATGGCACCGATCAGGCCCGGGCGATGCGCCAGATCACCAGCTTCAAGACGCGCTACAAGCTGCCCTACCCGATGGTCTATGCCGGCCAGCCCAACGCCGATGACACCAAGAAGGTGCTGGGCGACCTCGCGCCGGTGAAGGTGTGGCCGACCACCATCTTCATCGGCCGTGATGGCCGCGTGAAGGAAGTGCATGTCGGCTGGGCAGGGCCGGCCACCGGCGCGCTGAGCGAAGAGGTGAAGCGCGAGTTTGACGAGACGGTGTCGCGGCTGCTGAAGGAACGTGCCTGAGGCGCCCTGTCGTTAGGCGCCCCGTCCTGAGGCGCCACGGCCTGCCGCAGCCTGGCAACCATCCACAGAAGCCTGTGCCGAACAGGCAGCCCGGGCCGGCGCGCCCCCTACCCTGCTGCGGCCTTGCCTGCTAAGTCTCGCGCATGCCCGCGCCCGTCCGCATCGCCCCCTCGATCCTGTCGGCTGACTTTGCGCGGCTGGGCGAAGAGGTGCGGGCGATCAGCGCCGCCGGGGCGGACTGGATCCATGTCGACGTGATGGATGGGCATTTCGTGCCCAACATCACCATCGGCCCGATGGTGGTGAAGGCGCTGCGCCCGCACAGCAGCCTGCCTTTCGATGTCCACCTGATGATCAGCCCGGCCGATCCCTATCTGGAAGCCTTTGCCGAGGCCGGCGCCGATATCCTCTCCGTCCACCCCGAAGCCGGGCCGCACCTGCACCGCACCATCCAGCGCATCAAGGCGCTGGGCAAAGAGGCCGGCGTGGTGCTCAACCCGGCGAGTCCGGTGAGCCTGGTGGAAGACGTGCTGGGCGACATCGATCTGATCCTGGTGATGAGTGTCAATCCAGGCTTTGGCGGCCAGGGCTTCATCACCAGCCAATTGAAGAAGATCGAACGGCTGCGCCGGATGATCGATGACAGCGGCCGTGCCATCCATCTGGAAGTGGACGGCGGCGTTGATGCGAAGACGGCAACAGCCGTGATCGCCGCCGGTGCCGACGTGCTGGTGGCCGGCACCGCCAGCTTCAAGGGCGGCCCGGCGCACTATGCCGCCAACATTGCGGCGCTGAGAGGCGGCTGATGGCGGCGGGCCGCGGACAGGGCAGCACGGTGGACGCAGCGACTGGCGCTTCGGCTGCCGATGATGTGGCCGGCAGCCTGCAACGCGGCGGCGGCGATCGTGGCCCGTCACTATCGGAACGGGTGGTGGCCGGCGTGGCAGCCCGCGTCTATGCGACGCCGCTGCACCGGCTGCGCCTGCGCGGGCGGTTCCCGCTGAAGCTGCTGGGCGTGCCGGCCGATCCGGTGCCCGGTGACCCCCACATCGGCGAGCGCATCATTGCCGGCCGCCTGATCCACGCTGGCCACACCCAGATGACGCGCGACATCAGCTTTCGCGAGGCCGCACCGCCGCCCGAATGGCTGCGCTGGGCGCATGGCTGGGAATGGCTGCGCGATCTGGCCATCCTGCCGGATCGCACGGCAGCGGCGAAGGCGGCCGAGACACTGGTCGAACGCTGGCTCGCCAGTTTTCCCGAATTTGATGCGTTGGCCTGGCAGGCCGATCTCACCGGCACGCGCCTGTTGATGGCGCTGGGCCATGCGCCGCTGATCCTGTCGTCCACCAACCAGATCTACCGTTCCGCGCTGCTTTCGGCGCTGGCGACCTGGGCGCGACATCTCGACCGGGCGGCACGGCGCGCACCCGAAGGCCTGCCACGCGCACGGGCGCTGGCCGGGCTTTATGCCGCCGGCACCCTGATCCCCGGTGGTGAGGTGCGGGCGGCGGCCGCGCTGGCGGGGCTGGAGGCGCTGCTGCCGGCGCTGGTGCTGCCCGACGGCGGCATGGCCACCCGCGCGCCGGTTGATGCGCTGGCATTGGCAGAGCTGCTGCTGTTCGCCGGCGCGGCGCCCGAAGCCATTGGAGGCCGCGCGCCGCCGCTGTTTGCGGACACGCTGGCGCGGCTGGCGCCGGCGCTGCGCGGCCTGATGCTGGGGGATGGGCAGGTGGGGGCCTGGCATGGCGGCGCAGTGATCAACGCCGCCGCCATGGAGCGGCTGGCCCGCAAGGTGCCGACCGGTACGGAGATCCGCAAGGGTGGGCGCTGGAGCGGCTTTCAGCGACTTTCGGCGGGGCGCAGCGTCGTGGTGGTCGACGCCGGACCGCCGCCGCCAGCGCGCCTGTCGAACAGCGGCCACGCCGGCACGCTGGCCTTCGAGATGAGCGACGGCAGCGACCGGCTGGTCACCAACTGCGGCGGCCGGCTGGGGCTGGCGCGCAGCGCGGGCGGCCCGCTGGCGCCGGCGCTGGCCGCCGGGCTGGCCACCACCGCGGCCCATTCGACCCTGGTGATTGCCGACACCAACTCCACCCGCATCCGCGACGATGGCACGCTGGGCGCCGGCGTGGAGGAGGTGTCGCTGTCAAACCGCACCCTGCCGGAAGGCCAGATGCTCGAATCCAGCCACGATGGCTATGCCAGGCGCTTCGGCATGCTGGTACGGCGGCGGCTGTTCCTGTCGGCCGATGGCAGCGAACTGGCCGGGGAGGACCTGATCGAAGCGGCGGCCATGCGCCTGTTCGCGCGGCGCAGCGAACGCAGCTTCGACGTGCGCTTCCACCTGGGCGCAGGTGTTTCGGCCACGCCGACCGCCGATGGCATGGGGGCGCTGATGAAAACCGGAGCGGGGCGCATCTGGGCCTTCAAGGCGCGGGTGACTGCTGGCAGCGGCCGTCTGCTGATCGAGCCTTCACTGTGGGTCGATGCCGACGGCAACATTCACCGCACACAACAGCTGGTGGTAAGCGGCAGCACCGACAAATGTGCGGCCGACATCCAATGGAGCTTCACCCGCGCCGGCAAGTGAGGGCTGACAAGCCGGCGGCAAGGCGCTAGGCGGGCGGCGCATCCCACCCAGCCGCCGGAAAGCCGCCCATCATGACCGATCTCGTTCCCATCCGCCGCGCCCTGCTGTCGGTATCCGACAAGAGCGGGCTGGAGCCGCTCGCCGCTACCTTGGTGGCGCACGGCGTCGAACTGGTGTCCACTGGCGGCACGGCGGCGGCGCTGCGGGCCATGGGCCACGCGGTGAAGGACGTGGCCGAACTGACCGGCAGCCTGGAGATGATGGACGGCCGGGTGAAGACGCTGCACCCGCGCGTGCACGGCGGCCTGCTGGCGCTGCGCGACAATGCCGAGCATGTGCAGGCCATGGCCGACAACGGCATCGGCGCCATCGATCTGGCCGTCATCAACCTCTATCCGTTTGCCGCCACCGTGGCCAGGGGGAGCCCACGCGCCGACATCATCGAGAATATCGACATCGGCGGCCCGGCGATGGTGCGATCATCGGCCAAGAACCACGATTTCGTCGCCATCCTGACCAGCCCTGACCAGTATGAGGGCTTCATCGCCGCGCTGACCGAGCACCGGGGCGCCACGCCGCTGGCGCTGCGCCGCCGACTGGCGGCCGCCGCCTTCGCCCACACCGCCGCCTATGATGCCGCGGTGGCCAGCTGGTTCGCCTTTGCCGACCAGGGCGAGATGTTCCCCGCCGTGCTGCCGATCGCGCTGACCCGCAAGGACACGCTGCGCTATGGCGAGAACCCGCACCAGCAGGCCGCGCTCTACCTGCCGCAGGGGCGCAGCCATGGCCTTGCCGCGGCGGCCCAGCTGCAGGGCAAGGAACTGAGCTACAACAATCTGAACGATGCCGATGGCGCGGTCGACCTGATCGCCGAATGGCGCGGCGCTGGCCCGGCCTGCGCCATCATCAAGCACGCCAATCCGTGCGGTGTCTCCACCGGCGCGACGCTGGCCGACGCCTATGAAAAGGCCTTCCGGTGCGATCCCGTGTCGGCCTTTGGCGGCATCATCGCGGTCAACCAGCCGCTGGACGGGCCGACGGCAGAAGCCATCACGTCGATCTTCACCGAAGTGGTGATCGCGCCGGGCGCCGATGATGCAGCGCGCGCCGTGTTCGCCGCCAAGAAGAACCTGCGCCTGCTGATTGCCGAGCTGCCCGATCCGCGCCGGCCCGGCCTGATGCTGAAGCCGATTTCCGGCGGCATGCTGGTGCAGAGCCGCGACAACGGCGCCGTGCTGCGGGAGGCCTGCCAGGTGGTGACACAGCGCGCGCCCACCGAGGCCGAGTGGGCGGACCTGATGTTCGCCTGGACAGTGGCGCGCCACGTCAAGTCCAACGCCATCGTCTATGCCAACGGCGGCGCGACGGCCGGCATTGGGGCAGGCCAGATGAGCCGGCTTGATTCCACCCGCATCGCGGCGCGCAAGGCCCTCGACGCGCAGGAAGCCGCCGGCTGGACGCAACCGAAGACCATCGGCAGCTGCGTCGCCTCCGATGCCTTCTTCCCCTTCCCCGATGGCCTGATCGCAGCCGCCGAAGCCGGCGCCACTGCCATCATCCAGCCCGGCGGCTCCATCCGCGACAAGGACGTGATCGCCGCCGCCGATGAGCGCGGTCTCGCCATGGTGTTCACCGGGATGCGGCATTTCCGGCACTAGGACTCGCATCCACTTGAGGATGCGAGCCAGCAAAGGTGACGCCCTCCCGGAGCCAACAGCTTTGCGGGCCTGCACACAGGCGCCTAAGCTGCCGGGCAACAGGGAGATCGCCACATGCTGACTCGCATCATGGACGCGCTGGAAACCACGCTGGCGGCGGGGAATATTCCCGGCGCAGTGGCCGTGGTGGGCAACAGTGCCGGCACGTTGGCGGAAGCGGCCGTGGGCACGAAAGGTCCGGGTGGCCCGCCACTGACGCAGGATGACCTGTTCCAGATCGCTTCGATGACCAAGGCCATCGCCAGCGTGGCCGCGATGCAGCTGGTCGAACAGGGGCGGCTTTCGCTCGATGCGGACATCGGCACGGTGCTGCCGCAGCTGGCCACCCCCGAGATGCTGGAGGGCTTTGACGGCGAGGGCAAGCCGGTGACACGGCCGGCCGCCGGGCCGATCACGCTGCGGCACCTGCTCACCCACACATCGGGGCTTGGCTATGAGTTCATGTCGGCGGAGCTGACCCAGTACCGCGCCCATCATCCGGCAGCGCCCGGCACGCTGGCCAGCCTGAGCGCGCCATTGCTCGCCGATCCGGGCACGCAGTGGATCTATGGCGTTTCCACCGATTTCGTTGGTCTGGCCGTGGAGGCCGCGTCGGGCATGCGGCTGGGCGACTGGCTGGCCCGGCATGTCACCGGGCCGCTGGGGATGACAGACACCAGCTTTGCCTTCGACGATGCGGTGAAGGCGCGGCTCACGCCGCTCCATGCGCGCATGCCCGATGGCAGCCTGGCGCCCTTCCCGGTGCATTTCGGGGGCGGCGAGCAGGCAGAGTATCAGAGCGGCGGCGGCGGGATGGTCTCCACGGCGCGCGACTATCTGCACTTTTGCCGTATGATCCTGAATCGCGGCCAGCTGAACGGCGCCCGCATCCTGACGCCCGACACGATCACCGAGATGGCCAGCAACCAGGTGAGCATGCCGGCCGGCCGGCTGACCACCAACATGCCCGGCTTTTCCAGCGAATTCGACCTGTTCCCCGGCATGGATTGCGGCTTTGGCCTGGGCTTCCTGATCAACCCCGAAGCGGGCGCGGACGGCCGCGCCGCCGGCAGCCTGGCCTGGGCCGGGATCGCCAACAGCTATTACTGGATCGACCCGGCCAACGACATCGCCGCCGTGATCTGCATGCAGCATATGCCGTTCGGAGAACCGGCGGCGCTTGCCGTGTTGCGCGCCTTCGAGCGGGCGGTCTACGACGCCTGACCGAGACGCAGCCGGATCGAGGTGGCGTGGGCGGCCAGCCCTTCAACGTCGGCGATGGCGGCACCGGCCGGGCCGATGGCGGCCAGCCCTTGCGGCCCGCAATCGAGGAAAGTGGTGCGCTTCATGAAATCGGCCACCGACAGGCCCGAGGCAAACCGCGCCCGGCGGCCGGTGGGCAGCACATGGTTGGGCCCGGCGAGATAATCGCCCGCCGCTTCCGGCGTGTGCCGGCCCAGGAACACCGAACCGGCGTGACGCATGCGGGCGAACAGCCAATCCGGATCATCGACCATCAGTTCGGCATGTTCGGCGGCAAGGCGATCAAGCAGAGGCAGCGTGGCATCGAGATCGGGCACGGTGATGATGGCACCGAAATCGCGCCACGAGGCCCCGGCCACGGCGGCGGTGGGCAGGGTTTCGAGTTGGCGGGCAACGGCGGCCTCGACAGCATCGGCTTCGGCAGGCGACGTTGTGATCAGGATGGATTGCGCCACCGGATCATGTTCGGCCTGGGCCAGGAGATCGGCGGCGATCCAGTCCGGGTTCGACCTGCCGTCGGACACGATGACCACTTCTGATGGCCCGGCCACCATGTCGATGCCGACCACGCCATAAAGCTGGCGCTTGGCTTCCGCGACGAAGGCGTTGCCGGGGCCGGTGATGACATCGACCTTCGGGATGGTCTCCGTGCCGAAGGCGAGTGCGGCGATGGCCTGCGCGCCGCCGATGCGATGCACGCAGGTGACGCCGGCCACCCGCGCGGCAGCCAGCACCAGCGGGTTGACCGCGCCATCGGGGGTGGGCGTCACCATGACGAGGTCGCGCACGCCGGCGACCACCGCGGGGATGGCATTCATCAGAACGGACGATGGATAGGCGGCGCGCCCGCCCGGCACATAGAGACCGGCCGCGTCCACCGGGGTCCAGCGCACGCCGGTGCGCACGCCGGCTTCATCGGTGGCATCATTGCCCTGCGGCTTCTGGCGCTCGTGAAAGGCGCGAATGCGCGCGGCGGCCAGATCGAGCGCGGCGCGCAGATCGGGCGCGAGGCCGGCCAGCGCCGCATCAAGCGCGGCCAGCGGGATCTGCCAGCCGACAGCATCAAGGTCGACCCGGTCGAAGCGGGCGGTGAGATCGGCGACGGCCGCATCTCCGCGCAGCTTCACATCGGCGATGATGCCGGCAACTGTGGCGGACACATCGGCAGCATCATCGCGCTTGGCATCGACAAGCGCGGCGAAGGCAGCGGCAAAGCCCGGTGCAGTTGCGTCAAGCCGCTGCGGCATCTGCGTTTTCCGTGATCTCGCGCAGGGCGTTGACGATCGGCACGATGCGCGGATCGGTCTTGAAGGCAGCGCGGTTGACGATGAGGCGGCTGGTCACCTCGGCGATCACCTCCACCTCCTTCAGGCCGTTTTCCGCCAGCGTCTTGCCGGTGGAAACGAGATCGACGATGCGGCTGGACAGGCCAACGAGCGGCGCCAGTTCCATGGCGCCGTTCAGCTTGATCACTTCGGCCTGCAGGCCGCGGGCGGCGAAATGCCGGCGGGTGAGGGCGGGATATTTTGTGGCCACGCGCACGTGGCTCAGGCGCGAAAGGTCGGGATCGAGCGCGGCGGGCTGCGCCACCGACAGGCGGCAGTGGCCGATGCCCAGATCGACGGGCGCATAGATCTCGGAAAAATCGAACTCCATCAGCACGTCGTTGCCGGCAATGCCGAGCTGCGCCGCACCAAAGGCCACGAAGGTTGCGACATCGAAGCTGCGCACGCGAATGACGCGCACATCATCGCGGGAGGTGGCGAAGGTCAGCTTGCGGCTGTCCTCGTTGCTGAAATCGGCTTCCGGCACGATGCCGATGCGCGCCAGCAGCGGCAGCGCCTCCTTCAGGATGCGGCCCTTGGGGAGCGCGAGGGTGATGGGTTCAGCCATGATGCGGCGGCGCATAGCGCGGATGGCCGTCAATTGCCAACGCGGCAGTTCAGCCGCGCAGCAGCTGGATGATGCCGGAAAAATCGGTGGCGGCACCGCCGTTGTTGACGAACAGCTGGTAGAGGCTTTCGGCCTCTGTGCCCATCGGCACGCTGGCGCCCGCTCCTTGCGCGGCCTGCATCGCCAGCTTCAGATCCTTCAGCATCAGCGCGGCGGCGAAACCGCCGGTATAATCGCGGTTCGACGGGGCCGTGGGGACGGGGCCAGCGACGGGGCAATAGCTCGTCATCGACCAGCTTTGCCCGCTGGCCTTGCTGCTGATATCGAAGAAGGTCTGCGCATCGAGCCCCAGTTTCTCGGCCAGCACGAAGGCTTCGGCGGTGGCGATCATGGTAGCACCCAGGATCATGTTGTTGCAGATCTTCGCCGCCTGCCCCATGCCCGGCCCACCGGCGTGAATCACGGCCTTGCCCATCTTTTCAAGAACAGGCCGGGCCTTTTCAAACGCCGTTTCCGGCCCGCCGACCATGAAGGTGAGCGTGCCGGCATCGGCGGCGGCCGTGCCACCCGACACGGGCGCGTCCACCATCGCGAGCCCGCGCGCCGCCGCCGCCTCGCCCAGCGCCTTGGCGGTGGCGACATCGATGGTGGAACAGTCAATCAGCACGGCGTCCTTGCCGGCTGCTGCGAACAGCTGGCCTTCATAGGCCGACTTCACATGCGTGCCGGCCGGCAGCATGGTCACAATCACGTCGGCCCCGGTGGCGGCATCCACCGCACTGCCAGCGGCCGTCGCCCCACCAGCGACCACGCGGGCCAGGGCGTCGGCCGACAGATCGAACGCCCACACTTCATGCCCGGCCTTGACGAGGTTGAGGGCCATGCCGCCCCCCATGTTGCCGACACCGATGAACGCGATGATGGCCATGTTACTTGCCCGTCCAGTTGCCGGGCCGCTTTTCCACGAAGGCGGCCATGCCTTCCTTCTGATCGGCGCTGCCGAACAGGCCATGGAACAGCCGGCGTTCGAAACGCACGCCCTCCTTCAGGCTCATCTCGAAGGCGGCATCAATCTCTTCCTTCACCGCGATGGCGGCCAGCGGGGCCATGCCCGCGATGGTTTCGGCCAGCTTCAGCGCTTCGTCGAGCAGGGTTTCGGTGGGCACCACGCGGGCGACCAGCCCGGACCGTTCGGCCTCGGCCGCGTCCATCATGCGGCCGGTGAGGCACATTTCCATGGCCTTGGCCTTGCCGATGGCGCGCACCAGCCGCTGCGAACCGCCCATGCCGGGTGTCACGCCCAGCTTGATCTCCGGCTGGCCGAACTTGGCGTTTTCGGCCGCGATGATGATGTCCGCCATCATCGCCAGCTCGCAGCCGCCACCGAGCGCAAAGCCGCTGACCGCCGCGATCCACGGCTTGCGGGTGGCGGTGACATGGTCATAGCCGGCGAAGAAATTGCCGCCATACATGTCCGCGAAGGACTGGCTGCTCATCTCCTTGATGTCGGCCCCGGCGGCAAAGGCCTTTTCGCTGCCGGTGATGACAAGGCAGCGCTGCGTCGCATCGGCGTCATAGGCGCGGAAGGCGGCGATCAGATCGGCCAGCACCTGGCTGTTCAGCGCATTGAGCGCCTGCGGGCGATTGAGGCGGACCAGCGTGACGGCACCGCGGGTTTCCACAAGGATGGTCTCATAGGTCATCTGTTCACCCCATCGTGGGAATGACGAAGGCGCTGCCGCCAGAGCTGCCGGACTCTGGGCCGCCATCGGGCCAGCGGCCGGTGACGGTCTTGCGCTTGGTCCAGAACTGCACG
>ERZ1066121.546-NODE-546-length-34081-cov-25.717686_pt1 | contig 34081 bp, 25 predicted proteins | sample MGYA00382768_ERZ1066121 | MGnify/ENA primary metagenome ERZ1066121 (study PRJEB33369, sample SAMEA5778351) | biofilm metagenome | biome: Industrial cooling water; feature: Water cooling tower basin; material: Biofilm | place: United Arab Emirates | collected...
GGCCTCCCCCCGGCGCCGGCGCTCCCCCTGCCGCCGGTGGCGCCGCCGCCGGTCGCGCCTCCCGCCCCTCCGGCGCCGCCGGGTGGGCCCGCACCCGGCGGCGCCGCGGCACCGGGCGTCCCACCCGTCCTGCCGCCGCCGATGTTCGACGTCCCCGGTGCACCGCTCCTGCCGGGCGCGCCCGGAAGCGGCCGCCGCGCCGGGGCGAGCGACTACACCATGCTCGTCGAGGCGCCGGTGCTCCCCCCCGCGCCCCGCGCCGCCCCCGCGGCTCCCGTCCCGACTCCCCGCGAGGCGGCGAAGCAGCGCCTCACCCTGCCGGTGATCGTCGCGATCAACGCCGTCGTCCTCGCCACCGCCGCGCTCGTCCTCTGGTTCGTGCTGCGACGCCCGCCGGCACGGCTCCCCGGCAAGGCCGGTGAGGCGGCGGCGAAGGCGCAGGCGCTCGAGGCGAAGGGCGAGCGGCTCGCGGGTGAGCGGGCCGCGGCCGACAGCGCACGCGCGGCGGGCGACGGCGCCGCGACCCCTCCCCGCTGAGCCGCGTCATCACCGCCGTTCCCGTTCGGTACTTCCCCGCACCCCCTGCACTCCGATGATCCAGATCCTCTACGGTGACGAAGGCCATCGCGCACGTGCCATGGCGCTCGCCGCCGTCTCGCCCGGCGCGAACGTCGGCCTCGCGTCGGGCCCGGCGCTCGACAAGAAGATCATGAAGATCGACACCCTCACCTTCTGGGGGCACGGCGACGCGAACCGCTTCTGCGGGCTCACCGCGCACGACTTCGTGACGAAGGTGAAGGACTGGCGGAAGTGGAACCCGACGATCGCGACCGTCGAGATCATCACCTGCAATGCGCGGCACGGCACGGTCGAGACGGAGAAGCGTCCCAACGGGGCGATCGAGACCAGCTGGGTGAAGTCGTTCACCGACCAGGTGAAGCCGGGGCTGAAGAAGCTGGGCCTCGTCGTGAAGGCGCTCCCCATGGGCATGGGCTCGGCGGGCGCCCACCGGTGGTCGATCCTCAAGTGGAGCCCGACCACGCAGACCTGGCTCTACGTCACCGCCGACGGTGCGACGGACACCGACACGATGTGGCCCGGCGTGCACGCCGTCGAGCAGCATCCGCTGTTCCAGGCGTCGAAGAACTTCGTGACGGCCGGGACGGCGGTGAAGAACTCGACGCCGATGCGGAAGTACACGCTCGATTTCGGGACCATCGCGCAGCTGCGTGGTGCGCTGATCCCCCTCGCATGACGGGTGCGGGGGACGCGCATCCGCGGACCCGACCGGCGACGCCTCGCAGGGCGCGCGCGGCGGCGACGCCCGTGCCTCAGCGCAGCTGCACCACCAGCTCGAGCCTCGCGTCGCCCAGGTCGGCCGGGACGTAGACGGCGAGGTTCCGCGCCCGCTCCACCGCCTCCCACGCCGCACCCTGCCGGCGGAGCGCGAAGTACTGCTGGTCGACCTTGATCGGCAGCCCCGCCGGCGGCTGCGCGACGTGCACGAGCTCGACGCCGGCGAGCGCCTGCCGGATGAGCGTGTCGACGACGTCGGCCGAGGCGACCTTGCAGCCGTGGGTCACCTTGGTGACCACGTCGACGGCGCGGAGCGGGGCCGAGACGGCGAGGTACCACTGCGGCGCCGAGAGCCACGCGGCCTGCTCGACGGCGACCGCGTGCACCGAGGGGCGCACGACCGCGAGCGCGCGGGCGACCGCGGTGTCGGGGACCGCCGTGTCGAGCAGCTCGTGGAGCCGCGCGTCGAGGAGCGTGAAGACCTCGCCGAGCGCGCGGTGGTCGTAGGTCGGGAGCGGGACGGGGACGTCGGCGAAGGTCGTGAGCGCCCCCGCCAGCGCGACCATCGCCTCCCAGAGCGCGCTCGGGTGGCCGCGCCGCACCTCGTGCAGGTGCCGCAGCGCAGGGAGGTGCGTGTTGAGCGTGTAGAGGAGCCAGAAGCCGGCGACGTCGGTGACCGAGAAGTCGGCCAGCCCCTGGTTGCGCTGGCGCCGCGTGGCGGCGAGGGTGCCGGCCTTGGCGGCGACCCGCTCGACGAGCCGGCGCGCGATCCCCGCGAGGTGGTCGCTCGCGGCGAGGTCGAGGAGCGGCGGGACGTAGGTCGGGTCGACGGTGACGGTGCCGGCCGCGTCGCGCACGAGGCGCGCGAGCGGGAGCGTCGTGTACCCCTCGAGCGACTCGCTGTCGAAGAGGAGCCGCAGGTTCGCGCGGGCGACGGCGACGGGGCGCTCCTGGAGCCCGTTCACCTCGTCGCGGCGCGCGACCTCGTCGGCGTGCCAGCGGGCGATCGCCCGCTCGCCGGGGGCGGCGACGTTGCGCCCGCCGGGGCGGTACTCGGGGACCGCGAGGTGCACCACGAGCGACGGCTGGTCGGGGGCCCACGCCTCGGCCACGCCACGCGGGGGCGGGGCGGGGTCGCGGCCCGGCGCCTCGACCACGAGGCCGTCGGCGAAGCGGGCGGCGACCCCGGTGACGACGACCGTCCCGCCGGCGAGCGCGGTGCGATCGAGATCGAGCCGGGCGAGCCCCCACGGGCAGAAGGCGAGCGCCCCGAGCTGGAAGGCGAGCGCCTCCTCGTGCGCACGGTCCTGCTGCTGCAGGTGCTGTGGGGCGAGGAGCGTGCCCTTGGACCAGAGGACGGGGGCGGCGTGGGGCATCCGCGGGATCATAGCGGGCGCGGGCGGCGGCGCCAGCAGCCGTCCGATGGACGCTCGGCATGTCGCCCCGACGGCCGAACCGTGACATGCCGCATGGCTTGACGCGTATGCTCCCCGATGCGAGGGTTGCACGGCGCGTATGCGGCTCGGTCGCCGATCGGGACGCTGCCGCGAGCCGGGCAGCTCCCCCTTTCGGTGTCACCGGACGACGATGCGGCTCTACACCGATCCGACGTACAACAAGGTGGCGCCCAACGCGCGGGCCGCCGCGCCGGATTTCTCGCTCCGGTGGGATCGCATCCGCGCCTGCAAGGAGCCCTACGCGTCGCCGACGACGGGCTCCTTCGAGTACTGGTTCAACTACTTCTTCGGCGAGGCGGTGACGCGCGAGGGCGGCGCCCCGCGCGTGACCAAGGAGACCCCGGTCTCCGCGAAGCTCGGGACCCTCACGCCGGCCGAGCGCGTGGCGCTCGTCGAGTCGTTCGAGGCGCTCTTCGACCTCCCCGCGGCGCCCGCGGCCGCCGTGCCCGTGCCGAAGGCCGGTGCACTCGCCCGGCTGTCGGTCGAGCAGAAGTTCGCGATCCTGCACCGACTGCTGGTGATCGGGATGGTGCGCGTGCACGTCCCGGCCGTCGATCGGCGGGTACCGGCGGGCGTCGAGACGGCGGTCGACGGCGATGCGCTGCAGACCATGTACACGATCGCGTCGCTGCAGGGGGGGACCGTGCCGATCGCCTTCCGTGGCGACGACCGGACGTACGAGCAGCTGGTGGCGCAGGGCGGCTTCCGTCCGCGTGCGCGGTCGCAGGGGTCGCCGATCGTCGCGAAGTACGGGCTGGACCAGCCGTGGCACCCGTTCTCGGCGCCGCTCTACCGCGACTCGATCTTCGTCCGGCGCGGCGGGAACCTCGACAACTGCCTGCACACGGTGGTCAGCGTCGGGACGCACCTCGAGGACCTGATCCACTTCCCGATCACCAAGGACGTCAGCGTCTTCGGCCTGCAGGATGCGAGCGGCACGTACCTCGCGCGCAAGTCGCTCGACGAGTGGACCCCGGCCGACGTGGACGCGGCGCGCCGGTTCGGCGGCGCGTCGGAGTACCTGCTGCCGGTGTACGAGGCCGACGGACGGACGCTCGATCACCTGCTGAAGCGTCAGCGCTTCTACGTGATGCACCTCGCGGGGACCACGGGCTTCAACACGCGCGCGTTCTTCGCCGGCACGACGGCCCCGTTCCGCGAGCGGGCGATGCACGACGTCCCGGTGGCCAACATCCTCCTCGAGCTCACGGTGCTCAAGCGCTACTGGAGCGGCCCGGAGGTCGGCCTGGACGCCTACGCGGTCGAGCTGGAGCGGATGCGCGTCGTGCCGAGCCCCGCGACGGTGACGGCGCTCTTCGGGGTCGATGCCATCCCGCGCCTGCGGACGCTGGTCACGAGCGCGATGACGGCGGCCAACGACTGCCAGAGCCTCGCGACCGTGCGCCACTGGCGGACGAGCATGCTGGCCCGCCGCCGCGCCGGCGTCAGCGGGGCCGTGCAGCAGGCGATCATCGCGGAGATCCGGCGGATCCGGGCGGCGACGAAGAAGCCGAATCGCGCGTCGGAGCTGCCGCTGGTCCTTGCGGCGCTGGGCGCGTTGCGGGCGGGGGATGCGGCGCGGTACGCGTTCGACGAACAGCGAGTGAAGGACATCGGCCCCGCGGACTGGAGCACCCTCGCCAACGGCAAGCGGTTGTACTGATCACCTGCGCTGGTCGTGGCGCCCGGGCGTGCCGGGTCCGCGAACCGCACCTCACCGGACACTGCAGATGGCCGAAAGCACCCAGAAGAAGCTCGAGCGCGTCCGTGCGCCGCGCGTCAACATCAGCTACGACGTCGAGACCGGCGGGGCGATCGAGCAGAAGTCGCTCCCGTTCGTCATGGGGATCCTCGGCGACTTCACCGGGATGCCGGTCGAGCCGCTGGCGCGCGTGAAGGACCGGAAGTTCGTCGAGGTGACGCCCGACAACTTCGACGACGTCCTCGCGAGCATGAAGCCGCACCTGCAGTTCTCGGTCGAGAACAAGCTCTCGGAGGACGCCGACGCGCCGAAGCTCGGGATCGACCTGCACTTCAAGTCGCTCGACGACTTCTCGCCCGAGGCGGTGGCGAAGCAGGTGAAGCCGCTGCGCGAGCTGCTCGAGCTGCGCACCAAGCTGGCGGACCTGCGCGGGACGCTGCAGACGAACGAGAAGCTCGACGAGCTCTTCCAGGCGACGTTCCACGACCAGGCGAAGCTCGACGCCCTCAAGGCGGAGCTGGGCCTCGACAAGCAGGAGGGCTGAGCGATGGCGGAGACGCAGGGCGCCACGACGGGGGGGGCGCAGGCCGAGACGCGCGAGCTCGGGCTGCTCGACCAGATCGTCGCCGAGGGGCGCTTCGGCCGCGACCAGCAGGCGCAGGCGCGCGGCAAGGACCTGGTGCAGCAGTTCGTGAGCGAGGTGCTGCAGGGGGCGGTGACCGTCGGGCGCGACACCGAGGCGATGATCAACGCCCGGATCGCGCAGATCGACCACCTCCTCTCGCTCCAGCTCAACGAGATTCTCCACCACCACGAGTTCCAGCGGCTCGAGGCGGCGTGGCGCGGGCTCAAGTACCTGCTCAACCAGAGCGAGACGGGCGAGAACCTCAAGCTGAAGATCTTCAACGTCAGCAAGAAGGAGCTCCTCAAGGACCTGCAGCGCGCCCCGGAGTTCGACCAGAGCGCGCTCTTCAAGAAGGTCTACGAGGAGGAGTACGGCGTCTTCGGCGGCGCGCCGTTCGGGGCGCTCCTCGGCAACTACGAGTTCGACAAGTCGGGCCAGGACATCGAGCTGCTCGAGAAGATCTCGAACGTGGCGGCGGCGGCGCACGCGCCGTTCATCGCCTCGGCGAGCCACGAGATGTTCAACCTCGAGAGCTTCTCGCAGCTCGACCAGCCGCGCGACATGGCCAAGGTGCTCGACAGCACCGAGTACGCGAAGTGGAAGGCGTTCCGCAACACCGAGGACGCCCGCTACGTCGCGCTCGCGCTCCCGCGCATGCAGATGCGCGAGCCCTACGGCGCGAGGACGGTGCCGGTCGAGGCGTTCAACTACGACGAGCACGTCGACGGCACGGAGCACGAGCACTACCTGTGGGGCTCGGCGGCGTGGGCGCTCGGCGCGAAGGTCACCGGCGCGTTCGCCAAGTACGGCTGGTGCGCCGCGATCCGCGGCGTCGAGTCGGGCGGGCTCGTCACGGGGCTCCCGGTGCACAACTTCCAGACCGACGCCGGCGAGACGGTCATGAAGTGCCCGACCGAGGTCAGCATCACCGACCGGCGCGAGAAGGAGCTCGCCGACCTCGGCTTCGTCCCGCTCGTCCACCAGAAGGGGACGCCGAACGCGGCCTTCTTCAGCGTGCAGAGCTGCCAGAAGCCCAAGGTCTACGACCAGCCCGCGGCCACGGCCAACGCCCGCATCTCGGCCCAGCTCCCGTACATCTTCGCGACGTCGCGCTTCGCGCACTACCTCAAGGTGATGATGCGCGACAAGATCGGCGGCTTCATGAGCGCCTCGGAGGCGACGGCGTTCCTCAACCAGTGGATCCGCCAGTACGTCGTCTCGAACGACAGCGCGTCGTTCGAGACCAAGGCGCAGCGCCCGCTCAAGGAGGCGCGCATCGACGTCGTCGAGGTGCCGGGGAAGCCGGGCGTCCTCCGCGCCGTCGCCTTCCTGCGCCCGCACTTCCAGCTCGACGAGCTCTCGATCTCGATGCGCCTCGTCGCCGAGCTCCCGCCCCCCGCCGCCGCCTGAGGCTCCCCAGGCCCCGTTCCCACCCCGCTGTCCCCTTCACACTCCACGCACGGACCCTGCCATGCCCATCTTCATGTCCCTCGACGGACTCGACATCAAGGGCGAGTCGGTCGTCAAGCTCGTCGGGAAGGATTTCGCCGGGAAGCAGATCGAGGTGAACTCGTTCTCGATCGGCGCCGGCGGCTCGGTCGCGCGCGACCGCCACGGCAAGGTCGACAAGACGGCGCCCGCCGTGAGCGAGGTCGTCGTCACCAAGGCGACCGACGCGGCCTCGACGTCGCTGCTCGAGGCCTGCTGCCTCTCGACCGACCTCGCCAAGGTGACGATCGTCTTCACCAAGGGGGGCTCGGACCCGCAGACGGCCAACGTCCCCTTCCTCGTCTACGAGCTCCACAACGCCTTCCTCACCGGCTTCTCGCAGTCGAGCGGCGGCGACCGGCCGACCGAGAGCATCTCGATCAACTTCGGCATGATGAAGGTGACGTACAACCCGACGTCCGACGAGCAGAAGCAGGGCGTCAAGGACCCGATCGTCTTCGGCTGGGACCTCACGAAGGCCATCAAGGCCTGATCGATGTCGGCCGCCCTCGACGCGTTCCGTGCCGGACGGGTGTCGGCGGCCATCGAGGCGCTGGGCATCGAGCTCCGGTCCCATCCGGCCGATGCCCGGCGTCGCGCCTTCCTCTTCGAGCTGCTCTGCTTCACCGGCGACTACGAGCGCGCCGTGCGGCAGCTCGACGTCCTCGGCGCCGCCTCGCAGGAGGCGGGGCTGGGGGCGCTGCTCTACAAGGGGGCGATCCGCGCGCAGCGCGAACGCGAGGCGCTGTTCGCCGACCGCGCCTTCCCCCTCGACCCCGCGCCGGCCGTGCGCGGCACCCTCAACGGCCGCCCCTTCACCTCGCTCGAGGACGCCGACCCCCGCATCGGCGCCCGCCTCGAGTGCTTCGCCGGCGGCCGCTACCTCTGGCTCCCGTTCGCGCACGTCGCGTCGGTCACCATGCGACCGCCGGCCCAGCTGCGCGACACGCTCTGGCCCGCCGTCACCGTGCGCACCGGCCCGAGCGTCCGCGACCTCGAACTCGGCGAGGTGCTCCTCCCCGTCCTCGCCGTCGGCTCCACGACGCACCCCGACGACGCGGTGCGCCTCGGCCGCGTCAGCGACTGGACGACGCTCGACGACGGCACCGAGGTGCCGGTCGGCCTCAAGACCTGGCTCGTCGACGGCGAGGAGTTCCCGCTGCTCGAGCTCCGCGAGCTCGTCATCGCCGGGCCGGCCGACGCGTGACGCCCGCGGGACGCCCGCGTCCCCCTAGGCCCCGCCGGTCCCCGCTCCCCGCCCCGTCGCTCCCCTCATGCCCCCGCGCCACGACCTCCTCGATCCGCTCCTCGCGCCCATCGCGGGCGAGAACCCCGCCGGCCGGTCGGTCCGCGACGACCCGGTCTGGGAGCAGATCAAGGAGGCGCGCCGCGAGGAGCTCGACGTCGAGCAGGGCGACTGGCAGCGCGCGCGCAAGGTCGCCGACCACGCGCTCGTCCTGAAGCTCGCCGGCGCGACGCTGGCCGAGCGCAGCAAGGACCTGCAGCTCGCCGCGTGGTGGACCGAGGCGGCGCTCAAGCGCGACGGCCTCGCCGGGCTGCGCGACGGCGTCGCGCTCCTCCACGGCCTCGTCACGACCTTCTGGGACCACGTCTTCCCCGAGGTCGAGGACGGCGACGTCGTGGTGCGCGCCGGCCCGATCGACTACGTCGCCCTCAAGCTCCTCGACCCGCTCCGCGCGACGCCGATCGACGGCGCACGCCACGCCCTCTTCGACTACGAGGCGGCGGCGCTCGCCGGCGACGAGGCGACGGGCGATCGCGCCGCACGCGCCGCGCTCGTGCAGCGCGACCGCCCGCTGCTCGAGGCGATCCTCGAGGGCGTCGACGCCACGCCGAAGGCCTGGTACCGCGCGCAGCGCGCCCTCGTCGACGAGACGCTCGCCGACATCGCCGCCCTCGACGCGATCGGCGACGAGCGCTTCGGCGACGAGGCGCCCGCGTGGGGGCGGCTCCGCGACGCCCTGGGCGCGATAGCGCGGACGCTCGACGCACTGCTCGCGCGGCGCCTCGCGCACGACCCCGATCCGGTGGACGAGGAGGCCGCCGGCGCCGAGGCCGAGGAGACGCCCGCCGCGGCCGTCGCCGGCGAGGGGACGGGCCCGCTCGCCCCGCAGCCGACGTCGGCCGCCGACGCCGAGCAGCGCGTCGTCGCGGCCGCCCGCTGGCTGCGCACCGCGAACCGCGCCGATCCCGTTCCCTACGGGCTGCTGCGCGCCCTGCGCTGGCAGCCGCTGCGCGCCGCGGCGACCGCCGACGGCGTCCCCCCGGCGACGATGCTCCTCGCCCCCGCGACGGCCGAGCGCGCGAAGGTGAAGTCGCTGCACCTCGAGCAGCGCCACGAGGCGGTGCTCGACGCGGTCGAGGAGCTCCTCGCGCGCCCCGCCGGCGGGGCCTGGCTCGACGCGCAGCGCCTCGCCCTCGACGCCGCCCTCGCCCTCGGCCCCGAGTTCGCGCCGGTCCACCACGCGCTCCGCACCGCGCTCCGCCAGCTCCTCGCCGACTGCCCGCGGCTCCCTTGGGCGACGCTCCTCGACGACTCGCCGGTGGCGAACGCCGAGACGCTCGCGTGGCTCGAGCGCGACGGCTTCCTCGCGCAGGCGAGCGAGCCCCCGGCGCTCGAGGGGCTCCCGCCGACGGCGCGCCGGCCGCTCCTCGAGCGCGCGCGCGCCGAGGCCGCGGGAGGGCGCCTCGACCGCGGGATCGCCGTCCTGATGGCGGACCTCGCGCGCGAGCGGAGCGAGCGCGCGCGCTTCCTGCGCCGCATCGAGATCCTCACGCTCCTCCTCGACGCCGGCCGCGCCGACGTCGCGATGCCGATCGTCGAGGAGATGCTGGAGGTGGCCGACACGCACAAGCTCGACGCGTGGGAGGACGGCGACGTGCTCGCGCGCGCGCTCGTGCTCGCGTGCCGCGCGATCGACGCCACCGACGGCGACCGGCGCGACCGCGAGAAGCTCTACCTGCGCATCTGCCGGCTCGACCCCGTCGCGGCGCTCGCGCTCGGGAGCTGACGGCGATGCGGGGCGACGGCGACACCACCGGCGAGTGGCGGCACGACACCGCGACGCGCGCCGTGCCGGGGCGCGACGCCGCGCTGCGCCCGGTGCAGCGCTCGCTCCTCGACCGGCTCACCGACGACGCCCCGGAGCGCCCGCACGAGCCGCTCCCGACGCGCGCGGAGAGCGTGCGCCGCCTGCGCGACGCGGTCCGCCACGACCTCGAGTGGCTGCTCAACACGCGGCGCGAGCTGGTCGCCCTCGACGACACGCTCGTCGAGGCGCGCCGCTCGCTGCTCCGCTACGGCGTCCCCGACGTGAGCAGCCTGTCGCGCGACGGGATCGACACCGTCGCCCGGATCGTGCGCGAGGTCGAGCGCGCGATCGCGCTCTTCGAGCCGCGCCTCGCGCAGGCGCGCGTCGTCGCCCTCGCGGACCCCGGCGTGAGCGCGCGCCAGGAGCTCCGCTTCACCATCGAGGCGCTGCTGCGCGTCGACCCCGCTCCCGAGCGCGTCGTCTTCGACACCGTCCTCGAGACCGCGCGCGGCGACTACCAGCTCCGCGGGGGCGCCGCCGATGCGTGACGAGCTGCTCTGGTACTACGAGCGCGAGCTCGGCTACCTGCGCCGCCTCGGCGCGGAGTTCGCGCAGCGCTATCCCAAGGTGGCGGGACGGCTCCAGCTCGAGCCGACCAAGTGCGAGGACCCGCACGTCGAGCGGCTGCTCGAGGGCTTCGCCTTCCTCGCGGCGCGCATCCACCTCAAGCTCGAGGACGACGTCGCCGGCGTCGCCGAGTCGATGCTGTCGATCGTCGCGCCCCAGCTCGCGCGCCCGGTGCCGTCGCTCACGATCGCCGAGTTCGTGGCCGACCCGGAGCGCGCCGCGATGCCCGAGGGGGTCGCGGTGCCGCGCGGCACGCTCATGCGCACGCGCGCGGTGAACGGGCAGCGCTGCAGCTTCCGCACGGCGGCGCCGCTCACCCTCTGGCCGCTCACGCTCGCCGACGCGCGCTGGGTCACCCCCGACGCGCTCCGCCCCGCGGTGCGCGCGGGCGACGCGGTCGGCGCGCTCCGGCTCGAGCTGCACGCCTTCCCCGGCACCGCGCTCTCGTCGCTGGCGCTCGACACGCTCGCGCTCCAGCTCCACGGCGACGGCGCGGTCGCGAGCACGCTCCACGAGGTCCTCTGCCGCGACACGCTCGCGGTGCTCGTGCGCCCGCTCGATCCGTCGGCCGGCGACGGCGGCGGCGCGCCCCGCGTCGAGCTCCCGGCGCGCGCGCTGCAGCCCGCGGGCTTCGGCGAGGACGAGCGGCTCCTCGAGGGGGGCGCGCCGACGCTCGCGCAGTACGGGCTCCTGCAGGAGTACCTCGCGCTCCCGGCGGCCTTCCGCCGCGTGACGCTCGCGATCGGCGACGCGCTCCGCGCGAGCGGCGCGACCGCGGCCGCCGAGGTGGTCGTGCTCGTCGGCGCCTTCGAGCGCGGCGACCGGCGCGCGCTCCTCGCCGGCGGCGTCACGCGCGAGACGGTGCGCCTCGGCTGCGTGCCGGTCGTCAACCTGTACGAGCAGGCGGCCGAGCCGATCCTCCTCACGCACCGGCGCGACGAGTACCCGCTCGTCCCCGACGCGGCGCAACGGCTCACCACCGAGGTGCACTCCGTCGCGAGCGTCGTGGGCGTGCGGAGCGGCGGCGGCGACCCGGTGCGCTACGAGCCGCTCTACGGGCTGCGTCACGCGCGCGCCGCGGGCGACGCGGCCCCCGTCTTCTGGGTCGCGCGCCGCCACCCCGCCCCCGAGCGCGGCGCGCGCGCCACCGACGTCGCCCTCGCCTTCGTCGACCGCGACGGGCACACGTTCCAGCCGCGGCACGACGTCGTCACCGCGCGCGTCCTCGCCTTCAACGGCGACCTCCCGTCGCGGCTCCCCGTCGGCGACGCGCGCGGCGACTTCGAGCTCGTCGCCGGCGGGCCGTTCGCGCGGGTCGGCGCGCTGCTGCGCCCGACGCCGGCGGTGCACCCGCGCCTCGGCGCCTCGCTCGCGTGGCGCCTCGTCAGCCAGCTCTCGCTCAACCACCTCTCGCTCACCGACGGCCCGGCGGCGCTGCGCGAGCTGGTGCGGCTCCACGACCACGCCGAGTCGCCGGACGTCGAGCGGCAGGTCGAGGGGATCCTCGACGTGCGGAGCCGCGCCGTGCACGCCCGGGTGCCGGGGCTCGCGCAGGGAGGCGGGCTCGCGCTCGCGCGCGGGCGCGCGGTCGACGTGGAGCTCGACGAGGACGCCTTCGCCGGCGACGGCCCGTGGCTCTTCGCGCAGGTGCTCGAGCGCTTCCTCGCGCTCTCGGCGTCGCTCAACAGCTTCGTGCAGCTCACGGTGACGACGCGCCAGCGCCGTCGCCCCCTCGGCGCGTGGGCGCCGCGCGCCGGGTGCCGGGCGCTCGGATGACGCCCGCCGCGCCGCGCCCCGCGCTCGACGCCGCCGCGCGCGAGCGGCTCCTCGACGAGATCGAGCGCGCGCCGGGGGCGTACGAGTTCGCCCAGCTCGTGCGGCTCCTCGCCGTCACGCACCCGGGGCGCGACGACGTCGGCGGCTTCGGCGACCCGGCGCGCGAGGCGGTGCGCTTCGGCGTGCACCCCTCGCTCGCCTTCCCCCCCGGCGACGTCGAGCGCGTGCTCGCGCGCCCCGAGCCCGAGCACCCCGATCCCGCGCGCCACCGGCGCACGCGCCTCGGGATGCGCGGAAGCGGCGGGCAGCCGTTCGTCGAGGTGAACTTCCTCGGGCTGGTCGGCCCGGCCGGGGTGCTGCCGAAGGCGTACACGCAGCACGCCGCCGAGCGCACCGCGGCGCGCGACACGGCGTTCCGCGACTTCCTCGACCTCTTCCACCACCGGCTCGTCTCGCTCTTCTACCGGGCCTGGCGCGCGACGCGGCCGCACGTCGCCGCGGGGGAGCTGGCCGCCGACGACCGCCTCTCCGAGCGGCTCCGCGCGGTGGTCGGCATCGGGAGCCCCGCGCTCGAGCGGCGGCTCCCGGTCGACGACACGGTGCTGCTGAAGCACGCCGCGCTCCTCGCGCCGCACGCGCGCTCGGCGACCGCGCTCCGCCAGCTCCTCGTGGCGTGGCTCGAGGTGCCGGTGGCGGTCGAGGAGTTCGTCCCCGCCTGGTACCCCGTCGCCGCCGGGACGCAGTGCGCCCTCGGCGAGGACGACGCGACCTGCGTCCTCGGCGAGGGGACGCTCGTCGGCGACGCGGTGCTCGACCACGGCGCGCGCGCGCGCGTGCGCATCGGCCCGATGCCGCGCGCCACCTTCGACTCGCTCCTCCCCGGCACGCGCGGCCACGACGCGCTCCGCGCGCTCGTCACCGTCGTCGCCGGCGACGGCGTCGAGCTCGAGGTGCAGCTCGTCCTCGCGCGCGAGGCGGTGCCGCCCACCGTGCTCGGCGACGCCGACGGCGCGCTCGGCTGGGGGACGTGGCTCCGCACGCGCGTCCCCGCGCGCGACCCCGACGACACGACCTTCCTGTTCTGACCCCGCGCGGCCGCGCCGCGCGCTCCCGCCCGCCCTCCCCTCCGTCCCGTCCGATGGTCTCGCTCAAGGCACTCATCGCCAAGCTCGGCCCCGAGCTCCGCAACGCCGTCGAGGCGGCCGCGGGGCTCTGCCTCTCGCGCACGCACTACGACATCGAGGTCGAGCACGTCCTGCTCAAGGCGCTCGACGCGACGGGGAGCGACCTCGCCTTCGTGCTCAAGCACTTCGGCGTCGACCGCTCGCGCCTCGCCACCGAGCTGCAGCGCGCGCTCGACCGGCTGAAGACCGGCAACGCGCGCACGCCGTCGCTCGCCCCCTCGCTGGTCAAGGCGCTGACGAGCGCGTGGACGCTCGGCTCGGTGGAGTTCGGCGCGCAGAAGGTGCGCACGGGGCACCTGCTGCTCGCGCTCGTCGCCGACGGCGACCTCGCGGAGCGGCTCGTGCGCGAGCTCCCCGAGCTGGGGAAGGTGAACGCCGAAGCGCTGCGCACGACCTTCGACGCGATCACCGTCGAGAGCGGCGAGGCGAAGGCGCACATGGCGTCGTTCGGCGGGCCGGCGGCACCCGGCGCGGCGCCGGCCGACGGCGCGCCCGGCGCGCGCCCCGGGAGCGCGACGCCCTTCCTCGACCAGTACACCGTCGACCTCACGGCCAACGCGCGCGCCGGGAAGATCGACCCGGTGCTCGGCCGCGACGCCGAGGTGCGGCAGGTGGTCGACATCCTCACGCGGCGGCGGCAGAACAACCCGATCCTGGTCGGCGAGGCGGGGGTGGGGAAGACGGCGGTCGTCGAGGGGTTCGCGCGGCGGATCGCCGAGGGCGACGTGCCGGCGCCGCTCAAGGGGGTGACGCTGCGCACGCTCGACCTCGCACTGCTGCAGGCGGGCGCCGGGGTGAAGGGCGAGTTCGAGAACCGGCTCAAGGGGCTGATCGACGAGGTGAAGAAGTCGCCGGTGCCGATCATCCTCTTCATCGACGAGGCGCACACGATGATCGGCGCCGGCGGGCAGGCGGGGCAGAACGACGCCGCCAACCTGCTCAAGCCGGCCCTGGCGCGCGGCGAGCTGCGGACGATCGCGGCGACGACGTGGAGCGAGTACAAGAAGTTCTTCGAGAAGGACCCGGCGCTCTCGCGCCGCTTCCAGCTCGTGAAGGTCGAGGAGCCGACCGAAAGCGTCTGCCTGCTGATGCTGCGCGGCGTCGTCCCGGCGCTCGAGAAGCACCACGGCGTGCGGATCACCGACGAAGGGCTCGAGGCGGCGGTGCGGCTGAGCCACCGCTACCTGCCGGACCGCCAGCTCCCCGACAAGGCGGTGAGCGTCCTCGACACCGCGTGCGCGCGGCTCGCGCTGGGCCAGGCGAGCACGCCGGCGGCGATCGAGGACCTGCGGCGCACGCTGCAGGACCTCGAGGTGCAGGCGCGGGTGCTGACGCGCGAGCAGGCGGTGGGGGTCGACCACGCGGAGCGGCTGGCGGCGATCGCCGCGCAGCGCGAGACGGCGGCGGCCCGGCTGGGCGAGCTCGAGGGGCGCTGGGAGACCGAGCGCGGGCTGGTGGACAAGATCCGCACCGTGCGCGACGCGCTCGAGGCGACGGTGCACCCGGCGCAGCCCGGGGCCGAGGCGGCGGTCGACGCGACGGCGCTCCGCGCGGAGCTGGCGACGCTGCAGGGGGAGCTGGCGGCGCTGCAGGGCGAGACGCCGCTGATGCGCGTGACGGTCGACGCGCCCATCGTCGCCGAGGTGATCGGCGGGTGGACGGGGATCCCGGTGGGGAGCATGATGCGCGACGAGCTCGGGACGCTGCTCGCGCTCGAGACGCACCTGCAGGCGCGGGTGATCGGGCAGGACCACGCGCTCGAGGTGATCGCGCGGCGGATGCGCACGAGCAAGGCCGGCATCGAGGACCCGAACAAGCCGAAGGGCGTCTTCATGCTCGTGGGGCCGAGCGGGGTGGGGAAGACCGAGACGGCGCTGACGCTGAGCGAGATGCTCTTCGGCGGGGAGCGCAACCTCGTGACGATCAACATGAGCGAGTTCCAGGAGGCGCACACCGTCTCGACGCTCAAGGGGTCGCCGCCGGGGTACGTGGGCTACGGCGAGGGGGGGGTGCTCACCGAGGCGGTGCGGCGGCGCCCGTACAGCGTCGTCCTGCTCGACGAGGTGGAGAAGGCGCACCCCGACGTGCTCGAGCTCTTCTTCCAGGTCTTCGACAAGGGGGTGATGGAGGACGGCGAGGGGCGGCAGATCGACTTCCGCAACACGGTGATCATCCTCACGACGAACGCCGGGACGGAGACGATCATGAAGCTCACCGCCGATCCCGACACGCTCCCCTTCCCCGAGGCGCTGGCGGGGGCGCTCAAGCCGGAGCTCGACGCGGTGTTCAAGCCGGCGTTCCTCGGGCGGATGGTGGTCGTGCCCTACTACCCGGTGCGCGACGAGAACCTGCGGAAGATCGTGCGGCTCAAGCTGGGGAAGATCGCGCGGCGGCTGCACGAGGTGCACCGCGTGGCGCTGGAGCACGGCGAGGAGCTGGTGGCGCAGGTGGCGGCGCGCTGCACCGAGGTGGAGAGCGGGGCGCGCAACGTCGACAACATCCTCACGAACACGCTGCTGCCGGAGGTGAGCGTGCGGCTGCTGTCGGCGATGGTCGAGGGGCGGCGGACGAGCGCGGTGCGGGTGACGGTGGGCGAGGACGGCGCGTTCGCGTACGAGACGGTCACGGCCTGAGACACACCCGGAGGGGAGCATGCCCGACTTCACGCAGGCCGGCCGGCCGTTCCGGCTCACGACGCCGCTCGGCCCCGACGTGCTGCTGTGCGCGAACTGGCAGGGGAGCGAGCAGGTGTCGTCGCTGTGGGAGCTCCGCGTCGAGGCGTGGAGCGCGCGACGCGACATCGCGGCGCGCGAGCTGCTGCACCAGCCGGTGGCCCTCGAGTGCCACTGGGAGGGGCAGCCGGTGCGCCGCTTCGACGGGATCGTGCGTCGCGTGGAGCGCATACCCGCGCCGGCCGGGGCGCCCCTCGCGCCGTACGTGCTGACCATCGTGCCGAAGGCGTGGCTGCTCACGCAGCAGCACAGCTTCTACTCGTTCCAGGACAAGTCGGTCCGGGAGATCGTCGAATTCGTGCTGCGCGGGATCGAGCTCCCGGCGCCGACGTGGCGGGCGCCGGCGCTCGAGTCGCCGGTGCCGTGCCGCACGATGTGGGACGAGTCGCCGTGGGCGTTCCTCAACCGCATGCTCGAGCGCGAGGGGGCGTGGTACACCTGGCTGCACGACGAGCCCGCGGGGACGCTGCTCGTGGGGGAGCAGCTGAGCAGCGGGCAGGTGATCAACCAGGTGCGCGAGCTCACCGACAGCGGGCCGGGCGCGCTCCTCGATGCGATCGCGATCCGGCAGGGCCCCGTGCCGAGCGCGGTGGTGTCGTTCTCGGGGAGCCACGCGAAGTTCGCGCCGCAGGTGGCGGGGCGATACCAGGTCACCGAGGTCGGTGGCCCCGACGCGTTCCGCATGTCGTCGTCGCAGCTCCCGGCGAACCGGCGAGCCAGGTACGTGGAGGCATGGGAGCTCGGGGCGTGGTACGACGACATCGACGCCGGCGGCACCGAGACCGCGAGCCGCCTGGCCGACCTCGATGCGGCGGTGACGCGCATCGCGGAGCGCGAGGCGCAGGCGCACGTCGCCGCGTCGGCGCGCCTCGCCGGGGAGAGCCGGGCGATCGGGCTCGCGGCCGGGGCACAGGTGCGCGTGGCGTCGGAGGCCGACGCGTCGGTGAACGGCCTGTACTTCATCGTCGGCGTCCAGCATGCCGGCGGCAACGGGAGCTGGCTCGGCGGCGACGACGCGACACCGCACTACACGAACTCCTTCGAGGCGGCGCCGCAGGCGAACGTCTACCGTCCGCTGCGCACGACGCCGGTGCCGCGCATCGCGGGCGTGGTCACCGCGCGCGTCGTGGGCCCCGAGGGCGAGGAGATCCACACCGACAAGTACGGGCGCGTGCGCGTGGTCTTCGGGTGGGACGCGCGTCGGTACCGGAGCCCCGTGGCCGGCGGCGACTGCTGGGTGCGCGTCGCGCAACCGCTCGCGGGGACGGCGTGGGGTGCGTTCTTCCTCCCGCGCGTCGGCCACGAGGTGCTCGTGAGCTTCATCGACGGCGATCCCGACCAGCCGATCGTGGTCGGGAGCCTCTACAACGAGACGAACACCACCTTCCAGCAGCTCCCCGCGCAGAAGACGCAGACGGGGATCCGCACCCGCACCTCGCCGCAGGGGACGGCGCAGACGTACAACGAGCTCCGGTTCGACGACAGGAAGGACGAGGAGCACGTCTGGTTCCGCGCGCAGTCGCAGTTCACGGGGTGGGTGACGAACAAGGTCACGTTCCACATCGAGGAGGGCGACCAGGTCGTCACGCACAAGAAGGGCAAGCGGACCCTCACGCACGACGAGGGCGACGACACCCACGAGCTGAAGAAGGGGAACCGCTCCGTCACGCTCACGGAGGGCAACGACACGCTGCGCCTGACCAAGGGCGACCTGACGGTCATGGTCAGCGAGGGGACGTACGAGCTGCACGCGGTGAAGGACGTGAAGATCACCTCCGACGAGGAGCGCCTCGCGCTCGGCGGGAAGAAGGACGTGATCGTCCTCGCCGACACGGGCACGCTCGTCCTGCGGGCCAAGCAGGACGACCTCAAGATCCAGGCGCAGCAGTCGAAGGTGATCGTCGAGGGGCAGAGCGAGATCTCCCTCACCTGCGGCCCCGCCTCGATCGTGATCGGCCCGACGGGCATCGAGCTCAAGGTGGGGCCGAGCAGCATCAAGGTCACGGCCAACGCCGTCGAGCTGAAGGGCGTCACGGCGACGCTCGAGGGTCAGGCGGTCGCGCAGGTGACGTCGAGCGGGCCGACGATGGTGAAGGGCAACCCGACGCTGGTGGGGTGATGCGATGAGTGCTCAGGCATCCTTCGGCCCCGACACCGCGACGCCGCTCGGCTTCGTGGTGCAGCGCGGTGCGCTCCTCCCGCTCTGGCTCGAGCATGGGCAAGCGGCAGCCGACCCGGCCGCGCTCGCGACGGCGCTCCTCGCCGCCGGCAAGCCCGTCGAGGCGATCCGCGCCGTCGTGGTCGCACTCCCCGTGCGGCAGGCGCTCTGGTGGGCATGGGTCTCGGCGCGACATGCGTTGCAGCTCCAGCCGCCGTCGCCCTCTCTCGCGCCGCTCCACCTGCACATCCTCGGCCTCGTGGAGCAGTGGATCGCGCAGCCGAGCGACGGCACCCGCGCCTCGGCGTGGCAGGCGGCGCAGGCCCTCGGCATCGAGCATCCCGTCGCGTTGGCCGCGGCCGGCGTCTGGTTCAGCGGCAACGACATCGCGCCCCCCGGCTCACCCATGGCGGTGCACGCCCCCGCCGGGCTCGCGCACAACTTCGTCGTCGCCGCCGTCGCCGTCGCGGCGACGCATGGCGACCCGGCCGGCACCGACGAGCGCTTTCGAACGAGCGTCGCGCAGGGCATGGAGATCATCACGAAGCTCGGCGGGTGGGCAGCCGCCGTGCAGCTCGCCCGCCACGAGTTCACCGCGCAGCAGGCGCGGACCGCGCCGCCTCGGGGAGGAGCCGCCGCATGACGATGCCCGCCGCCCGCGTCGGCGACATGCACATCTGCCCCATGGTGACCGGCGTCGTCCCGCACGTCGGCGGGCCGATCATGCCGCCGGGCGCCGTCACGGTGCTTATGGCGAACATGCCCGCAGCCCAGGCGACCAGCATGTGCACGTGCGTCGGCCCGCCCGACATGGTCGCCAAGGGCTCGGCCACGGTGCTCGTCGGCAACATGCCGGCCGCGCGCATCACCGACCTCGGGGGGCACGGCGGGCTCGTGTCCGTCGGCGCGCCCACGGTGCTCATCGGCGGCTGACGGGCCGGGGGTGATTATCGTGCACCCCGTCCCGTCACCGCCCGCCTCGTGGTCGCCTCGCTCCTCCTCCTCCTCGGCAGCTGCGCCGCGATCGCGTGGGTCGTGCGCTTCGTCTACCTCGGCATCACCGGCGCGATGGCCGAGGAGGGGCGCGAGATCCCGTTCTCCTTCGCGTTCGGGAAGGTGTCGTATCCCGCGGGCGACGACTTCGTCGTCGGGCTGAACGCGTCGCGGTGGGCGGTGCCCGACCCGTCGATCCCGCCCGGGGGCGGGCAGGCGCCGGTGACCGCCCCGGTCACGCGGGTCGGCTACAAGGTCGGAAAGCACGAGTACTGGCTCGGCCCCGGCCGGATCGAGCACCGCGTCGACGGCCGCGCGAAGGTCGATCGCGGCAAGCTCGCGATCACGCGCCAGCGCGTGCTCTACACGGCGCGCGACGGGACGCGGGTCGAGCTCCCGCTGCGCGACGTCGCGAACATGCGCGTCACCGGACCGCTGCTCGAGTTCGAGCGGCGGGGCGGGCGGGGCCCGGCGGTGGCGTTCCGCGTCCCGCAGCCGGTGCTCGTCGCGAAGATCGTGCAGGCGCTCGCGTCGCGGCCCGCGGCGCGCTGAGCGGCGGGCGGCGCGGCGTGACGGTCAGCGCCGCACCCGGTCCGGCCGCACCACCGGCGCACGCAGCAACGGTGCGAGACGCGGATCGTCGAGGTACGGACGCAGCCCGGGCTCGAGGCGCAGCCGCGCGGGCCAGAGGCCCCCAAGCCCGGTCAGGCACGGCTCGAGCGACCGCACGACGCCGTCCGCGTCGGCGAGCGCGGCCCGGACGTCGGCGAGCCGGCACCACAGGCCGCTGCGCACGTACGGCCAGTACGGCACGTCGCGCGCCTGCAGACGCGTCTCGAGCGAGTCGGCGAGTCGCCGCGCGCCCGCGGTGTCCCCGGCGAGGGCGCGCACCCACGCCCGGCGTCCGTTCGGCATCAGCTGGTCGTTCGGCGACAGGGTCGCCAGCGGCAGCCCGGCGTCGAACCGCGCCGCCTCGGCGAAATGCCGGCGGGCCGCCGGCTCGTCACCGAGCTCGCGCGCCCGCAGCCCCTTCTGCAGGTGGAAGTCGACGCGCGTCGTCGGCGTCGTCGCCCCGAGTGCGGCGAGCGTCAGCGTGTCGAGTTCGCGTCGCATCGCCTGCGTCCCGTGCCGCAGCATGGGGAGCGTGAACGGCCCGGTCGTCCCGCCCGCCGCGCAGAACGCGCGCCAGATCGCGTCGAGCACGACGGTGTCGCCCAGCGACTCGGCCGCGTCGATGTGGAACTGGAGCATGCTCGTGTTGCCCGGCGCGACGACGAGCGCCCGGCGGATCGTGCCGAGCGCGGTCGCGCTGTCGCGCAGCATGTACGCGCCGAACGGGATCCACTCGAGCACCTCGGGCGTGCGCGGCGCGAGCGCCATCGCCCGCCGGATCGCGTCGCGCGCCGTCGCGGTGTCGCCGTCGTAGAGCGCGTGCTCGGCGCGCACGGTCTGCAGCACGCCGCTCGAGGGACGCGCCGCGATCGCCCGTTCGACGAGGACGCGCGCCGAGTCGCCGTACCCGCGCCGCACGAGGTGTCCGGCAAGCAGGTACGCCGCGCGCCATTCGCCGGGGTCGATCGCGAGCGCCCGCGCCGCGGTCGCCTCGAGGCTGTCGAGCAGGCCGCGATCGACCGACGCCCCACTGCCCATGGTCCAGCCCGAGAGCGCCAGCCCGAGCAGCGCCTCGGCCTTCGCGCCCATCGCCGCGGAGAAGCGCGGATCGCGCGCGATCGCATCGTCGAACGCCGCCCCGGCCGCGCGGGCGATCGCCGGATCGCTGGTGATCCGGTAGCGTTCCATCAGCCTGAGCCCGCGCTGGTACGCCGTGTTCGCGCCCACGTCGGTCGTCGGCGGCCGCTGCAGCGCCTCGCGCTCGACCGCCGCGATCGCGATGTCGAGGGCGTCCACCACCCGGCTCGCGACCGTCGCCTGCACCGCGAACGGATCCGTCGGCGTCGCCTCGATCGGTTCACCCGACCAGCGCGTGGTGCCGTCGGTCGTGCGCACCACGACCGGCGTCACCTGCACGCGCGGCGTGCCGTCCTCGCCCTTCGCCCAGCGCACCGTCGCGCGCAGGACGAACTGCGCGCCCAGCTCGCGCCCGACCACGCGCGGGTCGGCCGCCTGCTCGCGCAGCGAGAGCACGCTGGCGCGGTCGATCACGCGCAAGCCCCCGAGTCGAGCGAGCTTGTGGGTGATCGCCTCGCCGAGGCCGTCGGCGAAGCTGCTGTCGGCGACGACGCCCGCGTTGTCGAACGGGAGGACCGCGAGGAGCGGCGTCGCGTCGGCGCTGTCGGCCGCGACGGCCGCGACGGCGCCCGTCGCGCGCGAGTTCCGTACCCCGCGCGCGTAGAGCACCGCCTCCGCGCCGAGCGCGAGCACCGCGAGCACGATCGCGCCGCGCACGAGGCGTGGCGAGGGGCCGCGCAGTGGCGTGCTGGCGCCGTCGCGCCCCGTGCCGCGCGCCGCCGTGGGCGTGTCGTCGCCCGAGAGCGCGGCGTCGATCGCCGCGAGCAGCGCGCGCCCGTCGGCGAAGCGCGCGGCCGGCTCCTTGGCGAGCGCGCGCATCACCAGCGCGGCGAGCGCCGGCGGCAGCTGCGGCGCGACGTCGCCCAGGGGCGCGGGCGTCTCGCCCAGGTGCGCGGCGAGCGCCTGCTGCGCGGTCACCGCGTGCGCGAACGGGTGGCGCCCCGCGAGCACCTCGTACGCGAGGACGCCCCACGCGTAGACGTCGGCGCGCGCGTCGACCGCGTCGCCGGCCGCCTGCTCGGGCGCCATGTACGCCGGCGTCCCGACGGCCATGCCGGCGCGGGTGAGCGTCGCACCGTGCCGCGCGCCCTCGCCGTCGTCGGCCTGCGTGCGCGCGGCATCCACCGCCTTGGCGATGCCGAAGTCGGTGACGACCGCCGCGTCGCCGACGAGGAGGACGTTCCCGGGCTTGACGTCGCGGTGCACGACGCCCGCCGCGTGCGCGGCGGCGAGTGCGCGGGCGACGTCGCGCAGGAGGCTCGTCGCCGCGCCGCGCGCGAGCGGCGCGCCCTGCGCCAGTCGCTCGGCGAGCGACGCGCCGGCGACGTAGGGCATGGTGTACCACGGCATCCCGCCCGCGTCGCCCGCGGCGAGCACGGGCACGACCTGCGGGTGCACGAGCGACGCGGCGACGGCGATCTCGCGCCGGAAGCGCTCGGCGTTGACGTCGCCGGCGCGGTCGGGGGCGAGCACCTTGACGACGATGTCGCGGCCGAGCGCCGCGTCGCGCGCGCGGAAGACGCGCGCCATCGCCCCGCCGCCCAGCTCCTCGCCGAGGACGATGGCCGGGCCGAGGGCATCGGCGAGCGTGGTGCGGAGCGCGTCGGGCATCGCGGTGGAATCTCGCGCGCGGTACGCCAGCGCGCTCGGCCGCACCCGGCGACCCCGGCCGCAACTCGCCGTTGCCGGCACCGGGTCCGCGTCCCACCTTGGCGCGGGCCGTCGCCACCTCCCCGATGCGTGAGGGGCCGACGCGGATCGGCGCGTCTCTCCACGCACCGACCGACATCCCACCGAGCGGCCCGCCGACGGGCCGCGGGAGGCCCGCCATGTCCGAGATCGTCCGCCCCTCCGGCGTCCGCGTCGACGTCGCCGACGACCTGGTCACCCTCGCCGACGCCCCGGCCCAGGCGCCCGAGCATCGCCGCCGGCGACGGAGCGCCCGACGGAGCACCACGACCCGCGGCGCGGCCACCGCCGCCGGCGCGCAGCCCGACGACGAGACGGTCGCGCTCCTCGCCGCGCTCGAGGCCGACGACATCCGCCTCGTCGACGCGATCGACGTCACGCCGCGCCCCGACGCGCTCCCCGCCCGCCGGCGCCGTCGCGGCGGGACCGCCGCCCCGACGGCCGCGCTCGATCCCGTCGCGGTCACCGTCGACGTCCCGCTCGCCGCGGGCGAGGAGGCGGTGGTGCTCGTCGAGGAGGACGGCGTCTACCAGTGGGTCTTCGGCACCGCGCAGCCGGGCGTCGACGCGCGCCCCGCCACGCGGCGCGGCGCGCGCGCGGCGCGCACGCCGGTGGCGACGCACTCCAAGCGCTTCGCGATCGAGCTCGCGCTCGACGACGACGCCGACGACGCCCCGGCGATCCGCCGCCGCCGCGCGCGTCGCGGCTTCTTCCGGCGCACGCTGATCGGCAAGGCGGTGGTGTACGTCCTCAAGTTCGCGGCGCGCAAGGCGGCCGGCGCGATCGTGCGGCGCAAGGAGCGGCACGTCGTCCCCGGGCTCGTCGACATGACGACCGCCGGCGGGACGCGCTTCCCGGCGCTCGACCTCGCGACGCGCGCGACGCCGCTGCCGACCGACCGGCCGCTCCGCATCCTGCTCTTCGTGCACGGCACCTTCTCGAGCACGCTCGGCTCGTTCGGCTGGCTCGACATGACTCCCGACGGGAAGGCCTTCCTCGAGGCGGCGCACGCGCGCTACGACCTCGTGATCGGCTACGACCACCGCACGCTGAGCGAGACGCCGCGCCAGAACGCCGAGGGGCTCTTCGACGCGCTCGTGGGGCTCCCGGCGCCGGCCGGGGCGCCGCACATCGACGCCGTCGCCTACAGCCGCGGCGGGCTCGTGCTCCGCACCTTCGTCGAGGAGGTGCTCCCCGCCAACGGGTGGGGGGCGACGATCGGCACCTGCACCTACGTCGCGTGCACGCACGCCGGGACGCAGCTCGCGAGTGAGGAGAACGCGAAGCGCTTCGTCGACCGCTACACCAACCTCGCCGTCGGCGCCTGCCGCGGCGTCGCGCTCATCCCGGGCGCGACGCCCTGGGCGATGCTCGCGAGCACGGTGCTCGGCGGGCTCGGCGAGGTGGTGAAGGACCTCGCCGAGTGGGCGCTCGACGAGGGCGGGATCCCGGGGCTCGCGGCGATGGAGCCGACGGGCGAGACGGTGAAGCGGCTCAACGCGGCGCTCGCGACGAGCGGCACGGTGCGCGACTATCGCGTCGTCGAGAGCACCTTCGACGTCACGCGCGCATCGTCCACCGCGGTGCCGGGGGCGCTCGACTCGTTCGTGATGCGGCTCAAGGACCGCCTCGCCGACGAGCTGCTCACGGTGCCGAACGACCTCGTCGTCGACGTGGCGAGCATGACGGCGATCGGCGGTGACCCTGCGCGCTTCGTGAAGGCGCGCCACGACTTCGGCGTCAACCCGAGCGTCCACCACTGCAACTACTTCGTGCAGCCGGCGACGACGGGGGCGCTGGCGTCGTGGCTCGGCCTCGAGGTCGAGACGGGGGGCGCGCGTCGCGGCCGGCGTCGGCGGCGTGGCGGCGCACGGGCGACGCCGCAGCCCGAGACGCCCACGCTCGGCACGCAACTCCTCTTCGTCGACGCAGCGCAGCCGCTCGGCGACGTCCTCGCGCGGCTGCGCGACGCGGGCGACGTCGACTACCTGATCGTCGAGCGCGACGCGGGTGCGAACACGTACACCTACGCGATCGCCCCCGACGAACTGGTGGCGAGGGCCACGCGGCGCGACCCGGTCGACCTCTCGGAGCCCATCCTCGACACGCTCGACCTGCACGAGTCCACGAGCACGCCCGACGGCGCCCCCGACGCCGCGCCGCAGCCGGCCGGGCAGGACGCGCGGCCGAGCACCGCGCGCCGCATCGTGCGCGACGCGGTGCACGGCGCGCCGGTGGCGGTCGTGCCGACCGCCGAGGAGCTGGTGGACGAGTCGCGGATCCTCTATCGCGAGCGCGCGGTCGAGGTGCGCGCGGCGACGATCACGGAGCTCGTCGGCCCGCCGGCCGAGCGGCGATCGGCGAAGCCCCCCGTCCGCGACGACGACGGCGACGACCGCCCCGGATGGGCCGGGAGCGAACCCGCGGCGATGCTGCCGCCGGCGCCCGAGCTCGACTTCGATGGGGGCGGGAGCGGACGCGCCCCCGCGTCGCGCGGCGGGACGACCACGCGACCGAACCGGCGCACCGCCAGCAAGAAGCCGGTCGCGCAGCCCACCGACACGGGGACGTACGCGCCGCCCGCGGCCGGCAGCGCGCCGACGGCGGTCGACGTGCACATGCAGGCGGGGACCGACGCGGAGTGGGTCGTCGGCGAGCGGACGGACATCGTCGTCGCGCTCTCGCGCGAGCAGCTCGAGCGCGAGCTCGGCGAGGTCGGCGGCGACGTCATGGCGCGCGTCGACGCGTCGATGCCGATCACGCTGCACGTGACGGCGCGCGAGAACGCGGTGATCGGCGCCGACCCGCTGCGCGAGGTGACGCTGCCGGCCGCCGGCGCCCCCGTCGAGGAGCGCTTCACGGCGCACGCGATCGCCGAGGGGCGCGTGCGCGTCGACGTGCAGCTGATGCAGAACCGCGTGCGCCTGGCGCGGCTGACGCTCACGACGCAGGCGGTCGTCGCGGCCCCGAAGGGCCGGTCGCGCGCCACGCCGCGGGCCGAGGCGACGGCCGCTGTGACACCGGCCGCGGCGCGCGCGCCGGTCGACGTGCTTGTCGTCTCCGAGGACCCGAGCGAGCCGCAGCCGAACGCGTTCATCCGCTACGACGTGAGCTTCGCGGGGGTGACGTCGGCGCCGGCGGTGCGCGACCAGGGCTTCAGCGAGAAGCTCCGGCAGGAGCGGCGCGCCTACATCGACCGCATCTACGCACGCATCCAGGACCGGTGGGAGGCGGCGGGCGAGGACGCCGAGGCGTTCGCGCGCGACCTGCGCGCGATCGGCATCGAGCTGTGGAACGCGATCGTGCCGCCCCGGATCCAGCGGCTGCTCTGGGAGCGCCGCGACCGCCTCGACGGGCTGCAGGTGCTGAGCACCGAGGCGTACGTGCCGTGGGAGCTCGTCTTCGTCAACGAGCCGGGCGCCACGAAGGCGCACAAGGAGGGGCGCTACCTCGGCGAAGTCGGGCTAACGCGCTGGACCTACGGCGGGGGCGGCACGGGCTTCGCGCCGGAGGCGCTGCGCTGGGGGCGGATGCGCGTCGTGCAGCCCGAGTACACCGACGACGGCTGGGCGCTCGAAGGGGCGGCCGACGAGGCGCACGCGCTCGTCAAGACGTACAAGGCGAAGCGCGTCGAGGCACGGCCGAACACGGTCTACACGCTCGTCGCCGACGGCGACGCGTGGGATGTGCTCCACTTCTGCGGCCACGGTGAGGCCGAAGCGGCGACGATCGAGGAGGCGGCGCTCCTGATGGACGTGCGCACCGTCGACGGCGAGGAGAAGAAGGACGTGGTGCTCGCGAGCACCGTGGCCACCGAGGCCGTCCTGCGCACGGAGGGCGACCTCACGGGGCCCGGGCACATCGTGGTGCTCAACGCCTGCCAGGTCGGCCGGGCGGGCGAGACGCTCGCCGGCATCGGCGGCTTCGCGCGCGCCTTCGTCGACGCGGGCGCGGGGCTCTTCGTCGCGCCGCTCTGGAGCGTCGGCGACGACCTCGCGTCGACGTTCTGCGCGACGCTCTACGCCCGGCTGGTCGCGGGCGACACGGTCGCGCAGGCGACCCGCGCCGCGCGCACCGCGGCACGGGACAACGGCGACGCGACGTGGCTCTCGTACGCGGTCTACGGGGAGCCGACGGCGCGGATCGTGAAGCGCTGAGCACGGGTCGGCATCGCGGGGGATCACCACAGGGGTCACAGGGGACACAGGGAACCGCAACGTGCGGTCCCCTGTGTCCCCTGTGACCCCTGTGGTGATCCCCCGCGATGCCGACGCCACACGGAGCCCCGCCCGCTCCCCGGACGGGGGGTTAACCTTCGCGGATGCGACGCGCGGTGGCGGTGGCGGTGGGGGCGGGGCTGGCGTGGGCGGCCACCTGCCGGGGACAGGGGGCGGCCGTCGCACCGCGCGTCGCGTCGCCGCCGGTCATCGAGGCGGTGCGCATCGACCGGGCCGACGTCTACACCGGCGCCGAGGCGCGCGCGCTCTGGTACGCGCGGCTCGCCAACCGGCTGCACCGCGTCACGCGCGAGCGGGTGGTGAAGCGCGAGCTCCTCCTCGCCCCCGGCGAGCCGATGGACTCGGCGCGCGCCGCCGAGACGGCGCGCAACCTCCGGCGCCTCGGCCTCTTCACCGAGGTCGAGGTCGACACCGTGCGCCGCAACGACGGGACGCTCGCCCTCGACGTGCGCACCCACGACGGCTGGACGACGCGCCCCGCGGCGGGCGTCCGCGCCGTCGGCGGGCAGACGCTCGTCTCCGCCGCGCTCATCGAGACCAACGCCTTCGGCCTCGGCGGGACGCTCGACCTCCGCTACATCGACGACCCCGACCGCTCGATGCTGCGCGCCGAGCTCCTGATGCCGCGCGTCGTGAACGACCGCGTCACCCTCGGCGCCTCGGCGACGCGCTTCAGCGACGGGCGCGCGGGCTTCGTGCTCGCCGAGCGGCCGTGGTTCTCGCTCGCGACGCGCGGCGCGTGGCGGGCGGTCGGGACGCTGGTGGACGGGCGCGTCCTCCGCTTCCGCGAGGGGACGCTCGTCGCCACCGACTCGCTCACGCGCCGGCAGCTCCTCGCCGTCGTCGAGGCGGGGCACGCGCTGCGCGCCTCGCCGCGCGGCTACCTGCGCGTCGGCGCGACGGCGCAGTGGCGGCAGGAGGACTTCGCGCCGCGCGGTGCGCCGATCACGGGCTACACCACCACGGTCGCGGTCACGCCGTGGGTCGAGGCGCTGCGGGCGCGCTTCGCGGTCGTGCGCAACTACCGGCTCCTCGGCCCCCAGGAGGACGTCGACCTGAGCACCGCGGTGCGCGCCGGCGTCGCGGTCGCGCCCGCGGCGTTCGGCTACGCGCGCGGCGGCGTCGGCCCGCTGCTGGTGGCGCGCACGGGGCGCCGCTTCGGCGACCGCGCGTTCGGCCTCGCGTCGGTGCGCGCGAGCGGGCTCGCGAGCGGCGGCGCGATCGACTCGGGGACGGTGAGCATGAACGCGACGCTCGCCTGGCAGCCCGACGCGCGACAGCTCCTCGTGCTGCACGGCAACGCGGCGTGGGCGCGCGATCCGTGGCCGGGGGCCGAGTTCGACCTCGGCCTCGTGCGCGGCCCGCGCGCCTTCCCGCTGCACGCCTTCACCGGCGACCGGCAGCGCTTCGTGATGGCCGAGTACCGCTGGACGATCCCGTACGCCTTCGCGCGGACCGGCGTCGCCGCGCTCGCGGCGTTCGCCGAGGCGGGGGGCGCGTGGTTCGCCGGCGACCGCCCGCGCTGGGGACAGGACGTGGGCGCCGGCCTGCGTCTCGGCTCGCTCCGCACCCCGAGCGGATTCGGCGCGCTGCGCCTCGACCTCGCGTACCGCTTCGCGAACGACCGCCTTCCCGCGGGGACGGTCTTCGTCGTCGGGTCGGGGTTCCCGTTCGATTTCCTGCGATAGGACGGCGGGTGTCCTACCGCGTCGCCAACCCGACGACGCGCGCGAGCGACGGCGCGACGGTCAACGCGATGCGTGCGGGGCCGAGCGACTCGCCGTCGACCTGCACGCCGGATGGCGACTCGATGACGGCGCGCACCCAGGCGCGCGTACGGACGCCGAAGGTCGACGCGACGACGCCGGGCGGGGGAAGCGGCGCGCCGCGGGCGATGAGCGTCCAGTAGGCGGCGACGTCGCGCGCGACGGCGGCGATGGCGCGGCCGTCGTCGGCGGCGAGGCCGGGCCACAGCACCCGGCCGTAGGCGTAGGTCGGGATGACGTAGCCGCCGGCGTTGTGGACCGGGTCGCCCGGGCGCACGAGGGCGACGTCGTCGGCGGTGAACGACACGTCGCGCCAGCGGCGCGGGAGGTTGCCGAGGAGCGCGCTCCACCCGGCCCACTGCCGGCTGCGGTAGCGCACCGCGCCGTAGCGCGCGAGGAACGCCGCCTCGAAGCCGGCGCTGCAGCTCACGAGCGCGAGCGGCGCGCGCGGGTGGTCGGTGCGCATGACGTCGAGCGCGCGCACGGTCCCGAGCGCGAGCGCGCGGAGCGCGAGGTCGGGAGAGCGGAGGCCGAGCGTGGCCGCGGTGGCGTTGCCGGTGCCGAAGGGGACGACGCCGACGACGCGTCGCGGGTCGCCGTGCGCGGCGAGGTGCGCGAGGAGCGCGTTGAGCGAGCCGTCGCCGCCGACGGCGACGGGGATCGCGTCGGGGGCGACGGCGTCGACGGCGCGGCGGAAGTGGTCGAGCGACGGCGTGGCGACGACGGTCGCGCGCGCGCGGACCGCCGGATGGCGCGCGAGGAGCGCGCCGAGCCGGCGCGGGGCGAGCCCGGTGCCGGCGGCGGCGTTGACGAGGAGGACGAGCGGCGCGGCGGCGCGCGCGCGTCGCCCGGCGTCGTCGGAGGCGCCGGTCGCGTCGTGGGGGACGCTCATGGCGAGATGCTCACCGCACCTTGCGCACGGCGCCGTGCGCGCGGCCCGGTGCAGGCGGCGACAGGCGCATCGCGACACGCGTCCCCCGACACGCGCACGGCGGCACGATCACGCGGCCGCCGTCACGCGGTGCGGGCGCGTCAGCCGGCGGCGACGTCCGCGAGGGCGGCGTTCGCCGACGCGGGCCAGCGCTGCGCGGTCCACGCCTGCTCCCAGAACATCCACTCGTAGTGCGCGCTCTGCACGAAGGCGGTGACGGCGCGCGCGCGTGCCGGCTCGTCGGCCGCGGCGGCGGCGCGCTCGAGCTGCGCGAGGAGCGCGGTCATGTAGGCGTCGAAGCCCGGATCGGCGTACATGCGGAGCCAGGCCGCGAAGGGGTGCGCGTCGGGGATGCCGCCGCCCAGCTCGCGCTCGAAGGCCTGGCCGAGGTGGACGTAGAGCCACGGGCACGGCGCGACCGCGGCGATCGCCTCGACGAGCGTGCCGCGCGTGGCGGCGGCGAGCATGTGCGTCTGGTAGGCGTGGTTGTTCGGCGTGAGCGCGAGCGCCGCGATGTCGGCGGCGTCGTAGCCGAGCGTCCGGCCGTAGCCGGCGTGCAGGTCGCGCTCGACGACGAGGGCGAGCTTGGCGGCGTCGAGCCACCATGCCTTGTCGTCGGGATCGACGCACTTCACCGAGACGAGGGCGCAGGCGTCGGCGAAGGCCTCGAGGTAGCGCGCGTCCTGCATCTGGTAGAAGCGGAAGCGCTCCGGGTCGAGGGTCCCCTCGACCAGGGCCCGCACGAACGGGTGCCCGAAGCTGGCGCCCCACGCGTCGCGCGCCGCGTCGAGGCAGCGCTGCGCGAAGGGGGGGACGGGGAAGCGGAAGTCGTGGTCGCTCATCGTCCCGCAATCTCGCCACGCCGGGGGCTGCGGGGCGAGTCGGCGGCGGTCGGCGCGTCGTCGGAATCTGTGCACCGCTCGGCTGGAGCCGGGCGCGTCGCGCGGCGGTCGGCGCGGGGTCGGCACCGCTGAACCGCGTGGGTGGAGCAGGGAACGGCAGGAAACGGCAGGGACTGCAGGAAACCGCGACGAGGACGGTGGGGGGCTACCGATCGTCCATGTCCTGTGCCCCCGCTCCACGTCGTGTCGCGCGCATCGCGACCACTGTATTCGCCGTCCTGCAGTCCCTGCCTTTCCCTGCCGTCCCCTGCTTCACCCACGCGGTTCAGCGGTGCTCACTCCGCGCCGACCGTCGCGTGACGCGCCCGGCTCCGCCCACGCGGTTCAGCGGTGCCCACCCCGCGCCGACCGTCGCGTGACGCGCCCGGCTCCGCCCACGCGGTTCAGCGGTGCCCACCACGCGCCGACCGCCGCGCGACGCATCATGCTCCAGCCACGCGGTGCAGCGCACGCCGACGTCAGCCGACGAGGACCCCCGAGGCGAGCACGGCGCCCAGGTGCGCGAGCTCGACGACGACGCGTGCGGGGTCGCGGAGCGACGGGGGGAGGACGAGCGTGGCGACACCGTTGCCGCGGGCGTTGATGCGGAGCTGGACCGCGTGGGTCGCCGGCGAGCTGTCCGGGTGGCGGAGCCGCCAGGTGCGGCGGGCGCCGGGGGTGTCGCCGGAGACGACGAGGCGGAGCCGCAGCTCGCCCGGTCGGCGCCCGGCCTCGACGACGGCGTGGCCCGTGGGCCCCGACGCCTCCGTGGGCGTCAGCTCGGTCGTCCACCGGCGCGCCACGGAGAGCTCGCCGCCGGCTGCACCATCGGTGGCGGCCACGTCGGCGACCGCGCGTCGACCCGAGAGCCGGGCGACGGCGCTGACGAGGGCGGTGACCCCGGGAGCGAGGACCGGGCGGAGCGGGGGGAGGGCGGCGATCCGGCGGGGCACGAACGCGGGCGTGCGTCGCCCCGGGCGGCCCGAGGCGATCGACGAGGGGCGCGGGGCGCCGAGTCGGCGTCCACGGTCGGGCGTGCGGGGGTCACCGCCGGTCGGCATGCCGCGCGCGTCGGGCACGCGGCATCGCGCACGTAACCGACGGGGAGGGGCGTCGCCGGTGACGTGGGCCAACGTTGCCGAGCGGGCGGCGGGGTGCCAATCAGGGAGAGCGGACGGCCGGCGTGCGGCACCCCCTGACCGGGCGGCGGCGTCACGCGGTAGCGACACCGTCATCGAAAGGCGGAAACGGCGACGGGCGCCCGGTCGAGACCGGGCGCCCGTCGCGTCGCTGGCGTTCGAGTGATCCGTTGCTGTGCTCGCCGGAGCGTCAGTCGCGGCGGCCCTGCAGGCGAGCGAGGAGGCGGAGCAGCTCGAGGTAGAGCCAGATGAGCGTCACCAGCAGGCCGAAGGCGGCGAACCACTCGAGCTTCTTCGGGGCGCCGGCGCGGGCCCCCTCGTCGATCAGGTCGAAGTCGAGGACGAGGTTGAGCGCCGCGACCGCCGCGACGACGACGTTGATCCCGATCGCGAGCGGGCTCGACCCGGCGAGGAACGAGAAGCCCGAGCCGAAGAGCGAGAACAGCATCGCGACGAGGTAGAAGAGCGCGATCCCCATCGTCGCGGCGACGATGATGCGCCGGAAGCCCTCGGTCGCGCGGAGGACGTTCAGCCGGTAGAGGACGAAGACCCCGGCGGCGGTCGCGAAGGTGAGCCCGACCGCCTGCATGGCGATGCCGGGGTAGGCGAAGTTGATCCGCGCGCTGATCGCCCCGACGAGGAGCCCCTCGAGGACGGCGTAGATCGGCGCGGTGATCGGCGCCGCCGTCGGCTTGAAGACGGTGATCAGGGCGACGACGAAGCCGCCGATCCCGCCGACGAGCATCGCCGGGCCGATGATGCCGTAGTTGCCCTTGGCGACCTCGTTCCAGGTGAACGAGGCGGCGAAGACGACGAGGGCGAGGAGGACGGCCGCCTTGCCGGCCGTCCCGGCCCGCGTCATGACGCCGTCGCCGCCGCGGACGAGCCCGGTGTTCCGGGCCGCCTCGGTCAGGCGGGTGAGGACGGGATTGCTCGTGCGCATCTGCCACTGCTCCGGGTGAGGACCCCCGCGCGACCCCGGTCGGGTCGCGCGCGACTCCCTAATACCACCGGGTCGGGCATCGGAGTTCAAGCGGTCGGACGGTCACGGGTGCCCGCGCCGCGGTGCACGCCCCCGCCCTGCGGCACGCGCCGCCCTCGGGGGCGACCGGATTACCTTGCGCGTCGCCATGACGTACCGCCGCTGGATCGCGCTCCTCAGCCTCGTCTCGGGGCTGGTCGCCCTCTACCTCGCGCTCTGGAAGGCGGGGTTCATGGGGCGGATCGTCTGCGGCGGCGCGGCCAACGGCTGCGAGTACGTGCAGGGGTCGCGCTACGGCTGGTTCCTCGGCGTCGACGTCGCGATCTGGGGGACGCTCCTCTACGCGCTGATCGTCGTGGTGGCGAGCGTCGGGACGCTCCCGAAGCACGAGGACGCGCGCTGGCCGACGACGCTCCTCCTCGCCCTCGTCGGGACGGGGGTCGCCTTCACGGCGTACCTCAAGTTCGCCGAGTTCGTGATCCTCAAGGGCTTCTGCCCGTGGTGCGCGGTGAACGCGGTCGTCATCGTGCTCGACCTGGGCCTCGTCCTGCTCGACCGGCGGCGCCTCGCGCGGCTCGCGGCGCCGCCGGCGGCGACTCCCGCGCCCGTCGCCTGAGGCCACGGGCCCGCCCGTTCGACCCCTCCCCCCACGCCCGCCCCCATGCTCCGCTCCCCGCTCCTCGCCGCCGCTGCCCTCCTCGCGGTCGCGGCGCGCCCCGCCCGCGCGCAGCTCACCGCGGACACCGCCTCGACCGAGCTGCCGAAGGGGGCGATCGCGATCCACGGCGGGATGACGCGGCTCGATGCGGGGGCCTTCAACGACGCGCTGTCGACCCGCGGCCGCCCCGGCCTCCCGGAAACGGCGCCGGTCGCGGGGGTCGAGACGTGGGTGCGGTGGAAGCACGCGGTGCTCGCGGTGAGCGGGCAGGCGTTCGTGCAGCGGCGCGCGTTCGGCACCTTCTTCGACACCGAGTTCTCGGGTGGGGCGGCGCAGGTCGACCTCGGCTACCCCGTCGTCGCGACGCGCGGCTTCCTCCTCTGGCCGATGGTCGGTGCGGGCTCGACGCGCGCGAACGTGGCGCTTCGCGCGCGGGGCGACGTGTCGTTCCCCGACGTGCTCGTCGACCCGGCGCGCAGCACCGACCTCACCGCGTGGAGCTGGCAGGGGCACGTCGGCGTCGGGGCGGTGAAGGTGATCACGCCGCCGCGGTGGAACGTCCTCCTCACGCTCGAGGGGCGGGCGGGGTGGATCGCCCCGCTCGGCGGGACCGACTGGCGGAGCGGCCCGTGGGACGTGCGCCAGGCGCCGGACCTCGCGCAGCGCGGGCTCTACGTGCGCGCCGGCGTCGGGCTCGTGCTCGCGAAGCGCGGCTACGCGATCGCGCCGGGGGTGGTGACGCTGCTGCCGTACCTGCTGCGGCGGTGAGGGGGGCGGCGCGACGGCTGTCGGCGCGCCGCGCCATCGTCCCGTCCGTCGCCGTCGCCGGGAGCGCCGCATGCCATCCGATCCGCTCGTCCTGACGCTCCCCGTCGCGGGGGCCGCCGCGCTCGGGGCGCTCGCCGCCGCGCTCGTGCTGCGCGCGCGCGCCGCCACGCTCGCGCGCGAGCTCGCGAC
>ERZ1066121.547-NODE-547-length-34075-cov-19.834127_pt1 | contig 34075 bp, 23 predicted proteins | sample MGYA00382768_ERZ1066121 | MGnify/ENA primary metagenome ERZ1066121 (study PRJEB33369, sample SAMEA5778351) | biofilm metagenome | biome: Industrial cooling water; feature: Water cooling tower basin; material: Biofilm | place: United Arab Emirates | collected...
CTCAAAATCCGCCGCCCTTAAAAGCGTGTGGGTTCGAGTCCCACTTCCGGCACCAAACTCAAAAGCCCGCGACCTGTTCGCGGGCTTTTCGTTGGCGCAGCGCGTGGCGACGCGTTCAACATCCACCGCGCGTCCAGTCCGTCCCTGCGCGGTTCGAGTCCCACTTCCGGCACCAAACTCAAAAGCCCGCGACCTGTTCGCGGGCTTTTCGTTGGCGCAGCGCGTGGCGACGCGTTCAACATCCACCGCGCGTCCAGTCCGTCCCTGCGCGGTTCGAGTCCCACTTCCGGCACCAAACTCAAAAGCCCGAGACCTGCTCGCGGTTTTTTGAGTTTTCGTTATCGCGGCAGGGAGCCCGATGGGTCGGCTCGGAACAGTTCAGTATGAATTAAGCGCGGGATTGACATCTTCCCCGCAAGAAATCGCTGCCATGGCGGCATGCGCCCGCACGATCTTGCGCCATGGCAAGGCCACACCCAGTTCGTCCGACACGCCAACCACCCAACACAAGGAACCGTCCCGATGTCCATGCCCTTCGAAGACGACAAGAACCGCTACGCCGCAGAGTTTGCCCGTCTGGCCCAGGAATATGGCATCGCGGATCGCGGCGGCGCACACAACGGCGTGGTCGACGCCTATCGCCATGCCTACGTCAGCGGTCGCTTCACCGACGAGTACGGCTCGGCGATCGCCCGCATCGTAGGCGACGGCCATGAATTGACCCACCCGAACAGCAAGCAAGAGCACGCGATGGACTACCACAACAATGCGGTAGGCCGTGCTGTGGCCGGCGAAACGCCTGGCAGCGATCCTCGTCAATTGTTCGAGGCGCTGATGCGCAACGAGAATCGGCTGATCCTGAACATCCAGGACGTGCCGCGCGACCGCTACAGCTCGCTCGAACAGGGCTCCGGCAACACCCAGCTGGCCAGCGTCGACCCGCAGCAGGCGGCGATCAAGAACCTGCAGGATCAGGGCCTGAGCGTCCACCAGAGCACCAATGGCCAGGGCTTCGTGGTGTCCTCCGGCGGCGAGTTCGGCCGCAACGCCGCCGTGAACGACATCGCGCAGTTCGCCGACCCGAACAAGGCCCAGCAGTTCGCGCAGAACATGTCCCCGCAGATGGAACAACAGCAGCAGGAGCAGACCCGGGCGCGCGGCATGGCCTGATGGCGATGTCCTGATCGAACCCGAGGCCCGTGCAGCACCTCGCCACGAAATCCTCTCCGCATCCTCCGATGCCTGCAGTGAGCCCGAATCGCATTCGGGCTCACTGCTTTTGGGCCGGCCGTCGGCTGAATATCGCCGACGCCCACGGCCAGCCGAGGTGGAGACTCGCATCGATGCTGAAGGGCTCAAGCGCCCACGCGGAGATGATGCGCCCCGAGGCGCTATGATCCCACGCGCATCAATGCTTCTTTCCCCCGAACACACATGGAATGCGCGCAATGAAAGTTATCGGCACCGTCATCACCGCAGTCGTTTGTCTGGCCATCGGCTTCTTCGCCGGGCAGGCGCTCAAGGAGCAGCAGACCATCGCCAAGATCGAGGTCATCAACGACTCCGGGCAATCGCTGTCCAGTTACCAGATCGCCACCGTGGGCTCCGCACTGGAGTCGGGCAAGCGCCAGGAACTGCTGTATGGCATGCGCGGTGAGGCCGCCTACACGTTCAAGGGCACGCTGGCCGATGGCAGCACGGTCGAATCGGATGAGGTGTATGTCTCCAGCGGAGAGCGCCACACCATCAATGTCGATGCGAACAAGCAAGTGCAGGTCGCTCCCGCGCCGTAATCGTTTTTTCGCATGGCGGGTTCGGATGGGTGATGGCGCGTGTCAGGCCACTCACGCTCTCCGGATGGTGACGCTGCAGGGCGGGCCCCGGCCCGCCACGCACGATCCCGCTCCGCGTGCCGTCGCGTGCCGTCGCATTCCTTCCGCGGACGGCGCGCGTGCGAACGATCCAGCGCTGCGCCGTCAGCCGCCCACCGCCTCATTCCCCCGCAAAAAACACCTCTCGCATCGCAACCCGCGCTGCGTCCAGCGAGAAATGCCGCTCGACGCTCGCCAAGCCATTCGCGGCCAGCCGTTCCCACAGTTCCCGCTCGCGGTACAGCCGCACCACGGCATCGGCGAAGGCGTCGGGCTCGTCGGCCACCAGCACGTCCTCGCCATCGCGCAGATGCATGGCTTCGACCGCGCAGGCGGTGGCGACGACGGGCAGGCCGTGGGCCATGCTCTGATTGATCTTGCCCTTCACGCCTGCACCGTAGCGCAGGGGCGCGAGGGCGATGCGGGCGCCGTCGAGCCACGGGGTGAGGTCGGGGACGTGACCGTGGATGCGCACGCCGTTTTGACCGTCAAGCGCACGCAGGTCGTCGGGCGGGTCGGCGCCGATGCAGTGCAGGGTCGCATCGGGCAATGCGGCGCGGATGCGCGGCATGATGGCGTCGATGCACCAGCGCACGGCGTCGGTGTTGGGCGGGTGGCGGAAGCCGCCGACGAACAGGAGATCGCGGCGTTCGTCGAATCCGCGCCCCGGGCCGGAGACGCGGTGCAGGTTGGAGATCAGCGCGATGCGCGCGTCGGGCGCGGCCTCGGCCAGCAGCGCGCGTTCGCTGTCGCTGACCACCAGGGTGATGTCGGCGGCGGCGACGGCGGCCAGCTCCTGCACGCGGGTGCGCTCGGCGGCGCGCAGCAGCGCGCGGTCGCCCGCGAGTTCGGCGCCGCGACGCTCGCGGATGTGGTGCAGGTCGACGGTGTCGAACACCGCGCGTGCCTGCGGGGCGAAGCGGCGCAGCAGCGGCAGCACGTCGTGGGCGAGGAAGCAGCGGCACGCCATCGCCACCGCGAAGCGCGGCCCGCAGCGACGCAGCCATGCGGGCAGAGCACCGAGCTGGCGCCCGTGCCAGACCTCGATGCCTTCGCGGCGCAGCGGCTCGGCAGCGGCCTCGGCCGATGCGGCATCGCCCTCCTCCAGCGCCACCAGGCACACGTCCGCACCTTCCTCGCGCAGCAGGCGCATCAGATTGAGCAGGCGCAGCGAGCCCGAATCGCGATCCGGGCGCGGCAGCCAGGCCTCGACGATCAGCAGCTGGCGCCGGCCGAGATGCAGCAGCGCGCTTTCGCCGAGCACACTCTCGTCGCGCGCGGCCTCGGGCGCGGGCTGGCGCGCGAGTGCCTCCGCCCAGCGCTCGCGGAAGCGCTCGCGGTTGCGGATCTGGTAGGCCTTCATGCCCTGCGCGGTGTCGGTGCCGGCAGTCGCGCCTTCCACATGCACCACCCGCGCGGCCGGCTGCACCAGCACCCGACGGCCGGCGGCGCGCGCGGCGAAGGCCAGGTCGGTGTCCTCGTAGTAACCCGGCGCATAACGCGCATCGAACCCGCCAAGTTCAACGAACAAAGCACGCGGGATAGCCAGCGCCGCGCCGCTGACATAGTCGACCTCACGCAGCCAGGCGTAGCGCGGGTCGTCGCCGTCCGCGAAGCGCCCGAGATTGCGCGCGCTGCCGTCGGAAAACACTGCGCCGCCGGATTCCTGCAGCCGGCCATCCATGCCGAGCAGGCGGGCGCCGACGATGCCGGCCGCGGGCTCGGCCTCGAACGTGTCGAGCAAGGCGTCCAGCCAGCCCGGCTGCGGCACGGTGTCGTTGTTGAGGAACACCAGGAACTCGCCCTGCGCCAGCGCCGCGCCGTCGTTGCAGGCAGGCACGAAGCCGCCGTTCTGCGCGCGCCGATGCAGGCGCAGGCCGGCGATCTGCGGCAGCCATTCGCGGGTCTGGGCATCGGGCGAGGCATCGTCGACCACGATGATCTCCACCGACACCGCGGGCGGATGCGCCGCCAGCGCGCGCAGGCAGCGCAGGGTGTGCGCGCACTGGCCGTAGACCGGGATCACGATGCTCGCCCGGGGTGTGTCGCCCGCAGGCACCGAAGGCACGCCGAACGCGGCGAACGGCGCCTCCCCCGGCATCCACAGCGCCTCGCGCGCGGCGCGCGGCGCGGGCAGCAGCGCGCGCACGCGCAGCCACGTGGCGCGCCAGCCGCGGCTGCGCAGGCTCACCAGCCCACGCCGCAGCAGTCCGAGACTGCGGTCGAAGGCGAACCGCAGATCGGCCGCGGACAGGGGCATGGGTGGAGGAACTCCGTCGCGCGGGGGCTCGCGCTGTTGCGATGGGGGGCCGGGCGTGGCGCGGATCTGGATGGACGAGCGGTTGGGGCGAGCGGTTCAGGCGAGTGGTTCAGGTGCACAGCCAGGCGAGCCAGCGCACCTCACCCGGACTGCAGGATGCAGGAGAACGGGCTCGCGAGCGTGCGCGGGCGCAGAGGCCGTGCACCCGCGGTCGCGCTTCGCTCGACGCGTCATGCTGCAGACAGCCACGCGGGACCGTCGTCGGAGCGGGCCTGCTAGACTCGGCCGGCATTTTCGCATCCCCCGCCCGCCGACAGGCAAGCCGAGCCCCGATGGCCCGCACACACGATTTCGACGACGATCAGGACGACATCGACGACACCGACGATCTGGACGATCGCGAGGATGACACCGGTAGCGACCGGTCGCGGCGCAAACGCCGTCTGCTGCGCCGCCTGGCGGTGTGGACGCTGGCGCTGATCGGCATCGGTCTGGGCTTTCTGATCCCCTACACCCTGTACCTGAACCAGCAGGTCACCGAGCGCTTCGGTGCCCTGCGCTGGCAGGTGCCCACCCGCGTCTATGCGCGGCCACTCACCGTGGCCGCCGGCGTGGCGATGGACGCGCGCACGCTGAAGACCGAACTGGGTGCGGCCTCCTACCGCGAGGACGGACGCGGGGAGCGCCCCGGCACCTACGCGGTGAAGGGCAATCGCTGGACGATCGCCAGCCGCGGCTTCGAGGATGTGGGCGGGTCGGTGGGTCCGAGCCGGATCGAATTGACCCTCTCCGGCGGCCGCATCGGCACCGTGCGCGACCTCGGCAGTGGCTCGCCGGTGCGCTACGCCCGTCTGGACCCGGCGCGGATCGCCACGCTGTACGGGCAGAAGCAGGAAGAGCGCCGGCTGGTGCGGGTGAGCGACGTGCCCGGCATGCTCACCGACGCACTGCAGGCGGTGGAAGACCGCGATTTCGCGCGTCACCACGGCATCGACCCGATGGGCATGCTGCGCGCGCTGTATCTGTTCGTGAAGTCCGGCGGCGAAGTGAAACAGGGGGCCAGCACCATCACCCAGCAGCTGGCGCGCTCGGGCCTGCTCGGCATCGGCAAGGAGCAGACGCCCACCCGCAAGTTCAACGAGATCCTCTACGCGATCATCATCGACGCCCGCTACGACAAGGGCGTGATCATGGAGGCCTATCTGAACCAGGTGGACCTGGGCCAGAACGGCTCGCAGGCCATCCACGGTTTCGCCTCGGGCGCGGAGTTCTACTTCGGCCGGCAGCTCGACGACCTCAATACCGAACACGTCGCCCTGCTGGTGGCGCTGGTGAAGGGGCCGTCCTGGTACAACCCGCGCAAATGGCCGGAACGCGCGACCGCGCGCCGCAATCTGGTGCTCGACAAGATGCTGGAGACCGGCATCATCGACCAGAAGGAACACGACCGCGCGCGCAAGGCACCGCTGGGCGTGACCGAGGTGCCCGGCAGCATGGTCGCCAACCGCTTCCCGGCGTATATCGACCTGGTGCGCCGTCAGCTGGCGCGCGACTACCCGCGCGACGCGATTTCCGGCGCGGGCCTGAGCGTGATGACCGGCATGTCGCCTTCGGCGCAGGCCTACGCCGAAGGTGCGGTGAAACGCACCCTGGACGGGATCGGCAACGCCAAACGCCCGCCGCTGCAGGCCGGCATGGTGGTCACCGATGTGCATACCGGTCAGGTGCTGGCGGTGGTGGGCAGCCGCAGCTTCCAGGAACACGGCTTCAACCGCGCACTCGACGCGCAGCGGCCGGTGGGCTCGCTGCTCAAGCCCTTCGTCTACCTGCTGGCGCTGTCGCAGCCGGACCGCTTCACCCTGGCGACGCCGGTGGACGATGGTCCGGTGAGCATCATCCTCGACGGCGGCAAGCGCTGGACGCCCGGCAATTCCGACGGTCGCAGCCACGGCACCGTCGCGCTGGTCGACGCGCTGGCGAAGTCCTACAACCAGTCGACGGTGCGGGTCGGCATGGAGGTCGGCCCGGAGCGGCTGGCCGACTTCGTGCGCACGGTGTCCGGCATCCAGACCGAGCGCAATCCCTCGTTGATCCTGGGCTCCACCGACCAGAGCCCGTATGCGATGGCCCAGCTCTACCAGTTCCTCGCCTCCACCGGGCAGGTGCAGCCGCTGTATGCGGTGCGCGGGGTGCTCGACGCCGAGGGCCAGGCGCTGAGCCGCTACGACAACCCGCCCAAACCGGCGCAGTCGGGCGATGCGGTCGCTGCACGTCTGGTGACGGTGGCGCTGCAGCAGGCGGTGACCTCGGGCACGGCCCGGCCGCTGCTCAACGACGGCCTGGGCAAGCTCAGCGCTGCCGGCAAGACCGGCACCAGCAACGACAGCCGCGACAGCTGGTTCGCCGGCTGGACCGGCGATCATCTGGCGGTGGTCTGGGTGGGCAACGACCAGAACCAGCCGACCGGCCTGTACGGCGCCACCGGTGCGATGCGGGTGTGGTCGGGCCTGTTCTCGCGCCTGCCCACCGCCGCGCTGCAGACCGGCAACCAGGGCCTGGAATACCAGTGGGTGATCGACAACCACAGCACCGACGCCGAATGCCCGGGGGCGCGGCGCTTCGCCTTCGTCGCCGGTTTCGCGCCGCCATACCGGCCCTGCCTGATCGACAACATCCAGCAGATCGACCCGGCCGGCGATGGCGGCGGCGAAGGTGGCGTGCGCGGCTTTTTCGACCGTTTGTTTGATCGCGACCGGCCGGCCGAACCGCCTCCGCCGCCCGCCGATGCCGCCGCGGTGCAGCGCGAACGCGAGGCCTATTGGCGCGAGCGTCAGGCTCAGGAACGTCAGGCGCAGGAGCGCCGCCGCCAGGCCGAAGATGAAGCCTACTGGCAGCGGCGCCAGCAGGAAGAAGACGAGCGCTACCGCCTGGCCGAAGCGCGCGCGCAGGCCGAACGCGAGCGTCGCGACCGCGAGTACCGGGAGCGTCAGGAGCGCGAATACCAGGAGCGCCTTGCCCGCGAACGCGCGTACCGCGAAGCGCGCGAACGCGAATATCAGGAACGCAGGCGCGAGGAAGACGATCGCAGGCGTCGCGAGGAGGAAGAGCGGCGTCGGCAGCAGGACTACGCAGGCGGCACCGCCGTGCTGGCCGCCTCGGTCGGCCTGGAGCGCGCGGCGTGATGCGCTTCGGGATGATTCGCATGCGAGACCGGGCCTCCGGGCGTGGGCGCGTGTCGTCGGCCGCAGCAGGTGCCGTGTGTCTGGGCGCGCTGGCCGCCCTGCTCGCCCTGTCCGGCTGCGCCAGCGCGCCGGAGCCGGTGTGGAGCGGGACGCCGCCGGAGACGCTGGTGGCGCAGATCCGCGCCGAGCGGCGTTTTGAAGGCGGCAAGGGGCTGCCGGCCGAACTGGACGTCCAGCCGCTGCGCGATCCGGCGGTCGAGGATCTGCTGGCCCGCGCCGCACAGGCGGAAACCGCCGGCCGCGCGCAGGAGGCTGCCACCGCGCTCGACCAGGCGCTGGCGCTGTCGCCGCAGGACCCCGCGCTGCTGCAGGCGCGCGCCGAGACCGCCGTGCTGCTGCGCGATCTGGACACCGCCGACCGCCACGCGCGCGAGGCGTTCGCCATCGGCGCACAGGTCGGCCCGCTGTGCAGGCGCCACTGGCTGACCGCTGCCGTGGTCGCGAAGGAGCGCGCCGCACAGCGCCTCTCGCAGGCCGAGCGCAGCCGTCGCGAAGCGGACCGCAGCGCCTTCATCGCCCAGGCGACCACCCAGACCGGGCTGGCGGCCGACGCCGAACGCCGCGCGGAGGCCTGCATGGTCACCGGGCCGGCGCGCTACTGATGCCCGCCCGCACGCGCCCGCCGCAGACGCGCCGCCCCTGACTGGACCGTTCCGATCCGCATGCCCCCGCACGACCCGGCGCAGGACGCCGCGCCCGCTTCCGTTTCGTCGGCTGCCGACAGCCGCAGCGAGGCGCCGTCCACGCTCGCGCGCGCGACCGCCGCTGCGCTGGAGGCGGGCGGCGCACTGGCCGAGCGCATCCCCGGTTTCAGCCCGCGCGCGGCACAGCTGCAGCTGGCCACCGCGATCGCCACCACCGTCGATGCCCGCGCCTCGCTGCTGGCCGAGGCCGGCACCGGCACCGGCAAGACCTTCGCCTATCTGGTCCCCGCCCTGCTCTCCGGGCTGAAGACCATCGTCTCCACCGGCACCCGCGCGCTGCAGGACCAGCTCTACCACCGCGACCTGCCGCGGGTGCGCGACGCGCTGGGCATCGGCCTGAAGACCGCGTTGCTCAAGGGCCGCGCCAACTATCTGTGCCTGTACCGCATGGAGAAGGCCAAGGGCGAGCCGCGCTTCACCGGCCGCGAGCAGATCGCGATCTTCCAGCGCATCGTCGCCTGGAGCGGGCGCACGCGGATGGGCGACCTTGCCGAGGTCGAAGGCCTGCCCGAAGACGCGCCGCTGATCCCGCTGGTGACCTCGACCACCGACAACTGCCTGGGCAGCGACTGCCCGTTCTGGGAAGACTGCTTCGTGGTCAAGGCGCGCCAGCGCGCGCAGGCCGCGGATCTGGTGGTGGTCAATCACCATCTGCTGCTGGCCGACCTGGCGCTGAAGCAGGAAGGCTTCGGCGAAATCCTGCCGGGCGCGCAGGTGTTCGTGGTCGACGAGGCGCATCAGCTGCCTGAGCTGGCCGCGCAGTTCTTCGGCGAAGGCCTGAGCGCGCGGCCGCTGGTCGAACTGGCGCGCGATGCGTTGGCCGAGGCGAAATCGGTGACCGGCGCACTGGCCGTGGTCCAGGGGCCGGCGCGCGCGCTGGAAGAGGCCACGCGCGCGCTGCGCGAGGCGATGGAGCCGCTGCCCGCACGCGGCACCCGCTGGCGCGCGCTGGAACTGCCCGAGGTGTTCGATGCGCTCGGCGCGCTCGACGATGCCCTGGTGGCCTATGCCGATGCGGTGGAGCCGCTGCGCGAGACGTCCGGCGCGTTCGAGAGCTGCCACGCGCGCGCGGTCGATCAGCGCACCCGGCTGCTGCGCTGGGCGCCGAAGGATTTCGCGCGGCGGCATGAAGTCGAGGCGGAAGACGACGACGCTGCGGATGGGTTCGCGCTGTCGGCGGAGCGGATGGAGGCGGATGCCGTGGGCGCCGGCTTCGGTGGCGACGCGGGCGGGCCGACCCTCTCCCCCGGCCCCTCTCCCGGGGGGAGAGGGGAGCAGGCCCGGGCTTCGGGTGGCGCGATCAGCGACTCTGCGGGTATCGGCGACGCTGCGGGCACCGGCGGCTCTGCGAGTACAGGCAGGACTTCGGGTGGCGCGCGCGCACAGGCTGGAGAGTCCGATGACACTGCCGCAGCCGCCGACGCCAAAACCCTCTGGGACGTGCGCTGGTACGAACTCTCGCCGCGCGGTTTCCGCCTGCAGCGCACGCCGCTGGACGTGTCCGGGCCGCTGCGCGCGCACCGCGAGGCTTCGCGCGCGGCCTGGGTGTTCACTTCGGCCACGCTGGCGGTGGATGGACGCTTCGATCACGTCTCCACCCGCCTGGGCCTGGACGCGCCGCGCACGCTGATCGCGCCCAGCCCCTTCGACTGGGCGCGGCAGGCGCTGTGCTGGCTGCCGCCGCGCATGCCCGAGCCGAATTCGCGCGACTACACCGCCGCAGTGGTCGATGCCATCCGCCCGGTGCTGCAGGCCTCGAAGGGCCGCGCGTTCGTGCTGTTCGCCTCGCACCGCGCGCTGCGCGAGGCGGCGGCGCTGCTGCGCGGGGATTGCCCGTGGACCCTGCTGGTGCAGGGCGAGGCGCCGCGTTCGGTGCTGCTGGAGCGCTTCCGCGCGTCCGGCGACGGCGTGCTGCTGGGCGCGGCCAGTTTCCGCGAAGGTGTGGACGTGGCCGGCGATGCGCTGAGCGTGGTGGTGATCGACAAACTGCCCTTCGCCGCGCCCGACGACCCGGTGTTCGAGGCGCGGCTGGACACGATCCGTCGCGACGGCGGCAACCCCTTCCGCGACGAACAGCTGCCGCAGGCGGTGATCGCGCTCAAGCAGGGCGTGGGCCGGCTGATCCGCACCGAAACCGACCGCGGCGTGCTGGTGCTCTGCGACCCGCGGCTGACCACCAAGTCCTACGGCAAGGTGTTTTTCGGCTCGCTGCCGCCGTTCGCGCGCACCCGCGAGCTGGACGCGGTGCGCGGGTTCTTCGCGACGCGTGACGACGCGCCGGCCGACAACACCGACCCGGACGAGCTGCCGCCGGACTGAGCCGGCGGCGGCAGGATTGCTGACCGCGCGATCAGGCGCTGGCGGGTGCCTGCGCGACGAACCGCCGCAGCGCACGCTCCAGACGCGTCAGGCCTTCGGCCATCTCGTCGTCGGCGATATTGAGCGCCGGCACGAAACGCAGCACATCCGGCCCGGCCTGCAGCATCAGCAGGCCCGCGGCCGCTGCATGGTCCAGCACTTCGCCCGCGCGCCCCGCGTACGCGGGCGCAAGCACCGCGCCCAGCATCAGCCCACGGCCGCGCACTTCGGAGAACAGGCCGAGTTCGGCATCGATCCGCGCCAGACCGTCGCGCAAGGCCTGCGACTGGCGCTGCACATTCGCGGCGATCTCCGCCGACTGCAGCCGGCGCAGCACCACCCGCGCCACCGCCGCGGCCAGCGGGTTGCCGCCGAAGGTGGTGCCGTGCGCGCCGAACTGCATCGCCTCGGCCACCTGCGGCCCGGCCAGCAGCGCGCCGATCGGCATGCCGCCGCCCAAGGCCTTGGCCAGCGTCACAATGTCCGGCCGCGCGCCATCGCCCCAGTGAGCGAACAGCGGCCCGGTGCGGCCCATGCCGCACTGGATTTCGTCCAACACCAGCAGCGCGCCGTGGCGGTCGCAGAGCGCGCGCACGCCGGCCAGATAACCATCCCGCGCCGGCATCACCCCGCCCTCGCCCTGCACCGGCTCCACCATCACCGCGCACACGTCGCCGCCGGCCATCGCCTGGGCCAGCGCGTCGAGGTCGTTGAAATCGACGTAGCGGAAGCCGCCGGGCAGCGGTTCGTAGCCTTCCTGGTATTTCGGCTGCGCGGTCGCGGTGACCGCCGCCAGCGTGCGCCCGTGGAAGCTGCCGCGGCAGGTCACGATGACCCGTCGCTCCGGCGCCCGGCCCTGCGCGCTGGCCCACTTGCGCACCAGCTTGATCGCGGCCTCGTTGGCCTCGGCGCCGGAATTGCACAGAAATGCACGGGTGGCGAATCGCGAGGCGGCGACCAGCTCCTCGGCCAGCCGCACCGGCGGCTCGCTGTAGAACACGTTGCTGGTGTGCCACAGCTTGCCGGCCTGCGCGGTGAGCGCGGCGATCAGCTCCGGATCGGCATGACCCAGCCCGCAGACCGCGATCCCGCCGGCCAGGTCGATGTACTCGCGGCCGTCGATATCCCACAGCCGGCTGCCGCGACCGCGCTCGAGCACGAGCTGGCGCGGCTTGTACACCGGCAGATAGTGGCGCTGCGCGCTGTCGACCAGCGCCGCGGTGGGGGCGGACAGATCCATCACCAGCTGCCCGTGTTCGGCATCGACGCCCAGGGCTCCTGCGGCGGCAGGTGGCCGGCCTGCAGCAGCTCGATCGAGATCAGATCCGGCGAGCGCACGAAGGCCATGTGCCCGTCGCGCGGCGGGCGGTGGATGGTGTAGCCCATGTCCTGCAGCCGCGCGCAGACCGCGTAGATGTCGTCGACGCGGAAGGCCAGATGCCCGAAATTGCGCGCGCTGCCGTAGTCCTCGGTGTGGCCGTGTTCGTCGGGCCAGTTGTAGGTCAGCTCGATCTCGGCGGCCGGCGTCTCGTCGGCGGCGAGGAACACCAGTGTGTAGCGTCCACCGGCGTTCTCCATCCGGCGCGTTTCCTTCAGGCCCAGTCCCTCGCAGTAGAAACGCAGCGACGCCTCGAGGTCGCGGACACGGACCATGGTGTGCAGATATTTCATGACGGGAAGCCAATCGGTGGGGACCGCGATTTTAATCGGGATCGCCACGGGCCGCGATGACCGCTGCCGAAACGCTGCCGGCCATGTCCCGATGCGCGGCCAGGGCGACCTCCCGCACATGACGCACGGCTTTTGCATCTCCGGCACACTGCCTTCCGCGTGGCCCCAGGTCGAATTCCCTACAATGCCCGGCCTGCCGTTCTTCCCGATGCCCGACATGACCACCGCCAGTGCCACCACCGTCGACGTGATCATCATTGGCGGTGGCGCGGCCGGCCTCATGTGCGCGCGCGTCGCGGGGCTGCGCGGGCGCCGCGTGCGGGTGATCGAGCACGCCAACCGCTGCGGCAAGAAGATCCTGATGTCCGGCGGCGGACGCTGCAATTTCACCAATACCGGCACCACCGCGGCGAATTTCCTCTCGGACAACCCGCACTTCTGCAAATCCGCGCTGGCCCGCTACACGCCGCAGCACTTCATCGACCTGGTGGAGGCGCACGGCATCGCCTATCACGAAAAGGAACTCGGCCAGCTGTTCTGCGACGTCTCGTCGAAGCTGATCGTGAAGATGCTGCTGGACGAATGCGCCGAGGCCGGAGTGCGCATCGATACGAGCTGCAGCGTCGAAGCGGTCGAACACGGCGACGACGGCTTCCGCGTCCGCACCGCGCTGGGCGAACTGCGGGCGCCGTCGTTGGTGGTCGCCACCGGGGGCCTGTCGATTCCCAGCATGGGCGCCACCGGCTTCGGCTACGCGCTCGCGCGGCAGTTCGGGCACACCGTGCTGCCGACGCGCGCCGGGCTGGTGCCGCTGACCATGACCGGCAAGCACCAGGAGCGGTTCGCAGAACTGAGCGGCGTCGCGCTGCCGGTCACCGCGCAGGCCAACGGCTGCGCATTCACCAACTCGATGCTGATCACCCACCGCGGCGTGAGCGGCCCGGCGATCCTGCAGATCTCGTCGTACTGGGACGTGGGCGAGCCGCTGCACCTCGACCTGCTGCCGCAGGCCGATGCCTTCGACACCCTCAAGGCGCTGCGCGCGCGTCGCCCCGCCGCGGAGCTGCGCACCGTGCTGGCCGACGTGTTTCCCAAGCGTTTCGCCGAGCGCCTGTGCGAGGTCTGGTTCCCCAGCCGTCCGATCCGCCAGTACAGCGACACCGAGCTGCAGCAGATCGCCGCCTTGCTGCAGGCCTTCCCGCTGGTCGCCAACGGCACCGAAGGCTACCGCACCGCCGAGGTGACGCTCGGCGGCGTCGACACCGACGAGCTGTCGTCGAGCACGATGATGTCCAAGCGCGTGCCCGGCCTGCACTTCATCGGCGAAGTGGTCGACGTCACCGGCTGGCTGGGCGGCTACAACTTCCAGTGGGCCTGGGCATCGGGGCATGCGGCCGGGCTTGCGGTCTGAGGCGCGGACGGACCGATTCGCACACGACCAACTCCGGCACGCACACAGGCACCGATCACAGCGGTGCTGCATGGTCGCCACGCCCACCGCTCTGCAGTCCGCTGGCCGGCGCGGCCTTGCGGCAAGGCCGCGGGTATCATGTACCGGACATCCCCGGCAGGATCGCGTGACATGGCGAAGGCGAACCCCCTCCAGGAACAGCTGCTCAAGGCAGGCCTGGTGAAGAAATCCAAGGTGGCGGAAGTGGCCCGCGAACAGCACAAGGCCAAACACGCCAAGGCCGCGTCCGGGCCCAGCGAAATCCAGCTGGAAGCCGAGCGCGCACGCGCCGAGAAGGTCGAGCGCGACCGCGCGCTGGAAGCCGAACGCAAGGCGCAGGCGCGTGTCGCCGAGCTGCGCGCACAGGCGCGGCAGATCGTCAACGACCGCAAGGTGCCGCGCACCGGCGAAAGCGAATACCGCTTCGTCGTCGACGGCGCGATCCGCACGCTGCTGATCGACGAGGACCTGCGCAGGAAGCTCTCCAATGGTGCGCTGGTGATCGCCCGCATCGACGATCGCTTCGAACTCCTGCCCCGCCCCGCCGCCGACAAAGTGCGCGAACGCGCCCCCGAGATGATCGTGCTCGATCACGGCCAGGCCGCCGGCACCGAACCCGACGCCCCCACCTCCGAAGACGACGCCTACTACGCGCAGTTCAAGGTGCCGGACGATTTGATGTGGTGAATGTTTGGGCGAGGCGCCTGCATATCGCCTCGCCCACACATCTCACCCCCGCATCTCAGCCCCCGGCATGTCGGCCGTCAGTCTTCTTCATGCTTCGGCTTGTAGGCCTCGACCAATCGGCCCTGCACCTGCGCCGGCACCGGCTCGTAATGGCTGAAATCCAGCGAATACCGCCCTCTTCCCGCGGTCACCGACTTCAGCTCCGCCGCATAGCCTTCCAGTTCGGACAGCGGCACCTGCGCCTTCACCACGATCTCCCCGCCGCGCACTGAATCCGTGCCGTTGATGCGCGCGCGCTTTGAGGCCAGTCCGCCGCTGATGTCGCCCATGTGGCTTTCCGGGGCGACCACTTCGAGGTCGACGATGGGTTCGAGCACCTGCGGACGTGCCTTGGCGATGGCGTCCAGAAAGGCCTTCTTGCCGGCGGCGATGAAGGCGACTTCCTTGCTGTCGACGGAGTGGTGTTTGCCGTCGTAGACGATCACGCGCACGTCCTGCAGCGGGTAGCCGGCGACGGCGCCGGCCTGCAGCACCTGGCGCACGCCTTTTTCCACTGCGGGCATGAACTGGCCGGGGATGGTGCCGCCTTTCACTTCGTCGACGAATTCGAAGCCGCCGCCGCGCGGCAGGGGTTCGATGCGCAGGAACACTTCGCCGAATTGCCCTGCCCCGCCGGTCTGTTTCTTGTGGCGGTGGTGGCCTTCGGCGTTGGCCGAGATGGTTTCGCGGTAGGCGATGCGCGGCGGACGGGTGCTCACTTCCACCGCGAAACGATCCTTCAGCCGCTGCAGATTGATGCGCAGATGCAGGTCGGACAGGCCGCGGATCACGGTCTCGTTGGTTTCCACCTCGTGCTCCACCTGGAAGCAAGGGTCTTCCTCGGCCAGTTTGTGCAAGGCGTTGGCGAGTTTCTGCTCGTGGCCCTTGCTGGCGGCTTCCACCGCGAGGCCGAACATCGGCTTCGGGAATTCCAGCGGCGCCAGGTGGATCTCGTCCTCGTCGTGGCTGTCGTGCAGCACCGCGTCGAAGTGCAGTTCGTCGACCTTCGCGACCGCGGCGATGTCGCCGGGGATGGCCTGTTCGATCTCGACGTGCTCCTTGCCGCGCAATTTGAACAGATGGCCCACCTTGAACGGCTTGCGGCCGTCGTCGACGAACAGTTGGGTGTCCTTCTTGACCGTGCCCTGATACACCCGGAACACGCCGAGCTTGCCGACGAAGGGGTCGTTGACGATGCGGAATACGTCGGCCACCACATGCGCGGCCGGGTCGGGCCGGCAGTCGACCGGCGTGGCGCTGTCGCCGCGGCCCTTCACGAACATCGGCGGATTGGCCTCGCCCGGGTGCGGGAACAGGCGTTCGGCGATATCGAGCAGCTCCTTCACCCCCGTGCCGCTGCGCGCGGACACGAAACACACCGGGATCAGATGGCCCTCGCGCAGGCATTGCTCGAACGCGTCGTGCAGCTCCTCGCCGCTCAGGCCCTCTTCGCCCACTTCCAGGAAGTGGTCCATCACGCCTTCGTTGATTTCGACCACCTGGTCGATGATGCGCTGGTGCCAGTCGGCGACCGGGCCGAGGTCGCTGTCACCGCTTGAATTGCCGAAACAATCGACCACCGCGCTGCCCCCGTTGGCCGGCAGGTTCAGCGGCAGCACCACGTTGCCGAAGGTCTCGCGCAGCGACTCCAGCAGCGCGGCGAGGTCCTGGCCGTCGTGGTCGATCTTGTTGACCACCAGCACTCGGCACAGGCGGCGGCCTTCGGCGTAGTCCATCGCGCGGCGGGTGCCGTAGCCGATGCCGCTATCGGCATCCACCACCACCGCGACGGTCTCCACCGCGGCCAGCGCCGAGAGCATCGGCCCGCGGAAGTCGGGATAGCCGGGGGTGTCGATCAGATTGACGTGGACCAGCGGCCGACCCGCCGCGGCGTGATCTGTGCTGGCGATGGCGGCGTCGATGGAGTGACCGCGCTCCTTCTCGATGCCGTCGTGGTCGGACACCGTGTTGCCGCGCTCGATACTGCCTGCCGTCTGCAGGGCGCCGCCGGCATGCAGCAGGGCTTCGAACAAGGTGGTTTTGCCGGCGCCGGGGTGGCCTGCCAGGGCCACATTGCGGATCTGTTCTGTGCTGTAGGACATGACGGGGCTCCTTTCGCTGTGGCGAAGGCGCGCACCGGCACGTCTCGCGCGCGGCGCGCTCCGATGAGCCGTCATGGCTGTCCGCTGCGGGCGCTGCCGTCCGAGCCTGCGCTCGGCGGGCGGTCATGGCGGGGCGTCGAGGGGACGCCGCCCAAGCATCGGAACTTCGCTGCCGGTGGTCAAGCGGCAGCGCAGCGCGCGTGCCCTGGCAGTCGGCCCGCTTCGCGGACACCGGCATCGCCGATAACGGCATGGCAAGGAGGCAGCAGCTCCACCTCTGCCCCCTGCGCATCGCACGGACATCGTGCACATCCGCATGCACGGGGCGGTGACACACGGTGAAAGGTCGGGACTGCGTACACTGGGAGCCCCACCCCCGCAGGAGTTTCGACCATGGCTTTCAAACGCACCGCCACCGCACGCTGGGAAGGCGATCTGATGTCCGGCAAGGGCGCGATGAGCACGCCGCAGAGCGGGCTGTTCGCCGACCAGAACTTCTCGTTCCGCACCCGTTTCGGCGACGAGACCGGCACCAACCCCGAAGAACTGCTGGCCGCCGCGCACGCGGGCTGTTTCAGCATGGCGCTGTCCGCGGTGCTGGGCAAAGCCGGTTTCACGCCCACCCGCATCGAGACCCGCGCCGATGCCAGCATGGACCCCGGCATGGACCCCGGCCCCACCGTCACCGGCGTGCGGCTGACCGTGGAGGCGGAAGTGCCCGACATCAGCGCCGAGCAGTTCGCCGAACTGGCCGAAGCCGCCAAGGCCGGCTGTGTGATCTCCCGGGCGCTGTCGGTGCCGGTGACGCTGGACGCCAAGCTGCGCTGATCGCGGTGCAGTGATGTCCATCGACGGCCTGCCCGGGGAACACTCCGGCAGGCCGTCGTGATTGACACCGGGCAGTCCGAGACGAATGCCCGGGCACAGCTGTGAATGTATCGGCGGTCACTCAGAAGCAACCGCTCAAAGCCCCCCCGCTCACGGCGAGGCGCTCAGAGGCGTCCGCTCGGGTGCGCGCTCGGATACAGCGAGAGCAGCGCAGCCTCCTGCCGGGCCAGTTCCTCCCGCAGCTCCCTCGCGGTGCGTGCCACCGCTTCGGGCGTGAGATCGCCCGGCATGGCCTGCGCCGCGATCGGCGTCGGGAAGTCGCCGTCGAACACCAGCAGGTTGATGTTTTCGACCGGGTCGTGCACCAGGTTGTACAGCTCCCACTGGTCGGGCGCCGGGTTCGGGCTCCACGGGTCGCAGTAGCGCACCAGCTTCCACGCGCCCGAGCGCAGCGCGCGCACATGCGCTGGCTGCGGCACCGGGCCGGGGGCGAGTTCGGGCAGATAACGATGGGGCAGACCATCACCATCGGGCGGCGTGCGCAGCAGTTCGACCACCGCCGCGTACACCGCGTACTGCTGCTGCGACTGCACGTTGTGCGGGTCGTCGTCGGGCGGCAGCGGTTCGGTGATCATGTCGTCGGTGGCGAACAGCACGCCCTTGCGCTCCAGGCCATCGGGGCCGACCACAGGGCCGCCGCCGGCTTCGATCACTGGAACCAGATCCGCACCCGGCAGCGGCGCTGCGGTGTGGGTCTTGGACAGATTGCGCCGCGCGCGCTCGATCTGCAGCCGGTCGGCGCCGGCCAGCGACAGCAGCGTGGGCAGGATGTCGATATGGCTGGTCTGCGCATCGATGCGTCGCGGCGCATCGCGCTCGTCGTTGTAGTCCCTGTGCGAGATCAGGAACGGCACATGCAGCGCTTCCTGATACGCGCAGTGCCATTTCTCGATCATCATCCCGTGCGCGGCGCCGTATTCGCCGTGGTCGGAGGCGAACACCACCACCGTGTCCTCGCGCAGGCCGGTCTCCTCCAGCGTCTGCAGCACGCGGTGGATGTGGCGGTCCACCATCGCGATCATGTAGGCGTAGTACTGCAGGAAGCCCACCGCCGCGCCGTCGGCGTCGTCCTGCAGCTGGAACGGGATCGGGATGCCCAGCGTGGCCTTGACCGCGTTCTGCAGCACGGTGTCGGGGTCGCCGCCCGCCGCCTGGGCGATGCTCAGCCCGGTCTTGGCCGCCAGGCCCAGCGCCACCTTGTAGGAATAGTCGTACTGCGCGCGCGGCTTGTTGTTGCGCAGCAGGTCCTCGTCCTGCGTGGGCGAAGCGGTGGCGCAGTCCTGCCGCAGGCCCAGCGGATTCATCGGGATGCGGAAGGTGCCGTCCTGCGGCGTCGCGCTGAAGGTGCCCGGCAGCGGCACCGGCACCGAACCGCCCGGCCCGACGCGCGGCTGTTCCAAGCGCTCGTCTTCGGGGAACTGCGGATTGAGCGCGCGCGGCAGCGTGGGATAGGTGGCGATGTCATGCGGGTTGGTGAACGAGCAGACCGCGAACCAGGGCTGCGGCGTCGGCGTCACCGGGCTCATCGGCAGATTGCCGGCCACCCGCCCGCTGACCCGCGCGTACGGCACGCCCAGCGCGCGATTGCGCAGGAACGTGCAGGCCAGGTCGGCGAACTGGTAATCGCGATACGCGCCCATGTTGTTGGTCAGCGACCCGTGCGGCTCCGGCCACGACAGCTCCCAATCGCCGAAGCCGAAGCCTTCCAACGTGTGCTCCGGCGGGTCGCTCACATGCCACTTGCCGAAGTAATGCGTGCTGTAGCCGATCTCGCGGAAGTAATCGCCGATGGTCGGCGCCCCGTCGGCCTTCAGCCACGGGAAATTGTGCGCTTCGCCGCTCTTGAACAGCCCGTCGGTCTGCGTCACCCCGGTCCGCGGCCCGTACTGGCCGGTCATGATGCTGGCGCGGCTGGGAATGCACGCCGATTCGGCGATGGTGTGATCGGCGAACACCACCCCGTACTCGCGCAGCTTGCAGAACCCAGGGTAGTACTTCGCCCATTCATTGCGCGCCGGGTCGATATCGCCGAGAAAATTCAGCACCTGCTTGATGCCATCGGCGAAGCCCGCGTTGCCGTAGCCCGGCTGCGGGTAAGCGCCTGGATAAAGCAGCTGGTCGACCATGATCATCAGGATGTTGGGCCGCGACTTGCGCTGTGCCATGACGTCCTGCGCCTCGTCGATTTTCGGGTGCGTGCTGCTGGTGCTGCTGGTGCTGTCGCTGTTGCCACCGCTGGCGCTGCCGCTTGTGCTGCCCTGTTCCGTGTCCGTTCCCTGTCCCGCATTCGCCGTCATGGCGGTCTCCGTGTCCGTGATGATGGATGCGCACTCTGCGCAGTGACCGGCCTCAGGCCGGTAGGGGCGATGCTAGCAAGCGCATGCCGCATCGGCATTGCCTCGACATACCGTAGGAGGGGCGTAAGCCCCGACCCGGGCTTCCGATGCCGGACCACTTCTGCGTCGTGATGCGGTTCCTGCGATCCGGGCATGCCGCCAGCATCGAAGCCCTCTGTCGCGGCTGACGCCGCTCCTACGCTGGATGGGGCTGCATCGAACATGTCTGTCGCGGCTGAAGCCGCTCCTACGGGGGGCGTGGGAGGACCGGGGGTGTCAACGGGGGTGCCGGGCGTGGGCCATCCCTGCGATAATGCCGGCCTTGGCCCCGTAGCTCAGCTGGATAGAGCGGTCCCCTCCTAAGGGACAGGTCGCACGTTCGAATCGTGTCGGGGCCGCCAGCTTCACTCCGCCAAACCGCGCCCGCCGGATCCTGCCTCCTGGCATGCGTCCGGCATGCGTCGTCCCGGGCGGCATGTTGCCGGCACGTTTCCAGCATGTTGTCACCCGTTCGCATCGCTTTCCCTTCACGTTCGATGCCGTAGCGCCCTGTTGCGGGCGGTCGGCATTCGGCAGCAATCCCAGGAGTCGTCTCATGTCGCATCCCGTTCTCACCGCCCTTGGCCTCGGCGCCAGCGAATCCGGCACCTATCTCGGCAGCGGGGAGTGGTCGAAGACCGCGGATGCGGGGGTGCTGGAGCCGGTCAACCCGAGCACCGGCGAGGTGCTGGGCCGGGTGATGGCCTCCTCGCAGGCCGATTACGACCTGATCGTCGAGCGCGCGCAGGCGGCGTTCAAGGTGTGGCGCACGACCCCGGCGCCGCGTCGCGGCGAGGCGATCCGCCTGTGCGCCGAGGCGCTGCGCAGGCACAAGGACGCGCTGGGTTCGCTGGTGGCGCTGGAAATGGGCAAGTCCAAGCCCGAGGGCGACGGCGAGGTGCAGGAGATGATCGACATCGGCGAATTCGCTGTCGGTCTGTCGCGCCAGCTCTACGGCCTGACCATGCACAGCGAACGCCCCGGCCACCGCATGTACGAGCAGTGGCACCCGATCGGCCTGGTCGGCATCATCAGTGCGTTCAACTTCCCGGTGGCGGTGTGGGCCTGGAACAGCTTCATCGCCGCGGTGTGCGGCGACATCTCGATCTGGAAGCCCTCGCCGAAGACCCCGCTCTCGGCCATCGCCTCGATGAAGATCTGCAACCAGGCGCTGAAGGAAGGCGGCTTCCCCGACATCTTCTTCCTGTTCAATGATGCCGGCAGCGACATCGCCCAGCAGTTCGTCGACGACAAGCGCGTCGGCCTGATCAGCTTCACCGGCTCGACCAAGGTCGGGCGGATGGTCGGCGAGCGCGTCGCCCGCCGCATGGGCCGCTCGCTGCTGGAGCTGGGCGGCAACAACGCGATCATCGTCGACCCCACGGCCGAGCTGAAGCTGGCCATCCCGGCCATCGTGTTCGGCGCGGTCGGCACCGCCGGCCAGCGCTGCACCACCACCCGCCGTCTGATCGTGCACGAAAGCATCTATGCCGATGTGCTGGCCAAGCTGGTCGCCGCCTACCGGCAGGTGGAAGGCAAGATCGGCGACCCCACCGACCCGAAGAACCTGATGGGCCCGCTCAACAGCAGCGACGCCGTGGACGCCTTCCTCGACGCCATCGCCAAGGCCAAGGCCGCCGGCGGCACGGTGGAGACCGGCGGCACCGCGATCGAAGGCAAGGGCTTCTTCGTGCGCCCGGCCATCGTGACCGGGCTCACCAACGACGCCGAGATCGTGCAGCACGAGACCTTCGCGCCGATCCTCTACGTCATGAAGTATTCGACGCTGGATGAAGCCATCGACATGCAGAACGCCGTGCCGCAGGGCCTGTCCTCGTCGATCTTCACCACCAACCTCAAGGCGGCCGAAGCCTTCCTCAGCGCGGCCGGCAGCGACTGCGGCATCGCCAACGTCAACATCGGCACCTCGGGTGCGGAAATCGGCGGCGCGTTCGGCGGCGAGAAGGAAACCGGCGGTGGCCGCGAGTCGGGCTCGGATGCGTGGAAGGCCTACATGCGCCGGCAGACCAACACCATCAACTACTCCGACGCGCTGCCGCTGGCGCAGGGCATCAAGTTCGATCTGTAAGTTTCGATCCACGGCACACCCGCCACAGGCGGCAAGGGAGCACGCATGAGCACGCAGCACACCCCGCAGACCAGCACCAAGGCCCTGCTGTCCCTGATCGCCGGCATCCTCGGCTGGACCCTGCTGCCGTTCCTCGGCAGCGTGGGCGCGATCGTGCTGGGGCATATGGCGCGCGCCGACATCCGACGCAGCGCCGGCCAACAGGTCGGCGACGGCTTCGCGATCGCCGGGCTGGTGCTGGGCTGGCTGTCGGTGATCCTCTGGCTGCTGGGCGTGATCCTCGCCATCGTGTTCTTCGGCGGGCTGGTCGCGGCGCTGGCGGCGCTCGGCGTGATGGCGGGCTGATCCGGGTGTACGCCCTCACCCGCCCCTTCCTGTTCCACCTGGACGCCGAGCGCGCGCACGGGCTCGGGCTGTCGATGCTGGAGGCGGCCTACCGCACCGGCACCACGCCGCTGGTCGCGTCGCGGTTCAAACCCTTTCCGGTGAAGGTGCTGGGCCTGACCTTCCCCAACCCGGTCGGCCTGGCCGCGGGCATGGACAAGAACGGCGCGCACATCGACGCGCTGTTCGCGCTGGGTTTCGGCTTCGTCGAGGTGGGCACGGTCACGCCGAGGCCGCAGGAAGGCAATCCCAAGCCGCGCATGTTCCGTCTGCCGGAGCATCAGGCGGTGATCAACCGCCTGGGCTTCAACAACGACGGCGTGGACGCGCTGGTGCGCAATGTCGAGAAGGCGCGGCGCAAGGGTGGCGGCATCCTCGGCATCAACATCGGCAAGAACAAGGACACGCCGAACGAGCAGGCCTCATTGGACTACCTGACCTGCCTCGAAAAGGTCTACCCGCTGGCCGATTACGTCACCATCAATATCTCCTCGCCCAACACCGCCGGTCTGCGCGAGCTGCAGGAAGAGCAGCAGCTGCGTCGCCTGATCGGCCATCTGCGCGAGGCGCAGGAGCGGCTGTGGACGAAACACGGCCGGCGTGTGCCGATGCTGGTCAAGGTGGCGCCGGATCTCACCGACGAGGACATCGACGTCACCGCGCGCGTGCTCGGCGAGCTGCAGGTGGACGGCGTGGTCGCCACCAACACCACGGTCTCGCGCGTGGCGGTGCATAAACATCCGCTGGCGAAGGAAGCCGGCGGGCTGTCCGGCGAACCGCTGATGGCCAAGTCGACCGCGGTGCTGCGCATGCTGCGCACCCGCCTGCCCGAGCATATTCCGCTGGTGGGCGTGGGCGGCATCCTGTCCGGCGCCGATGCGGTGAAGAAGATGGCCGCGGGCGCCAGCCTGGTGCAGATGTACACCGGTCTGGTGTACCGCGGACCAGCGCTGATCGGCGATTGCGTCGAAGCCATCCGGCGCCGCAAGGAAGCGCCCAGCCGCGGCAATCTGCCCAGCGAATGAGCATCCGCAGGACCGCATCCGCGCCGCTGCGCAACACCTTCGGGGTGCAGGCGCAGGCGGGCGTGTTGATCGAATGCGACGACACCGACGAACTGGCCGCGCTGCTGACCGGCGAACTCGCCGGTAGCGCGCCGCTGGTCGTGGGCGGCGGCAGCAATCTGCTGATCGTCGAAGGCCCCGCGCTCGCGCTAGCGCCGACCGCACGGGCGATGCGCGTGCTGGCGCGCGGGCACGCACGCGAGAGCGTGCAGGTGGGCGCGGGCGCACACGAGGACGCGGCGACCATCGTCCGCGCGGATGCCGGCGTGGAATGGGACGGTTTCGTGCGCTGGACGCTGGCGCAGGGCCTGGCCGGTCTGGAAAACCTCGCGCTCATTCCCGGCACCGTCGGCGCGTCGCCGATCCAGAACATCGGCGCCTACGGCGTGGAGGTGGGCGAACGCATCCACGCGGTGGAAGCCATCGACCGCCGCGATGGCAGCGTGCGCCGGTTTTCGGCCACGGACTGCGCCTTCGCCTACCGCGACAGCGTGTTCAAGCACGACCTCGACCGCTGGCTGATCGTGGCGGTGGAATTCGCGCTGCCATCGGCCGATGCGCTCGGCGTGGATGGCCTGCGCCTGGACTACAGCGGCATCCGCGAGGAGCTGGCCGCGATGGGGCTGCATGCAGCCGGCGCGCGCGACGGCAACACCGCAATCACGCCCGCACGCGTCTGCGACGCGGTCACCCGGCTGCGCCAGCGCAAGCTGCCGGACCCGGCGGTGGTCGGCAATGCCGGCAGTTTCTTCAAGAATCCCATCGTGCCTGCAGCCACCGCCGATGCGCTGAAAAGCGAGCACCCCGCCCTGCCCGTCTTCCCCGCCGGCGATGCCGCGCTGCGCAAGCTCTCGGCCGCCTGGCTGATCGACGCCAGCGGCTGGAAAGGCAGACGCTGGCACGAGGGCAGCGGCGATGCCGGCGTCAGCGAGCGTCACGCGCTGGTGCTGGTGAATCACGGTCGCGCCAGCGGCGCGGAGCTGCTGGCGCTGGCGCGCGCGGTGGCGGCCGACGTGGAGACGCGCTTCGGCATCCGCATCGAACCGGAGCCGCGCCTGGTCGGCGCGACGTGGTGAGCGACACCCGCCAGTCCCCGCCCGCATCCGCGCGCGCGCCGCGCACCCCGCACGCACGCGCGGCGCTGCTGATGCTCGGCAGCACCGCGTTCTTCGCGCTGATGACCATCGCCATCCGCCTGGCCTCGGAATCGCTGCATACCTTCCAGGTGGCGTTCTTCCGCAACGCCTTCGGCCTGCTGGCCGCGCTGCCGCTGCTGCTGCGCCACGGACCGGGGCTGCTGGTCACCACCCAGTGGCCGCGCTACCTGTTCCGCTGCGCGATCGGCATCTGCTCGATGTTCGCGGGGTTCTGGGCCATCGGTCACCTGCCGCTGGCGCAGGCGGTGGCGCTGTCGTATTCCACGCCGATCTTCGTGACCATCGCCGCGGTGCTGCTGCTGGGCGAGCAGGTGCGCGCGCGGCGCTGGGCCGCGGTGGCGCTGGGCTTCGTCGGGGTGATGATCATCGTGCGGCCCGGCAGCGCGGAGTTCAGCGCCGGCACCCTGGTGGCGCTGTGCGCGGCGGTGCTCAGCGGCATCGTCTCGATCCAGATCAAGCAGCTCTCGCGCACCGAGCCGGCCGACCGCATCGTGCTGCTGACTACCGCGATCTGGGTGCCGATGTCGCTGCTGCCGGCGCTGTGGGTGTGGCAATGGCCGCAGGGGATCGTCTGGGTCTGGGCCGCGGCGGCCGGGCTGCTGGGGACCGGCGGGCACATGCTGTGGACCCGCGCGCTCAAGCTGGGCGATGTCTCCGCGCTCACCCCGATCAGCTTCATGCAGCTGCCCATCGTGGCCCTGTTCGGCTGGCTGCTGTTCTCCGAACGGCTGGATGCCTGGACCGTCGGCGGCGCAGTGATCATTTTCGCCGCCAACGCCTACATCGCGCACCGGGAAGCGCAGCTGGCGCGGCGTGCGGCCACGCACGCGCCGGTCGAGGCCGCCAAGCCCGGCGAGTGAGCCGGCCTGCAGCCGGGCGCCGGCGTGGTGAGGCATCGCGCCGTCGGCCCAGCCTGCAGCGGGGCTGAACATATCCGGCCCGCATTCGGCGATGCGTCATGCGACGTACGTCGCATTTCGCTACTGTCGCCGTGATCGCAGCCGCAGTCGGGCGACATGGGGACGCACGGCATGGGCAAGGCCTTCACGGAGCGATCGCGACCCGTCGGGGGCATGCGCGCGGGCAAGCCAAGGGCCTGCCCGGCACATATCCCCGCCGCTCCGGACCTGCGTCGGCCCCGCCGGCGCCAGGCCTCATCGCCGATGCCCTCCTGCCCTCCGCGTACGCATGCGCGGCAGCCGGAGGCCACCACCCATCGACGCAAGGACCCGCCATGACACGTCACGTCCGCACCACCCTGCTCGCGACCGCCATCGCCACCGCGACCGCCGGCATGCTCGTCGCCCCGCCCGCACATGCCGAAGAAGGCGATTACTCCTTCTGGCAGACGCTCGCCAATCTGGTCTCGCCGCCGAAGGCCGACAACAAGGTTACCGCCGCGCAGCGCACCGGCGCCTATCCGCTGCTCGCCAATCCCAGCGGTTTCGCCGACGGTTTCAGCCCCGGCAAATACTACGAATGGCAGACCGTGCAGCTCGCCCCGCAGACCGGCGCGGTCTGCGGCAACGGCTCGCCGTTCAAGTTCTTCGTCAACCGCACGCCGGAGACGCGCAACACCATCATCTACATGGAAGGCGGCGGCGCCTGCTGGGACTACGCCAGCTGCACCGGCCAGACCGGCGTGCGCGGCGCGCGCAACCCGAACGGCATCCCCGACGACTACATGAGCCTGCTCAACCCCGGCGCCAGCCTGGTGAGCCCCTTCGTCACCCGGATCAACCCGCTGGACTCGGTGAAGACGCAGAAGTGGAACATGATCTACATCCCCTACTGCACCGGCGACATCTACAGCGGCGACCGCGTCGCGGTCTACAGCGACCCCACCGGCGCGAAGCCGCCGCTGGTCTGGCACCACAACGGCGTGCGCAACGTGCGTGCGGTGGTGGGCTGGCTCAAGGACAACCTGCCCCGGCCCACGCAGATGCTGTCCACCGGCTGCAGCGCGGGCGGCGCCGGCAGCCTCACGCACTACGGCCCGCTGCGCCGCGACATCGCGCCGAACCGCGGCTATCTGATCAACGACTCCGGCCCGATCTTCGACGCACCGGTCGGCGGCAGCCCCGCGCAATATCCGCAGATCCCGCTGCAGGCGCAGATCCGCAATGTCTGGGGCCTGGATGCGGCCAACGGCACGCTGTCCTTCATCGCGACGGCTGCGCCGGGGCTCGACCGCAACCAACTCGGCACGATCTACGGCGCGCTGTCGTCGCGCTACCCCTCGGACCGCCTCGGCCACACCCACTTCTGGAAGGACCTGAACTATTCCTCGTATTCCTACGAGCGGTTTTACCCGGAGATCGCGAGTGCGCCGAACCAGGCCACCAAGGAGGCGCTGATCCACGCGCGCTGGAACGTGGACACCGCACGCCTGCGCGACCGCCTGAACGGCCTGGGCAATTTCGGCGGGTATTTCCCGCAGTACCGGGCGCTCAACGAGAGCCACTGCACCACCATCGTCGACTTCAAGAACGGCGACGTGCAGGAACGCAACCTGCAGCTGAAGCAGTTCATCGACAGCGTTCTGGCCGGCTCCGGCAACGTGCTCGACGCGTCCGAGACCAGCGACGCGGCCGATCGCGCGAAGCCTTTCAACCTGCTGTATTGGACGATCGACTCGCTGCTGTAAGCTGGACGCCGGCCGACGCCCCGCCGCCGCCCTCATCGCGGCGGCGGGGATGTCGTTCCCGCGTTCCGCTTCACCTCTCTCCGCTCCGCAATCTTCCCATCCCGATCCGCGGTACGCGCGCGCCGCGTTCAGGCGCGCACCGCCAGCACCGACTCACCACCACCGATGTCCGAACAGCCCGCCGCCACGCAGATCAAACCTGCCCACGCCATTGCCCTGGCCGTCGTCGCGTTCCTGCTGGCCACAGCCGTGGTGGCCATGCTCTGGCTGCGCGAACCGGAACCCGCGCGCCGGCTCACACTGACGCCGCCCGCCGGCATGCCGACAGGCCCTGCCGTCACCGCGCCCGGACCCGCAACGGCCGATCTGCAAGCGCAGCCCGAGGTCCAGGCCTATCGCGAACGCCTGGGTTTCGAGCAGCAGGTCCAGAGCTTCCTGCAGCAGGCCGATGGCCTGTCCGACGGCGAACGCGCAGCCCGCGTGAAAGCGCTCGAGGCGGAAATCGACCGGATGGAAACCGCGCGCCAGCTCTCCGCCGGCGAGGCGATGCTGCTGCGGATGCATCTGCTCAACGCGGCCGGCGGCAACGACACCGAACGCATGCAGCAGGCCCAGGCCCTGGCGCGGCAATATCGCGGCGATGCCCAGCGCCGCCAGGCCGCATTCGAGCAGGCCCAGCAGAACGACCCGCGCTTCCGCCGCTACAAACAGCGCGAAGCGGACATCGTGGCCGAAGTGCAGGCGATGCAGACCATCCCCGGCGGCATGGACCGCGACGCCTACCTGCGCCAGCGGCTGCAGGAAGCGCGCGAGGCGGCCTACGCCCAGCCTGCGCCGGCCACGCCCTTGCCGGGCACGCCCTCGCCAGCCACGCCCCTGCCGGCCACGCCCGGAGACGCGACACCCGCGCGCTGAGCGGGCACACCAGCGGTGCCCATCGGACCGACATCGGGCACCGCCATTCGACGCGCCTCGCCAAGGCGCTGAGGTCTGCAGCCGGCCGACGCGGCGGACACTGTGTTCCGAAGCCCTGCCCCCGGACCTCCGGCACATGCCGGCGGAGCGGCAATGGCTAGTCTGGGAGGTCGACTCCACCGCTTCGGACCACCATGCACACAGCATCCCGTTCCTCCCTGCGCCCGCAGCTGCGCGGCAGTGCCCTCGCGCTCGGCCTCGCGGCCGCCCTGCTTGCCCAGGCCGTCCCCGCCGGCAAGCCTGCCATGGCCGCCAACCAGCCCGAACTCGGCCGCTTCGGCATCGCACTGACCAATCGCGACGTATCGGTGAAGCCGGGCGATGACTTCGACCGCTACGCGAACGGCACCTGGTTCGACGGCTACACGCTCAAGGACTACGAGACGCGCTTCGGCTCCTTCAACGAGCTGAACGACCGCGCCGAGCTGCAGACACGCGCGATCATCGAGGAGCTGCTGACCCGCCCCGACATCGCCGCAGGCAGCGAAGAGCAGAAGATCCGCGACTACTACGCCAGCTACATGGATACCGCCGCGCGCGACGCGGCCGGTATCGCACCGCTGCGTCCGCTGCTGCAGGAGATCGCCAGCATCGATTCGATGGCGGCCCTCACCCGCGCCTTCGGTCGCGCCGATCAGGACGGCACCAGCGCGCCGGTCGGCGGCAGCGTGGGTCTGGACCGCAAGGACCCCAACCGTTACCTCGTCGGTATCAGCGTGGGCGGGCTGGGCCTGCCGGACAAGGACTACTACCTCAACGAAGAGCCGCGCTTCGTGCAGATCCGCGCGGCCTATCGCAAGCACATCGAGACCATGCTCGGCTTCGCCGGCGTGCCCGATGCCGCCGCCCGCGCGGAGAATGTGCTGGCGCTGGAAACCGCGATGGCGAAGCACCATTGGGACCGCGCCGAACGTCGCGACCGCGACAAGACCTACAACCTGCGCAGCTTCGCCGAGCTGCAGCAGGAGTTCCCCGGCTACGACTGGGCGGCGCATTTCGCCGCACAGGGCTTCGACCAGGCACCCGAACGGGTCAACGTGAGTTTCCCCAGCGCCACCGGTCCGGTGCTGGCGGTGGTCAAGGACACCCCGCTGTCCACCTGGCGCGATTACCTCGCCTTCCATGCGGTGCGCAATCATGCGCCGCTGCTCAGCAGCGACATCGACCAGGCCGCCTTCGCCTTCACCGGCATGGTGCTGCAGGGCCAGAAGGCGCAGCGCGACCAGTGGAAGCGCGCGGTGGCGATGGTGGGCGGCCGCGACGGCCTGGGCGATCTGGTCGGCAAGCGCTACGTGGCCCGCCACTTCAAGCCCGAGGCCAAGGCCGCGATGGACGACCTGGTGGAGAACCTGCGCAAGGCGCTGCGCCAGAACATCGCCAAACTCGACTGGATGGGCGATACCACCAAGGCCGAGGCCTACCGCAAGCTGGAGACCTTCCTGCCGAAGATCGGCTACCCGGACCGCTGGCGCGACTATGCCGGCGTGAAGATCGTGCCGGGCGATCTGATGGCCAACGTGCTCGCGCTGCGCGAATACTGGCATCAGGACGAGATCTCGCGCCTGGGCACCACGCCCGACCGCCGCGAGTGGTTCATGACGCCGCACACGGTCAACGCCTACTACAACAGCTCGTTCAACGAGATCGTGTTCCCGGCCGCCATCCTGCAGCCGCCGTTCTTCGACGTGAATGCAGACCCGGCGGTGAATTACGGCGCCATCGGCGGCGTGATCGGCCACGAGATGGGCCACGGGTTCGACGATCAGGGCTCCAAGTCCGACTACGCCGGCATCCAGCGCAACTGGTGGACCGACGAGGACCGCGCCCGCTTCGAGGCCCGCACCAACGCGCTGGTGGCGCAGTACAGCACCTACTGCCCGCTGGAAGGCCAGTGCGTCAACGGCCGTCTGGCGCTGGGCGAGAACATCGGCGACCTGGGCGGCCTGTCGATGGCCCACACCGCGTATCGCCTGAGCATGAAGGGCAAGCAAGCGCCGGTGATCGACGGCCTGACCGGCGACCAGCGCTTCTTCCTGGCCTGGGCGCAGGTGTGGAAATCGAAGTACCGCGACGAGGCGATGATCAACCAGGTCAAGGTGGGCCCGCACTCGCCGCCGCGTTATCGCATCAACGGGCCGCTGCGCAATCTCGACGCCTGGTACACCGCCTTCGACGTGAAGCCCGGCGACAAGCTCTACCTGCCACCGGAGGAGCGCGTGACGATCTGGTGATGACGCCCCGCCTCGCCCGCGCACTACGCGCGGGCGGAAGCACCCGCGTAGTGCTCCAACGCAGAACGGCCGCCTTCGGGCGGCCGTTCTGCGTGATGGGGCCGGATAACGGGCCGAATGTGCCGGAGTGCGTCATCGATGGATGCTTCATGCGAACCCATCCCCACCCCGGCCCTCCCCTTGAAGGGGAAGGAGTGAATGCTCGCGCATTGCCCAGAACTTTCCGGCCAACCGCTTCCAAGCCATCCCCTTGAAGGGGATGGTTGGGTGGGGATGGGTGTCTCCGACAGCCTTTCAAAGCCCTCCCCCTTCAAGAGGAGGGTTGCGGGTCCCCAACAGCCTTTCAAGCCCTCCCTTTCAAGAGGAGGGTCGGGTGTCCCCAACAGCCTTTCAAAGCACTCCCTTTCAAGAGGAGGGTCGGGTGTCCCCAACAGCCTTTCAAAGCCCTCCCCTTCAAGGGGAGGGTTGGGGTGGGGATGGGTGTCCCAAACAGCCACCAGTGCACAAAACGCCCGAATGCCAACCAGCCCCGCAGCGCGCCTGCACGAGCGCGCTGCAGGCCGCCGTCACCGCGGCGGGTTCTGCTCCTCGAACCAGCGCTGCACCTGCTGGTACCAGAAGACCGAGTTCTGCGGTTTCAGCACCCAGTGGTTTTCGTTGGGGTAATACACCAGGCGCGTCGGCACGCCGCGGTTGAGCAGCGTGTGGTACAGCTCCAGGCCGTGATTGACCGGCACGCGCAGGTCGGTCTGGCCGTGCACGACCAGCGTGGGTGTCTTGAACTTCGCGGCAGCCAGATGCGGGGAGTTGCGCTCCACCACGCTGCGGTTCTCGCCTTCCCAGAAGCCGCCGAAGCGGCCGGGCTCGGAGGCGAAATCCGCCGCGTATTGGGTGTACAGGTTGTACACCGCGGCATGCGCGACCAGCGCCTGGAACGGGTGCTCGCGGCCCAGAATCACGCTGGTGAGATAACCGCCGTAGCTGCCGCCGCCGGCCACCATGCGCTCGCGGTCGATCCACGGCTGGGCCGCGAACCAGTCCGCCGCCTTGATCACGTCCTGATAGGGCTTCTCCGCCCATTCGGGATTGATCGAGTCGGCGAAGGCCTGGCCGAAACCGGAACTGCCGTGGAAATTCGGCCACGCGGTGACGTAGCCCCAGCTGCCGAACACCTGCGCGTTCCAGCGGAAGGCCATGCCGTCGGTGATGGCGTTGTGCGGGCCGCCGTGGATCAGCATGAAAAACGGATATTTCTTCGACTTGTCGAAGCCCGGCGGGTAGTTCACCCACATCTGGATCGGCTGGCCGTTGGCGCCGGTGTAGGTCACCGATTCGTAGGTGCCGAAATCGGTGGCGGCCAGCAGCGCATCGTTGATCGTCGACAGCTTGGTGGAAGCGCCGGAGCCCGGATCGATGCGCACCAGCGTCGGCGGCTCGACGAAGCTCTCGCGCAGGCCGTACAGCCGGCCGCTGTCGGTGATGGCGAGCGCGCTGTGCGAACGCTCGGCGGTGACCTTGCGCGGCGCGCCCTGCAGCGGCAGTTCGTACACGCGCACGGTGCCGGCGTCGTCGATGGCGCCGTACAGACGGCGACCATCGCGCGCCCAGACCAGACCGCCGGCACTGCGGTCCCAGTCGGCGAACAGCTCGCGCGTGCTGCCGCCGCGGCGGTCGAGCAGCATCAGCCGGCCCTTGTCGGCATAGAAACCGCGGATGCGCTGCTGGACGAAGGCCAGATGGCGGCCATCCGGGCTGTACAGCGGGTTGCCGTCGTTGGCCGGGTTGGCTTCGGTCAGGTTGCGCGCCTGCGTGGCGCCGCTGCCGTCCTCGCCGATCGCCAGGACGAACACGTCGTTGTTGCTCCTTGCAATGGCAGGGTCGGCATCGCTCACGAACGCCAGTTCCCGGCCATCGGGCGAGAGCGCGTAGTGACCGGCCGTGCCCTGCACCGCGCCGCGCGGCAGTTCGCGGCCGCTGGGCTGGGTGAGCGCACGCACCGGCGGCAGCGGTGTGGCCGGCCCGGCGGCGTCGAAGGCCACCGAGAACACGTGGAACTGGCGCTCGTCCAGATACTGGTCCCAGGCCGTCACCGGGCCGCCGTCCCAGACCATGCCGGTCATCTTGCGGTCCTTGCGCTCGTCCAGGCGCTTGCCCTGCTCGGCCAGCGGCAGGTCGGCGAACACCCGCGAGACGAAGGCCAGGCGGCGGCCGTCCTCGAACCACTTGATGCTCTGCACGCCGGTGGCGAGCTCCGTCAGCCGACGGGCCTCGCCGCCGCCGAGCGGCATGACGTACAGCTGCGGCGCCTTGTCGCCGCTGCGCTGGGAGACGAAGGCGACATGCCGCCCGTCCGGGCTGATCGCAGGCTCGCCATCGTTGGCCGGGTCGGTGGTGAGCGCGCGCTGGCCGCTGCCGTCACCGTTCCACACCCACAGATCGGTGTAGCCCTTGTCCTCGTCCATCGCGAAACGCGTCACCGGGGCCACCACGGTGCGCCCGTCGCGCGAGACCGACGGCGCGCCGATGCGCTGGATCTGCCAGCTGCGCTCGGCGGTGAACGGGACCTTGGACTGCGCATGGGCGCTCGCCGGCGCAAACGCCGGCACGAATGCCGCGGCGCAAAGCGCGGCTGTCAAGGCAAGAGAGGTGCTTCGGAACATCCGGTATCTCCGTCGGGAAGGCGGGACCGCATGGGATTCGATGCGGGTCTATTCGATGCGGTACGGTGCGGTGCGGTTCGGGGCGGGAACCGACTGGCGATGATCGACGAAGCGGGCGCGGCGGCCAGTGCCGCAAGTCCCGTTCGGCCGATGCTTCGCGTCCGCGTCCTGTCAGCGCCCGGCGTCTGTCGCCTGAAACCGATGCCGGATACCCTTGTCTTTCCCCCGACAGCAAGGAACTGGCATGCACAGGATCTTCCCTCGCACCGCTCTGCCCCGCCTCGCCTCCGCGGCACTCGCGCTCGGCGCCCTCGTCTCCGGCCCAGCCCTCGCCCAGTGCGCCGCGGGCGTACAGGCGACCTGGGGCGACTACTTCTGGAGCACACAGCTACCCCACCAGACCGGCTCGGCCTTCGCCGCATCCGACTGGCAGGTGCGCCCCGGTATCGACGCGCCCGGCTACATGATCTACGGCCCCTACATCAAGGACTTCGGCGTGGGCTCGCACCGGGCTGTCTATGTCCTCAAGGTCGACGACATCGCCACCACGCCCAAGGCAGTCATCGCGTCGCTCAAGGTCTATACCCGCAAGGGCAACCGCATCCTTGCCCACCGCGACATCTCGCGCCGCGACTTCGCCGCCGCCAACGAATGGCAATACTTCACCGTGCATTTCGACAACCCCTGCTTCGAAGAACTCGAAACCACCATCTACTGGCCGGGAACCGCGCGGCTGATCTTCGGGCAGGTGCACGTGGTCAACGATTGAGGCGCTCTGCACACCGCTGCAGCCGTCGGTCGTTGGTCGTTGGTCGTTGGTCGTTGGTCGTTGGTCGTTGGTCGTTGGTCGTCGGTATCGCCGGGCTGCGCAGGCGTCGACGCAAAGAAAAACCCCGCCTCGCGGCGGGGTTTTTCGTGTCGCATGCATCAAGCGAACGGGGAAACGCCGGATCAGAAATCCATGCCGCCCATGCCACCCATGCCGCCGCCCATGCCGGCGCCAGCGTCGTCCTTCTTCGGCGCTTCGGCCACCATGGCTTCGGTGGTGATCATCAGGCCGGCGATGGAGGCCGCGTTCTGCAGCGCGGTGCGGGTGACCTTGGTCGGGTCGAGGATGCCGGCGTCCACCATGTCGACGAACTCGCCGGTGGCGGCGTTGTAGCCGAAGTTGCCCTTGCCTTCCTTCACCTTGTTGACGACCACGGAGGGCTCGTCGCCGGC
>ERZ1066121.552-NODE-552-length-33796-cov-13.967369_pt1 | contig 33796 bp, 37 predicted proteins | sample MGYA00382768_ERZ1066121 | MGnify/ENA primary metagenome ERZ1066121 (study PRJEB33369, sample SAMEA5778351) | biofilm metagenome | biome: Industrial cooling water; feature: Water cooling tower basin; material: Biofilm | place: United Arab Emirates | collected...
AATCGTGCCAATGTTCACATGCGGTTTCGTGCGTTCGAATCTTGCCTTGGCCATGGGTCTCGCCGTTCCTCTGGGGGCCCTTGGGGCAGGCCCTGTTCAACACGGGCGCGCAGATATTCGCTGGGCCTGGGAAAATCAAGCCATATCGGGGGCGCCGCCGCCCGCCCGCCTGTTCCCCCGGCCCGCGCCCCCTATATCGCGGGGACGCAAGGGACTCCGATGACGCTCCAGACCCCGCCCCCCGCCGTTCCCGCCCCCGCCCGCCCCGCGGCCCCGCCCCGCGTCCCGCTCGCGACGCAGCCGCTCGGCGTGCTCGGCAGCCTGCGCGCCGGCCGCCGCAACGTGCTCGAGCTGATCCCCGAGATGGCGACGCGCGTGCCGATGATCTCGGGCCGCACGGGCAAGCGCTGGCACATGGTGATGGAGCCGGGCGCGCTGCGGCGCGTCCTGCGCGACCGGGTGGAGGACTACCCGAAGTCCGACGTGACCAAGATGATCCTCGAGCCCGCGATCGGCGACAGCCTGTTCGTGGCCGAGGGGGCGGAATGGATGTGGCAGCGCCGCACCGCCGCCCCGGTGTTCAGCCACCGCAACGTGGCGTCCCTCGCCCCGGTGATGACCGCGGCGGCGGAACGGGCCGCGGACCGCGTGGCCGCCGTGGCCGGCACCGGCCGCGCGATCGACATGTTCGACGCGATGATCACCACGACCTTCGAGGTCATCTCCGACGTGACCTTCTCGGGCGGGGACGGCTTCGCGCGCGATTCCGTCCACCGCGCGATCGAGACCTTCATCGGCACCTCGGCCAAGGTCTCGCTTCTCGACATCATCGGCGCGCCGACCTGGATCCCGCGGCCGGGCCGGCTGGTCAGCGCGCGCGCGATGCGCGACATGAAGCGGCTCGCCGACGCCTCGATCGAGGCGCGGCGTGGCGCGGCGCGCGCGGTGCCCGACCTCCTCGACCTGCTGATGGCGGGCGAGGATCCGAAGTCGGGCCGCCGCATGACCACGGCCGAGCTGCGCGACAACCTGCTGACCTTCATCGTCGCGGGGCACGAGACGACCGCGCTGACCCTGGGCTGGGGCCTCTGGCTCTGCGCCTTCGACCCGGACGTGCAGGACGCGGCACGGGCCGAGGCGCAGGCGGTGCTGGGGGACCGGCCGGCCACCGCGCCGGACGTGATGGCCCTGCCGCTGGTGCGCCGGATCGTCGACGAGACGCTGCGGCTCTACCCGCCCGCCGCCTTCCTGTCGCGCACCGCGAAGGCCCCGGACGAGCTTTGCGGGCGCGAGATCAGGGCGGGCGACACGGTGATCCTGCCGATCTACGCGCTCCACCGCCACCACGACCTCTGGGCGGACCCCGACCGCTTCGACCCCGGCCGCTTCGCCGATCCGAAGGGCATCGACCGCTTCGCCTACCTGCCCTTCGGCGACGGCCCCCGCATCTGCATCGGCCAGAACTTCGCCCTGCAGGAGGCGGTCATCATCCTGGCGACCCTGCTCGCCCGCTTCCGCTTCCGCACGGTGCCCGGCCGCGTCCCCGACCCCGTGATGATCCTGACCCTGCGCCCCGAGGGCGGCGCCTGGCTGACGGCGGAGGGGGTCTAGATCACGAGGAAGTCGGGGGCGGAGAGGGTGAGGCCCGACGTCACCTGCGCGATCAGCACCGCCTCGGCCGACCCGTTTCCGTCCGGGTCGAAGTAGATGCCCGCCTCGAGGCCGGTCCGGTCGTGGAAGATGCGCGTACCGGCCTTCGTCGCGTCCTCGGCGACCTCGAACCGCGCGCCCAGCCTGCCGGCGCGGCCGAGGCCCGCGAAGGCGTCGTTGTCGATCAGGATGCGATCGTCGCGGCGGTTGAAGTCGGTGATCGTGTCGAAGTTCGTGTAGTTTCCGGCTCCCAACGAAGCGGCCGGCGTGTTGAAAACGAACGAGTCCCTTCCGCCGCCCCCAGTCAGCTGGTCGAACCCAAGCCCGCCGGTCAGCCGGTCGTTGCCACGGTCGCCGCGCAGGATGTCATCGTCGCCACCGCCCGACATCCGGTCGTTGCCCCGGTAGCCGTTGAGCGTATCCTTCTCGCCGCCGCCGAAGATGCGGTCGGTCCCCGACAGCAGGTAGGCGATGGGCCGCTGCCCCTCCGGCGTGAAGACGTTGAAGTCGTCGTAGACGTAATCGAAGACCTTCTCCGCCGACTTCCTCACGTTGGTGAAGGTGAAGACGGTCTCGCCCGACACCTCGTATTCGATGCTGGAGATCCGGCCGGCCGTCACGTCGGTGACGTCGCCACGCCCCCGGTACTGGAAGCCGGCGCCGCCGAAGGTCAGGCTGCCCACCCCTTCGGACACCTGGAAGGTCGAGCGCGACCGCTCCAGCACCTGCCAGTCCATGACGACGTCGGAGAAGGGGAACTCCGACGGGCTGTTCGAAAAGAACCGGGACGTGACGCGAAGGGTGGCCATGGCAGCATCCATCTTTGTTCCGACCTCGACGTTGCCGGGCCTCGACGGCACCTGTCAACGAGATCACCGCACCGCTTGGCGCCGGTTCACCGTCAGCCGAACCGCCCGCTCCGCGGGAACCCCCGCGGCGCCATCCGGCCCGTGGTGCCGCGCGGTGCCGTCCACTCGGTCAGGTCCGCCTCCGTCCGGGTGCGCCCCGCCGGGTCCTTCCAGGCCAGCCCCTGCGCGCGCGGGAACGTCGTCAGGTCCGCGAGGCCCCCGTCCTTGTACTTCTGGAGCCGGACGCCCTTGCCGCGCGCCATCTCGGGCAGCTCCTCCAGCGGGAAGACCAGCAGCTTGCGGTTGTCGCCGACCACCGCGACCATGTCGCCCGCAACCGGGCGGCACAGCGCGGCCCGCACGCCCTCGCGCAGGGCCAGCACCTGCTTGCCCGCGCGGGTCTGCGCCAGAAGCTCCTCCCCCGGCACGAGGAAGCCGTCCCCCGCCGTCGAGGCCACGACATACCGCGCCTCGGGCCGCAGGACCGACAGCTCGACGATGCCGGCGTCGTTGGGCAGGTCGACCATCAGCCGCACCGGCTCGCCCATGCCGCGCCCGCCGGGCAGGTTGCCCCCCGGAAGCGTGTAGGCCCGCCCGTTGCCCCCCAGCAGCAGAAGGCGGTCGGTCGTCTCGGCGTGGAACCGGAACAGGCCCTCGTCGCCGTCCTTGAACCTCACCTCGGTGCCGGGGGCCACATGGCCCTTCATCGCCCGGATCCAGCCCATGCGGCTGCAGATCACGGTGATCGGCTCGCGGTCGACCAGCGCCTCGTAGGGCACCTCCTCGGGCGCCTGCGCCTCGGCGAAGGCGGTCCGGCGCGCGCCGCCGGGGGCCGCGCGGCCGAACTGCTTCTGCACCCCGGCCAGCTCCCGGCCGATCCGCCTCCACTGCGCGCGCTCGCTCTCCAGAAGGTCGGACAGCTCCGCCCGCTCCGTCAGCAGGGCGTCGCGCTCGGCCACGAGCGCCCGCTCCTCCAGCCGGCGCAGAGCGCGCAGCCGCAGGTTCAGGATCGCCTCGGCCTGCGGTTCGGTCAGGGGCCCCTCGGCGGCGGGGGGCGACCGGTAGTCCGCCTCGGACGTGGCCCGGACATACCCCCGCGCCCAGCCCTCCGCCATCAGCGCGCGCTTCGGGTCGTCGTCGTAGCGGATGATGTCGATCACGCGGTCGAGGTTCAGGAAGGCGACCACCAGCCCCTCGAGGATCTCGAGCCGCGCGTCGATCCGCTCCAGCCGGTGCGTGCTGCGGCGCCGCAGGACCTCGCGCCGGTGGTCGAGGAAGGCGCGCAGCACCTCCTTCAGCGAGCAGACCTTCGGCACCCGCCCGTCGATCAGCACGTTCATGTTGAGCGCGAAGCGCACCTCGAGGTCGCTGTTGCGGAACAGCGTCCCCATCAGCATCTCGGGGTCGATGGTGCGCGCGCGGGGCTCGAGCACGATGCGCACGTCGGCGGCGGACTCGTCGCGCACGTCCGCCAGAAGCGGCAGCTTCCTGGTCTGGATCAGCTCGGCCAGCCGCTCGATCAGGCGCGACTTCTGCACCTGGTAGGGGATCTCCGTGACCACGACCTGCCACTGCCCGCGCCCCAGGTCCTCCACCGCCCAGCGCGCGCGCAGCCGGAAGGCCCCGCGCCCGGTCCGGTAGGCGTCGAGGATCGCGGCGGGCGGCTCCACGATCACGCCGCCCGTCGGGAAGTCCGGCCCCGGCACCAGCGCCACCAGCGCGGCGTCGTCGGCGTCGGGCGTCTTCAGCAGAAGCTGGCAGGCGTCGATCAGCTCGTGCAGGTTGTGCGGCGGGATGTTGGTCGCCATCCCCACCGCGATCCCGCTCGACCCGTTGGCCAGCAGGTTCGGAAAGGCCGCGGGCATCACGACGGGCTCCTCGAGGGTGCCGTCGTAGTTCGGGCGGAAGTCGACCGCGTCCTCGTCCAGCCCCTCCATCAGCGCCTCGGCGGCCGCGGTCAGGCGCGCCTCGGTGTAGCGGCTGGCGGCCGGGTTGTCCCCGTCGATGTTGCCGAAGTTGCCCTGCCCGTCGACCAGCGGGTAGCGCACGTTGAAGTCCTGCGCGAGGCGCGCCATCGCATCGTAGATCGCGGCGTCGCCGTGGGGGTGGTAGTTCCCCATCACGTCGCCCGAGATCTTGGCCGACTTGCGGAACGCCCCCGTGGGCGACAGACGCAGCGCGCGCATCGCGTAGAGGATGCGGCGGTGCACCGGCTTCAGCCCGTCGCGCGCATCGGGCAGCGCGCGGTGCATGATCGTCGACAGGGCATAGGTCAGGTAGCGCTCGCCGATCGCGCGGCGCAGCGGCTCGGCCACCGTCTCGGGGGCGGGGGGGCGGGGCGGGGGGCTGGGTCTGCGGCTCACCCGCGCTCTCTAGGCGCGGTCGCGCCGGTGGTCCAGACCCCTCGCGCCGGCCGCGGCACCCTTGACGCCGCCATCACTTTCGCGGCAACCGAACGGCGCGTTTCGTGTTATCCGCAGGCCCAGCCCGAGGAAAGGCCCCCGCGTGTTCCGATTGACCCTTCTTCTCAGCGTCTCGATGGTGCTCGTGGCGCTGATCGCCGGCCGCGACAACGGACAGCTCCGCCCCGGGCTCGCCCGTGCCCTGCAGGAGGAGGCCGCCGCGCCTCGCCTCGCGGCCGCCACCGCCGCCGGACCGGCGTCGGAACCCGCCGCCGCGCCCCCCGCCCCGTCCCCCGCCCCGTCCCCCGCCGCGCCGACTCCGCCGCCGATCGCGGTCCTCGCGCAGGGGCTGGACCTGCCGCTGGTCGAACCGGCCGCCGCCGCCCCCGTCACGGCGACGGCCCCCGCGCCGGCGACCCCGGGACCCGAGGGCACGGTCTTCCGCGTCAGCGCCGAGGCCGTGAACGTCCGCGAGGGTCCCTCCACCCGCGAGGCGGTTCTCGACCGCCTGCTCCGCGACGAGGCGGTCCTCGTCCTGTGGACCGACGACACCGGCTGGGCGCGCATCCGCATCGAGGGCGACGGGGTGGAGGGCTACGTCTACGCCGACTACCTCGTCCCCGCGGACTGACGCGCCCTTGCCCGCCGAGCACCGCCGCACGATCCTGATCACGGGCTGTTCCTCGGGCATCGGGCTGGACGCCGCACGGGGCCTTGCGGCGCGCGGCTGGCGCGTGCTGGCCACCTGCCGGGCCGAGGCCGACTGCGCCCGCCTCCGGTCGGAAGGGCTGGAGTCCTTCCCGCTCGACTACGCCTCGGACGAAAGCGTCGCCGCGGGCGCGGCCGAGGCGGCGGCGCGGACCGGCGGGCGGATCGACGCGCTCTTCAACAACGGGGCCTTCGCCTGCCCCGGCGCGGTCGAGGACCTGCCGCGCGACGCGCTGCGCGCGATCTTCGAGACGAACCTCTTCGGCGTCCACGACCTCACGCGGCGGGTGATCCCGCTGATGCGGGCGCGGGGCACGGGGCGGATCGTCATGAACTCCTCGGTCCTCGGCCTCGTCGCGCTGCAGTGGCGCGGGGCCTACGTCGCCACCAAGTTCGCGCTCGAGGGGCTGACCGACACCCTGCGGATCGAGATGCGCGGCACCGGGATCGCGGTGATCCTGATCGAGCCCGGCCCCGTCACCAGCCGCATCCGCGCGAACTCGATCCCCCACTTCGAGCGGTGGATCGACTGGCGCGGATCGGCCCGCGCCGCCGACTACGAGCGGCTTCGCCACCGCCTCTACGCCGAGCGCGGCCCCGACCGGTTCGAGCTGCCGGCGCGCGCCGTCACCGCGCGGCTGGTCCGGGCGCTGGAGTCCCCGCGCCCGCGCCCGCGCTACTATGTGACGACGCCCACGCATCTGATGGGGGCGGCGCGGCGCCTTCTGCCGACCCGCGCGCTCGACTGGCTGATCGCCCGGGGCTGAGGGGGCTTTGCCTTGCCCGCCCCAGCGGCTAGATGCAGCCCAAAGGGGAGCGATCCATGACGTTCGGCAGCCCGCTGTTCATTGTCGGGGCCATCGCCGCGCTGGTCGTCCTGATCATCCTGATGATCGGGATCGGCGGCTTCGCGCGGGGGGGCGAGTTCAACCGGCGCAACGGCAACAAGCTGATGCGCCTGCGGATCATCGCGCAGGCGGTGGCGGTCCTGCTGATCGTGGGGCTCGCCTGGCTGGGCAGCGGGGGAAACTGATGGTCGTCCTGTCGAAGATCTACACGAGGACCGGCGACGCCGGCGAGACCGCGCTCGGCAACGGCGCGCGGGTGGCCAAGCATGCCGCGCGCGTCGCCGCCTACGGCACGGTCGACGAGACCAACGCGACCGTGGGCCTTGCGCGCCTGCACGCGGAGGCCGACCTCGACGCGGCGCTCAGGCGCATCCAGAACGACCTCTTCGACCTCGGCGCCGACCTCTGCCGCCCCGACATGGCGCAGGATCACGCCGCGGGCTACGTGCCGCTGCGGATCGTGGAGAGCCAGGTCGCCCGGCTGGAGACCGAGATCGACGCGATGAACGCGCGGCTCGCGCCGCTGCGCAGCTTCGTGCTGCCGGGCGGGTCGGCGCTGGCCGCGCATCTGCACCTCTGCCGCACCGTCTGCCGGCGGGCGGAGCGGCTGACGGTGGAGCTGTCGACGCGCGAGGAGGTGAACCCCCAGGCGCTCGTCTACCTCAACCGGCTGTCGGACTGGTTCTTCGTGGCGGGCCGCATCGCGAACGACGACGGCCGGGCGGACGTGCTCTGGGTGCCGGGGGCGACGCGGGCCTGACGGCGCGGCGCTCTGCGACACCCTGACGTCGCATTTGCCCTGTTGCGGCGCGGAACGCTGCGGTATCACCCCGCCTGACGATCGCCCCGCCGCCCCGGGGCCGCCTTCGATGGAGGATGACCGATGAAGGTCCTGGTGCCGGTCAAGCGCGTGATCGACTACAACGTGAAGGTCCGGGTGAAGTCGGACGGGTCCGGGGTCGACCTCGCCAACGTCAAGATGTCGATGAACCCCTTCGACGAGATCGCGGTGGAGCAGGCGATCCGCCTGAAGGAGGCCGGCGTCGCGACCGAGGTCGTCGTCGTCTCGATCGGCGTCGCCAAGAACCAGGAGACGCTGCGCACCGCGCTCGCCATGGGGGCGGACCGCGCGATCCTGATCGAGGCCGCCGCCGACGTGCACACCGACATCGAGCCGCTCGCGGTCGCGAAGCTCCTGAAGGCCGTCGTCGCCGAGGAGCGGCCGGGGCTGGTGCTGGCGGGCAAGCAGGCGATCGACAACGACATGAACGCGACCGGCCAGATGCTCGCCGCGCTGCTCGGCTGGGGCCAGGCGACCTTCGCCTCGGAACTGTCGGTGCACGACGGCTACGCGATGGTGACGCGCGACGTCGACGGCGGGATGCAGTCGATCCGGGTGGAGCTTCCGGCCGTGGTCACCGTCGACCTGCGCATGAACGAGCCGCGCTACGCGAGCCTGCCGAACATCATGAAGGCCAAGACGAAGCCGATGGCGACGAAGACGCCCGCCGACTACGGCGTGGACGTCAGCCCGCGCCTGACGGTGCTGAAGACGGTGGAGCCTGCGGGCCGCAAGGCGGGCGTGCGGGTCGGCTCGGTCGACGAGCTGGTGACGAGGCTGCGGGACGAGGCGGGGGTGATCTGATGGCGGTTCTTCTTCTGGCGGACACGGCCGAGGGCCGGCTCGCGACCGACGCGGTGGCCAAGGCCCTGACGGCGCTGGCCCCGCTCGGCCCGGTGACGGTGCTGGTGGCGGGCGAGGGCGGCGACGCGGCGGCGGAGGAAGCCGCGACGCTGCAGGGCGTGGGCCGCGTCCTCTTCGCGCCCGACCACGGCTACTGCCACGGCATGGCCGAGCCGGTGGCCGAACTGGTCCGCAGCCTCGCGCCCGGCTTCACCCACATCGCCGCGCCCTCGACCGCGCAGGCGAGGAACGTCCTGCCCCGCGTCGCGGCGCTGCTCGACGTGATGGCGATCCCCGACGTGACGGCCGTGATCGACGCCGACACCTTCGAGCGGCCGATCTACGCGGGCAACGCGATCCAGACGGTGCGGACCGCCGACCCGGTGAGGGTGCTGACGGTGCGCACCGCGACCTTCGACGCGGCCCCCGCCGGCAATGCCGCCCCGGTGGAGCGGGTCGGGACGCCCGCCGACACGCGCCTGTCGAGCTGGGTCGCCGACCGCGTGGCGGGCACCGACCGGCCGGAGCTGACCTCCGCCGGGATCGTCGTCTCGGGCGGGCGCGGGATCGGCAGCGCCGCCGACTTCGCGATGGTCGAGGCGCTGGCCGACAAGCTGGGCGGGGCCGTGGGCGCCAGCCGGGCGGCGGTGGATTCGGGCTACGCGCCGAACGACTGGCAGGTGGGCCAGACCGGCAAGGTGGTGGCCCCGGACCTGTACGTTGCGGTGGGCATCTCGGGCGCGATCCAGCACCTCGCGGGGATGAAGGACAGCAAGGTCATCGTCGCCATCAACAAGGACGAGGACGCGCCGATCTTCCAGGTCGCGGACTACGGCCTCGTGGGCGACCTGTTCACGCTGGTGCCGGAACTGATCGCCAAGCTGGAAAAGCCCGCCTGACCCCCGCGCCGGCGGTCAGACGAGCCGTGCCAGCACCGGCGCCAGCCGGTCCGCCACCTCGCGGTGCGCGGCGGCGCCCGGCACCCCCTCCGCCGCCGGACGGTCGAGGGGGGCGAAGGCGAGGCTCTCCGGCCCCTCGGCGCGCGCCGCCGCGCTGATCGTCACGTCGAGCCGCACGGTCGCCCGCGCCGCCACCGCCGCGACCATCGTCCCGGTCACGAGCAGGGGTTCGCCGCCCGCCGCGTCGGCGTCCCCCGGCGCGTGATCGGCGACCCACAGCAGCACCGTCGGCACGCCGAGCCGCCCCAGAAGGTGCGTCATGCGGCCGACCCAGGCGGCCCGCAGATGCTCGGCCAGCGTGGCGAAGCGGTCGGGCGCCGCGGCGGCCAGCGCCTGAAGCAGGTGCCGGGTGAAGTGGATGTCGGTGAAGTCGACACGCGGGAACATCGCCCGAAGCGCGGGCGAGGCGCGCAGGAACCGGTCGTTCCGGCGCGGATGGACGGCGTAGAAGGCGTTGGTCAGGTTCTGCGCGCCCATCACCTGCACCACGGCCGCCCGCGCGCCCTGCGCGACGCGCAGCACATCCGCGTCGTTCAGGAACAGGTCGGGGCCCGCGTTGACGCAGCCGAGGTTGACCATGGCGAGCCCCGTCTCCGCCTCGACCAGGGCGGGGAAGGGCCGGAGCGCGAACTTGCCGTAGGTGGCCGTGCCGCCGAGGCAGGCGACGTAGGGCCCGTCCAGATCGCGGCGTGGCCCGCGGAACGGCGTCCGCGACGCGCCGTAGCGCACAGGTTCATAGTCGGGCGCGCCCGCGCCCTGCCAAGCCGAAGCCATCGCACCCACCCGAAGTTCCGCAACACCCGGGAATCATCCTGGCGCGTCGGGCTTTCCAAATGGCTAAACGGCGAAATTGCGGCAATTCGCGGACGGCGGCCGGGCCTCCGGCCGGTTGGCACGGCCGCCCATGCCGCCTATGCTCGGGCGGTCAGCGGGGGGCCGGGCATGGACATCAGGACGATCGGCATCGTCGGCGCGGGGCAGATGGGAACGGGGATCGCGCAGGTCTGCGCGCAGGCCGGCTACGCGGTGCTCATGACCGACGTGGACGGCGGCGCCCTGTCGCGCGCGATCCCGCAGATCGCGGCCGGCCTCGACCGGCAGGTCGCCAAGGGCCGCGCGACCGCGCCCGACGCGGCGGCGGCGCTGGCCCGGTTGGCGACGACGCCCGCGCTGGCCGACCTCGGGCCGCTCGATCTCGTGATCGAGGCCGCGACCGAGCGCGAGGCCGTCAAGGACGCGATCTTCGACGGCCTCCGCCCCCATCTCGCGGCGCACACGATCCTTGCCACCAACACCTCGTCGATCCCGATCACGCGGCTGGGCGGCCGGACCGACCGGCCGGACCGGTTCATGGGCGTCCACTTCATGAACCCCGTCCCGGTCATGCCGCTGGTGGAACTGATCCGCGGCATCGCGACCGACCCGGCCACCAGCGATGCGATGGCGGCGCTGGTGGCGCGGCTGGGCAAGACCGCGATCCACGCGCAGGACCGGCCCGCCTTCATCGTCAACCGCATCCTGATCCCCATGGTCAACGAGGCGGTCTTCGCCCTGCACGAAGGGGTGGGCTCGGTGGTCGACATCGACCGGTCGATGACGCTGGGCGCGAACCTTCCGATGGGGCCGCTGACGCTGGCCGATTTCATCGGGCTCGACACCTGCCTCGCCATCATGCGCGTGCTGCAGGACGGGACGGGCGACCCGAAGTACCGCCCCTGCCCGCTTCTGGCGACCTACGTCGACGCGGGCTGGCTCGGCCGGAAGACGGGGCGGGGCTTCTACGACTACCGCGGCGAAAGCCCGGTGCCGACGCGCTGACCGGCCGGCAGCGGCGGCCCCGCGGCGCCCGCCGGCCCGCCCAGCGCCAGGGTGCGCGCGCGCAGCCAGTCCATGAAGCCGCGCGGGTTCGACGCGAAGGGCCGCATCTCCTCGAAGGGGATCGGGTGGCCGATCACCGGGGCCTGCGGCCGGTCCAGCGCATGGGCCACCTCGTGCACCAGAAGCCCCTGCCGCAGCGTGGCCGAGACGTGGCAGGCGATCTGGTAGATCCGGCTGTTCTGCCCGGGAAAGTAGACGGGCAGCACCGCGGCCCCGCTCTTCTGGATCATCTTGGCGGTGAAGGGGTTCCATTCCTTCTCGACGGCGCGGCCCCACCAGCCTTCGGAATTGGCCACGGCGCCGGCGGGGAACAGCGCGATCACCCCGCCGCGCGCCAGCACCGCCATCGCCTCGCGCCGCATCTCCAGCCCCTTCCGGAGCGAGTCCTCCTCGTGCGGGAAGGGGACGGGGATCATGAAGTCCGCCACCTCCTCGATGTTGGAGATGAGCGAGCGCGTCAGCACCTTGTAGTCGGTCCGCACGCGGCCGATGAGCTCGGCCAGGATCATGCCGTCGACGAGGCCGTGGGGATGGTTCGACACGACCACGACCGGCCCCGAGGCGGGGATGCGCGCCACCTGCTCGGGCGGGGTGCGCACCTCGATCCCCATGATGCCCAGCGCCTTGGGCCAGAAGGCCTGGCCCGTCACCCGTTCGCTGTTCTCGAACTGCCGGATGCGGCGCAGCAGCGTCATCTTGCCGGTGCACCATTCGAGCCCGCGGATCACCGCCTGCTTGGCGGGGCTGTCGAAGGTATGGGCGTAGGACAGCTGCCGCTTGTCGTAGGGGCGGAAATCGGGATCGTCGGAATAGCGTCTGATCGTCGTCTGGTCCTGCACGAAGCGTCCGCCTTCCCTGCCCTGCGCTTCAGTACTCTTCCCCGAACCGGTCCGCCACCAACGCTTCCAGCGCGTCTGCGAGCGCGCCCTCGTCGGGTCCGCTCGTCCGCACGTCTATAGTGCTTCCGCGCGAGGCCGCCAACATCAAAAGCCCCATGATGCTGTCGCCCGAGACCGACATCCCGTCCTTGGTCACCTCGGCGCGGGCGCGGTGGCGCTCCACCGTCTCGACGAACCTCGCCGAGGCGCGGGCGTGAAGGCCCTTCTCGTTCACGATCGAAAGCCGCCGCTCGATCATGCCGCGCCGTCCCGGCGGGCCGGCACCCCCTCGCCCCCGAGGTCGAGGCTGTTGATGTACTTGCGGCCCGCGTCCAGGGCCAGCGCCACCGCCTCGGGCACGGGAAGGTCGCGCGACTTCGTCAGCTTGATCAGCATCGGCAGGTTGGCGCCGTAGAGGATGCGCCGGTTGCGCGCCGCGCAGGCCAGCAGCGACAGGTTCGAGGGCGACCCGCCGAACATGTCGGTCACGACGACCACCCCGCCGCCGCTGTCGACCGCGTCCGCCGCGGCGCAGATCTCGGCCTGCTTGCCCGGGCGGTCGTGGTCGTCCTCGATCGCGATGGCGGCCATGCCGGGCTGCTTGCCCACCACATGCTCCACCGCCGACAGGTATTCCCTGGCCAGGCCCCCATGGGCCACGATGACGATGCCGATCACGCCCCGATCATCCTGCTTTCGGCGGGGCGCCGCCCGTCGACCTGCGTTCCAGTTCCCGGTGCCGTTTTGACACCGGCCAGCCCTCGTCCGCAAGGGCGTTGGCCAGGCCCTCGACCACGGCGACCGACCGGTGTTGCCCCCCGGTGCAGCCGAAGCCGATCGTCAGGTGCGCCTTGCCCTCGGCCACCTGCGCCGGAAGAAGAAAGGCGATCAGGTCGTGCAAGCGCTGCGTGAAGGGCGCATGACGCGGGTCGGCGGCCACATGCGCGGCCACCGCCGGGTCGCGCCCGTCGCGGTCGCGCAGGTCGGGCACCCAGTGCGGGTTCTTCAGGAACCGGCAGTCGAAGACCCAGTCCATCCCCCGCGGCACGCCGCGCTTGTACGAGAAGGACTGGAGCGAGACGGCCATCCGGCCTTCCGGCCGCCCGCCGAACCAGGTGCGGATCTCGGCCTTCAGGTCGTGGACGTTGAGATCGGTCGTGTCGATCAGCACGTCGGCCCGCGCGCGGATCGGGGCCAGCAGGTCCACCTCGCGCTCGATCCCCGTCGCGGGGTCGCCGTCGGGGGCGAGCGGGTGCCGCCGGCGCGTCTCGCCATAGCGGCGCAGGAGCTCGGGCTGCGCGCAGTCGAGATACAGCACCTCGATCTCGACGCGCGGGTCGCGGGTCATGCCGTCGATCAGCTCGATCAGCGCGGTCGCGGCGAAGTCGCGGTTGCGCACGTCGAGCCCCAGCGCGAGCGGCCGCCCCGAGGGCGGGCCGTCGACGAGCCGCGGCACGAGGCTGAGGGGCAGGTTGTCGATCGCCTCGAAGCCAAGGTCCTCCAGCGCGTCGATGGCGGTGGACCGGCCCGCGCCCGAGGCGCCCGTCACCAGCAGAAGGCGGTGATCGGCGGGGGCGGGGGCATCGGTCATCGGCGGTCCGGGTTCAGGCGGCGCGCCCGTGGCGCAGAAGCTGCAGGAGGGCCGGGCCAAGATGGGGCGTGAGGGGACCCGCCACAAGGTCGACCGCGAGGCCCAGCAGGTCACATCGCCGGCAGGGCGGAAGCCGCCCGCCCGGCGGCTGGCCGAGGTCGGCCGCCAGCGCCACCGCGACCGGATCCGCCGCCGGCGCGCGCAGCAGGCCCACGCCCCGCGCCTCCACGAGGCCCGCGAGCGCCGGCGGGCAGGCGGCGATCAGGCGCGGCCCCGCACGCGTCAGGACCACCCGGTCGTCCGCGACGAGGACCGCCCCCAGGGCCATCATCTGCAGGGCCAGCGCCGACTTGCCGCTGCCCGAGGGGCCCAGGATCAGAAGGCCGCGCCCGCCGTCCGCCACGCAGGTCGCGTGCAGCGTGACCGGCCCCCCGTCCGTCACACGGGCAGGCCGACCACGAACCGCGCGCCCAGCGGGTCCGAGGTGATGTCGGCATCGGTCGGCCGGATGTTCTCGGCCCAGATGACCCCGCCGTGCGCCTCGACGATCTGCTTCGAGATCGCGAGCCCGAGGCCCGAGTGGTTGCCGAAGTCGGTCTGCGGCCGTTCCGAGTAGAACCGCTTGAACACCTTGGTGAGCGCCTGTTCGGGAATCCCGGGACCCGTGTCCTCCACCACCACCAGCACGCGGTTGTCGCGCTGGCGCGCCCAGACGCGGACCGCGTCGCCGTCCTCGCAGAACGAGATGGCGTTGGTGATGAGGTTCACGAAGACCTGCGCGAGGCGCGCCTCGAGCCCGCGGATCACGATCGGCTCGGCGGGCAGGTCGGTGATGAAGTCGACGCCCTTGTCGCGGGCCTGCTTGGCGAGATGCTCGGTCAGGTTGGCGATGGTCCGCAGCAGGTTGAACTGCTCCTCCTCCTCCTTCACGAGCTCGCTGTCGAGCCGCGAGGCGTTGGAGATGTCGCTGACCAGACGGTCGAGCCGGCGCACGTCGTGCTCGATCACCTCGAGCAGCCGCGCGCGGTGGTCGTCGCGCCGGACGCCGCGCAGGGTGCCCACCGCCGAGCGAAGGCTCGCGAGCGGGTTCTTGATCTCGTGCGCGACGTCGGCCGCGAACTGCTCGTTCGCGTCGATGCGATCGTAGAGCGCCGCGACCATGCCCCGCATCGCGACCGACAGCCGCCCGATCTCGTCGGGGCGCGCGGTCAGGTCGGGGATGCGCACCCGGCCGGGCGCCATCTTCCGCGCGTCTCGGTCGCGCCCCAGCTCGGCGGCCGCGGCGAGGTCCGACAGCGGATTGGCGATGGTGGAGGCGAGAACCAGCGACAGCCCGATCGAGACGAGCAGGGCGATGACGAACATCTGCAGGATCTGCTCGCGCTCGTTCCGGACGAGACGGTCGATCTCGCCCTCCATCGAGGTCATCGCGACGACGCCCAGCACCTCGCCCCTGTGCCGGATCGGCGTCGTGACCGAGAAGATCGGTCCGCCGTCGTAGCCGCGCGCCGTGTTGACCGAGGTGCCCCCCGCGCGCGCGTCGGAGAACTGGTCGCGCGCCAGACCCTCGGCGTCGAAGGCGGGGACCGTCTCGGCCGCGGGGGACAGCACGCGCGCCACGCCGTCCCAGATCAGGTTGAGGAAGTCGGTGATCATCGTCGACCGCGGGCCCTCCGCCGGCAGCGCGACCGCCTCGGCCGGCGCGCCGGCCTTCCGGGCGCGGGTGCCGCCGAAGGCATCGAAGATGTGCACCTCGACCCCCGGACCGATGTCGATGCCGGCCAGCACGCGCTGCGCATCGATCCCCTGCCCGGTCGCGAGGTCGGCCGGGCCGTCGGCCGGAAGGCTCGCCTCGAACACGTCGGCCACGAGCCGCGCCTGCGCCACGAGTCCCTGCTCGCGCTGGAACACAAGGCTGTCGCGGAACGGGTTCATGTAGAGGACGCCGGCGACCAGGATCACCAGGGCCATCAGGTTGAAGATGACGATCTTGCGCGCGAGCGGCGAGCGGTTCAGCGCGACGAGGCCGCGCCGCCCGCGCGCCGCGCTGAACTCCTGGTCGGCCAGCGCGTCGGGCGCCACCCAGTCGTCGCCGAGCAGCACCTCGCCCTTCTTGCGGGACGGGGGCCGCCGCGTCGGTGGCAGGCGCTCCGCGATGGTCATCCGTTCAGGCCGTCACTCTTCGTTGTAGCGATACCCGATGCCGTAGAGCGTCTCGATCGCCGAGAAGTCCGGGTCCGCCGTGCGCATCTTCTTGCGCAGGCGCTTGATGTGGCTGTCGATCGTGCGGTCGTCCACATACACCTGGTCGTCATAGGCCACGTCCATCAGCTGGTCCCGGCTCTTAACGAAGCCGGGCCTTTGCGCCAAGGCCTGAAGAAGCAGGAACTCGGTCACCGTCAGCGACACGTCGTTGCCCTTCCAGGCGACGGCGTGGCGCAGCGGGTCCATCCGAAGGTGCCCGCGCTCCATGATCTTGGTCTCCTCGGTCGTGGCGATCTCGCCGGTGGCGATGGCGTCCTGCCGCCGCAGGAGCGCCCGGATCCGCTCCACCAGGAGGCGCTGGCTGAACGGCTTCTTGACGTAGTCGTCGGCGCCCATGCGCAGGCCCAGGACCTCGTCGATCTCGTCGTCCTTCGAGGTGAGGAAGATCACCGGCATCTGCGTCCTCTGGCGCAGCCGCTGCAGCAGGTCCATCCCGTCCATGCGCGGCATCTTGATGTCCAGCACCGCCATGTCCGGCATCCGCCGGTTGAACGCGTCCAGCGCCGACTGGCCGTCGTTGTAGGTCTCCACCTCGAAGCCCTCGGCCTCGAGCGTCATCGATACGGACGTCAGGATGTTCCTGTCATCGTCCACCAGCGCAATCCTCGACATCGTCCCATCCCCCGAATGCCTGTCCGGCCCTTGTCCTGGCCGACTCATCCAACCCGAACCCCGGCGAAGCAACCGTTTTCGGCGACTCGCCACCCGGGCAATGGGGTCACGCTAATCGCCAAAAGCGCCAAGATTGGGTCAACAGTTGCCATTCCGTCAACGAAATGCGGTGGTTGCGATAACGTGGGTCTGGTTGCGCTAACAGCGGCAGCCCTCCCTATTCGCGCGCAAAAACATCGTGTTACAGATCGCGCGCGGCGGTCCCGCAATTCCGGCGGGGAATCGTGCCGCAGAAAAGCCCGATTCGCGCCTTGCCGCCCCCGCTGCCCTCTCGACCCGCACAGGACGCCCCGATGACCCAGATGCCCCTCGCCGGCCGCCTGTCGCCCGACCCGTCCGACCTCGCGGGGCTGGGCCCGGTCGCGGCGAACCTGACCGGGCACGCCCTGGTTGAACAGGCGATCCTGCGCGGCGAGGGGATCCTCGGCCCGGGCGGGGCCTTCCTCTGCACCACGGGCGCCTTCACGGGCCGGTCGCCGCGCGACAAGTTCGTCGTGCGTTCCGCCGAGGCGGAGGACGGGCTCTGGCGCGACAACAATGCGCCGATGGCCCCGGCGGCCTTCGCGGCCCTGCGCGCCGACATGCTGGCGCACCTCGCCGGCACGCCGGTCTTCGCGCAGGACCTGCACGCGGGGGCGGATCCGGCGCACCGGCTCGCGGTGCGGGTGATCGCCGAATACGCCTGGCACGCGCTCTTCATCCGCCACCTCCTGCGGGTGCCCGGCGCGGCCGACCTCGCGGCCTTCGTCCCCGACTGGACGATCGTGAACAGCCCCACGTTCCGCGCCGACCCCGCCCGGCACGGCTGCCGCTCGACGACCGTGATCGCCATCGACTTCGACAGCCGCTGCGTGCTGATCGGCGGCACCGCCTACGCGGGCGAGACGAAGAAGGCCGTCTTCACGGTGATGAACCATGTCCTGCCCGGGCGCGGCGTGCTTCCGATGCACTGCTCGGCCAACCACGCGCCGGGCGATCCGTCGGATGCGGCCGTGTTCTTCGGCCTCTCGGGCACCGGCAAGACCACGCTGTCCGCCGCGCCCGACCGCGTGCTCATCGGCGACGACGAGCACGGCTGGTCCGACGCGGGCCTCTTCAACATCGAGGGGGGCTGCTACGCCAAGACCATCCACCTCGATCCCGCGTCCGAGCCCGCGATCCACGCCACCACGCGCCGCTTCGCCACCGTGGTCGAGAACATGGTCCACGATCCCGTGACGCGCGAGATCGACTTCGACGACGCGAGCCTGACCGCGAACACCCGCTGCGCCTATCCGCTGGAGGCGATCCCGAACGCCAGCGCCACCGGCCTGGCCGGCGTGCCGCGCCACGTGGTGATGCTGACCTGCGACGCCTTCGGGGTGCTGCCGCCCATCGCGCGGCTGACGCCCGCGCAGGCCACGGTCCATTTCCTGTCGGGGTTCACGGCCAAGGTCGCGGGGACCGAGCGCGGCGTGACCGAGCCGCAGCCGACGTTCTCGGCCTGCTTCGGCGCGCCCTTCCTCACCCGCCGGCCCGAGGTCTACGGGCAGATGCTCGCCGACCGGATCGCCGCGACCGGCGCGGCCTGCTGGCTCGTGAACACGGGCTGGACGGGCGGCGCGCACGGCACCGGACGGCGGATGCCCATCGCGGCCACGCGCGCGCTCCTGCGCGCGGCGCTCGGGGGCGACCTCGCCGCGGTGGAGTACCGGACCGACCCGAACTTCGGCTTCGCGGTGCCCCTGGCGGTTCCGGGTGTGGACCCCGCCTTGCTCGACCCGCGCGGCACCTGGGCCGATCCGGCCGCCTACGACCGGCAGGCGCGCGAACTCGTCGGGATGTTCATCGCGAACTTCGCGCAGTACCTGCCGCATGTCGGGGCCGAGGTGCGGGCGGCCGCCTTCGTGTGACGGGTTGAGCGGCCGCGAAAGCGGGCTACGTCCCCCCGCGGTCGGGGGGACAGCGCATGACCGGCACGATCGTTCTGACGGGGATCTCGGGCTTCATCGCCAAGCACGTGGCGCTGCGGCTGCTTCAGGCAGGCCACGCGGTGCGCGGAACGCTCCGCGGCATGGGCCGGGCCGACGAGGTGCGCGCGGCGCTGCGCCCGCACCTCGATGCGACGCTGATGGGCCGGCTCGCCTTCGCCGAGGCCGACCTCGAGCGCGACGCGGGCTGGGCGGCGGCCATGGCCGGCGCGGGCGCGGTGGTCCACACCGCCTCGCCCTTCCCGCTCGCGCAGCCGAGGGACGAGGGCGACCTGATCCGCCCGGCGGTCGAGGGCACGCGGCGCGTCCTCGAGGCGGCGCGCCGGGCCGGGATCGGGCGCGTCGTCGTGACGTCGTCGGTCGCGGCGATCATGAACGGCCGTCCCGGCATCCTGACCGAGGACGACTGGCTCGACCCGGGCGACCCCCGGGCCACGCCCTACGAGCGGTCGAAGGTCCTGGCGGAGCGTGCCGCCTGGGACATCGCCGCGCGCGACGGCCTCGCGCTCACCACGATCAACCCGGGCCTCGTCCTCGGCCCGCCGCTCGACGACCGGTTCGGCAGTTCGCTGGCGCTGGTGCAGCGGTTCCTGAAGGGTCGCGACCCGATGGTGCCGCGCGTGGGGTTTCCCGTGGTCGACGTGCGCGACGTGGCCGAGATGCACCTGCGCGCGATCGAGCGGCCGGCGACGGCAGGGCGGCGCTACATCGCCTCGGCGGGCTCGATGTGGATGGCCGACATGTGCCGCGTCCTCAAGGCCGATCACCCGGACCGCCGCATCCCCACCCGCGAGGCGCCGAACCTCCTGCTCCGGGGGCTCGCGCTGGTCGACCGCAGCCTCGCCGCCATCGTTCCCCGGCTGGGCCTGCGCGAGCAGACGAGCAACGCGCGCGCCGTGTCCGAGATGGGAATGGCCTTCGTCCCGCCTGACGAGGCCGTCCGCGCCAGCGCGCGCGTTCTCGTCGACCGCGCCCTCGTCTAGGCCCCCGCCGCGCCCAGCATCCCCACCAGCCGCGCCCGCGCCTCGGGCAGGCCCCGGGCGCCCAGGAAGGGGGCCAGTTCGCGCCCGAGGAAATGCCCGGTGATCGCCAGGCCCTGCGCGAGGTCGCCCGGCGTCGGCGGGCGGGCCGGGTCGGCCAGCGCCGCCGGAAGCGGCAGCAGCCTGTCCGCCCAGTCCCCCGCGCCTGCCCGGCTCACCGCGCGCCCCGTGCGCGGGCTGACGTAGGCCAGCCCCTCGCGCGCGCCGGTCACGGCGCAGGCGGTCAGGTCCAGCCCGAACCCCAGCTCGCGCAGCAGGCGCACCTCCCAGCCCAGATAGGCCCCCTCCCACCCGGGTGCCTCGAGCGCGTCGAGCACCGCGCGGGTGTCGGCCCGCAGCGCCGGATGCGGCTCGCGTTCGGGCAGCGCCACGCGCAGCAGCGCGCAGACCGAGGTGAGCGCGGCGAGGCCCCGCCGGTCGGACAGCAGGGCGGCGCGCGACCGCACGGGTTCCACCGTGAAGGCGCCGATGTGGTCCTCCAGCCGCGCGCGCCAGCCGACCGCGATCTCGGCCCCGGGCTGGAGGATGGGGGCGATCCGGCGCGAGACGCCGCCGCGTACCACGCCCGCATGGCGGCCGTGCCCGTCCGTGAAGACCTCGACGATGGCCGAGGTCTCGCCGTGCGGCCGCACGGACAGAAGCGTGCCCTGATCGCGCCAGTCCATCCCCGGGATATCGGCGCGCGGGCGGGCCTAGTCCAGCCCGGGCTGATCCAGCAGGGTGCGGCCGGCGCGGTCCTCCACCTCCACGACCCAGAGGTCGGGGTCGCGGCTGCGCTGGCGCGCGACGGCGGCGTCGACCGCGGCCTCCTCGCCCTCGGCGAGCACCACCCAGACCCGCGCGTCGGCCAGGAGGTCGAAGGACCGCTGCCAGACCGCCGCCCGCCCGTCGAGCGTGGCGCACTTGACCAGCACCGCGCCCGCCGTCGCATCCCCCCGCGCCACGAGGTAATGCGGGATCCCCGCCAGCCGCAGCCGCGCGAGATAGGCCGCGACCCACAGCCCGGCCGTCAGACGCGGCGGCGCCATCTAGTCGCCGTCGCGGAAGTCGAGCCCCATCTCGGCGTAGCGCTCGGCCTCCTCGAGCCAGCCGGGGCGCACCTTGACCTGCAGGAACAGGTGCACGGGGCGTTCGAGGAAGGCCGCGATCTCGGCCCGGGCCTGGGTGCCGATCGCCTTGATCGTCTCGCCCCCGTTGCCCAGCACGATGCCCTTGTGCCCGTCGCGCGCGACATAGACGATCTGGTCGATCCGCACCGACCCGTCGGGCCGGTCCTCCCATGCCTCGGTCTCCACGGTCAGCTGGTAGGGCAGCTCCTCGTGGAGCCGCAGGGTCAGCTTCTCGCGCGTCATCTCGGCCGCGATCATGCGCATCGGCAGGTCGGCGATCTGGTCCTCGGGGTAGAACCAGGGGCCTTCGGGCAGCGCCCCCGCGATCCAGCGGCGCAGGCGGTCGACGCCGTGGCCCTTCTCGGCCGAGATCATGAAGGTCTCGACGAAGGGAAACGCCTCGTTGAGCCTCGCCGAAAGCCCGAGCAGCGTCTCGGCCTTCACGCGGTCGATCTTGTTGATGGCCAGCGCCACGGGCTGCCCCTGCGGGATGCGGTCGCGCATGGTGCCCACGATGGCGGCCACCCCGTCGGTCAGGCCCCGGTGCGCCTCCACGAGAAGGACCACGATGTCGGCATCCGCCGCCCCGCCCCAGGCCGCCGCCACCATGGCCCGGTCGAGCCGGCGGCGCGGCCGGAACAGGCCCGGCGTGTCCACGAAGACGATCTGGGCCGCCCCCTCGATCGCCACGCCCCGGATGCGCGTCCGCGTCGTCTGCACCTTGTGCGTGACGATCGAGACCTTCGCGCCCACCATCCGGTTCAGCAGCGTCGACTTGCCCGCGTTCGGCTCGCCGATCAGGGCCACGAAGCCCGCACGGGTGGGTTGGCCTGCGTCGTCGGTCATGGTTCGCCCCTCGCCTCGGAAGGCGGTGACTTAGCGCAAACGCCGCGTGGACGCCAGTTTGCAGGGTCGGGTCCACACCAGGCCGCAGCCTTGCGGCGCGTCCACACTGCCGCCGGATTCCGCTGCCAAGCCGGACCGCACGAGACGGCCATTACGGCAAGCGCATCATGGGACTGTTCCGCCTTCTCCTCGGCTTCGCGTTCGGGGGCAAGCCAGGGCACCAGGAACCCGACCGAAGGCGTCCCGATGCCGACGCCTCCGCAGACCGCGCGATCCTGCAATCGCCGCCGATCCGGTGGCACGCGTCCCGCCCGCCGGCGGCGCCCGTCGAGCCGGCTCGGGCACCGGCACCCCGGCCGGCCTCCCCGGACCCGGTCCACACGATCAGGGGCCGCTGTCACGTCATCGACGGCGATACGATCGTCATCAGTGGACGGCACATCCGCCTTGCGGGCATCGACGCCCCGGAGCTGAACCATCCGTACGGGCGCAACGCGAAGTGGGCGCTCGTGGGTCTGTGCAAGGGCCGGAGCATACGCGCGGTTCTGGACGGCGGGGACTCCTACGACCGCCTCGTCGCGACATGCCACCTGCCCGACGGACGCGACCTGTCGGAGGCGATGGTGAGGCTGGGCCTCGCGCTCGACTGGCCCAGGTTCTCGGGCGGAACGTACAGGCGGTTCGAGCCGGCCGACAGCCGCCGCATCCTCTGGCGCTGCGACGCGCGGCAGAAGGGACGGATGCCCCCACCCGTCAGGTAGCCGCGCCACCCTCCATCCGCGCCAGCAGCCGCGCGGCGGCCGCCTGCTCGGCGGCGCGCTTCGATCCGGCGGTGGCCTCGGCCGCCTCGCCGCTTTCGAGCCGGACCTCCACGGTGAACCGCGGCGCATGGTCGGGACCGGAGCGGCCCGCCTCGGCATAGACGGGCACGGGCATCCCGCGCGCCTGCGCCCATTCCTGCAGGGCCGACTTCGGGTCGCGCGCATCCCCGGCCACCTGCGCGAGGCGCGGCCCCCAGAGCCGGATCACCGCCGCCCGCGCCGCCTCGAACCCCGCATCGAGGTAGACGGCGGCGATCACCGCCTCCATCGCGTCGCCCAGAAGGGCCTCCTTCCGCCGCCCGCCCGACAGCATCTCGGACCGGCCGAGCTTCAGGACCTCGCCGAGGCCCGCCTCGCGCGCCACCTCGGCGCAGGTCTCCTGGCGCACCAGCGCGTTGAAGCGGGGCGCAAGCTGCCCCTCGGCTGCGGCCGGGTCGCGCTCGAACAGCGCGGACGCGACCGACAGGCCCAGCACCCGGTCGCCCAGGAACTCCATCCGCTCGTTCGATTCGCGGCCCGGCCCGGCGAGCGAGGCGTGGGTCAGCGCGCGGCGCAGCAGGCCGGGGTCGCGGAAGACGTGGCCCAGCCGCGCCTGGAAGGCCGCGAGGTCGGCCGCCAGCTTCAATCGACCGCCTTGAAGAAGCGGTCGGACCGCCAGGTCCAGAAGAACAGGAGCGACCGCCCCGCCGAGGAGAACATGATCCGGTCGGCCCGGCCGATCAGGTTCTCGGCCGGCACGAAGCCCACGCCCCCGGCCCCCTGCCCGAAGCGGCTGTCCATGCTGTTGTCACGGTTGTCGCCCATGAAGAAGTACTGGCCCGCCGGCACGGTGAAGACGTCGGTGTCGTCGCCGGGGCCGTTCGCCGTGATGTTGAGGACGTCGTGCGCGACCCCGCCCGGCAGGGTCTCGGTGAAGCGCGAACTGGTGCAGATGCCGGGCTCGCCGCCGGGGTTCAAACCGACCGGCTCGTTCTCGCAGCGGGGAAGCTGGCCCATCGGACCCTGCCGCTCGTAGACCTCCTCGAAGGTGCCGGCGGGGGTCTGGGGCACGGCCTGCCCGTTGAGGTAGAGGATGCCGCCCCGCATCTGCACCGTGTCGCCCGGCAGGCCGATCAGCCGCTTGATGAAGTCGGTGCCGTTCACCGGATGGCGGAACACGACCACGTCGCCCCGCTGCGGCGCGCCGCCGAGGATCCGCCCCTCGATCGGGCAGAGGCCGAAGGGGCAGGAATACCGCGAATAGCCGTAGGCCATCTTGTTGACGAAGAGGAAGTCGCCGATCAGCAGCGTGTCCTTCATCGACCCGGACGGGATCCAGAAGGGCTGGAAGAACACGGTGCGGAACACCCCCGCGATCAGCAGGGCGTAGACGATGGTCTTGACCGTCTCGGCGATGCCGCCCTGCGCCTTTGCCTTGGTGGCCATGGATCGTTCCTGCTGTCGGTGAAGAACCGGGCCGACGGGCATCCGGCCGGGTCGGGCGCTTCATGCGCGCCGGGGGATGCGGAGTCAAGGTTCGCGGGGTCGCGCCTCGATCACGACCACGGCCTGCGCCCAGGGATGGTCGTCGGTCAGGGTGACGTGGACATGGGCCGCATGGCCGGGCGGCGTCAGCGCGGCCAGCCTGTCGGCGGCCCAGCCCGTCAGGCGCATCTGCGGCTGCCCGGTGGCGAGGTTCGTCACCGCCATGTCGCGCCAGGCGATCCCCATCCGCAGCCCCGTGCCCAGCGCCTTGGAGCAGGCCTCCTTCGCGGCCCAGCGCTTGGCATAGGTCGCGGCCACCGCGCGGGGGCGGTGCTCGGCCGTGGCGATCTCGGCCGGGGTGAAGACGCGGAGGCGGAACCGGTCCCCGAACCGCTCCAGCGTCCGGGCGATCCGGTCGATGTTCGCGAGGTCGCTGCCGATGCCGAGGATCATGCCCCGGCCCTAGCACGATCCGGCGCCGGGGTCAGGCCGAAAGCGGCGCGGCAAGCCCCGCCACGGCCATGCGCAGCATCGACCCCAGCCCGCCGCCCTCGGGTTCGGGCGCAGGCGTCTCGGCGGGGGCGAAGGCGTCGGGGCGCAGCGCCGCGCGGGCGGCCGCGGCGGCCTCGGCGGCCTCGGCGCGATCCTCGTCCGGGGCCTCGCCCGCCTGCGCGATCTGGTCCATCGCCCAGAGCACGCGGGCCGAGGCGAGCGTCGCCGCGAAGGCCTCGTCGTCGGCCACCGGGCCGGTCCCGGCGGGCCGGTCCCGCGCCTCGACCGCGCGCCCGCACAGAAGCGCCTGCGCGCTTTCGCGCGCCAGCATCGCGATGATCGACACCGGGGTGCGGTACTGGCCCGGATCGAGCATCAGGAGCCCCCAGAAGCGGTCGTGCGGGGTGCGGTCGACCAGCGCCGGCGCGCCCGGCTGGCGGTGGCCCAGCAGGATCTCCTGCACGAGGATGTCGGTCTCGGCCCGCAGGTCCGGCAGATGCGCCCCCATCAGGACCGAGGCCTGCGCAAGCTGCGTGGCGAAGGCCGCGGCCTCGGCGGCGGGCACCGGGACGGGGACCATCGCCGGGTCCTCCTCGGCCAGCATCGCGAGCAGGGACGCCGCGTCCGGCGCGCCCGCGACCAGCAGGGGCCGTCGCAGGCTCCGGCCCGGCAGGCCCGCCAGGCGGTTGGCCAGCGCCCGCGCCGCCTCGGCGTCGCCCGCGAGCAGGATCCGCTCCAGCCGGTCGGGGACCGCGAAGGCCAGCGCCGGCACGCGCCGCCCGTTGGCGATCAGCCCGGCCACCCCGGTCAGCGTCTCGCCGATGTCGGCCACGTCGTCGACCACGAGCCCGGCGAGGCGGACGAGCGCGCGCTCGAGATGGGCATGCATCGCCTCGTCCACCTGCTGCGCGCGGGCGGGGTCGGGCAGAAGGGACTGGATCTCGGGATTGAACACGGCGATGCTCCGGCTGGGGGCACCGGTCGCCTGGGCCGACGCCCCGGCCGACGTGCCGCAGCCCGAGAATGCGCGGACGGCATCGGCGGTTCCCTGCCGGCGGCCGGACCGCCGCGCCGGGCTCAGAGGTCGAAGGTCGCGAGCACCGGGACGTGGTCGCTCGGCTGGTCCCAGCCGCGCAGCGGGCGCAGCACCCGGCTGGACTGCGCGCCGCCCGCAAGGTCGGGCGTGGCCCAGATGTGATCGAGCCGGCGGCCCTTGTCGCCCCTGTCCCAGTCGGGTGACCGGTACGACCACCAGCTGAACAGCGGCCCCTCGGGAATGTGGGCGCGCGTCACGTCGACCCAGGCGCCGGCCTCCTGCGCCTCGGCCAGGTGCGCGATCTCGACCGGCGTGTGGCTGACGATCCGCGTCATGGCCTTGTGGTTCCAGACGTCGTGATCCAGCGGCGCGATGTTGAGATCGCCCACGAGGATCGACCGCCGCGGCCGGTCGTCGCGGAACGAATCGCGCATGTCCCTCAGGAAATCCAGCTTGCTCCTGAACTTCGGGTTCAGGCCGGCGTCGGGCAGGTCGCCGCCCGCGGGCACGTAGCAGTTGTGGATCACCGTCCCGTCGTCCAGCCGCGCCGCGACGTGGCGCGCATGGCCGAGGCGGGCGTAGTCGCGGTCGCCCGCGTCCTCGATCGGACGCTTCGACAGGATCGCCACGCCGTTGTAGCCCTTCTGGCCCCGCGCCACGCAGTGCCCGTAGCCCAGCGCCGCGAAGACCTCGCGCGGAAGGAGGTCCACAGGGCTCTTGCATTCCTGCAGGCAGAGGATGTCCGGCCCCTCCTCGCGCAGGAACCGCTCCACCAGCGCGGCGCGCAGGCGGACCGAGTTGATGTTCCAGGTGGCAAGCGTCAGGGGCATCGGCGGGCTCCGCGGGGCTGCGGCCCTTCCACCACGAAACGGCGCGCCCGTCCACCGCGCGCGCCCGGCCGCGCCGCCGGGGCGGTCAGTTGATCGTGTAGGTTCCCGCGGCGCAGAGGTCGGTGCTGTCCTCCAGCACGTCGCCGTCCGAGAAGACCATGCGCAGGTCGTAGGCGCACTGCTCGCGCCCGCCGGCGATCGTCACGTCGCCGCTGCCGCCCGAAGGCAGCGTGGCCCCTGCGAGGATGTTCTCCTCCCAGCTCGCGGACTGCGCGGGCGAGGCGTAGAGCTCGATCAGGTCCGCCCCCGAGTTGTTGGTCAGCGTGAACACCAGTTCCTGGGCGAGCGCCGGGCCGGCCATTCCGGCCGCCAGGACGGCGGTCGCGGGCAGACGGGCGAAACGGGTCATCGGTCTTTTCCCCTGCGTGGCCCGAAGGCCGTGGACGCCCCATGCGTCGCGCCGAACATAGGGGTTCCACGCCACGGCACAAGGGACCGGCAGGCCACGCCGGCGGACAAAAAAAGGCCGGGCACGAAGCCCGGCCAGGTCCAACAGGGAGGATGCCGTGCCATAACCCCGACACGGCAAGGGGAACCTTCGGCGATCAATCCATCGCTATCGTGAACAATGCTTGAAGATCCCGTCAAATGTAAGTCGACAAACGAGCAACGCGGTGTCCCGCCCGGATTCACCCTGAGGTTGTTGCGACCCGGACACAACGCCAGGGCCGTGGCAGGGTGACAACCGCCGGGGCCGCAATCCGTTCCCGCCCGGCTCACGCGACCAGCCGATATCCCCCGCTCTCGGTCACGAGCAGCCGCGCGTTCGACGGATCGGGCTCGATCTTCTGGCGCAGGCGGTAGATGTGCGTCTCCAGCGTGTGGGTGGTGACGCCCGCGTTGTAGCCCCAGACCTCGTGCAGCAGGATGTCGCGCGCCACCACCCCCTGCGAGGCGCGGTAGAGGTACTTCAGGATGTTCGTCTCCTTCTCGGTCAGGCGGATCTTCCTCTCCTTCTCGTCCAGCAGCAGCTTCTGCGCGGGCTTGAAGGTGTAGGGGCCGAGCTGGAAGATCGCATCCTCGGACTGCTCGTGCTGGCGCAGCTGCGCGCGGATGCGGGCGAGGAGGACCGGGAACTTGAAGGGCTTCGTGACGTAGTCGTTGGCGCCCGCATCGAGGCCGAGGATCGTGTCCGAATCGCTGTCGTGCCCCGTCAGCATCAGGACCGGGCACTTGACCCCCGCCTTGCGCATCCGCCGGCAGAGCTCGCGCCCGTCGGTGTCGGGCAGGCCCACGTCGAGGATCACGAGGTCGAAATGGCCCGCCTTGACCTTCTCCATTCCCTCGGCCCCGGTCCCGGCCTCGAACACGTCGAAGTCCTCGGTCATCACGAGCTGCTCGCTCAGCGCCTCGCGCAGGTCGTCGTCGTCGTCCACCAGAAGGATCTTGCGCAGGGCCGCCATCGAAGCCTCCATCCGTTTCGCGCCAGATGCGGTCGGCTCACGGAGGCGGCAAGGGAACCGCGACATCCTTCACGCGGTCGTGTCGGGGGGAGGGCCATTGTTTCAATTCCGCGCCCCAGCGGCTATGCAGGCGCGATGGACCCCGCCCCCCTCATCCCCACGCTGGCCGAGCGTCGCGCCCGCGCCCGCGGCGACCTGCGGATGGGGCTTCCCGTCGTGGTCGAGGCGGGGGATCGCGCGGCCCTGGTCGCCGCGGTCGAGGGCCTGGGCGAGGCGCGGCTCCGCGCGCTTCTGGCGGCGGGCGAGGCCGACCTCGCGATCACGGCGCGGCGGGCGGCGACGCTCAAGGCCCGCGCCTACGACGGCGACCTCGCCCGGATCCCGGTGCCGGCGGGGGCGGACCTCGGCTGGATCGCCGCCCTCGCCGATCCGGTGGACGACCTCGCCGTGCCGATGAAGGGCCCCCTGCGCACCCGGCGCGAGGGCGACCCCGGCCTGCACCGCGCGGCCCTCGCGCTGGCCAAGTCGGCGCTCCTGCTGCCCGCGGCGATCGTGGTCCCGTTGGCGGGCCGGGCGCCCGCCGGGCTGACCCGCCTCGCCGCCCGCGACTGCGCGGACCCGGAGCCGCCGGCGTTCCGCGACGTGGTGGCCGCACGCCTGCCCATGGCCGCGTCCGAGGCGGGCCGCGTCCATGTCTTCCGCCCCGGCGACGGCGGGGCCGAGCACCACGCGATCGAGATCGGCCGCCCCGACCGCGACCGCCCGGTTCTGGCGCGGCTGCATTCCGCCTGCTTCACCGGCGACGTGCTGGGCAGCCTGAAATGCGACTGCGGCCCGCAGCTTCGCGCCGCGCTCGCGCGGATGGGGGCGGAGGGGGCGGGCGTGCTGCTCTACCTGAACCAGGAGGGGCGCGGGATCGGGCTCGCCAACAAGCTGCGCGCCTATGCGCTGCAGGACCAGGGCTTCGACACGGTGGAAGCGAACCACCGCCTCGGCTTCGAGGACGACGAGCGCGACTTCCGCGCGGGCGCGGCCCTGCTGCGCATCCTGGGGTTCGGGGCGGTCCGGCTCCTCACCAACAACCCCGCCAAGGTGGCGATGCTCGAGGCGAACGGCATCCGCGTCGCCGAGCGGGTGCCGCTGATCGCGGGGCGCACCGCGCGGAACGAGGGCTACCTCGCGACCAAGGCCGCGAAGTCGGGGCATCTGCTGTGATCCCGCCCTCGGGCGGCGTGCCCCCCGGCTGCCCGACGCCGCGCGACCTCGTGGCCGGCCCCCGGGGCCTGCGCTTCGCCGGGCGGCGCTTTCCCTGCACGCTGGGGCGCAGCGGGATCACGGCCGACAAGCGCGAGGGCGACGGGGCGACGCCGGCGGGCGTCCACGCGATCGTGGGGATGCTCTACCGCCCCGACCGCCTGGCGCGGCCCGCCGACTGGGCGGTGCCGATCCGGCCCGGCGACCTGTGGTCCGACGATCCGCGCGATCCGGACTACAACACGATGGTCCGCGCGCCGCACGCCTTCTCGCATGAGAACCTTCGGCGCGCCGACCCGATGTACGACTTGGTCCTCGTCACCGACTGGAACTGGCCCGAGGGACGGCGCGGCCGGGGCTCGGCGATCTTCGTCCACGCCTGGCGCCGGCGCGGCCACCCCACCGCCGGATGCGTGGCGCTCGACCCCGCGGACCTCGCCTGGATCGCGCGGCGCGTCACGCTCGACACGCGCCTGATCGTGACCGGCTGACCGCTTCCCAAACCGCTTTGGACCCCCTATCGTCACCGCGCGCCGGGGGATGGGATGACGGGACTCGACGACGGGATCTTCGAGCTGCGGATGGAGCGCAGCGCCGGCGACCTCTGGCCCATGCTGGCCGAACTCTACGCGGACCATCCCGGCTACGACCGCTTCCTTGCCGACCTGGACGCCGCCCTGCGGCGAAGCTGGGCCGCGCGGTCCCCCGACCTGAAGCGGCTCGACCTCCGGCGCGACCTGGAGCCGGACTGGTTCCAGCGGCCCGGCATGGCGGGCTACGTCTTCTACGTCGACCGCTTCGCCGGGTCGCTGGCCGCCGTGCACGAGCGGCTCGACTACCTCGTCGACCTCGGGATCACCTATGTCCACCTGATGCCGCTCCTGCAGCCGCGGCCCGGCGACAGCGACGGCGGCTATTCGGTGATGGATTACCGCGCGATCGACCCGCGGCTGGGCACGATGGACGACTTCGAGGCGCTGGCGGCCGCGCTGCGGGCGCGCGGGATCAGCCTGTGCATCGACCTCGTCCTGAACCACACGGCGCGCGAGCACGCCTGGGCGGCGGCGGCGCGCGCGGGCGATCCCCGGTACCGCGACCATTACCTCATGTTCCCCGACCGGAGGCTGCCCGACGCCTACGAGCGGACGCTGGTGGAGGTGTTCCCCGACAACGCGCCCGGCAACTTCACCTTCGACCCCGAATCGGGCGCCTGGGTCTGGACCACCTTCAACACGCACCAGTGGGACCTGAACTGGGCCAACCCGCGCGTCTTCCTCGACATCGTGGACACGATGCTGTTCCTCGCGAACCGCGGCGTCGACGTGCTGCGCCTCGATGCCGTCGCGTTCCTGTGGAAGCGGATGGGCACCCGCTGCCAGTCGGAACCGGAAGTCCACCTGATCCTGCGCGCGCTGCGCGCCTGCTGCCGGATCGCCGCCCCCGCCGTCCTGCACCTCGAGGAGGCGATCGTGGGGCCCGCCGAGATGCTGCCCTATCTCGGCCGCGGCCGCCACGACGGGCGCGAGGGGAACCTCGCCTACCACAACAGCCTGATGGTCCAGTTCTGGTCGGCGCTCGCCACCCGCGACACGGGCCTCATGACGCATGTGCTGGGCACGCACTTCCCGCCGGTCCTGACCAACGCGACCTACGCGACCTACCTGCGCTGCCACGACGACATCGGCTGGGCCGTCACGGACGAGGACGCCGCCGCCGTGGGCCTGTCGGGCCCGCTGCACCGTGCGTTCCTGTCCGATTTCTACCGGGGCACCTTCCCCGGGTCCTTCGCGCTGGGCGAGCCGTTCCAGGTCAACGCGGCGACCGGGGACGCGCGCATATCCGGCACCTGCGCGAGCCTCGCGGGGCTGGAGCGCGCGCTGCGCGACGGCGACGCGGCGGGTGCCGACCGCGCGGTCCAGCGCATCCTCATGGGCCATGCGCTGATCGCGGCCTACGGGGGCATCCCGCTGATCTGGATGGGCGACGAGATCGCGCTCCTGAACGACCGGAGCTACCGGACGCGGCCCGACCAGGCGCACGACAGCCGCTGGCTGCACCGCCCGGCGATGGACTGGGATGCCGCCGCGACGGTCCACGACGCCGAGACGCCCGCGGCGCGGATCTTCCGGGGCATCCGCCACATCCTCGCGCGCCGGGCGAACCTGCCGGGGCTGCACGGGGCCGTGCCGACGACGGTGCCCGCGGCACCGGCGCAGGGCATCCTCGCGGTGGCGCGCCACGCACCCTCGGGGACGATCCTGTCGCTCGGCAACTTCGCCGACGACTGGCGCCACCTGCCCGAAGGCTGGCTGCGGGCGCAGGGCTGCGCGGCGATGCACGACGCGCTGTCGGACGCGCCCGCCGCGCTGGCGGAGGGGCTCCTTCCCCTGCCCCCGCAGGGCCGGGTCTGGCTGACCTAGGCGAAGTCGAGGTCGAACGACCGCAGCTCGGCGCGGGTCGTGTCCTCCAGCCGCAGGACGTTGCCGTTGCCGAAGGCGATCAGGATGTCGGTGTCATCGTCGTCGCCGTCGCGCACCACGCGCGCCGCGGCCAGAACCTCCGCCCGCGTGTCGATGCGGGAGCCGAGGTCGATCACCAGACGGTCGGCCGTGGTCATGTCGTCGATCTCGTCGCGGCCGCGCGTGAAGACGAACGTGTCGGCCCCCGCCCCGCCGTCGAGCGTGTCGTTCCCGAAGCCGCCCGCCAGGCGGTCGTTGCCGCCCTCGCCGTCCAGATCGTCGGCGCCCCGGTTCCCGGACAGCCGGTCGTTGCCCGCGCCCCCGTCGAGGTCGTCGCTGCCGCCGTCGCCGCGCAGCAGGTCGTTCCCGGCGCCGCCGTCGAGGTCGTCGCTTCCGCCGCGGCCGATCAGCGTGTCGTTGCCGCCCTTCCCGTCGATGTCGTCGGCCCGCGCCGTGCCGGCCAGGCGGTTGGCAGCAGCGTCGCCGTCGATCGCGCGGCCGTCGTCATCGTCGTCGCGGCCGTCGTCATCGTCGTCGCGGTCGTCGTCCTGCCGCGCCGCGAGGACGGCGGGTTGGGGGGCGTCGAGCCGGAAAGCATCGAGCGGAAGCAGCGTCTCATCGGTCATGGCATCTCTCCTCTGCCGTGGGGGCAGGGGAGCAACGGCCGACACCGCGCCCCCGTTCCGACCCTGTCCGGGCGGCGGGCCCGCGTCCGCCGAAGGCGGTCAGACGCGCGGCGGCCTTGCGCCGAAGATCGCGCTGCCCACGCGCACATGCGTGGCCCCATGCGCGACCGCCGCCTCGAAGTCGCCGCTCATCCCCATCGAGAGGCCGGCGAGGCCGTTGCGCCGGGCGATCGCCGCGAGTTCGGCGAAGTGGGGTGCGCTGTCGGCCCCCTCGGGCGGGATGCACATCAGGCCCTGCAGCGGCAGGTCCATCGCGCGCAGCCGGGCCACGAAGGCGTCCGTCCCGTCCGGCGCGATCCCGGCCTTCTGCGGCTCCGCGCCGGTGTTGACCTGGACGAAGAGATCGGGGCAGCGCCCCCGGTCCTGCGCGAGGCGCGCAAGGCGTTCCGCAAGCGAGGGCCGGTCGACCGAGTGGATCGCGTCGAACAGGTCCATCGCCGCGCCGGCCTTGTTCGACTGCAGCGGCCCGATCAGGTGGACCGCGACCGGCCCCCAGGCGTCGCGCAGCGCGGGCCACTTGCCCTGCGCCTCCTGCACGTAGTTCTCGCCGAAGGTGCGGTGGCCCTGCCCCAGCACCGCCGTGATGCGGTCGAGCGGCTGGACCTTCGACACCGCGATCAGCGTGACGCCCGCCGGGTCGCGCCCTGCGGCGGCGCAGGCGGCCCCGAGGCGCGCGGCGATGTCGGCCAAGCCCATGATGTCCGGTCCCTCCAATGGAAAGGGGCGGGCCAGCGGCCCGCCCCGTCCCCGATGGCTGCCCGGCAGGCCGGGCGGCCGGATCAGAAGTCGAACTTCACGCCGAGGTCGGCGACGATGTTCTCCTGGTAGCCGCGGTGGATGACGCCCGCGAGGGTGGCGCCGCCCAGGTCGTAGTCCGCGCCGATCCCGAAGGCCAGATCGCTCTGGTTGGCGTCGTTGTCGTTGTTGGCGACGTAGGCGCGGCCCACGACACCGTTGCCGAAGTCGGCGTTGCCGTAGAGCGTGATCGTGTTGCCCACGTCGACGCCGCCGATCTCGCCGTTGTCGAAGTAGAGCAGGCCGACGTTGGCCGTGTCGCTCAGCGCGTACTGGCCGCCGAGGAAGAAGTTGTCGTTGCCGTCGATCCCGGCACCGTCAAGCGCGACCGCGCCCGAGACGGTGAACTGGTTGAAGGTGTAGTCGGCGCCGACGCTGATCTCTTCCGTGCCGGCGTCCGAGAACTGGTCCGGGTCGACGTAGGACAGGCGGACGTTGAAGTTCTCCACCCCGTACGAGAAGGCGACGCCCATGCGGTCGAACTCGCCCGCGCCGAACGGGCCCGAGTCGAACGAGTAGTACGAGCCCGAGGGGTTGCCGAACGAGGTGCCGATGAACCCGATCTCCGAGTTGTACATCAGCGCAGCGGAGTCGTAGGCGGTGTCGACGTTCCCGACTTCCACGCGGAAGCCCATCATCTCGCCGTAGAGCTTGGCGGCCGACAGTTCGGCACCGCCCTCGGTCCCGTCGTTGTCGCCGTTGTCGTACTGCAGGCGGATCCGGCCGCCGAAGGTCACGCCCGACGCGGTTTCCGTGCTGGCGTCGATGTTGAAGCGCAGGCGGGTGTTGATGTACGTGTCGTTGTCAGCGCCCGAGTCTTCGATGTACTGCACACCGAAGCGGCCCGAGCCGGACAGGACGACCTCGGCCAGCGCCGAGGTGCCCGTCAGGGCCAGCACGGTGGTGGCCAGGAGGACTTTTTTCATTCGATTTCCCTCGTTGTGTAAAGATGCCCAATTCAGGGGAATCCGAATTGGATATGCCCTTGTTTCGCCCCGGAACCGACCGATTGCAATCGCCCCCGGCGGCCCCGCCGGGCGAGACGCGGGCGCTGGTGCAGCTTTGCCACAGTCGCCGGCCGGGGTCCCGGCAAGCGCGCCGTGACGGGCTGCCAAAGCCGTCGCCGGGGAACGCCCCGGGGAACGCCC
>ERZ1066121.553-NODE-553-length-33782-cov-22.933080_pt1 | contig 33782 bp, 29 predicted proteins | sample MGYA00382768_ERZ1066121 | MGnify/ENA primary metagenome ERZ1066121 (study PRJEB33369, sample SAMEA5778351) | biofilm metagenome | biome: Industrial cooling water; feature: Water cooling tower basin; material: Biofilm | place: United Arab Emirates | collected...
CCGCCGCGGCGCGCGCCGCGGGGCTCGACGCGACGCTCGTCGACCGGGAGCGCGTCGTCGCCGGCGACGCCCCCTCGCGCGCCGACGCGATCGCGCGCGCCGCGACGCTCCTCGTCGCCGTGCAGGACGCGCAGCTCGACGCCGCGCTCGCGGCGCTCGCCCCCGCCATCGCCGCGGCGCCGCGCGTCGTGCTGCAGGTGAGCGGGAGCGCCGAGCCCGCGGCGCGCGCCGCGCTCGTGCGCGACGGGCACGCGTACGGCACGTTCCACCCGCTCCTCCCGCTCGCCGACCCCGCGGTGAGCGCCGCGCGGTTCCGCGGCGCGGTCGTCGGCGTCGAGGGCGACGCTCCCGCGCACGCCGCCGCCGTCGCGCTCGCGACGCGCCTCGGGGCGGTGACGATCGCGATCCCGCGCGCCGATCGCGCGAGCTACCACGCGGCGGCGGTGCTCGCGAGCAACTTCCCCGTGACGCTCGCCGCCCTCGCCGAGGCGGTGCTCCACCGCATCGGCGTCGATGGGGCCGAGGCGCACCGTGCGGTGCGCGTCCTCATGGCCGCGAGCGTCGACAACCTCACCGCCGCCGAGCGCGCGCTCGACGCGCTCACCGGCCCGCTCGTCCGCGGCGACGCCGCCACCGTGCGCGCCCACGTCGCCGCGCTCGCGGGCGATCCCGTCACGCACGACGCCTACCGCACCCTCGGCGCCGCCACGCTCGCCCTCCTCGCCGCACGCGGCACGCCGTCGGCCGTCGAGCCGTCCGTCCTCGACGCGTGAACTGAGGTGTGCGGTCGGCATCGCCGAACCGCCGGGGTGGAGCAGGTGGGGGCAGGAACGGCAGGTGACGACAGGAGATCACCGCCTCGCACGGCGTTGAGCCGCACCACGCTTCCGCGCCACGACGACATGTCAGCCAGAGGAGATGCGGCGTCCGAGTTCCTGCCCTCTTCTGCCGTTCCTGCAGTTCACCTGCTTCATCCCGGCGGTTCCGCGATGCCCACTCGCGCCCGAGGCGGCGAAACCGCGCGCCGGCTCACCGCATCGCCGACGGATCGATGACCTTGACACCCGTCGGCGGCACGAAGGCGAAGGCGTCGCGGCCGAACTTCACGCCGCGCTGGATCGCGGCGAAACGGAGCGTGCGCGTCATCCCGCTCGCCTCGGTCACCTCGAGCTGGCGGAGCGTCGCCGTGCGCGGCTCGAGCCAGACGATCGCGCGCAGGAAGCCCATCGGCTCGCGCGGGACGAGCTGCACCTTGCGGACCGCCTCGCCGTCGAGCGTCGCCGGCCCCGCGTCGCCGATCGTGAACCGCTGCGACGGCCGCGTGAAGAACTGCCCGACGAGGTCCACGCCCCCCGGCGCCGCGCTCCCCACGGGGAGCTTGAGCACCTGCCCCGGGGTCGCGCTCGGCACGTAGACCCAGAGCACCTTCCCGTCGCTCACGATCCGGTCGCCCGCGGGCTGCGTGAAGTCGATCGAGAAGACGCCGGGGCCGCGCTGCGCGTACGTCCCGGCGGTCGCCTGCGTCGCGCCCAGCACCGGGTTCGTGATGCGCTGCGTGAACGGCGCGCGGAAGCCGCCGGCGCGCTGCACCTGCGCCGCGGCGCGATCGAGCAGCGCCTTCGCGCCGGCGTCCTCCCCGCGGCCGGCGGCCGCCGCGGGAGCGACGGTGCCGCGCACCTGCGCGGCGAGCGGCGCGCCGAGGGCGGCGAGCGCGAGCAGGGCGAGCGACGGACGACGGAGGCGCATGGGACGGGAGGCGGGGCGGCGGGCGGCGCACGACGTGCGCACCGCCCTCGTGGAGCGTTACCCGCCCGCGATCGTCGCGGTTCCGGCGCCGGCGATGCTGCGCCCGACCGCCTCGGCGATCGGCACGAGCGTCTTCATCATCCCCTCGAACTGCTCGAGGTGGAGCGACTGCGCCCCGTCCGACCACGCCGTGTCCGGCTGCGGGTGCACCTCGACGATCACCCCGTCGGCCCCCGCCGCGACGCTGGCGCGCGCCATCGGCGCCACCATCGCCCGCACCCCGGTGCCGTGGCTCGGGTCGACGATCACCGGGAGGTGGCAGCTCCGCTGCACCGCGACGATCGCCGCGACGTCGAGCACGTTGCGCGTCGAGCTGTCGAAGCTGCGGATGCCGCGCTCGCAGAGGATGATGTCGCGGTTCCCCTCGGCCATGATGTACTCGGCCGCGAGGAGCCACTCGGTGATCGTCGCGCTCATCCCGCGCTTGAGCATCACCGGCTTGCCGAGCCGTCCCACGTGCCGCAGCAGCGCGAAGTTGCTCATGTTGCGCGTCCCGACCTGGATGCAGTCGGCGTACTTCGCCACGAGGTCGGCCTGCTCGAGGTCCATCGCCTCGGTGACGATCGGCAGCCCCGTCTCGGCGCGCGCCGCCGCGAGGAAGCGCAGCCCGTCCTCACCCAGCCCCTGGAAGGCGTAGGGCGAGGTGCGCGGCTTGTACGCCCCGCCGCGCAGCGCGACCGCGCCCATCGCCTTGACCGCCTTCGCCACCTCGACGATCGCCGCCTCGCCCTCGACCGAGCACGGCCCGGCGATCACCGGCACCTCGCTCCCGCCGAAGGTCACGCCCGGCCCGATCGTGACGAGCGTGTTTTCGGGGTGCCACTCGCGCGAGACCTGCTTGTACGGCTTCGAGTCGTAGAGGACCTGCGCGACGCCCCCCATCCCCTCGAAGTGCGACGTGTCGACCTGCCCGTCGTCGCCGGCGAGGCCGATCGCGGTGCGGGTCGTTCCCGGCATCGGCAGCGGGTCGAACCCGAGCGCCTTGATCGCGTCGCACACCGCGCGGATCTGCTCCGGCGTGGCATCGCGCTGCATGAGCACCAGCATGACGGACTACTCCTCCACGGTGAGCCGGAGGCCGTCGCGTGCGACGACGACCTCGCCGGCCCGGTGCGCGCCGAGTGCGGCGTGCAGGTCGGTCCCCTCAAGCGGGGGGTACATGTGCGTCAGGACGAGCCGCCGCGGCGCGGCGACCGCCGCCAGCGCGCCGCACTGCGCCGGCGTGAGGTGGATCGGGACCGCCATCGCCTCGGGGAGCGAGCACTCGGCGAGCAGCAGGTCGCACCCCGCCGCCCACGCGCCGAGCGACTCGTCCGGACCGGTGTCGCCGGTGTAGACGAGGCGCCGCCCGGCGCGCGTCACCGAATATGCCACCGACTCCTCGGTGTGCGGCACCGCGCGCGCCTCGAGCGCGACGCCGTCGCCCAGGTCGAGGGGCTCGCCGTGCACGACCTCGCGCACCATGAGCGGGAAGCCCGGCGTCGCCAGCCAGGCGCCGAGCGCGGCGGCCCAGCGCTCGACGAGCGTGATCGTCCCCGGGGGGCCGAGCAGGACGAGCGGCTCCGCCCGCGGCGCGACGCGCGCGTGCCGCCACGCGAAGACGAGCGTCGGCAGGTCGCCGATGTGGTCGAGGTGGAAGTGCGTCAGCGCGACGTGCGTGATCCCCCACCAGTCGATCCCGTGCCGTTCGAGCGCGTGCGCCGTCCCCGGCCCGCAGTCGAGCAGGAGCCGCACGGCCCCCGCCTCGACGAGGTGCGCGGCGCAGCCGCGCGTCGCCGAGAGCGAGATCGTGCCGGTGCCGAGGGTCGTGAGCCGCATGGGGACGTCGCGCGGGGCGGGGGAGTGCGTCCCCCCCGCCCTCACGCCGCCGCGGGGGCGGCGTCCTCGGACGCCGGGGCGGGGGCGAGCTCCGCCCCCTCGCTGTCCACCGCCGACTCGCCCGCCGCCACCGGCGCCGGGGGCGGCTCGTCGTCGACGGGGCGCCCGCGCATCCGCACGCTCACGAGCGAGCTGACGCCCGGCTCCTGCATCGTCACGCCGTAGACCGCGTCGGCCGCCTCGGTCGTCGTGCGCGGGTTGTGCGTGATGACGATGAACTGCGTCCGCTGCTTGAACTCGTTCAGCATCTTCACGTAGCGCCCGACGTTCGTGTCGTCGAGCGGCGCGTCGACCTCGTCGAGGAGGCAGAACGGGCTCGGGCGGGTGAGGAAGATCCCGAACAGGAGCGAGAGCGCGACCAGCGCCCGCTCCCCGCTCGAGAGCAGGTGGATGCGCTGCGTCTTCTTGCCGCGCGGCGACGCGTGGATCTCGATGTCGCAGTCGAGCGGCTGGTCGGGGTTCTCGAGCCGGATGTCGCACTCGCCCCCGCCGAAGAGCGTCATGAAGATGTGCCGGAAGTTCTCGCGCACCTTCGCGAACGTCGCGAGGAAGAGCTCGCGCGCGGTCGCGTCGATCTCGCGGATCGCCTGCTGCAGCGAGAGCTTCGCCTCGGCGAGGTCGTTGCGCTGCGCGGCGAGGAAGTCGAGGCGCTGCATCTCCTCCTCGTGCTCCTCGACCGCGAGCGGGTTGACGGGGCCGAGCTGGTCGAGCTGCGCGCGCAGCGACTCGAGCTCGGCGCGCAGTGCGTCGACCTCGAGGTCGAGCGGCTCGAACCCCTCGAGCAGCTCGGCCAGCGGCCGCCGCCACTCGGTCTCGAGCCGCTCGCGGATCCCCTGCCGCCGCGCCTCGAGCTGCGTGTGCCGCATCTCGGCGGCGTGCAGCTCCTCGCCCAGCGACACCGCGCGCTGCCGCGCCGCCTCGAGCGCCGCGTCGGCGGCGGCGAGCGCCGCGTCGGCCGCCTGCAGCGCCTCCTCGGCCTCGACGCTCCGGCCGTCGACGTCGGCGAGCGCGCCCTGCTGCTGCTCGAGCTCCACCGTCCACGTCGCGATCCGCTCCGCGAGCGCCTGGTCGGCCTCGGCGAGCTGCGAGAGCTCGCGCTTGAGCGTCTCGAGCCGCTGCGCCGCGCTCTGCGCCTCCTGCGCGAGCCGGCGCGCGCGGTCCTGCGCCACCTGCAGCCGCGCCTGTGCCTGCGCCTGCGCGACCTGCGCCACCGTGCGCCCCTCGCGCGCCACCTCGAGCGCCTCGTCGGCGCCGAGGAGGCGCGTCCGCGCCGCGCCGATCGCCCCCTCGTGCCCGGCGAGCGTCGCGCGCAGCGCCTCGGCCTTCTCGTCGTCGTCCTTCGCCCGCGCCTCGAGCGCCTGCCGGCGCTCCGCGAGCCGCTCCGCGAGCTGCATCGCCTCGCCGCGCTGCCGCTCCGCGCGCTCGGCGCGCCGCTGCGCCTCGAGCCGCAGCTCCTCGGCGCGGCGCACCTCGCCCTGCGCCCCCTGCAGCGCCTCGTGCGCCTCGGTCGCCGTGCGATCGGCGATCCGCAGCGCCTCCTGCGCCGCGGCCAGCGCCTGCTGCGCCGCTTCGCGCTCGGCCTCGTGCGACGCCAGCTCGGCGCGCAGGCTCTCGAGCTCCGCACGCCGGCGGAGCGGCCCCTGCGCCCCCTCCGCGCCGCCGGGGAGGAAGACGGCGCCCCGCGCATCGCGGAACCCCGCCGTCCCGTCGAGCACCGTCACCTGCCCGAGCAGCGCGTGCACCCACTTCTCGGCGGGCGCGCTCGCGCGCACCTGCGTCGCGAGCCCCGTCGCCGGCGCGTCGGCCACGCCGTCGAGCGGGAGGAGGAGCACCGGGCCCGCCTTCGCCGCCGCGTGCCACTCGGCCACGGCGCGCGCGGTCGCGACGTCGCGCACCACCACCGCGTGCACCGTCGCGCCGAGGAAGCGCTCGACGAGCGCCGCCGCGTCGCTGTCGGCGGCGAGGAAGTCGGAGAGCGGGCCGAGCACCGCGCCGTCGCCGAAGCGCGCACGCTCGCGCAGCACCGCCGCCGCCCCCGGCGCGAGCCCCACCCGGTCGCGATCGAGCGCCTCGAGCCCGTGGATCTTCCCCTCGAGCGACGTGCGCAGGCGATCGAGCTCGCCCATCCGCTGCCGCCCCTCCTGCTCCTGCCGGCGCGCCTCCTGCGCCGCGACGCGCGCGGCGTCGAGCGACGCCTGCGCGCGCGCCACCTCGACGCGCGAGAGCTCGGCCCCCTCGGTCGCCGCGTCGAGGTCGCGACGCGCCACCGCCGCCGCGTCGGCGAGCTGCTGGAGCTCGTCGTCGAGCGACGCGACGCGCGCCTCGACCTCGCCCAGCTCGCGCCCGGTCCCCTCGCGATCGAGCTCGAGGCGACGCACCGAGTCGCGCGCCTCGCGCAGCGTGCGCTCCGCCCCCTCGACCGCCTCGCGCGCCGCGCTCACCGCGCGTCGCGCCTCGTCCTCCTCGGCCGCGCGCGCGGCGAGCGTCTCGGTCGCCGCCGCGAGCTCCTGCTGCAGCCGCGCGAGCTCCTGCTCGGCGCTCTCGCGCTCCTCGCCGACGCGCGCCCCCTGGGCCTCGCCGTCGCGCAGCTCGGCGTCGGCGCGCTCGCGGCGCTCCATCGCGTTGCGCTGGCGCTCCTCGGCGACGCGGAGCTCGCGCTCGGTCGCGTTGACCTGCTCGCGCTGCGCCTGCACGAGCCGCGCGAGCTCGCCACGCGTCGCGTCGGCCGCCGCGCGCGTGCGCTGCGCCCCCTCGCGGTCGCGCGCGGCGCCCTGCGCCGCCTCCGCCGCCTCCGGCTGCTCCTCGCGCAGCGACGCCAGCCGCGTCTCGAGCGCCTGCAGCTCGTCGGCCCACCCCTCGAGGTCGCGCGCCGCGAGCGTCACGTCGACGGCGAAGCGCCGCGCGTTCAGCTCGACCGACTTCTCCGCCTTCTTGCGCTGCCGCGCCAGCGACCGGACCTGCGACTGCACCTCCTCGATCAGGTCGTCGAGGCGCGACAGGTCGACCGTCGTCTCCTCGAGCCGGCGCTCGGTGCTCCGCCGCCGGTCGCGGTAGAGCCCCACCCCCGCCGCCTCCTCGAACAGCTCGCGCCGGTCGTCGGGGCGGTCGCTGAGGAGCGCGTCGATCATCTTGCTCTCGATCACCACGCCCGAGTCGGCGCCCAACCCCGTGCCGCGCACCAGGTCGTTGATGTCCTTCAGCCGGCAGGGGGCGCGGTTCAGGAAGTAGTCGCTCTCCCCCGAGCGCGAGAGCCGCCGCGTGATCACCACCTCGCGGAACGGGACCGGGAGCGTGCCGTCCTCGTTGTCGAAGTGCAGCGAGACCTCGGCCACGTTCACCGGCCGCCGCGCGCTCGACCCCTGGAAGATCACGTCCTCCATCTTCCCGCCGCGCATCATGCGCGCGCGCTGCTCGCCCAGCACCCAGCGCACCGCGTCGCTGACGTTGCTCTTCCCGCAGCCGTTCGGGCCGACGATCATCGTCGCCCCCGGCTCGAAGAGCATCTCGGTGTGGTCGGCGAAACTCTTGAAGCCGTGGAGTTCGAGCTTGGTCAGCCGCACGTCAGAAGGGTCTCCCGGTCCGGTACACGAGCGTCGCGGTGATGCCGCGGCCCTTGAGCGCCGCGAGCGCCGGCGCCGCCGTCTCGGGCGCCTCGAAGGCGCCCACGTAGATCGTCGCCGTGCCGTCGGGCTGCAGCAGCGGGTACGCCGCCACCTGCCGCTGCACGTACCCGTCGGCGACCGCGCGCGCCGCGCGCCGGTTCACCCCGGCCTCGAGCCGGAGCGCGAACGGCGTCGCGACCACGCGCGCCGCGTCGCCCGCCACCACCCCGCTGTCGCGCAGCCGCCAGAGCAGCGAGTCGGCCTGCCGCGGCGAGCGGAACGCCCCCGCCTGCACGACGTAGCGCGCGCCGCGCCCCGTCCCCGGCAGCGTGCTCACCGTCCCGCCCGGGAGCTGCATCGCCACCTCCGCCCACTTGGCCAGCGCCTGCCCCTCGTCCGGCGTCGCGAGGAGGACGACGCCGTGCGCGACCGCGCGCCCCGAGTCGGCGGGGTTCGACGGGAGGAGGGCGCGCAGCGAATCGACCTTGGCCACGACGGCGCTCTCGCTCGGCGCGGGTGCCCCGGCGGCCACGCCGGCGGCCCCTCTGGGTGACGGGTCGGCGACCGCGGCCGCCGGCGTCGCGCTGTCGCCCGGCGGCGTCGCGCGGTCGGCCGGCGGCGCGCCTCCCTCGCCACGGCCCAGTCCCGGGCGTCCCGCCACGAACCAGAGGCCGAGCGCCGCCAGCAGCAGCCCGCCGAGGACGAGGGCGCGACGCCCGTTCGCCCCGGCCGCCTCGACGTCCTCGTTGGAGATCGGCGTCGCGACGCGGGGCGTGGGGATGCGGCGCCGCGGCGGCTCGGCCGGCTCCGCCGCCGGCTGTGCCGGCACCGTGACGGGCGTCGGGGCGGGGACCCCGATCGCCGCGAGCACGCGCGCCGGCTCGACGGCGTCCCACCCGCCGTCGCCCACCACGATCACCCCGTCCACCATCGCCTCGAGCGCGTCGGCCCCCTCGGCGTTCGACGGGACCACCAGCAGGAGGAGCGCGCCGACCTCCCGGAAGCCGCTCGCGAGCCGGTGCCACCGCTCGTTGCGCAGGATCTCCGCGTCGACCTCGGGTTCGCTCCCCGTGGGCATCACGAAGAGCATCCCGCGCTCGTCCACCTGCCGCGCGATCTTGTTGAGCGAGACGCCGTAGCGGAACGAGTCGACGACGCCGTGCGGGTCGTCGCCGCGCACGAGCGACTGGAGCTCGGGGAGCTCGCCGGCGAGGTCGGCGATCGCGACGCGGCGGCTGGCCGACGCCGCCCGACCGAAGCCGAGCGCGACGCGGGCGGCGAGGCGCGCATCGCGCCCCGTCACCACCACGGCATGACGATCGGCGAGGCGCGCGGCGAGCGCCGCTCCCTCGCCCTCCCAGTCCACCGCCTGCGCGAGCAGCTCGCCCGTCACGGCCTCCCTCCCTCGAAGACGAAGTGGTCGCGTCCCGAGGCGGCCCCGACCTGCTCGGCCTCCTCGCGCGTCCGGTAGGGACCAAGGATAACCCGATAGAGCGTCGTCCCCGCGCTCGACGACTCGATGACGCGCGCGCGCTCGCCGTTCACGCGGATCCCGCCCGCGAGCTGCCGCGCCGGCTCCTCGACGCGCAGCGCCGCGAACTGGACGATCCACGCCCCCCCGGCCGGCTCGGCCGGCGGGGCAGGGCGCGCAGGCGGGGCGCTGTCACGCGAGGCACGGCGGGGGGTCGCCGGCGTGACGGGCACCCCCACGCCCGGCGGCGCCACCGAATCGGGCGCGCCCTCGGGGAGCGGGGGCGCGCTGTCGGTCGCGGCGACGGGGAGCGTCGCCGTGTCGCGCCGGATCGGCGCCGGCGCCCCCGAGGCCTCGTTCGGCCCGCGGCGGAAGCCGTTCCACGTCACCACCGCCCAGACGTCACCTCCCCCCCCCGCGACCACGTCGCCGACGCGCCCGTCCGCCGAGCCGACCAGGTGCACGTCGCCGTCGCGCAGCGCCCCGACGCGCCCGTCGGGAAAGACGAGCGGGAGGTCGTCGCGCCAGCCGCTGGCGAAGGGGCGCCCGGCGCCGTAGTCGGCGACCGAGATCGCGAGCGCGCTGTCGGTGCCGAAGCGCACGAGCACCGACCGGCCGAGCGGGTCCATGCGCAGCGCGCCCGCACTGGCCGGGACGGCGACGCGCGCCAGCACCTCGTCCGTGTACTTGTCGACGACCGTCACGCGCGCCTCCGCGCCGTCGCGGCCGAGGACGAAGAGGCGGTCGCCACTCGGCGTCGGCGCGAGCGCGAGGATCGTGTCGTCGATCGCGATCGTCGTGCGCAGCGTCAGGTCGCGCGTGGCGATGCTCGCGACCTCGCCCCCGGTCGCGACGAAGAGCCGGTCGCCCCCTGCGGCGGCGGCGGCGTGCGCGCGGCGGTCGAGCTCGAGCGTGCGCTGCGGCACCGAGTCCGGCGGGAGCCACGCCGCGAGCGTCGTGCGCGTCCCCGCGACCTCGACGTGCACGAACGCTCCCTTGCGGAGCGGCTCGACCGCGAGCGGCGGCCGGTTCGGGCGCGCGCGCCACGGCTGGGCGTCGGTCGCCGCGTAGCGCGCGAGCGTCCCGCCGGTGGTCGCCACGACGTCGCTCCCCTCGCCCTGGTGCACGAACTCGAGCGAGTCCTCGCCGGCGAGGGCGAGAGCGCCGGCGCCAAGCGTCAGCCGCCAGGGGCGTCGCGCCCGGTCGAGGAGGAGGAGCGTCCCCGCGTCGGGATCGAAGCCGACGACCGTCGCCCCTGCCGGGACCGCGGCGCGCGAGGCCCAGATCGCGGCGTCGAGCGCGGGCCAGCGATAGGCGCGGGCGGGGCCGCCCGTGGCGGCGATGCGCACGACGAGCGGTTCGGGACCGGTGGCGACGCGGCGGGACGTCGCCGGCGCCGCCCCGGGCGCCGCGCCGTCCCCGCACGCGACGAGCCCCAGCGCGAGGGCGATGGTGACGGCGGGTGAACGCACCCGGCGAAGCTAACGGCGACGGGGGGGCGCGAGAACGGCCGGCGCCGCCCCTCGCACCCCCCCTCGCCGCACGCTCAGAACGACGGCCCGAGCGACCAGACCCAGAAGCCGCGCCGCTGCGGGCGGTCGAGCGGGATGGCGTAGTCCCAGCGCAGCAGCGCGAAGTTGAACAGGTTCACGCGGATCGACGCCCCGTACGAGCGCAGCACGTAGCGCTGCAGGTTCGGGTCGTACGAATCGCCCGACGGGCGCCCGAAGGTGAAGCGCTGGTCGTTGCCCCACGCCGCGCCGGCGTCGAAGAAGACGCCGCCGTCGATCGGCGGGAGCTGGATGGGGATCAGCCCGAGGTCGAAGCGGCGGACGAGCGGGAAGCGCACTTCGGCCGAGGCGACGAAGGCGCGGCTCCCCAGCAGCTCGGCGTTGTTGCACCCCAGCCCGCCCGTGACGCCCGGCTGGCACCCCCACGAGAAGCCGTTGGCGCGGTCGTAGCCGCGCACCCACATGATCCCGTTCGGGTTGCCGATGTACTGCGGCCAGAAGTCGGCGTCGCGCCCGACGCGGAAGTTGCCGGTGAAGCGCGTCGCGACGGTGAGGAAGTTGAAGAGGATCGGGTCGTAGCGCCGGTAGTCGGTGAGGATTCCGTACCAGGTGCGGCTGCCGAGCGCCGGCTCGAAGGCGAAGCGCATGCGCCGTCCGCTGATCGGCGCGGTGTAGCCGAAGAGCGTGTTGTCGCTGACGAACGCCGCGCTCGGCTCCAGGAAGGTGAGGTTGCTGAGCCGTTCCTCGCCCACCACCTGGAAGGGCGTCGCCACGAAGCCGCTGATCTGCCGCTCGATCCGGAGGAGCGAGCGCGAGAGGTTGTTGACGTTGACGCCGAACTCGAAGCGGTCGAAGCGGTTGCGCGGGAAGAGCGCGGTCCACGACGCCTGCGACTGCACGAAGCGGTTGAGCCCCTGCGTCTCGACGAAGACCCCGGGGCGCCGGGGGACCGGCTCGAGCTCCTGGCCGGCGAAGAAGAAGAACGGGAAGCGCAGGACGGTCGCGTTCCAGTCGAGCCGGCTCGCGCGGCTCGTGTAGCTCGCGAAGATCATCGCGTCCTGCACGCGCCCGTTGATCATCCCGCTGAAGGCGACCTGGTTGTTGCCCAGGAGGTCGCTCATCACCACGGTGGCGCCGCCGAAGAGCCCCTGCCCGAAGTTGTCCTGGGCGTAGCCGATGCTCGGCCGCGAGACGTAGTCGGCCTCGAGGCGCACCTTGTACGGGATGTCGCGGAAGCGCGTCGGGTCGGGGAGCGCGAAGTCGGCGCTGTCGAGGAGCTGCGCGACGGTCACGCTGTTGGTGTCGCGCCCCGCGATGCCGACGAGGAGCGAGTCGGCGCGCCGGAGGCCGTCCGACCCGCGATACCGCGAGCGGGTGAACGGGTTGATCGGCGGGAGCTCGACCGGCGGCGCCGGCGCCGTGGCCGTGACGCCCGTGCCGCGCTGCGCCGCCGTCGCCCCGCCCACGCCACCGGGGAGCGCGCCGACCTGCCCGGCGCCGCCCGCACCCGGCGCCGCGCCGCCGGAGGCCACGAGCGGCTGCCCCGTGCGCGACGGATCGCGGTACGGGTCCCGCTTGAGCGACCGCGGGTTCTCGACGCTCCAGACCGTGTAGTCGCCGTTCTCGTAGTGCACGAAGGCGAGTCGGTCGGCCTTGCGCGCCCACGTCAGCGCTGGCGAGTACTCGGTGATCGCCGCCACGCCGCCGGTGACGTTGGTGAGCTGGTAGTGCTCGCGCGCGCCAATGTCGTAGAGGAAGACGTTGGGCGACCCGGCGCGGTCGGAGATGTAGGCGATGCTCCGGTTGTCGGGGCCCCACTGCGGGTTGATGTTCAGCCCGCGCTGGTTGGGGACGAGCGTCACCTGCCGCGTCGCGACGTCGTAGAGCGCGATCTGGAAGTGGTCGAGCTTGAGGATCTCGAGGTCGCTCGCCCCGCCGCGGTCCGAGGCGAAGGCGATCGTGCTCCCGTCGGGCGACCAGCTCGGCATGTAGTCGCCGAAGCGGTCGTTCGTCAGCCGCTGGAAGCCGCTCCCGTCGACGTTCACGACGCACAGGTCGCTCAAGCCCCCGCTGTTGCCGCTGAAGGCGATCCGCTTCCCGTCGGGCGAGAACACCGGCGAGAGCACCCCCTCGAGCGGGACGTCGATGCGCTGCGTCCGGTTGCGGCGGAGGTCGAGCACGTAGAGCACGTCGCGCCCCTGCCGCTGGCCCACGTACGCCACCTGCTGCCCGTCGGGGGAGAACGACGCCTGGCTGTAGAGCAGGCGCAGCTCCTCGGCGTCCGGGTTGGTCGTGCTCTTGACGATCCGGCGGATCCGCTTGCCGGTGCGCGCGTCGGCCATCCACAGGTCGATGAAGACCTGCCCGCGCAGGAAGTTGCCGTTCGAGAGGAAGACGATGCGCTGCCCGTCGTCGGAGAGCGACGGCGAGAGGAAGATGTCGCCCTCGGTGCGCTTGCGGTTGAGCATCACCGAGGCGAAGCGGCGCGGCCGGTCGAGGTTCGCGACCTTCGGCAGCAGCTCCTTCTGGAGCGACTCCTTCCACTCGTCGCCCAGCTCGTCGAGCGTCATCCCGAGCTCGCGCCGGAAGGCGCGCTCGATGCCGACGTTCGGCACCGCCTCGAGGATCTGCCCGATGACCTGGTCGCCCCAGCGCTCGCCGATGTACTTGAACAGCGACATCCCGAAGCGGTACGGGAAGTAGCGGTCGGGGCGCACCGTCATCGCCTCGATCGACGGCAGGTTGCCGTTGACCGCCGCGTCGCGCATCACCATGTCGGTGAAGGGGTGCGTCGGGCCGATGCTCAGGTACTCGGCCATCCCCTCCATGAACCAGAGCGGCGGGTTCGCCGCGGCGAGCGCCTGGATGTTCGCCCCGGCCCGCCCGCGCGAGAAGACGTCGTACTGGAACTGGTGCACCATCTCGTGCGTCAGCACGTGCTCGAACGTCCGGTAGTCGCCGGTGAACGGGAGCACGTTGCGCTGGCGCGCGAAGTCGGTGACGCCGCCCGTCCCCTCGCCCAGGTCGCCGAAGATGTTGTTCTGCGCGAAGTCGGTGCGGCTCGCGAAGAGCACGATCGGCTTGCGCTCGCGGAACTGGTGGCCGAGGAGGCGCGAGAGCCGCGCGTACGCGCGCTCGGCCATGCGCGCCGCGTCCTCGGCGGCGGCCTTCTCCTCGCGGTAGTAGTGGACGCGGAAGTGCTCGGTCTCGATGACCCGCCACTCGAACCGGTCATACTGCACCTGGTTCTGGCCGAAGTAGCCGATCATCTGCGCCCCGGCCGTGCGCGCGTGGCCGGCGAGCGCCGCCACCGCGAGCAGGAGCCCCGCACCGATCGCCCGTCCCTTCCGCATCCCGTCGCTCCCGGCCGGCCACCGCCGGCCCGTGGTCACTGCTGCTGCCAGGTCACCGGCGCCGCGTCGCTCCACAGCCGCTCCAGCTGGTAGAAGTGGCGCAGCGTGGGGTGGAAGACGTGCACCACGACGTCCGTGTAGTCGAGCAGGGCCCAGCGCCCCTGCTCGACCCCCTCCGCGTGCGTCACCCGCGACCCCGCCTCGCGCAGCTTGCGCTGCACGTGGTCCGCCAGGCTGCGCACGTGCGTGTCCGAGTTCCCCGAGGCGATCACGAAGAAGTCGGTCATGTCGGTGAGCGGCTTGAGGTGCAGCACCTGGATGTCCTGCGCCTTCATCTCGTCGAGCAGCTGCGCCGCCCGCTTGGCGAGGGCGTCGGGGGCGAGCTCGGCGTCGGCGGCGCGGGGCCGGGAGGGAGCGGTCATGCGGATCGTGTCGGGGAACGCGGACGGCGGCGCGACGCCGCCGGGCTGGCTCCCGGAGACAATAACGCGCGCGCACCCTTCCGGCGTGTCCATCCGGGGCAACCCGTGTGCCGGGCGGCACGTCACACGACCCCGCCGCGCGACGGACGTTCCCGCGCCCATCGCCCCGTCGCCCCGCGCCACCCGCACGCACCCGGAAGCGCCGGTGATCGCCGGACACCACCCTGGCACCGCTGGGAACCGCGGGGACCGCCGGGTGGAGCAGGTGAGGGCAGGAACGGCAGGGGAACGGCAGGAAACAGCGTGCAGGACGACGACCGGCGCGAGAGCTCGGGAAGGGGGACGACAGCGTGGCGCGCCGACGCGACAGCGTCACCGTGTCGCCGGATCGAACATGGGTCAGCGGACCCCCGCGGTGTCGGTCCGCCCGCCCGCACCGCCGTCCTGCCGTCCCCCTGCCGTTCCTGCCTCACACCTGCTCCACCCGGCGGTTGGCGATCTCGCCCCCGCCGCACGACCGGGGCGAGTAACGTCGGCGCACGCGCGGGCGTCATGGCGAACGCCCGAAACGCGCGAGGCCCCCGCCGGAACCGGCAGGGGCCTCGTGACGCGGTGCGGGGCGTCGAGGGCTCAGCCCTTGATGACCCAGACCTTGACCTCGGGCTTCACGTCGGCGTGCAGCTTGATGCCGACCTTGTAGACGCCGAGCGCCTTGATCGGCTCGTGCAGGTCGATCTGCCGCTTCTCGACCTGGATCCCCTGGGCCTTGAGCTGCTCGGCGATGTCGCCGGCGGTCACCGACCCGAAGAGCTTCCCCTCGTCGCCGACGCGCGCGGCGAAGGTGATCGAGAGGTCGGCGAACTGCTTCGCGACCTCCTGGGCGGCCGCGATGCGCGCCGCCTCGGCCGCCTCGAGCTTCGCCTTCTCGGCGGCGATCCGCTTCTTGTTCGCGTCGGTGGCGAGCAGCGCCTTGCCGCGCGGGATGAGGTAGTTGCGGCCGTAGCCCGGCGACACCGTCACCAGGTCCCCGGCGTGGCCGAGGTTCTCGACCGCCTCGCGCAGGATGACTTCCATGGGATGATCCTCCCCGTCCGTATGGTCTCAGGCCTGCCGGGCGGCGCGTCGCCGCCAGTCGGCCCACGTATCACCGATGCCCACGATCCCCAGCGCCACCACCGCGCCGAGGCGCAGGAGGAGGAGCAGGGCGACGCCCGCCAGCCCGCCCACGAGGGCGCGCGAGGGCGTCACGAACCACGCCAGCACCCCGGCGCCCCGCAGGGCGTAGAGGGTGCCGAAGAAGAGCAGCAGGTTGGCCCCGACGCCCCGGAACCCCTCGGCCCCCGGCAGGAGGACGAGCGCCAGCCCCGCGATCACCGCCCAGACCAGCTGGTCGTTGAAGCGGAACTCCCGCAGCGGCGCGAGCGCCTCGCCGACGCGCGTCCGGCTGATGCGGTGCCAGAAGCCCCACGCCAGCGCGAGCGCCGCGAGCGACTGCAGCGCGAGCGTCGCCGGGAGCACCGTGCGCGCGGTGCGCGGCAGCGCCGCCACCGACGCCTCGGTCGCGTCGAGGAAGGCGCGGGTCGCGCTGTCGGAGGCCACGCCCCGCTGCGCCTCCATGCGCGAGCGCGCCACCTGCCACGCCGCCTGGTCGTCGGCCCCGCGCTGCGCGAGCGTCCGCCCGACCACCCGCTCGAGCGCCCCCGGCCCCGCGGGGCGCACCACGACGACGAGCGTCGCCAGGCAGAGCGCCCCGCCGATCGCCGCTCCCGCGACGGGGAGGAACCGCTTCCGCCGCGAGACCAGCAGCGCGACGCCGAAGCACCCCGCGAGGAGCGCCGCCCAGCCGGCCGCGAGGACCGCGCTGTTCGCGTCGCCCGAGAGCGGGAGCCAGAGGCGCACCGCGGCGAAGCCCCCCCAGAGGAGGGCGAGCGCCGCGCTGCCCCCGCGCCACCACCCCACCACGGCACACGCCCCCAGCGCGGGGACGATGAGCTGCAGCGGCTCGCGCACCGGCACGAGCGCCCGCACCATCGGGAACTCGGCCAGCAGCACGAAGGCGATCCCCGCGGCCAGCAGGCCGAACCACCCCGACTCCCGCGCCGGCCCGGAGGCCGCCGCGGCGTCGCTCGCGCGCGCCGGGGTGGGGGCCGCCGTCACGTCACGCCTTCTGCGTGCGCGTGTACGGGAGCAGCGCCAGGTAGCGCGCCTTCTTGATCGCGCTCGCCAGCTGGCGCTGGTGCCGCGCGTCGACGCCGCTCAGGCGCGCCGGCAGGATCTTGCCGGTCTCGCTGATGAAGCGGCTCAGGAAGCGCTCGTCCTTGTAGTCCACGAAGCGGATGCCGGCCTCGTTCACGGGGCTCGGCTTCTTGTTGCGGCGGGCCATGGGTCAGTCCTCGTCGTCGTCGTCGTCGCCGTCCTCGGCGCGCTTCTTCGCCGCCAGCTGCTCCTCGGTGAGCGGCGGGGCGCCGAGCTCGTGCTCGTGCAGCGAGATCAGGTAGCGGAGGATGCCGCCGTCGAGCTTGAGCGCGCGCTCGAACTCGGGGAGCTTGTCGGCCGTGCACGCGAAGCGGGCGACCACGTAGTAGCCGGTGTCGCGCTTCCTGATCTCGTAGGCCAGCTGGCGGCGCCCCCAGTGGTCGAGCGTCGCCGGCTCGGCGAGGTCGAGGAGGGCGTGGTGCTTGTCGAGCTTCTCGGCGATCGTACCATCCTCGAGCGCACTGTCGAAGATGTAGACCGCCTCGTACGGACGGGTCGCCGTCGTCACGAGTGGCAATCCTCCCTGTGGTCTGGTACCGCCCCCCGTGGGTTGCCGACACGGGAGGAGGGGCATGAAGGCCCGCCCCGGGACGAGGCAGGCCGTTGTCTCCCGGACATCGCGCCCGGGCGAGCCCAGCAACCTACCCGCTCCCCGGCCGCCCTCCAACCCCCGGCGCGTTCCGGCTCGCCGCCCGGACTCCCGCTCGGCGTCCGTACCGCCGCACCGCCGGGTGGGGCCGGGGACCGCAGGCACGGCAGGGGCACCGCAGGCCCGTGGCACGCGACGCGATCGCGCGGCCGGGGCATCGGGAACAGCGAGGACACGACCGGCGAGGCGATCGCGCGGCTGGAGCATCTCGAACAGCGAGGAAAGGGCAGGAACGGCAGGAAACCGCAGCGAGAGCAGAACGACGGCCGACGGAGCACCGGCGACGCGCGGAGTCATCGGCGGCGAGGGCCTCCGAACAGACCCTTCGTCCTGCCTCGCTCGGCACCGCGCCTCGCGCACGGCAGCGGGCGAGCCTCCCCTGCCTTTCCTGCCGTTCCCTGCCGTTCCTGCCCTTTCCTCGCTGTTCCCGATGTCCCGGCCGCACGATCGCTCCGCGTGCCGATAGCCTGTAGTGCCCCTGCCGTTCCTGCCGTCCGCCTGCTCCACCCAGCGGTTCAGAAAGGCCGACCGCCGAGCCGGACGATCACGGCCGCAAGCCACGCCCCGCGATGATGGACGCGCCGAAGACGCGCGCCTCGACGATCGCCTCGATGTCGTCGGGGAGCGCGCGCAGGAGGTCGTAGCCGATCCACGCCTCGACCTGGTCGACCGAGACGGCGAACTCCTGCCACGGCCGCCCCCGGATCCCGACGGCCGAGCCGGGGACGCCGGGCTCGATCCGGTTCGGCATCCGCACCGCGACCACCTCGATGCGGTCGGGCGAGGTCACCCAGCCGAGCCCCTGCCCGGCGGGGACGATCACCGCGACCTTCCACGTCCAGCTCGGGACCTGCACGCGCCCCTCGTTCTTGAGCGACGGCGGCGTCGGCTCGTACTGCCCGCCCGCGACCACGTACAGCTCGCGCCCGTCCACGCGCGCGCGGTCGTTCAGCCAGTTCTCGAAGCCGAGCCACGGCCCCTGGTTGTTGTCGGCCGCCTGCGGGAGGATGTTGCTCAGCAGGAAGGACGCGGCGTTCTCCTGCTCGGTCGTCGTGCGGCTCTCCGACTGCACCATGTGCCCGCGATCGTAGCCGCCGCCACGGTAGTCGAAGTCGACCACGCGGTAGACCCCCGGCGGCAGCAGCGGCTCGGCCGAGAAGCAGTCGCACCGCGGCGCGTCGCCGAAGTGCGACGCGTTGAGGTTCCAGCTCACCCACGCCGGGCCGCCGCGCAGCTCGCGATATCCCGCGACGAACTGCCGCCGGTCGATGCGGATCGTGCTGCGGAAGACCGAGCGCGTGTCGGGGAGCGGCTCGCCGAACTCGAGGTGGTCGCGATAGGTCGCCGGCGACGGCGCGTCGCCCGGGACGATCGTCACCGCCACCGTGCCGGAGACGCCGTTGGGCGCCGTCGCGCGGATCGTCACCGGACCGGGGGCCACGCCGGTCACGTAGCCGAGCGCGTCGACCGTCGCGATCCGGTCGTCGCTCGACGACCACGTCAGCGTGGGCGGCGGGGTGATGATCGCCCCGTTCGCGTCGCGCACCGTCGCGAAGACGGGCTTCGTGAAGCCCGCCGGGACGCGCGCGGGCGCGTTCATCACGAGCGTGATCGTCGCCGGCGCGTTCGGCTCGACCACCGTCACCGATGCGGTGCCCTCGACGCCGTTCGGCGCCGTCGCACGGACCGTTGTCGTCCTGAGGCGCACCCCCGAGACGACGCCCGCCGGCGAGACGCTCGCGATCGAGGCGTCGTCGCTCCGCCACGCCAGCGTCACCGTGACGGGTGCCCCGTTCGCGTCGCGCGCGGTGGCGGTGAGCGTGCGCGTGCCGCCGAGCGTCACCGTCGCAGGGTTCGGCGTCACCGTCACCGACGCCACCTCGCCGACGGGGCCGGGCGGCGTGCAGGCATAGCTTCCCGCCCCCGGCGTCCCGCGGTCGCCCGCGCCGTACGTCGTCCCGGCGGGCGTCACCGTCCAGTTCGCGTTCCCCTGGATCACCGTGTTGTCGGCCGCGGCATCGCCAACGCGCCAGCTCGCCCCGGTCGTCGGCGACGCGCCCGGCGCGACGATCGTCCCGCCCGTCCGCTGCGAGTAGGCGACGCTGTCGACGAGCGCGCCGCTCGCGTCCTTGAGCGTCAGCCAGTCGGTGTTGGCGTTGTTGAGCGTCACCCCGGTGCCATAGCTGTAAGCGCCGGTGATCCCGCCGTTCGTCGCCGGGTTCGCGTTGTTCGCGAGCACCAGGTAGCCGCAGGCGGGGATCGTCGTCCCCGCGGCGATCGTGTGCACCTCGGTCGGCGGGCTGGCGGGCCCCGAGGCGAGGCGCCAGCCGCCGATGTCGACCGGCGTCTCGTTCGGGTTGAAGAGCTCGATCCACTCGCCCTGCGCGTCGGCGACGCGCGAGGGATCGGGCATCAGCTCCGTGATGACGAGCGGCCGCGCGCTCGACGGCGCCGCGTCCGACGGGCGCGCGAGCGACGGACCCCCGTCGCCGGGCTCGGAGGGCGCGCGGTCGGCACAGGCGGCGAGCACACCGAGCGCACCGGCGGCGACGAGGCGCGTCACCGCGACGCGCGAGAAGGACGACGGCATGACAGGATGGCCCGGATGGAGGCGTCGCGACGGCATCGCGGAGGGGCGATGCGACGTGCGAGCGAATCTCCGTGCGTGCCGCGAGCGCCGCCATCGGGCCGCGTGACGATCGCGTCGCGATTCCCGCACGGCGTTCCGCGCCGCGCGTCAGGTCTCGATCGCGAGCGTCTCCACGCCGACGAGCCGCCCGGCGTCGTCGCGTCCGAGCAGCCACGTGCGCACCTGCGTCCGCCCTGCGCGCACGCCGGTGACGTCGTGCAGCGATGCCGCGAGGCACGCCGCGAGCGCCTCGTATCGCGGGCGGAGCGCCTGGGCGCGCGCGTCGAGCGGGTCGGTGGCGTGGGTGTGCCGTGCGAGCAGCGCGTCCACCGGCCGCAGCTCGATCGGCGTCGTGGGGGCGAGGCCCAGCGCGCGGCGGAGGAGCGCGGCGTCGAGCGGGGCCGACGGGTCGGGGTCGCGCTGCGTGACCACCGCGAACGGGTAATCGCCCTCGCTCGCGTACGTGAGGCCGTCGACCAGTGCGACGAGGCGCGCGACGAGGGTGGCCGTGCGGCCGTCGTCGCGCGCCCCGTCGTCGAGCGTCGTCACGTCGCCGCGCTCAGCTCGGCACGTGGTAGATCGCGAAGTACGCCGCCAGCGCGCCGAGGAGCGGGAGCACGTAGTACACCGGCTTCGCCAGCGCCGGCGAGCGGTACGGGAGCGCGAAGAGCGCGCCGACGACGACCCAGATCCCGATCTTGAGCCAGAGCCAGGTCGGGAACACCGCGGTGCTCGTCAGCCCGAGGCGCGCCGCCTGCCCGAAGCCGCCGGCGAGGGCGAGGAGCATCCCGAGGCCGAAGAGCGCGCCGGTCACCGACCGCGTGCGCGACGTCTGCTTCGTCCCGCCGTTCATCCCGTGGATCGCCATCCCGCCGAGCGTCGCCATGACGACGAAGATCCCGTAGAGATGGAGGTTCTTGTAGAAGAGCCCCGTGCGGAACCAGGGGAGCTCCCCCGCGGCCTGCAGCAGCCAGTACGACGTCACCGGTGTGGATCCTCGCGTCCCATGCGGACGATCAGGCGTTGAAGGCGATCAGACGTTGAAGCGGAAGAGCAGGACGTCGCCGTCCTGCACCACGTACTCCTTCCCCTCGGAGCGCTGCACGCCGGTCTCCTTGGCGCCCTTCCACCCGCCGGCCTGCACGAAGGCGTCGTACGCCACCGTCTCGGCGCGGATGAAGCCGCGCTCGAAGTCGGTGTGGATCACCGCCGCGGCCCTGGGCGCCGTGTCGCCGCGGTGGATCGTCCACGCGCGCACCTCCTGCTCGCCCGCGGTGAAGTAGGTCTGCAGCCCGAGCAGCGTGTAGCCGGCGCGGATGAGGCGGTCGAGCCCCGCGCTCTCGAGGCCGAGCCCCTGGAGGAACTCGAGCTTCTCCTCGGGGCCGAGCTCCGCCAGCTCGGCCTCGATGCGCGCGCTGAACGGCACCACGTCGGCGTTCTCGCCGCTCGCGCGCACCGCCGCGCGAAGCGCATCGAGGTGCGGCCCGCTCCCCTGCGCCAGCTCGGCGTCGGTGACGTTCGCGGCGTAGAGCACCGGCTTGGCGGTGAGGAGCTGCAGCGGCTCGAGCATCGCGAGCTGCTCGGCCGACAGCCCCGCGCGACGCACCGGCGTCCCCGCCTGCAGCGCGTCGAGCGCGGCCTGCAGCGCCGGGACCTCCGCGGCCGCGGCCTTGTCGCCGGTGCGCGCGGTGCGCTGCTGCTTGTCGAGCCGCTTCTCGACCGACGCGACGTCGGCGAGGCAGAGCTCGAAGTCGATCACGTCGCGGTCGCGCACCGGGTCGACGCCCCCCATGACGTGCGTCACGTCGGGATCCTCGAAGCAGCGGACGACGTGCACGATCGCGTCGGTCTCGCGGATGTTGGCGAGGAACTTGTTCCCCAGCCCCTCGCCCGCGGCGGCGCCCTTGACGAGCCCCGCGATGTCGACGAACTGCACGACCGCCGGGACGACCTTGCGCGGCTTGACGATGTCGGCGAGCGCGCCGAGCCGGGGGTCGGGGACCTCGACCATGCCGACGTTCGGCTCGACGGTGCAGAACGGGTAGTTCGCCGCCTCGGCCTTCGCGGCCGTGAGCGCGTTGAAGAGCGTGGACTTGCCCACGTTGGGCAGCCCGACGATGCCGAGCTTCAGCACTGGATCACGAGGTTCGGGGACCGCGTCGCGCATCGCGCGCGCCGACGCCGGAAGATAGCGGCGTCCGGGTGCGCGCGGCGGGGACGCTGGTGGCCGTCGGCATCGCTCAACCGCGTCACCACGGAGGCGCGGAGGACGGCCAGAGCACGGAGGGCATGCGGGGCCCTCACCCGTGCGGAGCCGAGCAAAGGAGCTTCGTTCGGCACCGCGCCGGCGGTGGCCCCGCGCGCCCTCCGTCCTCCGGCCGTCCTCCGCGCCTCCGTGGTGACGCGGTTCCGCGATGCCGACGTACGCGACGGACGCCCGCGCCTCCGTGGTGACGCGGTTCGGCGATGCCGACGTGCGCGACGGACGCCCGCGCTCACGGCACCGGCACGTCGCCGTTGAAGCGGTTCATCGCGGTGACGATGCCGTCGCGCACCCACGTCTCGCACGCGTCGCCCATGCGCGGGAGCTGCGCCTCGACGAACGCCGTCTCCTCGCGGCCGAACGGCGAGAGGACGAAGTCGGCGAGGTCGCCGACCGCGGCGCGGGGGTGGAGCGGGGCGACGCCGATGCGGAGCCGGGGATAGCGCGCGCTCCCCACCTGGCGCTGCACCGACTTGAGCCCGTTGTGCCCCCCGGGGCTCCCCTCGGCCCGCAGGCGCACCGCGGCCAGCGGGAGCGCGACCTCGTCGACGACGACGAGCAGGTCGCGCGCGGCGTCGAAGTCGGGCTTGCGGAGGAAGGTGACCAGCGCGTCGCCGCTCGCGTTCATGTAGGTCTGCGGCTTGACGAGCTTCACCACCTCGGCGCCGACGCGCGTCGTGCTCACGAGCGCCTGCCCGTCCTTGCGGAACGTGTCGGCGCCCCAGCGCCGCGCGAGATGGTCGACGACCCACCAGCCCACGTTGTGGCGGGTGCGCTCGTACTCCTTGCCGGGGTTGCCGAGGCCGCAGATGACCTTCATGGGCGGGACGCGGGGGACGGGGCGACGGGGCGGGGAACGCACGCGGGGCGCGGCGCGACGGATCGCACCGCGCCCCGCGGCGGGACGGCGAGGCGGCGCTTACTCGGCCGGCTTCTTCGCGCGCAACACCTCGGGCTCCGCGCCCCCCTCGGCCGGCGCGGGAGCCTCGTCGCTCACCTTCGGCGCCTGCACGATGGCGATCGTCTCGCTCGCGTCGGTGAGGAGCGTGATCCCGGCCGGGACGGTGATGTCGGAGACGTGGAGCGACTGCCCGATGCCGAGCTTCGAGAGGTCGACCTCGATCGCGTTCGGGATGTTCGCCGGGTCGACCGAGATCAGGAGGTGGTCCTTCTGCACGTCGAGGATCCCGCCACCGGTGCGCACGCCCTCGGGCTGGCCGACGAACTTCACCGGGATGCTGACGGTCATCTTCTCGCCGGCGACGATCTCCTGGAAGTCGACGTGGACGAGCTGCTTCTTGAACGGGTGCTTCTGCACCTCGCGGATCAGCGCGCGCTTCGCCGTGCCGTCGATCGAGAGCTCGATGACGGTCGTCTCGACGGCGATGCGGTCGAGCAGGCGCTCGAGCTCGCGCGTGTCGATCGCGAGCGACTGCGCGTCGCGCGCGTGGCCGTAGATCACGGCGGGGACCTTGCCGGCGCGGCGCATGGCGCGGGCGGCACCCTTGCCGGTCTCGGCGCGGGACGTGGCGGAGAGGCTGGCGGTCGACATGTGCGTGCTCCAGGGACGCCGGGCGGCGTCAGTCGAACAGCGAGCTCACCGACTGCTCGCTGTGGGTGAATCGGATGGCCTTGCTGAGGAGGTCGCCCACCGACAGCACGTGCAGCTGCGGGGGACGGCGCTCCGGGGGGATGGCGATGGTGTCGGTCACCGTCACCTCCGTGATCGGGGCGGCGGCGAGCCGCTGCGCGGCGGGGCCGCTCAGCAGCGCGTGCGTCGCGCAGACGAAGACGTCGGTCGCGCCCCGGTCCTTGAGCGCGCGCGCCGCCTCCGTCACCGTCCCGGCGGTGTCGATCATGTCGTCGGCGATGAGGCAGGCCTTGCCCTCGACGTCGCCCACGACATTCAGCACCTCCGACACGTTCGCCCGCGGCCGCCGCTTGTCGATGATCGCCAGGGAGGCGTCCAGTCGCTTCGCGAAACCACGGGCCATCTTCGCCGCGCCGACGTCGGGGGCGACGACGACGAGGTCGGTGAGGTTCTTCTTCCGGTAGTGCGCCGTGATCACCGGCGCGGCGTACAGGTGATCCACCGGGACGTCGAAGAACCCCTGCAGCTGGTGCTGATGGAAGTCGAGGCCGAGGACGCGGTCGGCCCCCGCGCTCTCGACCAGGTTCGCCATCAGCTTCGCCGCGATCGCCACGCGCGGCTGGTCCTTGCGGTCCTGCCGCGCGTAGCCGTAGTAGGGGAGCACGCACGTGATCCGCCCCGCGCTCGCGCGGCGGGCCGCGTCGATGAGCAGGAGCAGCTCGAGCACGTTCTCCGCCGGCGGGTTCGTCGGCTGGATGATGAAGACGTCCGCGCCGCGGATGTTCTCGTCGATCCGGACGAACAGCTCGCCGTCGCTGAAGCGCGTCAGCGTCACCTTGCAGAGCTCGACCCCGAGGCAGCGCGCGACCTCCTCGGCCAGCGCGCGGTTCGCGGTTCCGGAAATGAGCTTGGCGCCGGGCGCCGCGGGAGTCGAGGTCTGCATAAGGCGGAGCCCTAAAGTCTAGCCCGGCTTGGAGTTCGGGTCAACGCACGGCAGCCCCCGGAAGCGCCGCCTCGCTCGCCCGCAGCGCCAGCACCGCCGTCACGGCCGCCCCGGCGGTGATCAGGAGGACGTCGGTCACGTCCGGCCACCGCCCCGGGACGAGGAGCTGGCCGGCCTCGACCGCCACCGCCAACAGTGCCACCGCGCGCAAGCCGGGCTGCCGCACGCCCGCCATCCGGCGCCCGGCCACGAGCGCCCCGAGCGCCGCCCCGAGCCCGGCCTTCTGGGCGACGATGAAGACGCTCCCGAGATCCTGCCGCATGTAGAGCGAGTACATGGGGACGAGCTGCCGCCAGCTCGGCTCCGCCGTGGCGCCCCCGAGCCACCAGGCGGGCATCCAGTTGCAGACGAGGAGCACGAGGACGATCGCCCCGGCGACCCACCCCGCCCGGGCCGGCGCCGCCGGCACCCGCCGGCGCCAGGCCCCGACGGCGAGCAGGCCGACGGCGAGCCCGGCGGCCACCGCCACTCCCTGGACCCATGCCGCGCCCGTCTCGCGCCGCAGCCCGCTGAGGCCGCGCAGGAGCTGCGCCCCGGCGCTCGCCGCGGCCGCGATCGCCGCCCACGCCGCCAGCTGCGGGAGGCGGAGCCGCCCCGCGCGGTCGGCCACCGCCAGCGCCGCGACCAGCCCGAGCGCGCCGAAGACGGCGACGTCGGGGACGAAGGTCCACCACTCGAACGCCGTCGCCGGCGTCGCGCGCACGTCGGCGAGCCGCCCCAGCGGCGACCCCGCCCACGACACCACCGCCGCCGGCCGCGCGCTCGGCGCGTACGCGAAGCCGAGCGCCGCCAGCGCCAGCCCGCCGGCCGCGAACCACGCCGGCACCCCGAGGAGCGTGCCGCGCCGCACGTCGCCGCTCGCGCGCCACTCGACGAGCACCACCACCGCGGCGCCCAGGCAGGCGCCGAGCGTGTTCGTCGCCACGTCGGCCAGCGACGCCATGCGCCGCGTCGAGAAGCACTGCGCCGCCTCGACGGTGACGCTCGCGAGGAGCCCGGTGAGCGTCGCGACGGCGACGGTGCGGCGCGTCGCGAGCGGGCGCGTGACGAGGGCGAGCGTCACCCCCCAGCCCGCGAAGAGCGCCACGTTGCGCGCCGCGTCGACGAGGTCGCGCGCCGAGAGGCGGACGCCGAGGGCGCGCGCGAGCCGCCACTTCGCGTTGGCGAGCACGGGATCGAAGCCGAGCCCGATGAGCGTCGCGAGCGCGATGCAGGCGAGGTAGCCGCCGAGGAGGAACGGCGCGAGCCGCTGCGCGAGGCGCACGACGTCGGCGCCGCGGGCGCGCGGGGGCGACGCGGGCGGCGCCGCGAGTGCGGGCGCGCCGGGGGCGCCGGTCGTCACGCGAGTTGCCCCTGATGGATTCGAACCATCATTCTCGGATCCAAAGTCCGATGTCCTGCCGTTGGACGAAGGGGCAAGGGCGGCCGTGCGGCCGCGCCCGCAGTCTAGGCGACACGCCCGGGGGCGGCAACGCGATCGAGCAGCGCCGTGCGCACGTGTTGCGCCCCGTGGCGCGCCGCCGCCGCCGCGAGCGTCGCCTCGCGCGCCGCGTCGTCGCCGGCGACGACCGCGAAGACCGTCGCCCCCGACCCCGAGAGGAGGACGATGCTCGCGTCCTCGGCCAGCGCCGCGCGCCAGTCGGAGAGCACGCCCGCGACGTCCGGGCGCCGCGCCGCCACCGGCGCCTCGAACGCGTTGGTCGCGACGGCGCGCACCCCCGCGAGCGTCGCGAGCGCGGCGACGTCGTGCCGGACCGCGCGCGGCGCCTCGGGCGCCGCCGCGCGCGCCGCGGCGAGCCAGTCGTAGGCCGCGGCCGTCTCGACGCCGGCGTCGAAACAGGCGAGGTGCACCGTCGCACCGGCCAGCGCGGGGAGGGCGAGCATCCGCTCGCCGCGCCCCCACGCGAGGACGCGCGGCGCCTCGCTCGCGAGGAAGGGGACGTCGGCGCCGAGTGGCGTCGCGAGGGCGACCAGCGCGTCGGGGCCGAGCGGGGCGGGGGCGAGCGCATCGAGCGCGCGCAGGACGGCGCCGGCGTCGGCGCTCCCGCCCCCGAGCCCGCCGCCCATCGGGATGCGCTTCACGATCTCGATGGCGACGTGCACCCCCGCCGCCCACGGCGCGGCGGCGGCGTACGCGTGCGCGGCGCGCACCGCGAGGTTCCGCTCGGCGGCGACGCCGAAGTCGACGTCGGCGCGCAGCGAGACCCCCGTGCCGGGGCGCGTCGCGACGACGACGTCGTCGTGCAGCGCGAGGCGATGGAAGTCGGTCTCGAGCTGGTGGAAGCCGCTCTCCTCGCGCGCGAGGACGCGGAGCGCGAGGTTCACCTTCGCGTGCGCGGCGACGCGCACGCGGCCGTGCGGCGCCGTCACGCCGTCGCCGTCGGCGACGGGGCGGCCGCCGTGCCCGTCCCGCCGCCCCGCACGTCGCGCAGCGAGAGGCCGAGGCGCGCGAAGTAGATCGCGCCGATGACGGTGATCGGGATGAACGAGAGGAGGTGGAACGCCACCGCCCACGTCACCGCCAGCGACGCCGGCACGCGGTAGAGCTTGAGCCCCTCCTTGGCGAAGGCCTCGAACGGCCCGAAGAAGCCCGGCGAGCTCGGGATCGCGACGCCGATCGCGATCAGCCCCTGCAGGAAGAGCGCGGCGCTGAACGGCACGTCGATCCCGACGGCGACGAAGGCGAGCCAGAAGGCGAAGGCGTTGGTGAGCCAGTGCACGACGGTCCAGACCAGGACGAGCGCGAAGCGGCGCGGGCTGCGGAGCGCGGCGAAGCCGTCGGCGGCGCTGTGCACGAGGGCGGCGACCTTCGGCGCCCAGCGCGGCGCGACCACGCCGACGACGCGCGTCGCGATCGCCTCGAAGAGCGCGGGACGGAGCGCGAGGAGGAGCGCCCCGCAGAAGGCGACGAGGATCACCACCAGCCCGAGCCCGCCGAGGAGCGACGAGACGTCGCGCCCGGCGACCTGCGCGCCGCGCGGGAAGGCGGGGTCGAGGAGCGCCGCCGACATGAGCGCGAAGACGACGAGCGCATCGAAGACGCGGTCGAGGGCGATCGACGCGAGCGCCGCGGCGAAGCCGACGCGCGGCTCGGTGCGCGCGAGCGCGAAGGCGCGCGCGAACTCGCCCGCGCGCGCGGGGACGAGGTTGTTCACCATCATCCCGATCGCCGTCGCGCGCCACGCCGTCATGAAGCGGAGCCCCGGGGCGATCGGCTCGAGCATGACGCGCCAGCGCACCGCGCGCAGCGGGAAGATCGCCGTCGCGGCGACGACGCTCAGCGCGAGGAGCCCGGCGTTCGCGCGGCGCAGCGTCGCGAGGAGCTCGGCCGGGTCGGTGTCGCGCAGCGTCCAGCCGAGCAGGAGGACGGTGAGCGCGGCGCCCGCGAGCGCCTGGAGTCGGCCTTTCGACACGCGTCAGCCGTGGGCGCCGGCGAGTTCGACGAGGTCGAAGAGCTCCTCGAGCACCGCCGGGTCCGCGGGGCCCTCGGTCGCGCGGAGCTGCGTGACGAGGTGGCGGGCACGCACCAAGGCGCGCCCCCCGCGGTAGAGCAGCATGTCGATCGGCACGATGTCGGGCTCCCCGTCCGGGGCGAGGCCGATCGTCGGCGGGGGCGCGGGGGCGTCGGGGACCGACGAGAAGTCGAGCGGCGCGTCCTCGAGCTCGCGCATCCCCTCGAGCGACGAGCCGAGGAGCTGCGAGAGCTGGCGCCCGGCCGGCGTGGGGCGCCGCACGGTGGGTGTGGGGCGCGCGGTGCGCGTCGAGGCGGGGGTGCCGCGCCGGACCGCCGTCCCCGAGAGGGGCGTCAGGCGCGGGCGCGACGGGGAGGCCGCCGCGGCCGGCGTCGCCAGCGGCGTCGCCGCGAAGACGACCCGCCGCAACTCGGCCAGCTTCTGCGCGCGGTGCGTCCCGTGCGACTCGCCCTCGGCGAGGAGGGCGAGCGCCGCGTCGAGCGCCCCGGCGGCGGCGGCCGGGAGCGGCGCCGGCGTCTCGGCCACCGCCTCGCAGAAGTCGCGCACGTCGTCGTGGCCGTAGCCCGCGGCGATGTCGCGCAGCGAGGCGAGCACGGGCCGGAAGGCGGCGACGAGGTCGACCGGCGCCTCGTGCAGCGCACCGCTGCGGTAGGGAGCGAGCCGCGCGCGCAGCGACCCGACGAGCGGCTCGACGTCGCGCGCGAAGCGCTCGCCGGCGGTCACCGGCGGCATCGGCGCCCGCACGACGACCGCGTCGGCGCCGTCGTCGGGGGCGAGGGCGAGGATGGGGACGATCGGGAGCGCGGCCTCGACCCCGATCGGCGTCGGCGTGCGCGGGGCCGGCGTCGCGACGCGCGTCGTCGGCACCGGCGTCGGCGTGCGCGGCGCGCTCGCGGCCTCGTACGCGGCGACGGCCGCGTTGACCGGCGGAGTCGGGACGGGCGTCAGGGGCCCGCGGCGCACCGGCGCGGGGGGCTCCGCGGGCGGGAAGCCCACGGCGGTGTAGGTCGGCGTCGTCCCGTCGGTCCACGGGCGGGGCGTCGGCGTCGCCGGGGGCATCGCGGCCACGGGGGCGGGCGGCGGGGGCGGGACGGGGGTCCGTGCCCGCGGCGTCGGGAGCGATCCGGCCGCCATCCCCTGCCGCTCGGCGCTCTCGCGGTCGATCACGTCGATGGTGCGCGCGAGGGCACGCGCGGCCGAGCGCGCCCGCTCGTCGTGCCCGTCCCCCCACATCCGCGCCATGGGGACGAGGGCACGTAGGTCGGCCACCGCCGCGGTCATCGCCTCCTGCAGCGCCGGTGTCCACGCGATCCGCCCCTCGCGGAGCAGCCGGGCCGCCTTCTCCACCCCCTCGGTCGCCTCCGCGAACGAGCCGAGGCGCGCCATCGCGGCGCTCCCGCGGAGCCCCCCGGCGAGCTTCAGCAGCAGCGCCGCGTCGGGCCCCTGGGGCTCGGCGGTGCCGACGAGGCGACCGAGGCGGTCGACGTAGTCGCTGGCTTCGAGGACGAAGAAGTCGAGCAGTCCGACGGACATGGGCGAGGATCGGGGTGGCGGGTGGGACGTCCCCGGGAGACGACCGATCGGCTCCCGAAGCTACACGGCGCCGACGGGCGGGTCACACCGCCACGGCGCGAGCCGCGTCCATCGCGACGCGCAGCTCGCGGATCGCCTCGGCCAACCCGACGAAGATCGCGCGCCCCACGAGCGCGTGGCCGATGTTGAGCTCCTCGATCTCGGGGATCGCCGCCACCGGCCCGACGTTGCCGATCGAGAGCCCGTGCCCCGCGTGGACGTGCAGGCCGAGCGCGACCCCCCGGCGCGCGGCGTCGGCGAGCGCGACCAGGGGGCGCGGGTCGTCGGGGTGATGCGCGTAGGGCCCGGTGTGGAGCTCGATCGCGTCGACGCCGAGGGCGTGCGACGCCTCGACGGTGGCGAGATCGGGGGCGATGAAAAGGGAGGTGAGGATGCCGGCGTCGCGGAGCGCGTCGAGGCAGCGACGGAGGCCGGCGGGGTCGTGCGTCACGTCGAGGCCGCCCTCGGTGGTGATCTCCTCGCGCCGTTCGGGGACGAGCGTGACCTGGTGCGGGCGCAGGCGGCGCGCGATGGCGGTCATCTCCGCCGTCGCGGCCATCTCGAGGTTCAGGACGGTGCGGACGGTGCCGGCGAGGCGCTCGACGTCGTGGTCCTGGATGTGGCGGCGATCCTCGCGGAGGTGGACCGTGATCCCGTCGGCGCCGGCGTCCTCGCACCAGCGGGCGGCCTCGACCGGGTCGGGGTGGTCCCCCCGGCGCGCCTGCCGGACGGTGGCGACGTGGTCGATGTTGACGTAGAGCCGCTGGTGGGGATTGGCGCCCCCGGGGCCCGGATTAGCTTGCTTGCCCATGCGCATCGCCGAGTGGAAGTCGGACCTGGTCCCGCGCCGCATGGTAGCGGCGCTTGCACTCGCTGTCGCGGGGTGCCGGACGAACACGGTGACGACCCCCGTCCCCGCCGCGCCGAGCGCGGTGTCCACCGGGGCCGCGTCGCCGCGCGCCGCGGCCGAGCGGTTCCTGCAGACGATCCGCGATGGCGACGTCATGGCGACGTCGGCGATCTGGGGGTCGGAGAACGGGCCGGCGCGGACGATCATCCGGGACCGCGCGGAGCTCGAGAAGCGGATCATCGTCCTGCAGTGCAGCATGCAGCACGACCGCTACCGCGTCCTCGCCGACCTGCCGGGTGACAAGGCGACGGCGCGGTCGCTGCGCGTCGAGCTGACCAAGGGGTCGCTGACCGCGACCACCACGATGGCCGCGGTGCAGGCGACCGACGGGCGCTGGTACATCAACGATCCCGACATCCGCCCCTTGCGCGGCTTCTGCTCCGACGGGCAGCAGGAGCGCGCCGCCCCGGCACCGGCGACGCGGCGGCCGCGCGGCGGCTGACGGCGCCGGCCCGCGTCGGCGGCCGGACGGCCCGCCGACGGGTACGAGGGGGGCGGGCCCCGCTGCGGCTCAGTGCTCGGTCAGCTCGACGAGCACCCCCGCGGTGCTCCTAGGGTGGAGGAAGGCGATGCGCTTCCCCTCGGCGCCCAGGCGCGGGACCTCGTCGATGAGCCGGATGCCGGCCGCCTTCGCGCGGGCGAGCGTTCCTTCGAGGTCGTCGACCGCGAAGCAGACGTGGTGGATGCCGGGGCCCCGCCTGGCGACGAACTTGCCGATCGGCGTCTCGGGCGCCTGGGCCTCGAGGAGCTCGACCAGCGACTCCCCGGCGGCGAGCCCCGCGATGCGCGCGCCATCGGCGTCGTCGAGCGGGACGGTCGGCATGCCGAGCACGTCGCGGTAGAAGGGGAGCAGGCCGTCGAGGTCGGTGACGGCGATGCCGATGTGGGCGATGCGGGTGCCGCGCGCGGTCGGGGCGGTCATGCGATCTTTGTGACGGGGCGCCGCCAGGGCGCCGGCAGGAATCTCACGGTGGCGCGACGGATCCGGCGCGCCGCCCTCACGACGGAAGGGTAACGACGATGGCGAACGTGCAGGCGATCACCGACGGCGACTTCGACACCGAGGTCATGAAGCACGAGGGGGTGAGCGTGGTCGACTTCTGGGCGACGTGGTGCGGCCCGTGCCGGATGGTCGCGCCGATCCTCGACCAGCTCGCGGCCGAGTACCAGGGCAAGGTCAAGGTGATGAAGATGGACGTCGACGCGAACCCGCGGACGCCGGCGGGCTTCGGCGTGCGCTCGATCCCGACGCTCCTCTTCGTGAAGGACGGCCAGGTGGTCGACCAGGTCGTGGGCGCGCTCCCGAAGGCGCAGCTCGAGACGTACTTCAAGAAGCACGCGGCCTGACGCCGGGCGTCCCGGCGCGCCGTCACGGGCCCCGCACCGCGCGCCGGTGCGGGGCCCGCGCGCATGCCGGGCCGGGCGGTCAGCGCGGTCCGGGCGCCGACGACGGCGGCGGGTGGTGACCGGGCGTGACGGCGGGGCATCTTGCGCGGCGATGACGACCCCCGGGACGCTCTACGTCGTGAGCACGCCGATCGGCAACCGCGGCGACCTGTCGCCCCGCGCGATCGAGGTGCTCGGTCGCGTGGCGCTCGTGGTGGCCGAGGACACGCGGCACACCGCGCCGCTCCTGCAGTGGGCGGGGGTCGCGACGCCGCTGCGCAGCCACCACCAGCACAACGAGGCCCGCGAGACGCCGCTCGTGCTGGCGCGGCTCGCCGCGGGCGAGGACGTGGCGCTGGTGAGCGACGCCGGTACCCCCTGCCTCAGCGACCCCGGGGAGCGCCTCGTCGCCGCGGCCGTGGCCGCAGGGGTGTCGGTCGTCCCCGTGCCCGGGGCGTCGGCGCTCCTCGCGGCGCTCGTCGCGAGCGGGCTGCCGGCGGTGCCGTTCACCTTCGGCGGCTTCCTGCCGCGGCCGGCGGGGGAGCGGCGCGCGGCGCTCGCGGCGCTCCTCGCGCTGCCGCACACGGTCGTGCTCTACGAGGCGCCGCCGCGCGTCGCCGACACGCTCGAGGCGATCGTCGACGCGGGGGCGGGGGACCGCACGGTCGTGGTGGCGCGCGAGCTGACCAAGCTGCACGAGGAGTTCCGGCGCGGAACGGTCGCGGAACTCGCCGCGTACTACGGCGAGGCGGCGCCACGCGGCGAGGTGGTGCTCGTGCTGGCGGGAGCCCCGCCGGCGACGGTGGACCACGCGGGCGCGGCCGACGCCGCCCGGCGGCTGCGCGGGGAGGGGGCGACGGTGCGCGACACGGCGGCGGTGCTCCAGCGCGACCACGGGCTGTCGCGGAACGAGGCCTACCGGCTGGCGCAGGACGCATGACGCGTCCGCGCTTCGTGCGTCCGGCGCGCGCGCTCGTCGCGCTGGTGCTGGGCGGCGCGGTCGCCCTCGCGGCGGCGGTCGGTCCGTCGCGCGACGCGCACGCAGCCACCGGTGGGCGCGCGGCGCCCGGGCGCGTCTCGGTGGCGCGCCTCAAGTACGGCGGCGGCGGCGACTGGTACGCGAACCCGACGGCGCTCCGCAACCTGCTGCGCGCCGTGCGCCAGCGCACCGCGCTCCCGATCGACACCGTCGAGCACGTGGTCTCGCTCCGCGATCCGGGGCTCTTCGACCACGACATGCTGCACGTGACGGGACACGGCACGATGACGCTCGAGCCCGAGGAGGCCGCGCGGCTGCGCGCCTACCTGCTGCAGGGCGGCTTCGTGCACGTCGACGACAACTACGGCCTCGACTCGAGCTTCCGGCGCGTCGTGCGGCAGCTCTTCCCCGACCGCCGCCTCGTCGACGTCCCGCTCTCGCACCCGGTCTACCGCCTCGTGTACGACTTCCCCAAGGGGCTCCCGAAGATCCACGAGCACGACGGCAAGCCGGCGCGCGGCTACGGGCTCTTCATCGGCGACCGGCTCGCGCTCTACTACTCGTTCTCGGCCGATCTCGGCAACGGCTGGGAGGACGTCGGGACGTACAAGGACGACCCGCCGGCGCTGCACGAGGCGGCGCTGCGCATGGGCGTCAACCTCGTCGCCTACGCGGTCACGAGCCGCGTGACGCCGTGACGGCGCCGGCGCTCCCGCGCGGTGCGACGGCGGCCGCACGGCTCGCGGCGCTCGTCGACGCCGAACGCGACACGCTCGCCGCTCGCCTCGCCGCCGCCCGCACGTGGGCGCTCGCGGCCGCGACGCTCGGCACGCTCGCGACCGGCGTCGTCGTGCTCGGCGACGGGCGCTGGTTCGCGCTCTGGCGCTGGCTCCCGCTTGCGTGGTGGGGGCTCGCCGCGCTCGCGGGGCTGGCCGCGTGGCGCGCGGTGCGGCGCCGTGCTCCGGTCCCCGCCCCGGCCGCCGTGGCGCGCGCGATCGAGGAGGCGCGCACGCTGCGCGCCGGTGAGC
>ERZ1066121.555-NODE-555-length-33682-cov-11.554881_pt1 | contig 33682 bp, 38 predicted proteins | sample MGYA00382768_ERZ1066121 | MGnify/ENA primary metagenome ERZ1066121 (study PRJEB33369, sample SAMEA5778351) | biofilm metagenome | biome: Industrial cooling water; feature: Water cooling tower basin; material: Biofilm | place: United Arab Emirates | collected...
ACTCAGCACTCAGCACTCAGCACTTTTAACTCATAACTTTAATAAGCAGCGCGCGCTAACAAAGAGACTGTAACACCCAAAGCTGAACCAGCTATAACTTGAAACGGAGTATGACCGAGCAATTCTTTCAAGCGGTCTTCGTTAAAGTTAGGGTGTTCACGAAATAATTCGTCTATCATTTGGTTAAGAATGCGCGCTTGTTTGCCAGCAGCTTGACGAACTCCAGCCGCATCGTACATGACAATGATGGCAAAAACCGTTGCAAGTGCGAATTCTGGACTTTGCCACCCAACTGTTTGCCCAACACCTGCTGCTAAAGCTGTAACTAAAGCTGAGTGTGCGCTGGGCATTCCTCCAGTTGTGACTAAGACCTGTACATTCAACTTACGATTTTTGATGATTTCAACAGCTAGTTTGATAGCTTGAGCCATGAAACAAGCTGTGAGGGCAACCAGCAGCACCCGGTTGTTAAAGATGTCGCCTATGTCCTGCATGTTATTTCAGATAAGTTTGTATATGTTAAACACTCTCGTGTCTGAAGTAAAGTATGTGATGCAACCAAGTAATAAAATTAGTGGTTACGGTTTGTAATAAAGTGTGCTAAAGCTATCAACGGCTGGGCTTTTTCTCCGTATGGTTGGAGTTCTGCACATGCGTCTTTAATCAGTTGGTCGGCTTTTTTGCGTGATTCTTCGATTCCCCAGAGACTTGGATAGGTAACTTTTTGTGCTTTTAGGTCTTTGCCTGCGGTTTTACCTAACTGTTCTTGTGTTGCTGTAATATCCAAAATATCGTCGATTATTTGGAATGCTAGCCCAATGTTTTGAGAATACCGCGATAGTCGCTGGACTTCTTCAGTATTGGCGCCTGCTAAAATGCCACCACAAACGACACAAGCTTCTAAAAGCGCTGCGGTTTTATGATTGTGAATGAAGTTGAGGGTTTCTAAGGTTGTGTCGGTTTTACCCTCAGATTCTAAATCTACAACTTGACCACCCACTAAACCAGCGGCGCCAACCGCGCGTCCAATGCGAGAAACGACTTTTAAAATAGCATCAGGTGCCACATTTTGAGTATTTTCAACAATGAACTCAAAAGCATAAGCGAGTAAACCATCACCAGCTAATATGGCGATGTCTTCACCATAAACTTTGTGATTTGTCAACTTCCCACGTCGATAATCATCATTATCCATTGCGGGGAGGTCATCATGAATAAGGGACATGGTATGAACCATTTCCAACGCGCACGCGGTAGGCATGGCCATATCAATTGTGCCACCCATCATTTCACAGGTAGCGATGCACAAAATCGGACGTAAGCGCTTACCTCCAGCCAGAAGCGAATAGCGCATTGCTTCGTAAATTTTTTCAGGATACTGCATAGGCAGCGATTTATCGAGCGCGGCTTCACAAATCTGCTGACGTGCTTTAAGGTAATCCTTAAGGTCAAATTTTGTACCAGGCTGGGTGGGTTGTTTAGTTTGAATATTATCCGCTGCTACCATGCTAAGTATCCTTGAGGTTCTGTCATATAGGTTACAATTTTAAGCGAGTAAGTTGATAAAGTTCTAAAATTTAAAATCGACTGAGATAGCTTTTGACAGTATTTTGTAGCAACATCGCAACTGTCATTGGACCAATACCACCGGGAACGGGGGTAATATATTCTGCTACTTTTGCAGCTGACTCAAAGTGAACATCACCGATTAAACGGTCTTTGCCACTAGCATCAACAACGCGATTTATCCCCACATCTACCACAATTGCGCCCGGTTTCAACATTTCACCTGTGACAAGTCCATTTCGTCCAACAGCAGCAATAAGAATATCTGCTGATTGGGTGATTGATTTAATATCGTGAGAACGAGAATGGGCGACGGTGACAGTAGCGTTTGCTTCGAGCAGCATTAAAGCCAAGGGTTTACCTACTAATATGCTGCGTCCCAATACTACAGCTTGTTTACCTTGCACAGGAATTTGATATTCTTCTAAGAGCCGCATTACACCAGCAGGAGTGCAAGAACGTAACCCTTCTTCGCTTCGCACCAGGCGCCCCATATTCACAGGATGTAAACCATCAACATCTTTATCAGGTGCAATTTGGTTTAGAAGTTTTACAGAGTCTAAATGCTCAGGTAAGGGTAATTGTACTAAAATCCCATCGACTTGTGGGTCAATATTAAGTGCCGCAATATTATCTTCAAGTTCCGCCAAACTTGTCTGAGTAGGAAAATGTTTCCCGAACGATGCAATCCCAACTTTTTCACAAGCACGCTCTTTACCACGTACATAGGCCGCAGAAGCAGGATTATCGCCAACCATTAGTACAGCTAAACCAGGAGGGCGCCCGAATTTGGGTTGCAGTTCTTGAATTTGTGCTGACAAAGATTGTTGAATTTTCGCACTTAGCGCTTTACCGTCAAGGATTTTAGCAGTTTGTGTTTCCATTGGGAATGTTTAGATTTTTGAATATGGGTCTAGGGTGGGTACTATTCCCCAGTCCCTATTTTCTCAGAAGAGTTGTATCAGTAGAGAGTATATTTTTTAGATTAAAGGGCATTGTAAGCTGCTGTACTTTTCAGGGGAACTGACTTGATTAAAATGGCGACAAAGCACATACTGATACAAAACTTTCTCCTTACTTGGGGTGCTATGAAGCAGGCACATTTTTTTTACCATCCAATTTCAGTATTTCGTTTTGCTTTGGCAGTGACTGCTTTTGCTGGTTTAGCAAGTTGCTCAAATATAAGCACGAGTATGAATGCCATAGGCGCCAATATCACACCAATTAAACAGCTAACACCACAGCAAAAAGATTCTACAGTCTATATCCAAGGCAAAATTGAAAAATATATACCCTTACTGGGTAAGCACGCATACCAGCTAAATGACTCAACTGGCTCAATCATTGTATTGACAAATCAGAAAGGATTTAAAGTTGGGGAGCAAGCTGTTTTCAAAGGTCAACTTCGCTACAAGAGCATCCCTTTAGCTGGGCAAGAAAAAGGTGAAGTTTATATAGAAGAAAAGTAATAATTTATACTTATAAGTTAAATAGTAAATATTTATGAATATACCAAAACAGGCTGCTATTGCAATTCTTCATCGAGAGAATAAGTATCTAATGCAATTGCGGGATAATATACCTACCATCCGTTTGCCTGGATATTGGGCTTTGTTTGGTGGACATATTGAGCCAGGTGAAACTCCCGAAGTCGCGGTACAACGGGAAATATTAGAAGAAATTGGTTACAAGCTACCCTCTACATTTAGTTTCTTTGGTTGCTATCCTTCGGAAAATGTTATACGTCATGTTTTTAGTGCGACTCTGGAAGTCGAGTTTAACGAGCTAGTTTTAAATGAAGGTTGGGATATGGCACTGCTTTTGCCATCTGATATACATAAGGGTAGTTACTATTCTGATAATGCAAAAGAAGAAAGACTACTGGCGCCTGCTCATCAACAAATCTTAATAAATTTCATGGATAATAACAGTCAGCACTCATAACGCACGATTCATGATGCAAATCAACAAATTTCCCCGGTGGTTAACTATTGGAATTGCTTTTCCCCTAACTGTTTTAAATGGTTGGGTTTTGCTACAAGTGATTAAGTATTTTCAACCATTAGTTAATATATTTATTACTGCTATCTTACTTGCATTTATTCTGGACTACCCTATCGAGTTTTTCCAGCGACAGGGAATTAAGCGTAAGTTGGCAATTGCAGGCGCCTTGTTAATTACTCTGGTGGGGGGTGTTGGCATCACTATCACTCTTGTACCATTAATTTTAGAACAAATATACGAACTAGCAAATATTTTACCAACTTGGATTGATTCAGGAACCGCGCAATTACAAGCATTTCAAGATTGGGCACTTCAGCAACAGGAGTTACCAATTAATTTGAGTGAGATAGTAACCCAAGTTCTTGATAAGCTCTCAAATCAACTACAAACATTTACAGGAAAAATACTGGGTATTGCTGTCGATACCATCGGTACTTTAGTTAATGTACTCTTAACAGTAGTATTAACTATTTATATGGTATTCAATGGTGAGCAGCTTTGGGATGGAATTTTTAAATGGTTTCCAAGTCATATTAGTACCCAAGTTCGTCAATTGTTGCGTGAGGATTTTCAAAATTACTTTCTAGGTCAAACTGTTTTAGGCTCAATTCTTGCAGTCTCGTTGATATTAGCATTTGTACTTCTACAAGTGCCACTCGCTTTATTATTCGGTGTTACTATTGGTATATTTTCGTTATTCCCGTTTGGAACTACCATTGGTATTATTATTGTCTCGTTATTGGTCGGCTTACAAAATTTTTGGTTAGGTGTAGAAATATTTGCTGTTTCTGTAGGACTCGACCAAATCAATTCAAACATTGTGGCGCCTCGTCTACTCGGTAATTTAACTGGTTTAAACCCTATTTGGGTAGTAATTTCTTTATTAATAGGTGGCAAACTAGGAGGAATTATTGGAGTGTTAGTTGCCATACCAATCGCAAGTTTTATTAAAGATGCTGCTGATAGCTGGCAAGCAGGAACATTTAATACAGCAGCATCGGAATTTGCTGATAATAAGCATGAAAATACAATCAAGCTTGAGGAAAACCCAGATGTAAGTATTGGAAGATAGTAGGACAATTAGATATTGTTCATTAAAGTGGGTATGCTAAAGCGCCTCTTTCTGAAAAATTGGAAAAGTTTTCGTTATGCAGAACTACCGCTATACCCACTCACGGTTTTAATAGGTACAAATGCTAGCGGAAAATCAAATCTTGTCGAAGCGTTCGAGTTTTTAAGACGAACCGTTGATGGATACGAAATTGAAGCTGCACTAGCAGGAGATAAAATTCTACCTCCAATTCGTGGTGGTATTAGTTGGGCAGCTCTTAAACCCGAAGTAGAATTTACACTCAAAGCACTTGTCAATGGTGAAAGTAAACAAGTCGATTATTTATATGGCATTACCGTAGAAACAAAACGCGATGCGATGATACTCGAAGAAAAAATAACTTGCCGTGAGTATCAACGTGATAAAAAAACGATGATTTTTGAACGTGATTTTGTAACAAGTTATATAGATTCAAAAGACGAACGCGAGAAGGTTCTCAAAATATCCACGCATTACAAAAACGCGCGTTGGACACTTCCCAATAATGACAAATCAGTTTTAACATACTTTAAAAATACATACGTTTTAGATAATATCACTGAAGTAAATCATGTCATTGGCAACCTTGAGAAAATTTATGTATTTAACCCAATTCCTGCTAAAATGCGAAACTACTCGCATCTTTCTAAATGTTTAGATAGCGATGCATCAAATCTTGCTGGAGTCATAGCGGGATTATCGGCACGTAAGCAAGATGAAGTTGAAGATACACTTTCAGAATACGCGCGGGGTTTACCAGCAGGAAATATTTTAAAAGTTTGGGCAGAGCGTGTTGGTAGATATGCTAGCGATGCGATGTTATATTGCGAAGAAGAATGGACAAACGGACAAATACAAGAAGTAGATGCACGTAGCATGTCTGATGGAACTTTAAGATTTATAGCCATCATGACAGCTTTGTTAACAATACCTGAAAAAAGCCAGTTAATTATCGAAGATGTTGATAATGGGTTACATCCCTCGCGCGCGGAATTATTATCACGAATGTTACACGAAATAGGTAGGAAGCGGGAAATAGATATTTTAGTAACTACTCATAACCCTGCTCTACTCGATGCATTTGGAGGTGATATAGTACCTTCGGTAGTGGTAGTACATCGTGATACAGCAACTGGGGAGAGTAAGCTTACTCCTTTGAAGGATATTGAGAATTTGCCTAAATTAATGGTATCAGGCGCCTTGGGTCAGTTGACTACAGAGGGCGCCATTGAAAAAAGCCTTGCTGAAGAGAAAATTGATAGTAAAAAGGAAACAAAATCAAAGTAATCTTGAGTTAATCCCCCTTGCCCCCCTTAATAAGGGGGGAATAAGAGTACTTTAAGCCCCCCTTATTAAGGAGAATAAGATTACTTTAAGCCCCCCTTAATAAGGGGGGTTGGGGGGATTTTTTAATGACATTTATTTTGAATTTGTATATTTGATATTTTTTGATTAAATCTACAAAATAAATATTAGTAAATATTGAAATTGCTAATCTAAAAATGATTGGTGCAGCCCTATAAATAAAATGGTATAGTAATGGTACCGAAAAACCTGACCGCACCATTTTTTACCTGATTTTGCACCAAATTTTCATGGTGCGACAACGAAATTGTAGCAAAAAAAGGAGGGATATTGCACCACTATTTGAGCGAGCGTCAAAGAGAATATCAAGCAAAATGCTTGCACTGTCTTGGTGCCGTGGTATTTTACCAAGTTCAGCACCACTGACTAATTGTAATTCAAAATACTGTTTCAAAATACTGTTTTAAAGCTGTTGATGGTACGAAAATGGTGCCGAAAATGGTGCTGGAGATGGTGCAAAAGGGGTTTTTGCTTGGTGCCGGAAGGGGTTAAAGTTAGTTTCATTGTTGATTTCAGAGATATTATTAAGCTATTGATAAAGAGAATATTTAAGCTGGCACCAAAATTTATCATGCGGCATCAGATGCTTATAGCTAAAATTAAGTTTATCGCTTTTAATAAGTCATAAAAAGCGGTTATTGTTAGAGTGAATTAGCTCTGTTGCCAATTGCGGTGCCTTACGCATCAAGTCTCATTGCATCCGGCGCCTTGCAGGAATGAAGTTTTTGATTAAAGAGGATTTTGTAATATAACTTTACGGCGCCATTGCTAGACAAAATCACAAAAATAATATCATTGACGATATATATCATGAATGATAATGTGTTAGAATGTTGAATTGTATGCTTCGTTTACAGAAGAGTTCTTAGAATTTTCCTCGGCTGTGCAAGAATTTTTTGCAAAATGTAAGTGTTGCGTATAGTAGGATAATGGCTAACTATGACGGAAACTAAAACTACTCGTACCGCGCGTCGGGGACGCATTTTTCCTGAGATTCAATGGACTGAAGAACAGTTTGCTAAACGGCGAACTGAACGCGAAGATTTTTATCGACGTAGCAAAGAGATTTTTGATAGTGTCAAGGCGGAATATATAGATACGCATTACGGCTGGTATATGGTGGTTGAACCAGATAGTGGCGACTATTTTGTTGACCAAGATGAAGAAGTTGTTATGCAACAAGCGCGCGTTATGCACCCTGGTACTGTACGATTGTTTTTGTTCAGAATTAATGAGACGGGTGTTTCTGGGACTATATGATTAATGGGCGGTTTAGTGATGACGATACGTTGATTTTTGAACTAACTCTAATTGCGTCGGATGGGTTAGAGTTACCTACGGATGTCATAGTCGATACTAGTTTTTCTGGGTGGTTAGCAATTGATGAGCAAGATTTAGATGGTCTTGGTTGGACTTATTTGCGGACAATTGTGCAACAAACTGCCAGGGGAGTAAGCGATTTTGATATCTATGCGGGTAAGGTACGTCTCGATGGCAGCGAGTTTGATATTTTAGTTCATGTTGGCGAAGGGTTGACGGAAGTTTTGTTTGGTTTGAAGTGGTTGAAAACCCGACGCTTGGTTGTGGATATGGCTTCGGGGGTGTTGACGCTTGGGGACGGTGGAAGTTGATGAGATTTTGTGGCGCCGTTATCGAGATACTTGAAGAAGGGACTATATATAGATATTTAGGGGCGCTGTAAAACATTGTGACTGCGCGCACGGCTTCCTTTAACGTTTTTTCGAGCTTCTTTTTTGCACTAATTCTCTTGAACTCCAAATTGCTTGCAGTAACTCTTGTAATTGACGGATGGCAAAAGCTGGGAGTAAGTCGGTTATTAACCATTGGTAAGCTAGTTGCTCGGCTTTACGAAATTCCTGTGCCTTATATAATAGAGAGGCTGCACTTACTGCTGTTATACCTATAGTTCTTGTTTTAGTTGGCTCATTTGCTTCGAGCGCTAAAATTTCTGCTTCGGCCGCAAGTCGATAAAGTTCTATAGTACGAGCATTATTTTGCTCTCTAAGAGTTTCTTCGGCTAAATTAGCGTAATGCTCACTTTGAGAATGATATGATACCCAATTCATAATTAAGATTCTACCGTTTGTATCATTATTAATTTAACGCGGAATCCAACTACACAAGCTAAGGCTGGCAAGTTGGTGTCTCCTTGTAATGCTTGGTCTACTTTTTCTCGTAAACGTCGTTTAATTTCTGATACACCTAAGTTTGTGCCGGAAACCTCAAGCCGAAAACATCCTTCGCTCGTCTTCGAGTTCCTGACCAATTGGTGCAATATAATAGTCGGCGCCTGTGCGGGTTTCTGCCCTTCTTACTGCTACTAATCCTCGCAGTAGTTCTGTTGCTGCCAAGGCGAAAGCATAAGCTCCATCACGGGTTGCATCATCAGTATTCGCCCATGCGTTTTTATCCCGCTGCGAAGTTATGTTCCAGTCAACCAGAGCTAAGGATTCATTATTATCATCTATGAGAGTAAATTCTTGGGGTGGAGTATGATGTCTGTCTAAGCATACCCGTGCTGCATCTAAATAATTGGCTGCCGTTGAGGGTAGTAAACCTGTATGGCGGGCATCCATGTTATTTATTGGTAGCAAGGGTGACGACATCTTTTTATTTGGACTTGGGGTGGCATATTTATCTTAGGTTATAGGCGCCGCTCAAAAATAGCGCTTGGGAGTTTTTGTAAAAGGGCGCCTGCGCTTGATGCATCTTGAAGTAACTACATATAAAAGGGTACCGCGAAACTTCGTGACTGCGTTGGTAAAGATAATACTTAGTGATTGGCTGGGGGTCGCTGTGCTTGTAAATATTTTATACTATAAGGTGTTGCGAAGAGTTCGCTCTGTCAGAGTTCTGAGGTGCCGTCATTGTTCAAACAGGTTTCAAGTTATTTATTTCCCGCTTATCCACACTTAATCCTTTGTGTAATTAATTATGCCTAGTCCAGCTACGAGCGAATTACCTAAGCCTAATGATTGGAATGAATTTGAGGATATTGTATGGGAAATTTATACAAGGAAATGGCAAGATTCACATGCGAAAAGATATGGTAAAAGTGGGCAAGCGCAACATGGTATTGATATTTATGGTAAGCCAAAAGATTCTAATTGTTATATAGCAATTCAATGCAAGCGCTATAAGAACGGTAAACTTAATAATAAAGATATAGAGGAAGAAATAAAAAAAACTCAGTCGTTTACATCTGAGATTGAAGAATATATTATTGCAACAACAGAATCAAGAGATACAAAGCTTCAAGATTATCTTCGAGAGCTTAACAAGAAACGTAAATCAGAAAATTTATTTTTTGTTGATATAGTTTTTTGGGAAGACATCTGTAATGATTTAGTAACTCATAGTAACTTTGATTTACTGAAAAAATATTATTCAGGGTGGGAAGAAGTTTATAAAAATCAAAATTACGTTTCTCTGGCAGAAGCGAAGGAAAACTATTTAAAGAAACTCAGGCATATTTTCAATCATGTAAATCTTGCTGGTATTGATGTGGAAGGTGAGAATACCCATCAATCTGGAAAATTTGCAAATATTTTTGTTGCTCCAAACTTAGAATTTGATGATTTTTATCAAAAGTTAAAGAAAAATGAAAACAAGAAAACTCAACAGGAAGAAAGAAAGCAGAGGATAATTTTAGCAACAAAATTATTTAAAGAACAACAATCAAAGACAGCGTTAATACTAGGTGTACCAGGGTCAGGGAAAACTGCTTTAATCAGTTACTTTGTACTTTCTTTATGCGGAAGCGCACTAGATGAAGTAGCTGATGTTCAAAAAATAGAGAAACAAACCGAATTGTCTAATGGTAGTAATAAATTTCTGGGAACTAGAAATTGTATCTATGGAAAACTTAAACCTATTAATATTGGACTTTCAAATGAAATAGATTGGCTACCAATTGTAATTCGTATTCGAGAATTATCTCTTCATTCAAATATGAGTATTCTTGATTTTGCTCGACATAGGTATTGTGCTGAGTTACCTAATTCAAATGAGTTTTTTGAATATTGGCTCAGGGAAGGAAGAGGGATAATTTTTTTTGATGGGTTAGATGAAGTAGGAACAGAGAAACAAGCAAGAATTGTCGAGCAAATAAAATTATTTTTAGAAACTTATCCTCAAAACCGAGTTATTATCACTTCTCGTCCTATAGGTAATCCAGGTCGTTACTTTTCTACTAAAGAATTTCCTAATTACCACATTCAACCTTTTCATAAAAATCAAATAATTGTTTTTATTAATCGTTGGTATGAAAGCATTTTTTCTGAGAAATCACAAGCAATAGTTCATCAAAATAATCTTAGGCAAGCTATATTTGATAATCCTAGGCTTGAGCAACTTGCTAGTAATCCTTTACTATTAACAATAATATTGTTAATTCATCGCGAACAAAAGCAGTTGCCGAAAAGACGTAATGAGCTTTATGATTGTGCGATTAATACACTGTTGGATTCCTGGGATAAACATAAAGAAATAAGAAATCATGAAATTTTGCAGTATTTGGTAGTAGATGATTTACGCTGGCTGATGGCACGTTTAGCGTACTGGATACATACTAAAGGTGGATTAGATGAACAAGAAGGAGGAATATTAATTGAACGAGATGAACTACTGGAAAAATTATGTGAGTATATTCAAGATATAACAGGAATAAAATACCATAGAGCAGAAGCAGAGGCAAAGCGATTTTTAGATAAAATAGTAGGAGACCGCGCTGGTTTAATCAGCAATCAAAGTGATAATTTATATGGTTTCGTGCATAAAACTTTTCAGGAATATTTAACAGCAGAAGATACTTATAATAGAGCTAAAGAACAGCGTACATTGGAGCCTATATTAAGTGCAATAAAATTACATTTACATGAACCACACTGGAATGAAGTAATTTTTCTACTGGTGGCAAAATTGAAACAGAAGGATGCTATACAAGCCATGCAGGCAATACTCGAACATAAGAGCGAGTATGAACGATGGTTACATAGAGATTTGTTATTTGCTGGACGTTGTTTAACTGAGAATCTGAAACAGTGGGAACGAGGAGTAGAGAATATAGGGCTAGTAAAAGATATTTTAAATAAAATTGTTAAATTAGAAGCTGCGAATGATTTCCCAATTGCTCGCGAAGCCAGAAAAAATATCTCTGATATTTTATTGAATCTAAGTGGGACTATCTTTGAGAATAAATTACTACGAATACTGAATCAATATGCTTCAAAAAAGAATCAAAAAGTAGATTTAATATATAGATTAGCACTGGGAGGGCACGAAGAAGCTGTTGATGATGTTTTACAGTTACTAAAAAATAAACATACAAATGAGCGAGCAATCGAAATTATAAGAAATGCTCTTAAATATAGTAATATTTCTGATTTTTTAATTCAAAATTTTCGCTCAAATTTTCATGGAGAAATAGAAATAGCCGAAGCTTTGAATATGCTTGGCTATCGTGATGATTATGTAGACCATGTTCTCAATGTTGATGGCTACGATAAATACTATTATGATATGGCTTATGAAAAGTTTCAACAACAACAAATAGAAGAAGCGCAGTCTGTTTACTCTGAGATAGATGTATTATTGAGCAAGCTAGAAAATAATTCTAATTATGAAGCGGTAATAAATGAATTAATAAATTGGTTGGGGTATGAAGATTACGGTGTGAATGAATATGTAGCAAAAGAGTTAGGTAAATTTAGTGATGTTTACTCAGAGATTGAAATTAAACTTCTGGAAGAATTTAAAGGTAAATCATCTGATGAATATTTTCATGTGGTTTTAGCTTTAGGGTATTTAAGAAAACCTTCTGAGAATATAATAACTATTTTAACTTCGTTGCTTCATAATGATGAAAATGTATTTGTACGTGCGGATGCAGCTAAAGCCTTAAGCCATTTAAATATTTCTCATGATGTTGTTAAGAGTGAGCTACTCAAATCTTTAAAAGATGTTAGCCTTTTTGACTCATCTGAACCATACAGCTTTCCTGGTAATGCTTATGAAGAAGCCTTATATTTTAACTCTCAAGTATTTAAAGCCTTAGTTCAGTTAAGTAAAACGTCTGATACAGTTGCTCCTACTTTGGCTCAATGGATAGAAGAAAATCAGGATAAAGAAGATATTAAATGTGCAGTTGATGCACTTTGGGAAATAGTAGAAGGTTCACCAGTCAAAGATTTGCAGTGATAAAGCTCAGTTTTTCTATAGAATGTGCGCCCCGTCTTATCGCCATCAAAATTCTTAAACAGAACCGAGGTACCAATTGCCCCATGACCTATTATCGTTATTTCTAGTAGGGCAGATAAATAAAATCCACCCACCGCTCGCCGCTCCTTATACAGTTTTTAACCTCCGCTCAATATCGGAGCGGCGCCTGCTACCAAATGCTTTCAGGTAATTGCGTTCTTCAAATAACGTTATTATAAAAAGGTAGTTAGATTCTTCTTTATAACTAAGTTCAACATTTTAGTACGTCGGAAGCACAAATTTCATTACTTTCTCTATCTACGACTTTTCCAGTATCCAGGTTCTCGACTGGAATGCATCACCGCTAAAATAAGAATATAGTCTTGCTCAATTGTGTAAAGAATTCCATACGGAAAACGACGTGCCATGCATCGCCGCACATCCTCGTCAATTACAGCGTAACGTGTAGGCGCCTCTCTAACCCAATAGACTGCATCTTTTATAGCATCAATGAATGCTTGTGCCACCTCAACCCGTTGCTCTGTGTAATATTTTACACCCTCTGCATATTCTGTGAGTAGCTCTCAGGATGAAATACATACATCATGGCTCTAGCAACCGTCTGACTTGAGCAAGAGCCTCTTCTCCTGAAATTGGTTGCACAGAACCATCTCGAATTTCCGAACGCCGTTTAAGAGCTTCGGTCATCCAAGCTGCTTGGATTGTTGGTTCGGTATCAAATTCTAAGCTTTCGACTAGTTTTTCCGCTAATAACGCCCTAGATGAGCTAGGAAGCGCTAGGAGTTCTTCTGTTAGTTGCTCAATTGATTTCATGAAATCTCACAGCGCTCTTAGTTATATTGTACAGGATAGCAGGACAGGCGAGACACCTATCCTACGGTAGGCGCCCCCTCTCCAAAAAAACGGCGCCTGATATTACAAGTCTGAATAAAATCCTTATGTAATAAAACTTTGCGACGATTACAACATAAGGTTTGTTCCCATATCATACTCCTAGTTTAAAAATTTTCGTTGTTTTTTCGTTGTTTTAACGTCGGTTGTCATATAATCTATCTATAGAAGCGTCTACAAAAGTGTCTATAAATGATAAAACTCACACCTGGTTAAGTATTTTATGAATTCACTGATAAAAAAAGAAAACAAAGAGCTTGGATTTAAAGTTGGACAAACTTGGCGGTCGTTTGAAAAGTTCCGCACAGAAGGGGCTAAAGCTTTAGAATCTATCAAAGACGGTATTGTAGGTATTCTTCATACAAAAACAGGACAGTACCGTATTTTAGAGGAGAGAGATTTTCAAAAGCTTTATGGTCTTGCGCGTGATGTTGACCGCTTGCAAGGTGGGTTAAGAATAGTTGTTAGTGCTGCTCGTGCTTTGAAAAAAGACCCAGATAACCCAGATACTATGGATGTATTACTTCAAAGTATCACTTTTTTAGGCAGCTTACCCGAACTTCCAACACGTGAAAAGTTTGAATCTTTATTGGTTGAGACTACTGAGTTAGATGAAGATGATGAAGTAATATTGGATTCCAAAGAGTTGGAAAGGTTGATTAAATCTGAATCTCTTACTCAAGAAAAATAACAGTAAAAAGCATAAATATTGAATTCAATGCGGGAAAAACTAATTGAACTTGAGGAAAAGCTTAAACATCATTCACATGACCAAACGGCTATAGAAATTGTCCAAGAATTTGCCAAAAGTCTTGGTAAGACAAGAAATAAGCAGGTAGTTTTTGGTTCGGATGGTGTTCTTTTACGTGAACCACCAATTACTTATCAAGAAGTAATCGATAAGGGTCTTATAAGCCAAGATGAAGACCCTTTTTCTTTATTACAGGGTGATATTGTTAGTACCGATGCTGCTTATTTTTTTGGCGAGCGTCTTTTAGGTATGAAATTTATTATAGCTAGTTCTACTTGTGATTTGGTAGAAAACCGTAGAGAAAACGCAGTTTTGTTTCGTATACAATCAATTACTGATGATGATAAAACTGCCGCTTCTACAATTAGTGAGTTATTGAGATTTAAATCAACTAAATTAATGTATTTACCACGCTTAAAATCTGATACTACAGATGTAATTGCGAATTTGGTATTACTGGATGGAGTAGTACAAATTCGCCTTGATGATTTACACCTAGCTACTCGGCACGCAAGTCTTGGCTTAACTGGATGGCGTATTTTTGGAGCATTACTAAAAACTGTAATGGCTAGAACGGGAGAAAGTGAAGTAAAAATGAGAACTTCAATATTTTAACTGTTTCTCTCGGTTTAAGCGTCCTCCATATCATCAAAATTCTTAACGCGCAATGCAGGCGCCCTGCTAATATTTCTCTCAGTAAACCGAAAGCGGAATTAATCATGCCTACGCTTTCTACCAGCAATTTGTCTAAACCTGAATCTCGGTTTGTTTTGTCACTGGTAGTAGTAACGTACTTTCAATTTGATGTCGAACCTCTGGGCTAATACAACAATCACTATAAAGACAATCGAGTAATAACTTGTTGGCTTGATAATACTTTCGTAAGGAGTTTTTTTGCTCGTCACTAAACTCCCATCCATGACCTGTTTCACGATACTTAATTATTAACTGTCTTAGTTTTCCAGTCCATTTATTACCATTTTCTTGCCACCAGGTATTAAATAAGTCGAAATCCGAATCATGATTGAGTTCTTGTTTCAGCTTTTGTAGCTCTTGCTGTAGACTATCTGGATTGCTTAACAATTCGAGAAGATGGTCAAAATTATTGGCAAGAAGAGAGTTTTTTTTGTACTCTAGGTCTAAAGCTAAGTCAAAGTTAATAATTTCATCACGAACTAAATCAGGAGCGGGGTCATAATAAATCAAGTTTAGACTTATTATCAGAATAATCTTTTAAACTAATGAAAAAAGGAATAAGGTCTGATTGAAATTTTTTCTCCATACATTGTAGTGCTAGATGTTTAAAAAAAGTCGTTTTACCAGACCCTGGTTTACCTAAAATTATTAATTTGGAATAATCTTCTGCTACTTTTAAACCTTCTACACGTTCTTCCCGCACCTCAAAAAAGCGCGAATTAAATCTATCAATCTCGGAATAAAATTTATTCCTAATCATGTCCTCCGTTAACCATACACGTCCCAGAATTCTTTTAAAAACATTTACCCTGACGTAAATCTCATCTATACTTAGTGGTTGTTCCATGTCTAATACACGTATTGTTCCACATTTATACTGCACATATTCTTTTATATTCTCTCTTGCTAAACTTACAAGTTGGTTGATATTTATATCTTGTTGAATTTGCTCTTCTACTTTTGCTTCAATAACTTCTTCATAATTTAAACCTAGCGCTTCACAAACATCTTCAAAAATGCTTCTATCAATAGGCTTTCTATTAAAAAATTTACTAATAGTAGCACGACTAATTTGAGTAATTTCTACTAATTTTTGTAGATTCAAATTTTTATTTTTTAAAGATTTATTTGCTTGTATTAAACCTGATGATGATAAAATGTTTGACCTACTCATAGGTTTTACAAATATTAGTATAGGGTTTTAATTGCCAGCGCGCCTTGTTGTTATTGTGAATATTTTACACTCCTTAAATTATACAATAGCGTACTAATTATGTAGCAAAGTTTGACATCTAATACAAGTCATACGTAAAGTTAGACATCAAGTTATATAGTTGGATTCGTTATACTTAAACAATTTTTGTTTATATATAATTAGCGCCACTTAAAAAACTTCGCGCCTCCAAATCACTATACGGGTTCTATCATGTCTAAAACTTACCAGGTAAAGCGCATACATCTGTTAGCATCACTAGTTACTACTGTTTCTGGACTTTTAGTCGCAATAAGTACATGTGTCAGTTTATGGCATGATCATAGGTTTTCCTCATCTTTGCCTAATACTAAACAATCTGCTGAACAAAATTTATATCAGTGTAAACCTTTAACTCAATATAATAACGCGCACGCTCTGGAGATAGAACTTAAAAAGGATACAAGGCAGCGTAGTTAAGTCTTTGGAGTAAATAGATGAGTACAAATGCCGAGGAACTGTTGAGCTTGTAATGCTTGATTTTGCGTAAGGTAGGCATTGCCAGCCCTTTCAACGCGAACTAGAGTACTACGAATTCTGCGCCTGAAACCCTTATTCTTGCGTCACCCACAAAGTAGGTTTTTTAGTTAACCACCCAATTTAATTACGAGAGCATATCAATTTTGTTCAATATGGCGCCATCTTAATTGTTCATTTTTTTGAAGAATATGCCGCAAGTCTTGTTGCTAGGAGGTTAATTGAACACGTATTTTAAGTCAATATTTTGGTACTAGTGTTCGCGTTGAAAGGGCTGGCATTGCCCACCTTACCCTTGTTGAGAAAGTGCAAGATGTGAGGTAGGCACCCAATTGTTGTAAAATAATAGACAAGGTTATCTCCGAAAGGTTGAAAAAGTCTCTCTATGGCTCAACTTTGGTTATCAAGAGTAAATTGACGAGGATTTTTGAGAATAAAAGTACTATTTTCTTTAATTAACTCACCTGTGCAGTAAACCGGAAGACGTTCTTGATAAGCTTTAAGAGCAAGAATATAGTCGTGATCTGCTAATTCAGTATGAATAGGGCGTAACTTATCAACAACGATACCAAGTAGCGTAACCTCTCCACCAAGGTACCCAGCATGTGGAGTTGCAATGTGAGTTATAACTCCCTGAATAGTAGTATTAGGCAAGTTTGTAACTAAGGCGCCTAATATTTCAAATTGTGAACGGTTTTCTGCCAGAGCAAGAGTTTCCACAACTTCTGCCATACGTCTATTAAAATCTACAACTTCTGGTTTAAGGGGAAGTAAAATTTCAAAATCGTCTAGAGTCCATATACTAGCTTTGTCACCACGAAATTGCTGTTGCTGCCAACCATGTGCAGCTAAGTACATTTTTACTTGTTGAGGGTCGAGATAATGAAATTGTCCTGTAGTTGGGAATATTGCTGTCATAAAACTTCTTGGGCAGCTATACGTTCCATTATAGTTCTGAGTGCATTAGGACTAAATATATTTTGACGTGGAATTTCGATAGTAATGGTTGCTTGATCGTCAAGCGGTGGTTTTCCTCGTAGTGATAACCAATACGCGCAACGTTTGATACATAAAGATTCTTCGGTTTGAGACAACCAGTCATCTACATCTGCTGGTAGCAAGACAACTATCAACAGTTGTGGCACAAAAGGGTCTTCTGAGCGAAGTTCATTATAATTCTTAGCTTTTAACCTGTATTTAATAAGCTCGTCTTTAAGACTATCTTGAGATGTGGATTTAATTTGTACATCGAATCTAGGTAAACGTTTTGAATTAATTTTTCCCGGTACGGTTATCGTAGCGTCTATACCACTATCATCTAATCTACGTGTAGCAGTTTGGAGAGAGTAACCCACACTACTTGTAACAGCATTAATATAAGCAAGACTAAAGTCTTCTTTTTGAGTGTTAAGAGTCATTCTCAAAAATTCATTTGTATTATAGTAGTTCCAATATTACTCAATTAGAATATTAACTTAATGAAAAAAATTTTTCAATCCTGCGTAAAAGCAGCAATATAGCATCGCACACATAACAGAACAAGCACAAGGGACGCTGCATTCACTCCCAAAAGCTTCATTTCATACCTGGCAGCAATAAATTTATTTGCCTCAAAACTAAGCCAAAACTGGTGGAAACGGAATTAATTACCATCTCTACAAAATCCTTGTGCTTGATTTTATCAACCAAAAATTGCTGCTATCAACAACTAACAAACTACACACCTTACCTACCAAAAAGGAAGCTCAGATTATGAAACTCAAAACTAAATTATTCGCAGTTCTACCTCTTCTTGTAGGCGCCATTTTCTTAACACCAACAAGAGCGCGCGCGTCGAGTTTTACCGACGACGTAGCAATACAATTAATAAACACACTTTACGGTGCTGGTCTTAATGGCTACGAGTCAACCCATGACCCCTATGTAAATATGCTATATCATGGCGGGACAGGCTATGTAAATATTAATCTTGATGCTGGTAAATCTTATGGTATCGTTGGAGTTTGTGACCGCGACTGCTCAGATTTAGACATTACCGTTTACGACCAAAATGGTAATCTTGTTGGCTATGATAACGATGACGATAGCACTCTAATTGTTGGTTTCACACCCCGCAGGAGTGGAACATATCGAGTTAAAGTTGATATGGTGGGCACTGCCCACCTTACGGGTACTTAGATTTATTCATAAACAATTTAGAATTCCTATATACTCATTACTATTTTCCAATAACGTTATGCGTGCGTCGGCGCCGGATAATTTAGAATTAGATGCGGTCGGTTGAGTCAAATATCAATGGTGCAAATAAACTTATGACCAAAATAGAACGAGATAAAAATCGAGAAGGTGTTAGTTATGAGGATATTGCAACGGCGGCAACTCGTATCAAAGGTCAAGCACTATTGACTCCAGTTTTTACATCAAAAACAGTCAACGAGCGTACCAAAAGCCAAGTATTTTTCAAGTGCGAGAATTTCCAGCGTACAGGGTCTTTCAAATTCCGAGGAGCATATAACGCTCTAATACAACTATCAGAAGAACAGAAACATTGTGGAGTTATTACCTATTCTTCAGGAAACCATGCCCAGGCTGTAGCACTTGCAGGTAAGTTACTAGGAATCCATACTACGATAGTTATGCCAGAGGATTCTCCTGTAGTGAAGCAGGCTGCGACCAAAAGCTACGGTGCAGAAGTAATTTTTTACAATCGTTACAAAACTACGCGAGAGGAGGTAGCTGGTCGCTTACAGCAAGAGCGTAGTTTGACTATGATACCACCCTACGACCACCCTCATATTATAGCTGGACAGGGTACAGTTGCTCTTGAACTCTTTGAGGAGGTGGGTTCTCTAGATTTACTGCTGGTTTGCTGCGGTGGTGGGGGTTTGCTATCTGGAAGTGCTATCAGTGCTGCTAAACTCTCCCCCAAATGCAAAGTTATTGGTGTTGAGCCAGAAAAGGGGGACGATGCTACCCGCTCTTTCCACAGCAAAACTCTGCAAACGGTTCACAATCCTGATACCATTGCTGACGGCGCCCGCACTGCTTCTCTCGGCGCCCTTACTTTTCCTTTAATACTGCACTACGTCCACGACATGGTTACAGTATCTGATGAAGCGTTGCTACGAGCCATGTTTTTTCTCTGGGAACGGCTCAAAATAGTAGTTGAGCCAACAGGAGCGCTTTCTACTGCTGCTTTGCTAGAGGGAATTGTCAGTGCAGCCAACGCGCGTATTGGGGTTATTATTAGCGGTGGTAATGTGGATTTAAAACAGGTTAGCAATTTTGCTCAAATAGATGAAATTCGATAGAATCCGGTGAGATTTTGAATGCTGTCTCTATTTTTTCTTGCACTCCTAACCATTTATAGGAACAGGTAATTACTAACAGCTTTCGATTCTTTTGTACTTGCACAATTTGAAGCGGTGTAATTGAGTAGAAGGGTTCCTCTGAATCCTCTGCGCTATTCAAAACAAAATCTTGAAGTGTGATGTGAATATTAAAAGAAGATTGCAGCACTTCACATAGCTCCCGATGCTTATTCAAGGCTCGTTCATGGTATGGGGCAAGCAAATCATCATCACTGACACAATAAAACTGTTTTTGTTGCTGCGCTTGGGAAATTAAGGTTTGTGCCTCTTCTAAATGTAGGAGACGATGGCGAAACTCTCCTACTGGCAAGTTATCGAGACAAATATGCCAGAAAGAAACAAAGAGCTGGTTTGCTTCAGATGTCATAATTTTTTATTTGTTGAAGAGCGAATTCGACATTCTCATAGAGATAATCTTTGGTTTTGAGGTAAACGATGGGCATGGTTCCTCCCGTTATGACATGTTATATATATTTTACTTGTCAATTTACTAGTATTCCAATCCTCGATTCGTTTTATTTTTTGCTTCTGCCGGATGCGGTTGCTCTTTACGGGCGCCTTTGTCATTTATGTAGAAGGACGGACGACACGAATAAGTTTGCCTGTTATGGGACGGGCAGGGATGCCCGTTCCACAATAAATTTTTATGAATTTACTGGCAAAAACGCTTGACTTATAACTGATACTTAATTAATGCGATAGGGGGCAATTTAACTATTTTGGTTGAGCTTCCAAATAAGACACCTGTTCGCCTGAATATGCTAAGTGACCGATGTTTGCCAGGATGTGGACGGTAAAATATAAATTTTCGTGTTGCTGTTATAAAGCAGCTTGAAAAATTTGTTGTGCGGTTAAATTTAATTCTGGGAATGCAATGGAAACAATGCGGTCATCTCCCCTAAATTGAGTGACCTGGTATTCTTCATTGACTAGGTTATAAATTGATAAAGTTGGTTGTTTGGGGTCACCTATATATTTCATACCACCCAATCCCAGATAATCTACAATCCAATATTCAGGTATTTTTATTTCTTCGTATTCACCCTGTTTTTTGTAGTAATCATCGCGCCAGTTTGTACTGACTACTTCAACTACTAAGGGAATAGAAGCACCACGCTCAACTGTGGAATACTTTGCCCAAAGCTCTTCTGATTTTAGAGCGGGTTTATTGAGTACTAATATGTCTGGAGAGTAAGTAGATTGGCTAGTTGCAGATTGTACTAGTGCAGTTTTGGGTATAAAGAAGGGTAGCTTTAGCCGTGTAAATTCTACGACTAATTGAGTGTTTAAAAACCCTGTAACTTCTTCATGCTCCCCTACTGGTTGTGACATCTCTACTATTGCTCCATTGTGTAATTCGTAACGCTTTCCTGAATTTTCTGGTATCCATTCCAAAAAATCTTTTACTGTTATTGGCTTAAATAATGCTTGAGTCATTCGATGATAGCTTCCTTGCTCTTTACAACTTTTAAATCTAACTAGCTGCTTTACAGTAGTACTTTATATAGTATATTCTCGTTGTGAGATATTAACGATGGGCGCCGCGATTACGATATTGTTGAGAATGTCGGCGCTCTAACAGTCGGTATTTCCAATACTTGACGAGTTTGTACGGCAGCAAATTGAACCCAAGCGTAGTATTAGTTGATGAAATTGATCTTAATCTTCATCCACCAGCGGCACAGTTATTAATAAGGCAACTCAATCAACTTTGTTCGACCTGTCAGTTCCGCAGTGACAACTCATACCGATGCTGGAGCGTCGCTGTACCTGTAAATATTTTATACTGCGAGGGTGTTGCGAAGAGTGCTGACGTGCAGGTTAAACTGTTGCATGTTAGAAAGTTAAATATTACGGGAATACTTAAAGCAATCCCTATATTGACAATATTACTGAGCTTTAATTTAAAATTAATACAAAAATACTATGCAGAAACTAATACCATTAGAAAGTTTCACAATTGTGACGCCTGACACAACAGATGCAGTTCAGAAGCGCTTAAAACAATGTCTATTTTACAGAGGAGACATTTCAGAACAAGGCTTTAAAATCTTTCGCAATTACTATCGCCGCGTCCCAGTTACACTAATTAAAGGACATTTTGAATCACAATCTCATCAAACAAGCGTTCATATAAAAATAAGTCCACACCCTTATTTTATAGTATTATTGGCATTATTAGGGTTAATATTTTGGATATATTATGGAAGCATCGTTCCCAATGCTTTTGAATCGTATACCTATGTAAAACCAGTGAGAACACCTGTATTTTCTCCAGATAATATATCGTCAGATGGGGGCTTTGTTAAAAGTGTCATTGAGTCTACAGCGAATTCAACAGAACGTACTATGCCTGCTCATTTGGCTCTATTGTACTTAGCATCACCTATAATAGTGCTGATTATTTTTTGGGCAGCTTTTTGGTCAAACGTAAAAGATACTCGGCGTGACTTAACCCTAATTATTCGTGGAGAAATCTAAAGCCTTAAATGTAAACACGTAAACAAAGTTACGCAATTTACCATTAATAGCTATTTCACTCTCTAACTAGAGTTGAGCGCTCGCTTGCTTTAATTTATCTCTCCCTGTATCCCCTGCCTGTATACCGAGTTAAACTTAGAAGCTACCTAATATTGTGACTTTTCTGCTATGATAATAAACATACTTACTTTCTTCGCCATCGCTATATATATCAGTAGTGTTGGTTGTAGTTATGAAGTTATCGCCTTACAAAGTTAAAAATAATCAGGAGAAGACCGTACTATCCAACACCAGAACAAAGTTTAATCTGTGTAATCCTGATTCAAAATGTCACAACGTTATTGTTACCAGTTAACATACTAAGGTTAGATGAAAGAACATGAATTATTTACATATTAGCAGGGGAAGAGACTGGAATGGTAATTAGTCGTGATGGAAAATGGAGGTATGACGAATGACTAAGCCAAATTTTCTCACAATGAGCAAGTCCGAACTTAAAGCATATTTGCTTGAAAATCGTAATGATACAGAAACGTTTCATGCTTTAATGGACAGAATTAATGCCGAACCAAATCAAAAGTTTTACACTATTGATGACGTGGATAAGTTAGAAGAATTAATTAAAGCAAAACGAAGTTCTAAAGATAATCAAGTTGAGAGTTGAGTTTTTAAATATTATCGGACGGGCGGGCAGGGATGCCCGCTCCACAAGATGATTACATTACAAGATATTTGCAAGAAATTTACATAAGGGCTACAAATGGCGCCTTCTTTGGTTGCTCAAGATGGAATTGTTGGGGGTTTTTCAAAATAAATAATTCCGGAATATCCGAAAGTGCAGAATAACTATACTTGGGGTCAATGTGCCAAAACCATTTAGAAGGCGTCTTTTAGCAGTATATTTGATGGTCAGCAAAACAAAAATATAGTTATTTAAAATCAACTATCCGTTACATCCGTTGTATCCGTTGCCAATTGCCTCTGTGCCCTCTGCGCCTCTGTGGTAAATAAACATACATGAATTAACAGGCAGGGATGCCTGTTCCACAAGCTTAGATTTTCATAGTTTTCACAGGCAAGGTAAACTTATGAAATTGAATAAGTGCTAAACATAATCCTATGCCTAGTTTTTTATTGGAAGTTGGTACTGAAGAACTACCAGCAAGCTTTGTAAGCAGTGCGATGAAGCAGTGGGAGCAGCGTATCCCAAAGTCTCTTGATGAAAATAGTTTGGGTTGTGAGAGTGTAAAGATATATGGAACTCCGCGACGGTTAGCGGTGTTAATAACTGGTTTACCTGCACAGCAACCTGATAGGGAAGAGGAAATAAAGGGTCCTCCTGCGAAAAGTGCTTTTAAAGAAGATGGTACACCTACACCTGCTGCGGTGGGGTTTGCGAAGAAGCAAGGGGTGGATATATCGGCTTTTGAGATACGTCCTACCGATAAGGGTGATTTTATTTTTGTGAAGAAAAGTATTCCTGGGCGCCCGGTTGCGGAGATATTTACCGAACTTGTTCCACAATGGATTTTTAGTTTGGAAGGTAAACGGTTGATGCGGTGGGGTGATGGTGACGCGCGCTTTTCTCGACCTATTCGTTGGTTAGTAACATTGTTGGATGATGCGGTGTTGCCGATGGAATTAGATAATGGTTCTGAGAAAGTTTCTAGTGACAGAACTTCGCGCGGTCATCGGGTGTTACATCCTGAAGATGTGAGCATTGCCTATGCGAATGATTATGTTGAAACTTTGCGGTCGGCGTATGTTGTTGTTGATGCTGCTGAACGTGGTAATACAATTAAGGAACAAGTGTATGCTGCTGCTGGTAGTAAAAACGGCGCCACCGAAATTTACCCTGATTTATTAGAGGAAGTAATAAACTTAGTTGAGTATCCTTCGGCAGTAGTTGGTAACTTTGAATCAGAGTTTTTGGAGTTGCCGACTGAGGTTATTACAACGGTGATGGTGACACACCAGCGTTATTTCCCTGTTTTTGAAGGTGAAGATAAAAGGAAGCTTTTGTCTAACTTTATTACTGTATCGAACGGCGACCCTAAAAAGTCAGATGTAATTGCGGTGGGTAATGCACGAGTTATACGCGCGCGTCTTGCTGATGGTCGTTACTTCTATGATAGAGACGTTGAGAAAAAGTTAGAAAGCTTTTTGCCGAACTTGGAAACTGTAACTTTTCAAGAAGACTTGGGGTCTGTACGACGTAAGGTAGATAGAATTTGCCAAGTTGCTAAGTATATTTCAACACAGCTAAATTTATCTGAGAAAGATAGCGAAGATATTCAAAGGGCAGCATTACTTTGCAAAGCTGATTTAGTTAGCCAGATGGTCTACGAGTTTCCCGAATTGCAAGGTGTAATGGGAGAAAAGTATGCTGCCGTATCTGGAGAAAACGAAGCGGTATCAAAAGCAATTTTTGAACATTATTTACCACGTAATGCTGATGATAGTTTGCCGCAAACTTTAACGGGACAAGTTGTTGGTTTAGCTGACCGTCTCGATACTTTGGTAAGTATATTTGGTTTGGGAATGATACCTACGGGTTCTTCTGACCCGTTTGCATTAAGACGCGCGGCAAATGCAATAGTTAATATAACTTGGGCAGGGGATTTAACAATAAATCTGGTTGAGTTACTTGAACAAGTAGTTAACGATTTTGCGACTGCATATAATAAGGATGCAGCGAAATTGATTCCCATTCTAAAAGATTTCTTCTTGCAGCGAGTCAAGACGTTACTGCAAGAGGAGAAAAATATTGACTACGACTTAGTAAATGCTGTATTAGGGGAAGACCCAGAGTATACAGAAAGAGCATTACAAGATTTACTAGACGTAAGAAACCGCGCGACATTCTTGCAACAAATTCGCAACGATGCTAGGTTAAGCGAAATTTACGAAACCGTTAACCGTTCTACTCGGTTAGCAGCACAAGGTGACTTGGACTTCCAACAGTTAGACCCAACGCAGCTTGTGAGTAAAGAATTATTTCAGAAACCATCCGAAGAAGCATTTTATAACGCACTAGTAAATTTACTGCCGCAAACTCAAGCAGCACAAAAATCACGTGACTATGAAAAGCTTGTAGCAGCGTTACAGCAAATTGCCCCGACAGTAAGTACTTATTTTGACGGTGCCGAAAGTGTCTTAGTAATGGATTCAAATCCAGATATTAAGCGCAACAGGCTAAATACGCTTGGTTTACTCCGAAATCATGCCCGTGTTTTAGCGGACTTTGGATGTATCGTAAAAAGTTAGTAACAATGTAAAAAAAAGCTTTGCAGATGTAACAATTTAACGCTACTATAAAAAGGCTTAACCAGGGAAATAATACAGTCTATGTCCAAAGCCCATGTAATAGGATTGGGAAAGTCCGGTGTCGCTGCGGCAAGATTGTTGAATAGAGTTGGTTGGGAGGTAGAATTAGGTGATTCTAAAACCTCCCCCGACCTACTCAAACAACAAGAACAATTAGCAGCCGAACAAATCACAGTTAAACTGGGTTATACTTTACAACTCGATAACGATTTACCGAAATTAATAGTTGTTAGTCCCGGTGTACCTTGGGATATTCCTGTCTTAGTCAAAGCGCGCTCTATGGGCATAGAAACCATTGGCGAAATGGAACTCGCATGGCGCCATCTCAATACAGTACCGTGGGTTGGTATTACTGGAACCAACGGTAAAACTACTACTACTGCATTAACAGCCGCAATTTTTCAGGCAGCACAATTAAAGGCGCCTGCCTGCGGTAATATTGGCTATGCAGCTACAGAAGTTGCTTTAGAATTTGAAAAAGCAGACAACGAAAATAAATTAGATTGGGTTATTGGTGAAATTAGTAGTTATCAAGTAGAGTCTTCTTCTACCTTTGCTCCACGAATAGGTGTTTGGACAACTTTCACACCCGACCACCTTGCGCGTCACAAAACGCTTGAAAATTACTACAACATCAAAGCTAAATTACTACATAACTCTGAATTAAAAGTACTCAATGGTGATGACCCGTACTTACGTAAAGTAGGCGCCAGTGAATGGGCAGATGCTTATTGGACGAGTATTCACGGTAAAGACCAGCTTATTGGTACCCAAGGTTTTTATATTGAAGACGGTTGGGTTATAGAGAAAATTTCTTCTGAACCATTAAAAATAATCGAAGCGTCAGCACTGCGAATGGTAGGCGCCCATAATTTACAAAATTTACTTATGTCTGTAGCTGCCGCGCGGTTAGCAGGTATAGAACCCGAAGCTATTCATAAAGGTGTTAGCGAGTTTCCTGGTGTGCCACATCGCTTGGAATATATATGTACTTGGGAAGGAATTGATTTTATCAACGATAGTAAAGCGACTAATTATGATGCTGCCGAAGTTGGTTTGGCATCAGTAAAAAGTCCTGCGATATTAATTGCTGGTGGAGAAGCAAAAGAAGGTGATGATACTGCATGGCTAGCAAAAATTCAGCAACAAGCAGCCGCAGTTGTTTTAATTGGTAACGCGGCGCCGTTTTTTAGTCAGCGTTTGCAAGAAGTTGGATATACTAACTTTGAAGATGCGGGAACTATAGAGAAAGCAGTGCCAAGAGCCGCAGAGTTAGCCAAGCAACATCAAGCTTCAGTAGTGTTACTATCACCCGCATGTGCAAGCTTTGACCAGTATCCCAACTTTGAAGTGCGTGGCGATGACTTTCGCAAAGTATGCCTAGAATTTGTCAAGCAGTAAAATAATAATCTTGTGGAATGGGCATATAATCTTGTGGAATGGGCATCCTTGCCCGTTCCATACAAACGGCGGGCAGGGATGCCCACCCCACAAGAAAAGTTGCACATTTTTTTAGAAAGTCCCTTATATTAACTGAATATATTGTAATTATTTTCCGAAATCGGCATCAACGCACTTGTAGTACTAATTAAGATAAACAACACTATACTGAACTTATTAATTTAAACATAAGGGGACTTACCCCATAAAAGCCTAGTTATAATAACTGGGCTTTTTGCTTGAGAACATATATGGTATGAACTTTTTGGTAGGTATTTTAGAGCTAAGTCGTTAATTCAGAAGCAACTGGAATTATTTTTAGTAATATAATTGAATTATATGTGAGGAATTTTAGCCATGACAGATAATCAATTACTAGAACGAATAGTTACTAATCAAAATATACTATCAGGAAAACCTGTAATACGTGGAACGCGCTTAAGCGTTGAATACATTCTTAACTTACTTGCACATGGCGCTACTACTGAAGACATACTCGAAGAGTACGAAGGTTTGAGTTCAGAAGACATTCAAGCTTGTTTTTTATTTGCAAGCAAATCACTATTTAATAGTAGATTTATAACGCTGCTAGTAGAGTTTGCATAAATGCGTTTTTTAGTTGATGAATATAGTTTTCTAATTAGCTTTAATAGTGCAAAAAGCGTCTTTATGGAAACTACCTAAAGTAAAGGTTTCCCAACGAGTATTTTCAGAGCCTTGATAATCAACCCATACAGGTAATGCTTCTCCTTTAGGATTTTTTATTAGCCAATCCGTGGATACAGGTAGCTGCTCAATAATACGTAAATCATTAATCAAATCCCGGCTTTCTCCTAAGCTTAATCCTCCAAATCTCTCAGTTTTTTCTGGATGATTAAGTGTTTCTAATATTCGATTTTCTAACAAATTTTTATCTTCAGTAGAATCAACGCAAATAATCAAGTCAAGCCCACACAATACCTCTTGGTAATCAGGTCTAGAATTTACAGGTGAATTAATATCTTTATCTTTCGCTCGTAAGCTCATTTCAGCAATTTGAGTTGTCACCGCAAAAGCTGGTAGCTCACCTCGAAACGCTTTGATTAGCTCTTGATGTTGGTTACACGCATTTTGGTAGCGAAAGCGAGAATGATAAACTAGAGTTTGAACGGGAAAAGATAATGTTTTGAACCTATCTACTGCTTCAGTGTATATTCTTTGAGAATCAGCAACTTGGTTAGTTATCCATAGAACTTTTCCCCCCTGTTCTAACTCTTGAATTATTTCATGCCAAACTAAATCTTCTCTTTCTACAGACTCTAGCTGATATCGAGGTAACTCTTCAATCTCTTTTGGTCCTCTAACTATTTCTGCTTTCTCGTCCGTTTCTGCTAATATACCCTGAATTGCATCGATTTGCTGCTGAGTCATTGAAGCACTCATTAACACGATGTTAGCTTTACTAAAGACTCGAATGAACTGCAACAGCGTGCCAAAAAGCTTAGGTGGATAAGCATGAATTTCATCGAATACAAATGCACCTTGAGCAATACCGGGAAATCCATAGATTCCTTTCCGATGATTTTTGAACAGACCTAATACAGTATGAGCAGTACAGTAAACTAATTTAGAATGCCATAGTTTTAATGCTTCTACCTTAGTTTGAAACTGAGCAACCTCATCATTATCTTTATTTTCTGCTTCGTCACCTTCCTCATCATAGCTATTGAGTATACCTTTAAGTTTAATTTGTTCGTCTACCCAAGAACGACTGTGCATGAGTAAACTATTTTCAATCTTTGTTGGCACTGCGTAGTCGATAAACCCTTGAGAAGTTGTTGCGGTCGTTGGGTAACAGAAAAATACTTTTGCTTTTAGATTTTCTTCTGACGCTAGTCGTTTAAAAAAGCAAAATGGAACTATTGACTTACCAGCACCGCATCCAGCAATGACTATTAAAAGTGTTTTCAACCTTTGACTCTATAGGAGTTGTACACGCGATAGGTGGAAATTACTAATGTTCAACTGCTGGTGTTTTAAACCTTTGACTCCATAGGAGTTGTACACTATTTAAGATAATAAACAGTAATTTAAACGTTTGACTCCACAGGAGTTGCACACAACGGTGACCCGCACAAACCAGAAATAGCGCTAGCGGTGTTTTCAATCTTTGACTCCACAGGAGTTGTACACACTTGATTGCCAGCAAAATTATTTATTGTTCCGCGTGTGTTTTAAACCTTTGACTCTGTAGGAGTTGTACACGAAGGTGAGGGTATAGAATTTTACTCATTTTCTGAATGTTCTAAACTTTTAGCTCCATAGGAGTTGTACACGTAGATAACAACGTTAAAGAAAAAATTCAGTATGCTGTGTTTTAATCCTTTGACTCTGTAAGAGTTGTACTTTTAATTTATCGCTTGCATAATTTGTAGATTTAGGGCAGGCAAGGATGCCTGCTCCACAAGATTAATTATGCATTTTGAAGGATTTTGAGCTAAAAATAGCTTGAAACTTTTACCTTTGATGCCGTTAGGCGTAATGGATACAACTAACCTTACGGGCATTCAAACAATGGAAATTTTAGATAACCTTGAAATTACTAAAGCCGATACGATTCGTGTATCTGCGCTTCATGCTCTTGCTTATTGTCCTCGTCTGTTTTATCTTGAAGAAGTTGAAGAACTTTACGCTTTTCACAAATTTCGACCCAAGCACTTTATCTTTGTGCTGAACAGCGTATTGGTGTGCATTTTATTTCTGGAGGAGGACGTTACTTAGGTAGTATTGATAACCGCCAAGGTAGTATACAACGTCGTATTCGGGGTGAAATAAAACACTTGTATATTATTTGCTACGATATTCGAGAGCAAAAACGTTGGCGCAAAGCTTACAACTTACTCCAAGGATATGGAGAAAGAGTACAATATTCAATTTTTCGTTGCTGGCTTACACAGCGTACACGAGAGAAACTGCGTTGGGAACTCGAAAAAGTATTAGCCACGGAAGATAGTTTACTTTTGATTCGTTTATCGCATCAATGCGTCGCTGGAATAGCTGCTTATAACCGCCCAAACACTTGGTTATGTGAACAAAAGCCTTATCGGATTGTTTAATGTAAGCAAAATATGTCGTGGAGATGGAACAAAAAATAACAATTTATTTGACGATAACTGGTATAGCAGTCCTAAATCATTTGTGAAAATTTAGATTGTAGAATAGACGCGATATATCGCGTCTCTACATTATTTATGCATTAATTTTCTTCAGTTGCCACATGTGGTATTTCAAGTAATAGAAAAAGTAGAAGACCTTGAACGACCAATAAGTTAGTGATAAGGAAGAAAGTCGCTTCTTCGATAGGTAGCCCAAATAATTGGAACCCTGTTGTGTATTTGTCGGAAATGTGCCAAATACCATTAGCAATTGCAATACGGTCAGCAACCCATAAGTATAATGTTGGAACAATGACACCTAACAGCCAAATTCGCTTCATTGCCCATAATGTTGATGTACCAAGAAGCCATTGCAGCGCTAATATCGGAGTAGCCCAAGCTAAAATTAGTCCTAAGTATAACGTGTTATCCCACTGCAACATCAAAAAACCTGTAATAGTTAATGCGGCGCCAAATATAGGCAACAGTACTTTTAGGCTAGACGAAGACTCTTTTTGCACTGCCTCACTTTTACGAGATAGCAAAAAGGACAACCATAGTCCAGTGAGAATAGGTTGAAGTAAGAAAAACAAGTATTCCTCAATCGGCACATAACCAATCGTGCCTACTACTCGACCAATACCGTATCCCCAAATTTCTCGAAAAACTAAATAATTATCCCAAGGTGTAGTGTAAATTAAAGCCATGAGCGCAATGAGAGGAAGCGCAAGCTTTGCCCGATATTCTCCAATGTCCGCAAAAGGTCTTCGTTGAAGCCATGCAAGTACTAAAATTGGTGGAAAGATAAAGATAAAGTGAAATGTAAAGTAACTCATGATAAAGGTATAACTTATGACTTGTTGGCGCCTTTCATAAATCTTGTTTGATGAAAGTTGTGGCACTGCGTGCTGCTTCAAGGATTGTTAATAAGCCGCTACCAGGATGAACCGCACCACCAATCCAGTATAGTTTATGAAGACTATCTGAGCCTGGGGGCGCCCGGAATGGGCCAAGTTGATTCCAGCTATGGGTAAGATTGAAGACGGCGCCTAAGTGGACTTGATAATTATCACGCCATGTTGGAGCAGTATAGCAAGTCTCTGTAACAATATGCTTTTCTAAATTTTCGTACCCTAGTAGAGACATCCGTTTAATAATAAAGTCACGGTATGACTTTTGCTTCGTTGACCAGTCAATGTTATGGAGTGTGTTTGGAATAGGTACTAAAAAAAAGAGTACTATGATAATTGGGCTTTTTGTTTATCTATATATTGACGCATTAGAAAAGTTATACCAATTAACCCAGCACTAACTAGGGTCATGTCGGTTCTGGGTTCTGGTACTGTTTTGGGAATTTGAAATGAGCCTTTTAAAAATGCTCGACCTCTTAAAGGTGCCGTTGGGTCTGTGTTAAGTGGTTCACTTTCGGTAAAGCTGAAAAAACCAGTGGCGCCTGCAAATCTACCTTCACCACCTGTTATTGTCACGGTTCCTGAACCATTTAGTAGACCGTTTGCACTGTCAATAACCGCAGTTGCATTACTCAAACCGACTAACTTGTCACCATTGGCGCCGAAGTACATGTCCATACCAATTGGCAAACCTTGTACACCAAACTGTGCAGCATCCGGAACAAAGGTAAACGTACCTGTTGCAGGATTGAATTGACTATAGTTTGTACTACTAAAGTTGGTAAGACCGTAAGGAGCATTCGGATTACTACCTGTGATAGATGCCCTTGTTAGGTCAGATGTGATGGATTGTAGAATAACCTCTGTGTCATAAAATGTATCGAAGTCAAAAACAGTTTGAGCATCACTTTTTTGCCAAGTCATTCCAACACTTGCGACTGACACAACTGCTGCGACAAGCCATGTATTTACTTTAAAAATAGAGCGCATAAATCTTGTATTCTAAATTTAGAAAACTATGATTGTAACTAATTACACTCGTTAGATTAATGTATTGTTGTAAAATAAGCAATCTTTAACAGCATTTTTATATTACATCTACCTGAAGAGTGAATTATTGTAGAGGCGCACTTAAAATTCAATTATACTTTTATATATAGTTAGAAGTATATTTATTTATGGCTCGTCGTCGTATTTTACAAGAGGGTCAGTCCTATACGTTTCGTTCGTATTTTGAAATGCCGTATGAGGCAGATGAAATCTTGGCAGAATTAGGTTATGCTCTGGTTAGAACACGTCTTGAGTTACCGCGCACTAATCGTCAGTTAGAACGTTTGCAAGAGTTACGGCAGCGTATTAATGATGTATTGCCGCTAGTTAGTTTGAGCAGTGAGACCGCGCGACGTGAAATACTGGTTGGACCTGCATTGCTGGAAGTTGCTCGATACTGTCAATGTCAAGTAAGAATTGAGTATCCGTTGTCAGTAAATGATTGGCTGAAAGGAAATTTGGATTATTTTCTCAAGCGCAATCCAGGATTGTTGGTAGTTGAGGCTAAAAATGATGACTTAACACGAGGATTTACACAGCTTGCAGCAGAGCTAATTGCAATTTCTGAAGTTGAAGAAGGTGATGTGTTTTATGGCGCCGTAACAATTGGTGATGTTTGGCGTTTTGGTCGGTTAGAAAGAACAACACGGCAGATTTTTCAGGATGTTTCATTATATCGGATTCCTGATGATTTAGAAGAATTAATGAAAATTTTGGTTGGAATTGTAGAATTAAGCAATTAAAAATAAACAAAACTTTCCTTGATTATATAACTGCTTTCATATTGTAATAAACCCTTCCAAGTATGTTACTGCTTCTCCCGATACTAAAACCCTCTGATCAAGATTTTTACAGAAGAGCTTTCCCCCTATTTTTGAAAGCTGTAAAGCAGTCATTACTTCCTTATTTAGCTTCTTACTCCAATATGGAATTAAAGAACAATGAGCAGAAGCAGTCACAGGGTCTTCAAAAATGCTAGCCTGTGGTGTGAAAAAACGTGATACAAAATCGACATCCCTTCCTCTGGCAGTGACAACAACACCACCTGGGTCAAGATTAATTTGATTAAGAATGTTTTGATTTGGTTCTATCTGTCGAATCACTTCTTCACTTTCAAACACCAAAACATAATCCCTGGACTTGAGAACTTCAACAGGTTTATATTGGATTGCGTCTAAAATTGCTTGTGGAGCATCACTAACTTCAGGTTTACGCGAAGGTAAATTTAAGGTTAGTAACAGCAAATCAATTGTTACCGTCAGTTCTCCGCTATTCGATTTAAACTGTATTGATGGTTGAGTATAATTCAAATGCCTAAATAAAACGTGTGCTGCTGCTAATGTTGCATGTTCGCATAAATCCATTTCAATTTCTGGTGTAAACCAACGTATTGCAAAACCTTTGTCTAACATTATAAAAAATGCAGTTTCGGCGACTGAGTTTTCCATTGCTATCTGCTGCATAATATCAGTAGGTAGCCAACTTTCAAGCGGGCAAACAACAGCAGGATTACCTAGAAAGACTTTATCCGTAAAAGTATCAATCTGATATGCTGGCAGTTTCATACTGAGCAATGGGTGTATTAAACTACTTTGAGGGAAAATATTTCTACTCTATTTTTAGCAGAAAGCGGCGC
>ERZ1066121.557-NODE-557-length-33515-cov-65.285386_pt1 | contig 33515 bp, 26 predicted proteins | sample MGYA00382768_ERZ1066121 | MGnify/ENA primary metagenome ERZ1066121 (study PRJEB33369, sample SAMEA5778351) | biofilm metagenome | biome: Industrial cooling water; feature: Water cooling tower basin; material: Biofilm | place: United Arab Emirates | collected...
CCAGTCGAGGTTCCTCTCTACTCTATCAACCCCACGTTAGTCTGACGCACTACCAAGCAGGGGAAGCAACACGCACCGTTACAGTAGAAGCGGTTGTTGATAATCCTGGTGAACGGCTCGGCGCAGGACAATTTCTGGAGATGAGCATCATTACCGATCGCCAACCCCAGGCGCTCTCAGTTCCGCAAGCGGCGATCACTCAATTCAACGACAAGCCAGCGGTTTGGGTGATGGTGGGGGACACTGCCCAACGCCGAATGGTGACAACGGGCATGATGAATGGCAATCGGATAGTAATTAGAACTGGGCTGAGGGCAGGCGATCGGGTCATCGTTGCTGGGCAGGAACGGCTCGTTGAAAATAGGCGTGTGGCTGCGATCGATGCGACTGGCAATCCGGTTGCGAGCCTCAATGACGTGAGCCAGGGCAATGTGCGGATTCAACTGATCAGTCCGAAGGACAAAGCCGTCATGGGCGATAATCAACTGATTTTGGAAGTGCAAGATTCTAACACTGGCAAACCGATGCCCGTTAAAAACTTAGAAGTGGCGGCGGCGATGCCCATGAAAAACATGGCTCCGATGAAGGGGGAAGTGGAAGTCAAACCGGGCAATCAACCGGGTCGGTTTGAAGTTAGCACCTATTTTAGTATGCGCGGTGCTTGGCAGGTGAACGCCAAAGTTAACGATGGCAATCGCCGAGGTCAGTCAACTTTTATGCTGGATGTCCGTTGAGATTCATTACTTTGAGCAACGCTACTCATGAAAACGTTTCTAACTCGCTGGTCAATTAAGCATCCGGTGGTGGTGGCGGCCCTGTACATTGCAGTGGTGGTGCTCTCAGTGCTGACGCTCGTGCTGCTTCCCGTGCGGATGATGCCCTATGTGGAAAGTCCGCTGGTGTCGATCGTGACGATGGCACCGGGTTCTTCGCCAACGGAGGTGGAAACCTATATCACCAAGCCGATCGAGCAGCGCCTGACGGTATTGGATGGGGTGCGGTTCATTCGCTCTAGCTCCCAGCAGGATATGTCGCTGGTGACGATTCAGTTTGCCTGGGGCGACGACATTGGCAAAGCGGTGCAGTCGGTGCAGAGCGTGATGACAGCGGCGGAGGGAGATATTGAACTCGATGGCTTTAACTCGCGTTCCTATTGGGTGTTGCCGATCGATCCGCTGAACCGTCCGGTGCTGACTTTGGCTCTGCGAGGAGAGGGCTGGGACCCCGTGCAGTTGCGGGAATTTGCCGACAATACTTTGGTGGATCGGCTGACCCAGGTGCCGGACGTGCAGGCGGTGTCGATCTTCGGCGGCTATCGACGGCAACTTCAGGTGGTGATCGATCGGCAAAAGTTGGCTGCCTACGGACTCTCCATTTTGCAAGTGCGGGATGCGATCGATGCCAATAACGTCAGCCAAGGGGCAGGTGTGTTGACCCAGGGCGACTCCGAAATCCTGGTGCGATCGGATAAACGGGCGTTGAGTGCTGCCGATGTGATGGACTATCCAGTGCTGGAGCAGGACGGACAGGTGGTCTATGTGCGGGATGTGGCGATCGTCAAAGACACCGCTGAGGAACAGCGCAGCAGCTATCGGTATAACGGCGAGGCTGCCCTGGCAATCAATGTGATTCAGCAACCTAACTCCAGTTCGCCCCAGGTGATCCGGCAGGTGCGGGCAGAACTGGAGCGAATTCAGGCGGCAAACCCTGGACTGACCTTTGAGGAAGCCTATGACAACTCCTATCTGGTCAACATTATCCTGAACAGCACGTTTCAAGAGTTGCTGATCAGTGTCTTGCTGGCGGGGCTGGTGATTCTGGTGTTTCTGGAAGATTTTCGCGCCACGGCGATTATTATGATCTCTATCCCCCTGTCGCTGGCCCTCTCAACCCTGCCCTTCATCCCCATCCAGATGTCGCTCAACTCCTCCACGCTGATTGGCATGATGATGGCGATCGGTAAGCTGGTAGACGATTCCATTATTGTGATTGACGCGATCGATCAGAAACTGCGGGGCGGATTGCGTCCATTACAAGCCGCCATTCAGGGAACTGGGGAAGTGTTTCTCGCCAGTGCAGCAGCGAGTTGCGTCATGATTGCGGCATTGATACCGACCATTCTGGCGGGAGGGCTGACTGGGCTGATGTTTGTGGGCATTGTTTGGCCGATGGTGTTCGCCTTTGTTGCCTCGCTGCTGGTGTCGGTGACGTTGATTCCGTTAATTGCCGCCTTTGTGCTGAAGCCGCCCCAGTCCCAGCCACGCCGAAACGGGTTGCAACGGTTGCTGCTGCCGGTTCAGGTCGGGTTTCAGCGCCTAGAGCAGGGCTATGGCTGGCTGCTCGATCGCTGCTTGAATAATCGGGAGATGACCCTGGCGATCGCTGCTGCCTCGATTGTGTTAGCCGTTGCCCTCTATCCCTTTGTGCCGCAGGAAATGATGCCTCTGGGCGATTCCGGTCAGTTCATGGCATCCCTGGAGATGGAGGCGGGCACGTCCTTTGCCAAAACCGACGAAAGTACTGCCCGCTTTGAGCAAATTCTGCTGGCGCAGCCTGACGTTGAGAAAGTCTCGTCCCAGGTTGGCTTTGAGTTCACCCGCAACAGCACCTACTTCAGCGGCTACAGCATGGATAGTGTCAACGCCGCGTCCCTCACCGTCACCCTCAAAGACAACCGCGATCGCAACATCTGGGAAATCATGGACAGCGTTGCCGCCGAAGCCCACCGCACCATTCCCGGACTGCGCCGCATTGCCCTCAAAGAAATGGGTGTCGATTTAATGTCTACCTCTGCGGCACCGATTCAGCTTGCGGTTTATGGCGAAGAACTGGACACCTTGCACCGACTAGCGGCAGACGTGTTACGCATTGCCGAAGATACCCCTGGCTTAGTCATGGCGCAAACCAGTTCGTCCCTGACCCAGCCCGAATATCAACTCACCGTCGATCGTCGTCGGGCTGAGGAATTGGGCATGAATGTGCAAATGGTGGCAGAACAAGCCCGCTATGCGCTCAGTGGTGGCTTTACTCGTCGCTACTATAACCGTCCCAATCTGCGACAAAACTCAATTCTGGTGCGCTATGATGCCGCCGATCGCGCTACGCCAGACGATTTAGCCGCCACCTACATCACCACGCCCCAGGGACAGCAAGTGCCGTTGAGTACAGTGGCCACCCTAGAGCACCGAAATGGCCCGACGTTGATTGAGCATGTGAATGGGAAACGGGTCGTGTATGTCAACGGGTACTACCGCAAGGGCGCTCCGGCTTCGATGGATTTGTCGATGGCAGTGGCGATGCGGGCAGGCACGGATCTGGATTTCCCGCCCGGTTACGGACTCGATTCGATGGGCGACATGACCGACATGATGATCGAGTTCAGTCGCTTGCTCAAGGGCTTGCTGGTGTCGCTAATTTTGATCTACCTGATTCTGGTGATTCAGTTTGGCTCCTTTATTCAGCCGCTGATTATGATGGGAGCGATTCCCTTGCAATTGGTGGGGGTGTTTGGCGGTCTGATTCTGGCTCAACAAACCCTTTCGACCGTCTCGATTCTGGGCATTGTGATTCTGTCAGGATTATCGCTGTCCGCCGCGATTCTGTTGCTAGAACTGGTGTTGGCAAAGCGGGCCGAAGGAGTCCCGCGCGATATCGCCATCCGCATGGCTGGCCCCGTCCGCTTAAAAGCCATCACCATGACGACCCTAACGACGATGATCGTGATTGTGCGACTCGCCTTCTTCCCCGACATTGGCATGGATGCCTACTCCCCGATCGCCACCGTGATTTTAGGAGGGCTGACCATCTCGACATTGCTGACCCTGGTGGTTGTCCCTGTACTTTACTCGTTCGTAGACGATGCCTCTGCCTGGGTCACACGGTTCTGGAAACGGGACAAACAGCGTGCGATCTATCCATCTGAAAAGGTTTAAACCGTTATGACTCAGCAAAGGCATTTAGTTTGCAATACACGTCATCTTCCCTGGTTTTGGTTCTCGGTTCAAGGAATGATCTGGATCAGTAGCATTGGTATCCTCAATGGCAGCATTGCTAACGCTCAAACCCCAGGTGAGGTAATCACACCAGCTGCCCTGAATCCTCCCCCTGCCCAAGCTATCCCCATTACTCCTGAAGCCAATTTACCTGCACAATCTGCACCAGCGACTTCTGCTTCGGCTGCTCCAGATGCTTATTCGGTTGCTGTACCAACGGTTAGCCTACCGACTTCAGTTACATCGGGTGCAAGAACACTGAGCGATCGCCAGGATGGGTACATTTCGCCTACCGATTACAAGATTGGAGCCTCTACCGATTATCCCGAACCCAATTCAACAGCGCTGAGTTCTCAAACCTCTGAGTCAGACAAGATCGGCTCAAACCCAACGACTGGTGGCACAATCGCTGCTAGTGGCAACCGTTCACACCTTAATGGCAGAAGCAGTTACGCCCCCAAGGCAGTTGTTTTGAGCCGAGTTGGTTTTGATCGGGTTGGCGTTGGCACAACCACACCTTCTGGGCGAACTTACTACAACCGGATGATTCTATCTCCAGGACGTTTGGGGAATGGTAATGTCCGCCTGATCTTTCCCCTCTCAATTCCGGCTGCAATTACCTCTCTGTTTGGCTGGCGGACTCATCCGATTACAGGAAATCTTCGCTTCCATTCGGGGATAGATTTAGGAGCACCCTTGGGCACACCAGTGCTGGCTGCCTATGCTGGGAAAGTCGCGATCGCAGACTTTCTCAGTGGCTATGGTTTTACCGTTGCCCTCAGACATAAAAATAATACCCAAGAAACCCTCTATGCCCATCTTTCCGAGATTCTGGTTCAACCTGGAGTGTGGGTTGAACAGGGTGCCGTCATTGGCAGAGTTGGTAACACGGGTAACTCTACTGGACCCCATCTCCACTTTGAACTGCGACAATTGACGGCTGAAGGTTGGGTCGCCTTAGATCCTGGAATACAATTGGAGTATGCCCTGGCTCAGTTGGTGAAATCACTACAAACAGCACGCTCCTCTCCGCCCCCGCGTGAATAGCGTCCTTTTTGATCTGCGTAACCAGAGTAGTTTAGAATTGCAGCCTGAGCAAAATGAGTCGATCTGATGCCTGACCACTTTCCTCGCAAGTTCAATCGCAATGTTCGAGAACAAGTCCTTACAGGAGCAGTGCTTGCTATTCTGACACTGCTTGCTTGGCTCGTTGTCATTTTCCAACTCCAGACGATGCATGGATCAATGGAAATGCATGGGTCAATGGAAATGCCAGATCATGAGTCAATGAGGGGTAGCAATTCCACTTTCCTCAGTTTCCTGCTGATGTGGAGCAGCATGACCATTGCAATGATGCTGCCTGCTGCAATTCCCATGATTTTCTCGCCCAACTATAGGACACAGCAACGAAAGAATCGCAGACAAGCGGCGATCTCTACAGGTACGTTTGTTGTCAGTTACCTGACACCCTGGATACTATTTGGTGCGATCGCCTATGGTGTTCTCCTGGCAATCCAAGCAGCCAGCCAGAACAACCTGTTTCAGCCACTCAACATAACGGCGTTTGCCCTGTTCGTAGTGGGCGTTTACCAATTCAGCCCTCTGAAAGCAACATTTGTCAACCGCAACCACAACGCATCGGACTGTACAACCTGCAATTTGCAAGTGGGCGATCGCGGTGCTTGGCAAATGGGATTTCAACATGGAATTTTCTGCATTGGGAGTTGTTGGGGATTAATGCTGGTTCCGCTCGTAGCTGGACTGATGAATCTGCTCGTAATGGGAATTGTCACTGGTATCATCCTGGCTGAACGAGTAATGCAACAGCGGTTATTCATTAGCCGTGTGGTCGGTATTGGTTTCGTAGCCCTTGGGATTTGGAGTGCAGTGCGATAGCTGCAACTGTCATTTTTGGGGCTGTCCCGATTGTCCTACTCCGGGAATCAGAAACATAACTCGACTAGGACTCAGGAAGGTCGTGTGGATTGAGTGATGATTAGCCTGTCAACACTTTCAACGCTTATATGAATCAGACACGGTCAGCGTTGCAGTCGCGATCATCAACCCCCAGACGATGCCAAACCGAACTTTGGTTGCCTGCTGAATTTCAAACCCAGCATCTTGCAGAAGTCGGTGAAATTCGGCTTGGGAATAACACTGCTTGTGAGCTGGATCGAACAGCTTCAGTAAACTATCGCAGACTTGACACAGGAAATAGTCCCGACACCAATCAATAATCACAACTTTTCCATCGAGTTTCAGGACTCGTTTCATTTCTACCAGGGCAAGCTCAGGCTGGTCGAAGTAGTGGAAGGCATTGGCAGAAACAGCTATATCAAAACTATCATCGGCAAAAGGCAAGGCTGAGGCAGATGCAACTTGAAATGCAACATTTGGATAGCTATCACATTTTTGGTAGTGCTACACAGGTAATGATGCATTGTAGTAATGGATGAAATACCAAATCGCACCAATGTGATTCTCTAAGGATTTGGAGAAGGACAAGGTTTTACGGACTAACCGAGACACTCGTTGCCTTAAGGTATTATTGAATCGCTCAATGTAGCTGGTTTTTCCCGTCTCTTTGCCCACCGCCCGATGACGCTTGCTCGGTAGAACGGCTGCATATGCCGCCCAAAAGTCAGTGTAGGCAATCGCACATTGGCGATAGAGCGGCGGCAAAGATTGCCATAACTTGCGAGCAGCCGCTTCGTCGCGTGCACCAATGTAAACACCTACAATCTCACGAGTGTTGGCATCGAGCGCCAACCAGACCCACTGCTTGTTTCCCTTGTTGTTCACAAATGACCACAGTTCATCACATTGGATCGTTAGTCTCCCCTTTTTTTGGGTGTCACCTGCACTTGGCGGGGCACCTTCCCATATTTCTCGTTGACGTAGGTTTGTAGCCATTGTTCAGAAACCTGCGTAGCACGGGCAATCCCAGCTAAAGAGAGCCGTTCTAACAGCAAGCGGTCAATCAGTTCCCTTGTCGCTTGGTCGATGACTTTTTTAGTGGGTTGTTCAATGAACTGTCGTCCACAGTCATGGCATTTGAATCGTTGTTTACCGTTGTGGATGCGACCGTTCTTGACCGTTTTAGCAGATGCACAAATGGGGCAGGCAGGCATGATACGAGAACAGCAAAAACGCTACTTCTCTATCATTACATCTTGAGCACTACCAGTTACTGAAATAGAGATTTTACTGTTTACTAAACTGACGAAGTTGTTGAATTATACTCTGCTTTTGTTGCTTTTGTGGACAAGCACGCATGGTACTCAGTAATACAGGACTTGGAAATAACCTTACTGGGGAAAATGAGTATGACGGTTGTTAGACTGATTTTTTCAAGGCACGTCCCTTAACAAGAGCTTAACCCTGTTTTTTGTGTATCCGCTAAAACCGTCATTAAATTTTCATCCTGTCCTGGCATTCTATTGTCGGTAGCCGCTGTATAGGCGCTATCCACCATGAAAAGTCATTTTGATTTTTCAGAAAGAGTAGTGTGAGGATGAAAAATGCGTTCAATACTGAGAGAGTTTGTGTGGAGCGTCCCGACGCTTCTTGTTGCATCGCTGATGATGCCAGGTGATGCGCTGGCAAATGGAATACCAACGAATGAAAAGTTAAATCAGTTAGCGAATAGTGCAACCGCTTCGACAGAAGTTGGTTTATCGGATAGCAGCACGACTTTGCAACAAGTTAGACAATACAGCGCTGAAGGCAGAAGCGCTCAACTGGATCAAGTCACTTCCGTCTCACAATTTACGGATGTAGATCCTAGCAGTTGGGCATTTCAGGCATTGCAATCGTTGGTAGAACGGTATGGCTGTATCGTTGGCTATCCTGACAAAACCTATCGTGGCAATCGCGCGCTGTCTCGCTATGAGTTTGCCGCAGGTTTGAATGCCTGCTTGGACAAGATTCAAGAATTGATTGCGGCAGCAACGGCTGACTTCGTGCGGAAGGAAGACTTGGAAGTTGTTAAGCGATTGCAGGAAGAGTTTGCAGCAGAACTCGGTGCCCTACGGGGACGAGTTGAATCTCTGGAAGTGCGGACTGCCACACTGGAGAAGCAACAATTTTCCACAACTACCAGGTTAAGGGGTGAAGTTATCTTTGCGATCGCCGATACCTTTGGCGATCGTGCCACCCGCACTGGGAATAACACCTTCCTCTCTGGTGTGAATGCAGCTAATGAAAATTCCTTCCGAGACGATCGAACTGAAACCATCTTTGGTAACCGGGTGCGGCTTGCGCTCGAATCTAGCTTTACAGGTAAAGACCGTCTGCTAGTTCGATTGCAAGGGCGTAACATCACTCCTTTCAGCGGCGCTTTCACAGGAACGAATGGAACTCGGTTAGGCTTTGACGGCAACGAATCCAATGCAGTCAATATTGACCACCTCTTCTATCGATTCCCTGTGGGGCAAAACCTCCGTATTCAAGTTGACGCGGTTCAGAGCCGAATCTACAATTCACTGTTTGAAACGCTCAGCCCATTTGAAAGTAGTGGTGGCGGTGCGATCTCCCGGTTTGGACGGTTTAACCCGATCTATCGCTCCAACGATCAAACGTTTACCAGTTCTCCAGGAGTTTCTTTTGACTACAAATTCGGTCCCAAACTGAGCTTACAGGCAGGCTATTTTTCTGATAGAAATGCCAACGATCCTGGATCAAAGAATGGGTTGTTTGATGGGAACTATGCTGCTGCTGGACAACTGGTATTTCGTCCTTCTCGCAACTTTGACATTGGTCTAACCTACGTTCGTTCCTATTTCCCCGGCACCTCCACTGTGTTCAATCAGGGTGCGCCCAACCTCTTTGGCAGTACTGGAACCGGCTATGCCGCAAATCCATTTGCGGGTGCCGCCACATCTGCTGATACCGGGTCAGTGCAAGTGCAATGGCGGGTAGCGCCTAAACTGACCGTTGGTGGTTGGTACGGCTATACGTGGGCTTACAACAAACGCAACAACCAGGAGGCGCAGATTCAGAATTGGGCTGCTTTCCTAGGCTTCCCCGACTTGGGGCGTAAAGGCAACTTGGGTGGTTTGCTGTTTGGAATGCAACCCCGTGTCACAGACAATGACTTCCGTGCCAACGCGAATACCCGTCGTCGTTTGGATGGTTCACCGCCCTATCATTTAGAAGCGTTCTACCGTTATCGGATTAATGACAACATTGCCATCACGCCAGGGGTTTTTGTGTTGTTTAACCCTGAAGGCAACAGACGGAATGATACTCAATTGGTGGGTGTAATTCGGACGACATTTAGTTTCTAGCTTTGCTGCTTTAGAAGAGTCATCTTAATTTTTGATTGAGCAGGTTTCTTCTTAGCAGTTAGGCAACATTAAGTTTCCTCACACCAGTAAATACTGGAATGGAGATGAGTCGAGAAGATTCATCTCCTTTTATTTTTTAGCGTTGATGCTCTTAAACCGTCATTGTAATTTCATTAGCGAGTTTTATGATTACTAATATGTATTCAACAGACTTCTTTCAGTAAATTCAAGAGAACAATGGATTTTTAGACAGAACATTGTCTCACTCACATCCGCTGAAAGGGGTCTGTTGACTTTTCTCGACATGAGAAGTTGAAGAATTTTCATCGCATGATCACTTAAATAAGATTTTGGGTGACTCAATATTTCACTTCATTTTCATCCTAATCTGCAAAGCTATTAACAGAAGCAATCTATTTGGAATTGCAGGAACCTATAAAGGTCAAAAACTTTTTAGGGAAAGCTTTTGCGATGAAAATTTTATTAGTTGAACCTGATCTAGAGTTAGGTGAACAAATTCAAGAAAGTCTAAGCCAAGAACACTATATTGTGGATTGGTTTCAAGATGGTCTTGTGACCTGGAACTACTTAGAACTTCAACCCATTCAGTATACGGCGGCGATTTTTGATTGGATGATGCCAGGATTGCCAGTGGTAGAACTTTGTCAACGCCTGAGAACACAGCATCCTTTACCCGTGTTGGTGTTAACTCCAGAGCGACGCTGGCAGGATGGTGTTTTGGCGCTAGATGCTGGAGCCGATGACTATCTGGTGAAGCCGTTTCGGATGCAAGAATTGCTGGCACGATTACGCGCATTAAGACGGCGATCGCCCCAATATCAACCCCTACAACTTCAATTCGGTCGTCTGGCATTAGATTGTAATAACCGGATTGTTTCCTGGTGCTCTAGCCCAACTGAGTATGAGCAAGTTCGCTTAAGTAAGAAAGAGTTTCAGGTGTTGGAATATTTGATGCGACAGCCCAAACAGGAAGCTAGCCAAGAGCAACTTCTGAATTATCTGTATGAAATGGAGTCTGAACGAGTCAGCAATGTGGTAGCAGCCCAGATCCGGCGACTGCGCTGCAAACTGGCTGAATTAGGCTGTGAAGATGTGATTCAAACTGTTCAGGGTGGCAACTACCGATTGAATCCGGTTTATATTGATTATTCCGTTGAACAGTCTGAATCCATCGGTTAGTTTTACTTTTTACTGACTTAGTTTCCCAATAAGTCTTCTAGTTCGCAGTTATGATTCTTTATCATTTATTTCTTGATCTAGTCTTTTTTTCACTTCAGTTTCATCTGTATTTGAGAGATTAGTAATAGGTGATTGAGTAATTCAATCATATTTGATTCTTTGGAAGAGGTTAAAATAATGCAACGTCTACTTTCTGCAACAGCATTTTCTTTAGTTCTTGTTTCTGGTATTTCTGTGTCTCAAGTTTCTGCTAAACCTGCCGCTGAATCGCTGATATCGAGAATTCATCCACAGACTTCACGTCCATCCTCAGCTCAACCCTCTGAAAAACAAACTCAACCCACTCCAGAATCTGAAGCAGTACAGCAATCTCAAAATAATTCTGCTCCAAAATCGCGGCATCAATCAACGTCTGAGCGGAAAGAGAACACTGTGGTGCCTGGTTACTGTGTCTTGCCCCCTAATGTAGTTGAAGGTAGCTTTCAATATCGGGAAGAGTTGTATAACTGCAAGTACGGACTCTAGATTCTGTTGCTACTACTAATGGCTAGTGTCGGTGAAATGTTGATAAGTTTCCTGTGAAATGATTGGGCGATCGCAACGTTTGATCGCCCAACCTCATGTCTTATTTGGCAAGTTGTTGCAGTTGCTTCAGTGCATTTTGTAGTTGTTGATAACGATCGCGATCGCCCCGTTCTTGAAATAATTTTGCTGCTTGCTGCCAATCGGTTATGGTTGCCTGTCGATTTCCTATTGCTAGATGTAATCTGCCTCGATTCAAGTAAGCTTCTGCCAATGTTGGAGCTAGGCGAATCGCTTCTGAGTAATCGGCGATCGTGCCTGCCATATCTTTTAACTCGGTTCGCACCAACGCCCGATTATTGTAAGCAAAAACATAACCAGGCTTGAGTGCAATAGCACGTCCAATATCTTTCAATGCAGTTTCAAATCTACCCATTTTGGCATACACTACACCTCGATTGTTGTAAGCCTCTGCATAGCTCGGTTTTAATTCCAGGGCTTGATTCAAATCTGCAAGGGCTTGGGGTAGTTTGTTTAAGTCAGAGTAAATTTCACCTCGGTTGTAGAGGGCTAGTGCATTGTTAGGATCAATCTGAATGGCTCGGTCAAGATCCGCAATGGCACGATTCAGATCTCCAGCATCATGAAAGGCGATGCCTCGCTCAATATAAGCATTTGCAAAGTCAGGGTTGACGTGAATTGCTTGGGTATAATCTGCGATCGCACCTTGCAAATCTCCTCGTTTATACTTTTCAAAAGCTTGTTTCGCAAAGTTAATTGCTTTGGGTTGAATCGCGAGAGTGAAGGAAGAGTTTGATAAGGTAAGCAATACTATTCCACTCAGAGCTAGAGCAAGTTTAAGTGGAGTGCTAATTCGATCAATAAGTTTCATAATTGAACGCTAATTCAATGGTTGAATCGAACCAAATTAGATTTGAATGACTGTTGCTTGGTTGGTGTTTGAGCGTGTTTTTAGGGGTAAGCGAACTATAAACGTACTACCTCGACCCACCTCACTTTGAACCTGTAGATTTCCCCCATGTGCTTCGGCGATCGCCTTGGCAATTGCCAATCCCAAACCCGAACCACCCGTTTGACGAGAGCGATCGCTGTTGACTCGATAGAAGCGATCGAAAATATGTGCTTGCTCTTCAGGCGCAATGCCCATACCTGTATCTCGAACTTGAATGATTGCATAATTGTCGTCACGATTAAGGATCAGCGTGACACTGCCATTGGTAGGGGTATATTGAATTGAATTCACAACCAGGTTGGAAATTAAGCGATAAACTTGATCTTCATCTGCCAGAATCTGTAACTCCTTAGAAACTTGAATCTCTGCGGTGAGTGTGAGTCCATTTGCGTCCGCAAGGGCTGAAAACTCTTCCACCAAATCATGAATTAAATCATTCAAGCAAACAGATTGTCTTTGAGTTGCCAGTGTGTGTTGCTCCAAACGGGCTAATAAAAACAAATCTTTGACGAGTTCAAAAAAACGGTTAAGTTGGCGTTCGATCGTTTTCAACGTGTCTCGTGCTTCTACCTCAGTGAGGCTTGGTAGCCTGGACACAGAATCAACGGTTGCCAAAATCGCGGCTAATGGGGTGCGTAGTTCATGGGCGGCATCGGTAGTGAACCGTTGCATTTGTTGATAAGAGCGGTAGATCGGGCGCATAGCAATTCCTGCCAAAAACCAACTGGAAACAGCAACCAATGCTGTGATCACGGGTAGTCCAATCAGGAAGGCTAACTTCAGGGATGTGAGGCGATTATCTAAATCTTTTAGCGATCGCCCAACCTGGAGATATCCCCACAACTGGTTATCTAGAGTGTGCAATGGCAACGACATCTGATGGAAACGATTTCCCTCAGCATCCATCACAGTTTGCTGGATTTCGGAACCGTTTGTTAAGGGCACATCTGGACGCAGCCCAGCCGTAGCAATCAGGGTGCCTGAACTGTCCAGAAACTGAACATAGTAATCGCTTTGGCGAATTGTGTTCAGAGGGTGATGTTCTTTGGATGAGTTGTGTCTATGGGGCGAAGGCGTTGTCTTGAGACAAGGTTTCCCAACCAGGCAAACATCAGGAACCAACTTCTGAATAATGGGTTCTAACTGACCAGGCTGCTTTAAATTCAATTCGATTCCGTTATGCAACGTTTCAGTCACGGCTTCTAACTCGCGAGTGATTGAATCTGAATAAGCCCGAATAATGACCTGGTAAATCGTCAAACCACCCAGACCTAGAATTAACCCCATGACAACTGCATACCAGCCTGCCAGTTGCAAGCGAGTGCGTCTAAACAACTGCGTCTGCATAGGCGGGATTGAGCCTGTATCCTCCCCCCGGAACCGTTTGAATTGCATCCTCACAACCTAATTCTGTAAGTCTGCGTCGTAACAACCGTACCTGTGCTGCCACCACATTGCTGATTCGCTCCGTATCAACCTCATAAAGGTAGCTCAGGATCTGGTCACGAGTGGCAGCGTGGCGGGGATGTTTCATGAAGTATTCCATCAGTTGAAATTCTTTCTTGCTGAGGCGGACGGTTCGATGACCGTGTTGAGGAGATTGCCAGCGAATAGTGCGGTTGTGACAGTCGAGCGTGAGGCTACCGACCTGAATTTGGGTGGGTTGGAACTGAGGCGATCGCCGCCAGAGTGCCCGCAACCTTGCCAGCAACTCTTCCATCCGAAACGGTTTGACCAGGTAATCATCGGCTCCCGCATCCAACCCCATCACCTTATCCTCCCAGCGATCGCGTGCCGTTAACATTAATACAGGTAGGGAATTTTGCCGCTCTCGTAAGCGTTTGCAGAGTTCTGGACCTGTTAAACCGGGCAGCATCCAGTCAAAGATCGCCAACGTATATTGAGCTTGCCGATTGTCTAGATAATTCCAAGCGTCTGCTCCATCTTGCACCCAGTCCACAATGTATTTCTCCTGCTGCAACGTGCGCTGGAGTGCTGTTCCCAAATCAATTTCATCTTCAACTAACAGAACTTTCATCGCAGCCTATACAAATCCCCCTACCCAGGATTGGAAAACTTCTACTATTAGCTTGACAGGCTGCGATGAAAACAAGGTGAAAATATTAGACTTTTGAGGAATGCTGTTAAGTGGATGTGAAAGTGATCGCGGCAAACTTGAAATTTTTTGAATTGATGGGGAAAGGCGAAACCCAGAAGTTTTTGGGGTAATGAGTTTCGCCGTGTGTGTGTGAGGAAAGCTATAACGCTGACAACGCACTGATCAGCGTCTTAAAATCGATAGTTGAGTGTTGCATAGACGCTCAACGGATCACCAGGACTAGCAGACCCCCGTCCGCCACTGGGGAAATACTCAGTATTGGTCAGGTTGCGGAAGTTGAGTTGTGCCTCCAGTCTGCCGATCCGATAGCCAATAAAGGCATCCAGGACAATGAAACTGGGCAGTTCTCCCGTTCCGTCCTGGTTGGCGAACCGACGATCCTGATAGGTTGCGCCCAGACCGATCGTCCAATTTTGGCTAACTTGATAGGCTGTCCACACATTAAAAGAATGTTTTGGGACACCTGTAATGCGTTGACCCGTTCGTGCTGGGGCAAGAATGCCGAGGTTCGGATCTAGCGAGAGGGGAACGCCTCGGGTCGTGATGGCATCAATGTAGGCATAGTTGAAGTTAAAAGTCCATTTGGGAGTGAGGTTAGCTCTGAGGTCTAGCTCCACCCCTCGCGATCGCTGATCCACAGGATCGGTTGGGTTATTGTTGACATCTAATCGACTGACAACATCTTTGCGGTCTATCTGAAACAATGCCAGGGTTGCAATCAGGTTGTTGTCAAAAAACGTGCCTTTGTACCCCACTTCATATTGATTGATAGTGGCGATCGGGATTGCCACTAGCTCTCGATTGGCATTGGGTCCGCGAGCAATGGCACCATTAGAAGCGAAACTGCTCGCATAGCTGGCATAGAATGAAGAGACTTTGTCTGGCTGATAAACCAAGCCAATCCGGGGATTGAGTCGGGTGACATTTTGTTCGTAGCTGCGATCGGTGGCTGTTGTTGCCAAGCTATCATCCCCAGGGCGGCGGGTTTGCTGTTCATTGAAGAAGTCGAGTCGTGCTCCTAACAAAGCCTTAAACTGTTGAGAAAAACTAATTTGGTCTTGCAAAAAGAGGGCAATGGTTCGGTTACTCGAATTTCGGTTTTCATTGATGTTTTCTCCTGTCTGCCCAAATCTCCGTCTGACGATTCTGCCTTCGGGAAACACTGGATTACGAGAGTCTACACAGGGGAGACGGTTAACAACCTGTCCGGGAGCAATAGTTTGTCCGGCTGCACCGGCTGCACAGACTGCATTCCCATTGGCTAGATTCGTTGGGTTATTGGACTGGGTAGCATTGCCGATATTCCCCACTTGATACCGGATAGTGTCACCTTCAATCCGGTTAAACTCAAAACCTGCCAAGATTTGGTGGTCTATGCCGAGAAATCGAGCCTTCAGCTTTCCATCCAGTCGGTAGAAAATGCCCTCGCTGTTATCCGTTTGTTCCCGGAGGCGACGGGCGATCGCCACACCACTAGGAAACTGGGCAGATGGTGTGACGTTGTAGGGAATCACATCGGTGGCATTCCGAATCAGATCAAACTTTCGGTTGGTGTAGTAAATATTATTTGTCAGCAACAGATCAGGGCTTGCCTGAAGGTCGTACTTGAGTCCCAGGCGATAGATCTCTTGATCTGCTTTAGAAAATGGAGTGAAGTAGAGGCGATCGCGTGCCCCAGAGATAATTCTGCCATTCACTCCGGGCAAGAAAGGAATCGAAGGAATATCTGGTCTTGCTTTAATGTTGCGGTAGTCAACATCCAAAGTAACCGTATTGTTGGGGTCTAGCTTCATTTGAATAGACGGCAAAATTTCCAGGCGTTCGAGGTTTAGTTTGCGGAACCCCTCTCGGCTCTCATAACCGCCATCCAAGCGATATAATACCTGCGGATCGAGTGCGCCACTGAGGTTAACCGTTCCCCCAAACCGCTCAAAGCTGCCGCCAAATAAGCTGACTTTGAACACAGAATCTGTTGTAAATGGGTAGGTGATCAAGTTAATTAAACCCGCTCCCACATTATCGCCAGAAGCCCCTACTCCATAAAGTGCCCCTGCCGGACCTTTCAAAACTTCGATCCGCTCAACATCGGCAAAACCTCGAAATAATCCCGATCGCTCAGTGTTCACGGGCGTAATCTGATCAGGAATGCTGTCTCGGAGGAACTCCGCCTGAAATCCACGGATATAGAAATTGTCAATAAAGCCATAGTTTGCCCGAGTGCTTGCATTCGTACCACTCACGTTCCGCAGAGCGTCTTGAATTAGAAGCGGGTCTTGCTGCCGCAAGACAGTAGAGGGAATGACCTGTACCGAAAAAGGCACATCTCGATTGGGCGTTTCAATACTGGTACCAGTAATGGTAATCTCCTCTTCATCCTCGTCATCAGGATTGAGACTGTAGGCAAGTGCCCCCACCCTAAGAACCACATCGGTTGTTGGCAATGTTTTCTCACCTGCCACGCTAACCCGAATACTGGTTGCACCAAGCTGTATCACACGGACATTAGCAATTTCCCCAGTCGGTCTGTCAGCGATGAATTCCTGCCCTTCTGGGAGTGCCAGCACTGCATTAGGAATATCAGCAATCAGAGAGTTACCTTCTGCTCGAAACTGGGTGGCATCTATTGGTAAAGGTTTGTTGTCTTGGGTGTCCAGTACAATTTCCAGTCCAGTGTCGGTACGGTTAAGTTGCACTTTTGTCACCCACACCGTGGCTGCTTCCACTTGAGCCATCCAATCCTTCACAGTAGTTGCAGGGCGCTTTACTTCTTGCAACTGGGGAATCCGTGTGGTGACCGTAGGGGATAACGATTGTCGTTTTTCACTTTCATCACTCTTTGAAAGCGGAGTGAGAGTTCGCTGCCCGTTCGCTGCTGGTGTTTCTGCCCGCACAGTTTGTGCCATGAAAGCAGGGATCACACCCGTTAGAATAAGTACAAGGAATAAATACAAATTGTTCACAGTAATCCTCACATAACATGAGTACTTATTGAAAGTACTTGTCAGTAGAATCGCAGACTCCGATGAAAATAGGATGACAATTTTGCATAAAAATCCCGGTTCCGAAAAAGAACACCGGGAGCAACCAATTATTGAGTTTGTTTACTGGAGGAGACTATGGGTTTTGCTGAGGAGCAGCCTCCTTAGCTGGAGTTGTTGATTGTGAAGGTGACTGGGTAGAGGGTGCATCACTCGTTGTTGTGGATGTGGTCATGCGTGAAAGTTCTTCAAGGCACATCGCTCGTGTATTCCGCCAGACGACATTCCGAACATGATGGGGATAGTTGGGGACTGGCGGCTTCTCTTTCAATGCATCGCCTTTGCATTTTGTTTCTACCGCATTAGCTGGGGAAACTGAAGCAACAAGTACCAAAGCAAAACTGGCAAAAGCGAGGTATTTCATCTGACTCTCCTAAACTAAAAAATCCCCCCTACGGGGATAGGTCTATCTCTAGTTTGGCAAAGCAGAATGAAAGTAAAGTGAAAGTTTTGGATGGCAAGGTTACGAAATATTTTTTGAGTTTTATTGAGTGAACAGATGAGTCAAAGTCTTTGAAAGAATATGTTCTTAATTTGTTGGCAAAGGATGATCAGGAATTGGAAAGCGCCCTTGTACTCATGAACAGCAAGATAAACAGTTGAAGTTGCCAGGGTGCTAGAACTAAACTCAGAACCAGGGCGACGATCGCAGCCAGTCCTGTAATTTCTGCCAAATCCTCCCTTGATTGCTGAGAAATAATAGCGATTACAAGACTGAAACTCATTGGAATCAGGAAAAATAATGACATTGCTGGCTCCTTCGATCTGGAGAGGTTAGGGAGGATTGGTTGGCAGACCACTCACGGCTCGTTGTAACGCTGCGAGGGCACGGTTATACCGGAGAATGGCTTCGAGTCGGTTGCTCTCAGCGCGGATCAAGTCATTGCGGGCGGTGATCACATCTAACTGGGTACTTACGCCCTGGGTAAACCGAAATTCTGCCACGTCTGCCACATCTTGAGCTTCTTTCAAGGCAGCCGTTGCCGTCTCAATGCTACGAACGTAAGATTGCAGAGTTTTATACGCTTGCTCTACCTGGAACCGAACCTGGTTACGGGTTTGAGCAAACCGAGTTTCCGCGATCGCTTGATTTGCTCGTTCCTGGTCTGCTGCCGCAAAGGTGGCTCCCCCGTCAAAGAATGTCCAACGTAGTCGCGCTCCTGCGGCATACCCGCCGAGAGTCCCAAAGGGTTCACTGAACTCATTCAAAAACTGATAGTTGCCAAATAAGCTGACTTGGGGCAGAACATTGGCGATCACGGCTTTACGTTGTTGCTGAGCGATCGTGCGTTGCTCTAACTGTTGCTGAAATTCAACTCGATTTTTGTATGCCAGTAAAATACTATCTTCCAGGGGCAACGTCCATTCACCAGCCTTCTGCACTGGATCTGCGGCACTTACATCTGCCATCTCAGCTAAACTGAGCAACTGCGCCAACTGACGACGAGATACCGTCTGCTGCACCTCTGCATCGGTCAGGTTTTGTTGGGCATTTGCTAGTTGCACTCTGGCACGACTCACATCAAACTTGGTGCCAATGCCTCCCTCTTCCAACGCTTGAGCGTCAGCCAAGTTCTTCTGAGCGTTTTTCACGGTGGCTTGAGCAATCCGTACCTGCTCATCCCCCTGTTGCACGTCGTAGTAAGCATTGGTAGTATCTAGCCGAATCTGTGAGCGCAGCCGTGCGACTTCCAACTGCTCAAACCGCACCTGAGCTTCTGCGGCTCGAATTTGGGCAGGTCGTCTACCCGATGTGAAAATGTCATAGCTTAGTTCCACCTTGCCGCCTAAAAGTCCTGAGGGAGAGCTATCTTCCCTCAGGTAGGTTAACTTATCCAACCGTCCCTGTGCAGATCGTTCATATCCAAGCTCAGTTTCACCCGCCAGAGTTGGATACAGTGCGGCTCGTGCTTGTCGTAACGCTGCCTGACTGCGCCTGAGCGTCAGTTCTGCCACCTGAAGATCGCGGTTATTCCGTTCTGCGAGGGCGATCGCCTCTTGTAGTGTGATGGCTTGAGTCCCTTGAAGCCTAATCTCATCCGGTTTAGTTGGCAGTTGCAACGGATTGGGGTCAGGGTTGAGCGACGATTCTGAGGTTTGGGCTGTTTCCTGAATTGTTGGATTGGAAGTTGATTTTGTAGAAAACTGAGCACCTTTTGAGATCTCTTGAGCAACCAAAATCTGAGTTGCACTGAGATTGATTGTGGCACTAAGGCTAAACACCATTAAACAGCGAACACGTTGCATCATGAATCCTTGCTCTCCTCACAAAACCTGTAGTTTTTCACTCAAAATGTTTCAGGATCGTTCTGAAAACACACAGGCATCAACCTTTACTCTAGGGGAGTGGAATGAAAACAACGTGAAATTTTGGGCTTGCAAGGGACGAAAGTTACACCAAATCATCGGGTGCTTGAGGGCAGGGATAATTTGGGTCGCCGGACTCAATTTGTAGGGTCGTATGCTTGATGCTAAATCGACTGTGCAATCCTTCAGCTACTTCCGTTAGGAAGGCATCACCAGAATGTTCGTTGGGAATAACTAGATGAGCCATAAGTGCGGTTTCAGTGGTGCTCATCGCCCAAATATGTAGGTCATGAACTTCCGCTACTTCGGGTAACTCAGCCAGGTAAGTGCGAACGGCTAATGGTTCAATTCCAGCCGGAACTGCATCCGTCACTAAATTAAGCGCTTCTAAAAACAGTTGCCAGGTGCCTGCAATAATCACCACGCTGACAATTAGGCTCACCGCAGGATCAAACCAAAGTTGCCCCGTCAGGACGATCGCAATCCCTACCAGCACTACTCCCACTGACACGGCTGCATCAGCAACTAAATGTAGAAATGCGCCTTTGATATTTAAGTCGCGATCGTGTCCTGACAGGAACATTAATGCACTACCAGTGTTAATCGCAATCCCGATCGCGGCTACTACAATGACAGTCATTCCAGCAACTGGAGCAGGTTCTCGAAAGCGCAAAATGGCTTCCCATGCAATGCCGCCGGAAATGACCAGTAGAAAGCTGGCATTCAACAATGCTGCCAGAATGGACGATCGCCTCAATCCAAAAGTGCGTCGAGCCGTAGGGGGACGACGGGCGAGTAAACTGGCAATCCAGGCAAGGATCAGCCCCAGTACATCACTCAGGTTATGTCCTGCATCCGCAAGTAGTGCCAGGGAATTTGCCAGGATACCGTAAACCGCTTCGATAACCACAAACGCACTATTGAGCGTGATGCTGATAATAAACGCACGATTATAGTTAGACTGTGTGTGGCTGTGGCTATGTCCCATGAATGCACCCTTCTAATTATTTCTGCTGCTGTTACTGCTTCGAGAACGAATCGCATCTCGCAAAATCTCGATACCACCGTAAGCTGCAACGGCGGCGATCGCAAAACCAATCACGAGATCGGGCCAGCTCTGTCCAACTAAAAATACCAACGCCCCTGCGATGAGAATGCCGAGATTAGAAACAAAATCGTTGATACTGAATGTCCAGGCAGCACGCAAATTTACATCTCCGCGACGATCGCGGGCCAGCAGCTTAATACACAGCGCATTGATAGCCGTGGCAATGAAAGCCATCGCGATCATCACTGGACCGAGCGGCTCTGTACCTGTGGTAAATCGGCGGATGACATCGATCGCAACACTGACAGCAAGGATCAGTAGGAGTACGCCAGATACTAACGCAGCGATCGTTTTCCAACGCTGAGGTCGGGAAACCGCGTAGTAGCTGATGCCATATACAAAAGCATCGGAGGTATTGTCGAGCGCATTGGCAATCAGGGCACTGGAATCAGCCGACAAACCAGCAATCAGTAAACCAGCAGCAAGTCCAGCATTGAGCAGTAGAACTTGTAGAAGTGTACGCCGCTGAGCAGCATCTCGAGTGTTAGAACTTTCCTCATTCCGACGCACCATTCCACACCCTCTTTGGTATTACTGATCGTCTACTAAATCTCATGGGTCAATGACCCGATTCACCGACATTCTGAAAGTTTCGTAATCCTTTATAACCAGACAAATCCGCCAACTCTTTCAAGGTTTTCTCACCCTGATACTGTTTACCGCCAATCTCCCAAGTTGGGAACCCCTGAATGCCAGCTTCAGTGCAAAGATTAGGTTGAGCATTTTTGCCATCAGGGTGACACTCGATGTAATTCAATTGAGCGGCTGCTTCTTTACCAAACAGAACCTTTTGGTTTTGGCAATGAGGACAGGTGTAAGCTCCGTACATCTTGGCTCCAATCTGAGTCAGATGGTCTGCCAATGCGAGTTCGGCTGCTCCGGATGAGGTCGTAATGGTATAGCCGCCTGGAGTCACTTGATCAGCGACAGGATTTTTGACGCTGCTATATAACCCCAACGTGCCAATCAACACAACCATACCCACGATCGCACCTGTGAATACCAGTTGCCCAATGTCTTGCCAGTCTCGACCAACGATCGCCAATACCAACAAACTCGTAGAAAAAATGGCGGAGGCAACACAATAGATGCAAACGGCTTTAATCTCAAATGCCAGCAGGTACATCAGGTAGCCGCTAAACAGCGTCATAGCAATGCCACCGACAAACAGTAGCAACCCTGTCCATTGGTCAAGGCGCGATCGCAATTCTTTCTTGTCTTGGGGCACCAACAGGGGCGCGATCGCAAACAGGATCATGCCAAAATAGCCCAGGAAACCAAATAATGCGAGGGGCAATCCAAACACGTTGGCATAGGGACTGGAAAGAACTGTATCGCAGCCTTTGGTCGGGCAGATGGTGGGGTTTTCTGTGAATTTTGCAATCGTCAAGTAGGCGGTCGTCACGGCTCCAAGGGATGCAATTCCTGCCATTAAGGGACGTGACCAACGATAAATTCGGGGAAGCGATCGTTTACGATGCAAACTCATTTCAGCCTCAATCAACAATTTAAGAACACATGCTAAAGATAATGACGAAGAAATTCGATTTCGGTTGCAAGCAGTCGTCCAGAAAGGACATTCCAGCACTTCTAAGGAGCCACTTCTCCCCCTCCTAAATCGGACAGATGCATATCCTCATCCTTCTGCTTGGGTATTACAAAGCGACCAAACCAGGCATACAGAGCGGGTAGAACAACGAGTGTTAACCCAGTTGAAGTAAATAACCCACCGATGACGACCACTGCCAATGGTTGCAGCATCTCTTTTCCGGCACCGCCACCGATCGCCAATGGCAACATCCCCAATGCCGAGGTGAGAGCCGTCATCAAAATGGCATCCAGCCGTTCGGCTGACCCTTCAACCAGTACATCTTTGAGCGGCATTCCAGTTGCCAGCTTCTGGTTATAGTTATCTACGAGCAACAAGCCGTTGCGGGCAGCGACTCCAAACAGCGTAATGAAACCAACCAACGACGCGATCGATAGAACTCCACCGGATAACGCGATCGAAAACACCCCACCCACTAAAGCCAGTGGCAAATTAATCATGATCATCAGCGTGGAGCCAATGGTTTTCACGGCGAAATACATCAGTACAGCAATGGCGACAAGTGCCGCTGAGCCAAAGAGAATTAGGGTTTCGGAGGCACGGGCTTCGGCTTCAAACTGCCCGCCATATTCAATGAAATAACCGGGTGGTAACTGAACCTCTTGTTGAATTCGGCTGCGAATGTCTTTGATAATCGAACCGAGGTCGCGACCCGATGCGTTAGCGGCGACTAAAATTCGTCGAGATACATTGTCTCGGTTGATGGTATTGGGTCCGGTGCCATAATCCACATTGGCAACCTGTACCAGAGGAATCTTGCCGTTACTAGGAGTGTCAATTGTTAAGTTGCGGACAGTATCGAGATCCTTACGGGCTTCTGGAGTCAGCCAAACAAACAGATCAAAGACCTGCTGTTGATCCAGGATTTGAGACACTGCTCGACCATTGAGCGCAGTTTCGATCGTGTCTGAAATGTTGCCAACCGTGAGTCCATAGCGAGAAGCGGCATCCCGGTCAATTTTGATTTGCAATTGGCGAATCGGCACCTGGGGTTCTAGCTGCAAATCCACTACACCATTCACTCCACTCATGGCGGTTTGGACTTGCTGTCCTAACGTCCGAAGTTGTTCTAAATCAGGACCAAAAATTTTCACGGCAATGCTAGACCGCACACCAGACAGCACCTCGTCAATTCGGTGCGAGATAAAACCACCCACTGCTAACACCACGCCGGGATATCTGCTGGCAGCGGCTCGAATGGTTTCACCGGATTGCTCAATGTCTTTAGCGGCTTCTTTGCTCAGTTCAATATCGACTTCGGCAAAGTTAACGCCTCCTGTTTCAATGTCGCCGCTGGCTCGCCCTGCTCGCATTGCCACCACTTCAAAGCGAGGATCATCTTTCAGGGAATTGGCGATCGCTGCACCGACTCGATTGGTTGTTTGCAATGATACACCCGGAAATAAATTCATAGCGACGACCAGCGATCGCTCCTGGAATTCGGGTAGAAAGGTTCGCCCCAACCCACTGAGAACAATTAAGGATGCAATAAAAGCCGCAAACGATGCCAGCACGACTTTTTTAGGATTCGTCAATGAAAATCCTAAAATAGGGCGGTAAAGGTTTTTGAAAAAACGGGCAACACGAGTTTCGGTATCTGGTAAGCGACTATTGACGAGCAACAGGGCACAAAGGGCTGGGGTGAGGGTGACTGCGACTAGCGTGGAGGCAAGGATCGACAGGAGGTAGGTCAATCCCATCGGCGTAAAAATTCGTCCTTCTACGCCAGAGAGAGCAAACACCGGAGCAAAGACAACGGCAATAATCACTGTGGAAAATAGGACACTCACCCGTACTTCTAAGGAAGCACTAAACACGATCTGAAGCGGTGGGACTGGATTGCCTTCCAGTTGGTTCTCTCGTAAGCGACGGTAGACATTCTCCATGCCAACGATCGCGTCATCCACCACAGAGCCGATCGCTACAACCAATCCACCCAGGGTCATGGTATTCAGTCCTTCTCCGATGCCATTTAGCAGCATCAGCCCCATTAGAATTGAAAGCGGCATGGCACTGAGGGAGATTACTGCGGTGCGCCAATTCATCAAAAACAAAATCATAATCACGGCGACAATGATGGCACCATCTCGCAGAGCTTCTTCGACGTTTTTAACCGATGCTTCAATGAATTCTGCTTGTAAGAACGTGACTTTGGTTTGCACATCCTTCGGAAATCCCGCCTTCAGTTCTTCCATCGCGGCTTCAATGTCGTGAGTCACTTTGACGGTATCTGCTAATGGTTGTTTTCGCACCGTCATGATGATGGCGGGCTTGCCCGACAACATGCCATCGCCGCGCTTTAGCTCTGCTCCATATTTAATCTCCGCCACATCACTCAACCGGACGGGTACTCCATCCCGCTGAGTAATGACCGACCGTTGCAAATCCTCTAGAGAAGTAATTCGTCCCACTCCTCGCGCTAAAAGTTCTTGATCCGGAGTAATCACAAATCCACCCGGAGCATTCGTGTTGGATTGTCCCGCCGCCTGCTCGACCTGTTCCAACGTGACATCAAAGGCTTGCAGTTTCGCTGGATCGACCAATACTTGGTATTGGCGATCGTCCCCACCATGCAAAACGATTTGGCTCACACCAGGGATTGCCAGCAACCGATTTCGCACTTGCCAGTTGACAATCCGCTTTAACTCCATCATGTCGGTAGTATCCGCTGTAAAGGCATAGCGGATTACATCTCCTAGTGGAGAGTTAATCGGAGTGAGTTCGGGTTGGTTAACCCCGGCTGGCAGTTTGCCCTGAACTTGTTGCACCCGTTCAGTCACAAGCTGGCGGGCGCGATAAATATCAGTGCTCCAGTCAAACACCACGTTGACCACAGATAGCCCAACCGCTGAGGAGGAACGCACTGAATTAACGCCAGGAGTGCCATTAATGGCTGTTTCAATCGGAAGTGTTACAAGAGATTCGACTTCCTCTGGAGCCAGTCCTGGGGCTTCAGTTTGAACCTGAACCTGGGGTGGGGCAAAACTGGGAATCACATCCAGTGGCATTCGCATCACCACAAAGATGCCCCAAATTGTGATCAGAATGGAGGCAATGACCACGAGCCAACGTTGGGCGATCGACCATTTGAGTAAGGCGTTCATAGAGCGAGGGATGAGAGAGCAAGGTTAACAACGGCAACGGGGAATGAACTAAGCCAGATTTCGAGTAATCCAGCGTCTTAAGGCTTCCTCTGTTTCGTCACCAAACAGGTGATGAGGACAGGTAATATCCCCTGGATGACTGGGAGAAAAGCGATGTCCGGTAATGGCGTAGATTGGAATTCGATACTCTGCCATCAGCCATCGGAGCAGGGCGATCGTAGAATGCTCTTGCAGGGGGGAAAGCTGTTCGTGAACATCAGCAACGTGTTCAATCCCAATGGAATCAGCATTTTCGCCGTAAGCGTGCCATGCTTTTTCACTATCCCGCACCATCTGATAGATTTTGCCATCCCGCGCTACAACGTAATGGGCGCTTACCTGACAATCCGGATGGCGGAACCAACTCAGGACGGTTGCCAGAGAATTGGTTGCGGTGCAGTGCAAAATAATGCGCCGAATGGGGGTGCCGTTGCGACTGGAGAAATTAGGTGATGGCTCCCAAATGATCGGAGGGCGACGACAGAGTTCAGAGGTGCCATGACCTCGTTGAGCCGGATGCTCCAACGTTTGAATGATACTTCCATCCTTCAGCAACTGAATGTCATCCGCATTGACATACCAGATGCGACAATCCGCGATCGCGGGATGCTCCAAAGTAAATCGCAAATGATCAACGACTTGCAGGTAGGAGTGAATTGGAAATTCCGTTCCGGTTGGGACGGTGTGCTTTTCTTGATCGGCTAATTCCTCAAGCGGTAATAGCTTTTGTTGCAATACCGTGTCTCGCAGAATTTTGAGGGTGAAGGTTGTCATAACCGTTAATTTGAGCCTGATTTATAGTCAGAATCCTTTTTATAGTCCGGGTCAGCAAAGCCTGGATCGCGCAGAATCACGGGCGGTTTACTGCGACGACCTAGCCAGAATGTACCCGCCGCGATCGCTCCTGCCACTGGCAACATCAGCCACCAGGGGAGCATTCCACTTTGACTGGTTGCGGCAGCTTTCTCACCACCGCCCTCGCTACTATGAGCATCTCCTTCCGGGGCTTTCCCTCCCTGGAGCGATTGGGCATAGAGCAGGGTCGTGCCTTGCGTGACCACGCGATCGCCTGCCTTCACACCACTCTTCACTTCTACTAAATCGCCCGCCGATCGTCCCAGCGTCACCTCAACCGGTTCATAAACCTGTCCTGCTGCCCCTTTCTCTTCTGAATGGCTTTCCCCCTCCTGATGTCCGGGTTCGTTCTCTTTCTCCCCCTCCTGATGGTTATGCTTCTCTTCCTGATGCCCACCCGTTTCCTGAACAAACACCAGCGTCTTGCCATTCGCATCCACAATGGCTGATTTCGGAACGGCTAAGGCGGCGGCGTAAGTGCGATCGGTAATAATCTCCATTCTGGAGAACATCCCCGGTTTTAAGGCACCATCGGGATTGTCTAACTCTGCTTTGACGGGTAGTGAACGGCTTTGTCCCTGAATCATGGAACCGACGACGGTTACTCGTCCGTTAAACGTGCGGTTGGGTAAACTTTTCACCGTGACTCGCACGGGTTGACCGACTCGAATTTGATCTAAATCTTTTTCAAAGACATTGGCAACGGCTAATACACTACTGTCGTTCACGATCGTCATCAACGGCTTGCCGGGATCTGCCGCCGATTCGCCCTGAGTGGCTTCTCGATCGGCAACGGTTCCAGAAATCGGTGCCCGAATAGTAACAGTTCCATCTGGGTTGGAACTAGAGCCGAGTTGAGCCAGTCGAGTGCGATAGGTTGCATCACTTAGCCCTATTCGCGATTGGGCAACCTGCACATCGGATTGTGCACTTTTCAACTCTGCCAGGGAATTAGACACCTCCAGACGACCCTCTGCTTTTGCCAAACTGGCTTTGGCTTCAGATAATTTTGTTTCTGAATCGAGTAACTGCCGTCGAGGGATGGCTCCCCGTTCTAGCAGCACTTTGTCTTTGTCGTAACGCTCCTGGGCAAAACTCAAACTGGTTCGAGCTTGCTGGATGTCAGCCGCTGCAATTTTATTTTGCTGCTCGTAGTTTTGCTGTGTTCGACGCAGTCCTGCCTGAGCCTTGCGTACATCGGCTTCTGCTTCTGCCCGCTTGGTGCTTGCCTCAACCCCCAACCCTGCCAGTTCGGGGCTATACAGAACAGCAACGGCTTGCCCAGCGGTAACATTATCCCCTGGCTTAACCATTAGTTGCCTAATCGTACCGGTGACGGGAGTCGTGACAGCAACTTTGCGATCGGGCGTTGCTTCAATTTGCCCCGTGGTAGGAATCCCAAATGCGAGTTGACGCTGGGTAACAGGTTCTACCTTGATCCCGACTTCTGCGGCAGCCTGAGCATCCAATTCAATCGGTTTAGCACTGCCCGATCCTCCGCTGAAGGCTTCTCCCCCTCCGTGGCTATGTCCTGGACCGGCTAAAACAACAGTTGGATTGGATGCTAACAACAGGCTCAGAGCTAGGCTCGAAACAAGCCGTTGACGGATTAGGGATAAACGATTTGTCCGTTGCGTCAAAAATAGCTTCGGTATATTCGCTTCAGGGAGAGCAGAAGATTGAGGCATAGTACTGAATGATGGTGCGCTTAAGAATAGAAGAATCACACTAAGCATTCAGTCTTTCATATGGGAATGAAAGTACGGTGAAAGTTTTTGCTCTAACTCTCAGATTGAAGATGAAACCTGACGTTGCTTTCTAGATTGCCATCGACTGAGCCACAGCCCAGCCAATAATCCCCCTACAAACAGGGCGGTAAAGTACAACAAACTGATCAAGCGTGTGAGCAGGGGTGGCTCGATTCCCTCAACATCGATTTGATGAGCGACTTGAAACGGCTGAAACGATCGCCCTCTGTCTGCTAATGGCTCTACGTATACCACCACCTGATGAGGTGCGCCATCAAAAAATTGCTCCTGCCAGGTGAACCGCCCCATTGCATCGGGCAAACCTTTATAAGTAAAGACATGCTGGTGGTGTTCGGTCGCGACAGATTGAATCGTGAATGCCACATCTGAAACTGGGTCGCCTGTTTTAATGTCCTTCACCTGTATGGTTTGAACGGCAGGTTTTCCGACGACTGCTTCCGTATCCCCTGCTAGCCTTGCTTCAATTCCTTGAGCCTGCTGCACTGCTGAAGCAGAGGCATGGGTCTCGTTAGCATGATCGGCATGGCTAGAGGACAGTTCTGCACTGACGTTGACCCACAGGAGAGTCGCGATCGCAATTATCATTGTTCCACTCAACAGCAACCGTACAGGCTGGGGTGCAATTTCACCCGATCTCACCGATTGATTGCCCCCAATTACCCAACCACCGCCAAATCCTGCTAGGAGCAGCACAGCAGCTAGAATCGCCAGGTTTCGGTACTTCACCGGATTCTCCGAAACTGAAAATGTCAGGGTTTGCTCGAATGGCTTAAATGCCTCCGCTACTTTGGGAGTAACCGTCACCTCCATGCGGTACGTGCCCCGAATGGGTAACACTTGCTCAAACTGCAACTCTCCCGTAGGCGCGATCGCTTTCAGGTCTAACAGCTTTGTGCCCTCAACAATTGGAAAGTCGGAGGTTAGCCAAGGTGTTTTCGGAGGAGTAAACACCTGTATCTGAACGTTCGCATTCCGTAGGGGTTGACGGTCTGGATTTAGAATTCGCAACTTCAACCGAACTGGCTCCGAGTCAGGAATGACCTGGCTAATGGGGGGATTCGTCTCAAGTTGTACCGTTGGCTGTGATCTGACAGGGATTACTGCTAATAACCAAATACCCCCGCTGACAACTCCAGCAGCGAGAAATAGACCTACATATTTCAGTTGTCTCATAAAGCCTCATTAATGCTGAAACAAGCACACCAAAGTTCGCTCTTAATCACAGTTGAAGCAATTAAGGCGGCAACAAAAAGCGTTTAAGCTACGTGATTTAGTGACACGCAACAGCAAGCGTTTGATGGCGTGTTTCGTGTAAGGCGTTATGAGCCGGAGGATAGGTGGAAAAATAGAGCGTCCAGAGAATGAGCATACAAAGACTGGTCAACAGACCTACCTGGACGGGAAGAGAGAGCGTCACTCGCTGGGTACGCTGCCAAACGGATGGATGACTAACCATAATCTGTGCCTCGCAGATGAGTTGATAGGGGAGTACGATCGGTGGGCGTTCTGACTTAAAGACACGTGCCTTATCACAGTTGCGAGACAGTGGCAGACTCAAACTGCACTTTCCCCGATTTAGCATTCAAAACTACGCTTACCTAAAGTTTTGAATCACAAACCTCTGGTGGCTGTTCCCCACCAGAACCGAATCGATCACTCAAACAATACCGCAAATCTACATACGCGAAGGAGACAACTGCAATTGCTTCATAGTTCTTATCAAACAAATCAGTGTTGGGTCAGCGATCGCATGGTTTTACTAATCTCAAAAGCAGTACAACAGTTTGTAAGAGCGTGTGATTATGCTTAAATCTCTTTTCTATTTTGTGTTTTCTGGACTATGCGAGATTGGTGGTGGATACCTTGTCTGGCAATCGATACGTGAAGGAAGAAGCATCTGGTTCGCTTTGAGTGGAATCGTTCTACTCACAACTTATGGATTTGTTGCAACCCTTCAACCTGCAAACTTTGGACGGGCTTACGCCGCTTATGGTGGAGTTTTCATTATCCTTTCCATTGTGTGGGGATGGAAAATCGATAATATTGCCCCCGATCGCCTAGATTGGGCAGGAGCCGCAGTTGTTTTAGCAGGTGTATTAGTGATGATGTATGCCCCTAGAGCCTAACAACATTCCTTTGCCAAATTCCACCATTGTGTCTGATTAATCTCAGCCGCTTGGACACAATAGATTTACATTTGACCCAGTGCCATCATCCGCAGTTTGCGAAGTGAATTAACACAAAGCGGACAGTCGCAACCAAACAGGGCGATGGCGGCATCACTCTCTTCATCTGAAAACTCCAAGGCATAGGGGGAGTCTTGAGGATTCGTTGCCAAGTCGATCGCCTCAAACGTGTTGATGAGCAAAACAGGCTGTAGCAATATAGCCGAAATTAGGCAAGGCGTGTGATCAAAACTGCAATCTCAACTGCAATCTCAACAAAACTCAACTCGCTCCTGAGAGGCATGAATTTTTCTTGCCCATTTTCTAAACTGCAATGATAGAGTTAATTATGAAAAGAAAATGAAAAGACTTTAGTCTATGGCGCTCCCTGATCGTCTTCCTAGCTTGCCAGAGGTTTATCGCAGCATTGCGATTCCAGTCGAGATCACCTTGAAACGTGATCGGATTGTATTGTTTGGGTTACTCATGGGGGTTTGGCTCGGTGGATGTAATCCTCAGACAACCTCTACTCCACCACCGCAGCGTGAAGGCTCTAGCCCCATTGCAGCCACTAATCCGGCTCGGAAAGACAAGAGAGTCATTTTAACGACATTCACTGTGCTGGCAGACATGGCACAGAATGTGGCAGGAGATAAGGCGATCGTGGAGTCCATTACGAAGCCAGGGACTGAAATTCATGGCTATGAACCCACTCCCAGTGATTTTCAACGGGGGCAAGGAGCAGACTTAATTTTAGACAACGGCTTGAATTTAGAACGTTGGGCAGAGCGGTTTTACAACAATTTTCCCAAAGTAACTCGCCTGACCTTAAGTGAAGGGGTGCAACCCGTCAATATTGCTGAGGATGCCTATCAGGGCAAACTCAACCCTCATGCCTGGATGTCGCCGCAAAACGCTCTGATTTATGTCGAAAATATTCGTAAGGCATTAAGAAACCTCGATCCGGCAAATGCAGCTGCCTATGATGCCAAAGCCAAAGCTTACAGTGAGCAAATTCGGGCGATCGATACCAAACTTAAGCAAGCGATTTCAGCGATTCCTGCTGACAAACGCTACATGGTCAGTTGTGAAGGTGCATTTTCATACATTGCCCGCGACTACGGCTTGAAAGAAGTTTATATCTGGTCTGTCAATGCTGAACAACAAGCTACTCCCAAACAAGTAGAACGAGTGATTAACACGGTCAAAGCCAATCAAATTCCGGCAGTTTTTTGTGAGAGTACAGTGAACAATGAGGCACAGCTTCAAGTGGCGAAGGAAACAGGCGCGAAGTTTGCGGGTGTGTTTTATGTCGATTCTCTCTCTCCTCCCGATGGTCCGGCATCAACCTATCTGAAGCTACTCGAATATAACGTCAATACCTTGATAAAAGGGCTACAAAATTAGGGAGGAAAACTGATGAACTCAATCAGCATTGATATTGAAAATGTAACGGTTGCCTATCACGGCAAGATCGCACTGCATCGTGCTTCGTTACAACTTAAAACCGGAACAATTTGTGGCTTGGTTGGAATGAATGGAGCCGGAAAATCAACGTTGTTTAAAGCAGTAATGGGATTTGTAACGCCCGCAAGTGGACGAGTGTTGATTAATGGCCTCCCGATTCATCGAGTGCAAAAAAGCAATTTGGTTGCCTATGTGCCTCAGTCAGAAGAAGTGGACTGGAATTTTCCGGTTAGCGTTCAGGATGTGGTGATGATGGGACGCTACGGCTATATGAATCTGTTGCGAATTCCTCGATCGTCTGATAAGTGCGCCGTGCGTGATAGTTTGGAACGAGTCGAAATGTGGCAAATGCGCGATCGCCAAATTGGAGAGCTATCGGGCGGACAAAAGAAACGTACTTTTTTTGCACGAGCACTGGCACAGCAGGGAACGGTGCTACTGCTAGATGAGCCGTTCGCAGGTGTGGACATCAAAACGGAGAAAATGATGATCAACCTGCTCATGGAACTGCGGCAAGCAGGTTATACGATCTTAATTTCTACCCATGATCTAGCTTCTGTCACTACATTTTGCGATCAGGTCGTATTAATTAACCGCACGATTCTTGCCTACGGCGAAACGTCAGAGGTGTTTACCGAAGAGAACCTTTCTCGCACGTTTGGTGGTTCGATCGGTGATTTGTCATTTGCCAAAAGTCGGTTAACTCAAAGCAATCAGGAGGAACAGTAATGGACTTGTTTCAGTGGTTTACGGCTCCTTTGCAGCATGAGTTCATGGTGAAGGCAATTCTAGTCAGTGCCTTAGTAGGAGTTGTTTGTTCTGCGCTCTCTTGCTACATGACGTTGAAGGGATGGGCGTTGATGGGAGATGCTGTTTCCCATGCGGTGATGCCAGGTGTGGTGATTGCCTACGTGCTGAATCTTCCCTTTGCGGTCGGTGCTTTTGTGTTTGGCATAGGTTCTGTAATCGCGATCGGGTTCATTAAAGCAAAAACTCGCGTTAAAGAAGATACGGTAATTGGTTTGGTGTTTACCGGATTTTTTGCGTTGGGCTTAGTATTGGTTTCTAAGGTGAGAAGCGAGATTGATCTAACGCACATTTTGTTTGGCAATGTTTTAGGAATTTCAGATGCAGATATTGTTCAAACTGTCGTAATTAGTGTTGTTACTTTAGTAACATTAGCGATTTTACGAAAAGATTTAATTTTATTCTGTTTTGACTCGACTCATGCTCGTTCGATCGGATTAAACATCACGTTTCTTTATTACATTCTGCTGTCTTTGCTATCGCTGACCGCTGTGGCAGGACTTCAGACCGTAGGCATTATTTTGGTTGTGGCGATGCTGGTCACTCCCGGAGCAACAGCATACTTGTTGAGTGATCGCTTTGACCACATGATGCTAATTGCAATGGTGAGCGGCGTGTTTTCCAGCGTTATGGGCACTTATATTAGCTATCATATTGACGGCGCAACCGGAGGCTGTATCGTTGTTCTGCAAACATTACTCTTTGTCGCTGCTATGATTTTCGCACCCAAGCACGGACTGTTAGCGCGAAGGCAGCAGCGGTTGAGTGATGAAATAAAATCAGCACTTTAGAGAACCGCTTGACTGTCAGTCGTTATTCCAGCCCTGATTACTATCTTCTTTGAAGATCAAAGTACAGGAAAGCTGCTGGTATTTAGCCAAGTGGTGTTGAGTCTATAACTCTTCTTACTGTTTCCGTTAATTATGTTTAAGGGCGATCGCGGTTTGATGGGAGAGTTTGTAAATCCTCGTTAGATCGAGATTCTAGCTTGGTCAATTGCAACCTTTTTTAGGTTGGTTGTGCTACTTCTCGCAATGCTCAGATTATGCCATTCGGGGTAAATTGGATGTGTATAATGATGTTTTTTATGATCTTCTCAGTTCCGGGTTATGTTCATCCAGCACGGCAAAGTGCCCTTGAATATGCGCCTTAA